>ERZ773169.6-NODE-6-length-313393-cov-68.166239_pt1 | contig 313393 bp, 277 predicted proteins | sample MGYA00580536_ERZ773169 | MGnify/ENA primary metagenome ERZ773169 (study PRJEB29015, sample SAMEA2737814) | human gut metagenome | biome: human gut; feature: human-associated habitat; material: faeces | place: China | collected 2012 ... | reverse complement strand
CCACAGCAAGTGGACGAGCGAGGAATACCTGCGCTTCCTACGGCAAAACGGCTGGACGGTGCGGAAAAGCGCTGTTCTAAAGGCGTCATTTCCGTTAACTTATACCGAATGTGTGAAATCGGAGGTGTGACAAGATGTCATTTTTTGAGAACACCCGCAAGCCTATAGGGCTTGGCGGAAAAATCATGGTCGCTATGATGAACCTGGGGCACAGTCCTGTGGCACGGTGGGGGCTTCATTTTTTGGAGCTTGCTCCGGATGCCAAGGTACTGGACTGCGGCTGCGGCGGCGGTGCGAACATCAAGAGACTTCTAAAAAAATGTCCGCAGGGCATCGTGAAGGGCATCGACTATTCGCCCGTCAGTGTGGAGAAAACCAAAAAGGTCAACGAGGCCGCCATCGCGGAGGGTCGCTGTGCCGTTTTGCAAGGCAGCGTGGCGGATATGGTGTTTGCGGACGACCGGTTCGATGCTGTAACGGCCTTTGAAACCGTCTATTTCTGGCCCGATCTGCCGCAGTGCTTCCGAGAGGTTTATCGGGTGCTGAAGCCCGGCGGGACATTTCTCATCTGCAACGAGAGCAATGGCGACTCGGACAAGGACGAGAAGTGGACGGAGATCATCGGCGGCATGACTATCTATAAAGACATTGAATTAAAGGCATATCTGGAGCAGGCGGGCTTTCACGATGTGCAGATACACAAAAAGAAAAGTTGGCTATGCGTCACGGCTCGGAAACGATGAAATTACTGCTGTATACCACGATTTTCAAGGAGGGACGCAAACAGATGAAAGACAGCGAATTGCAAATTGACCGCAAAAGCCATGTGCTGTATTCAAAGCCCTGCAAAAAAGAGATACAGGCAAAAATCGCCCTGCACTATCCAAAAGCAGAGTGGGAGACAATATGGGAACAGGTACAGCGGCAGTATGTGGACTTCCTCTCCGACTGGCGTACCGATTTGGGCGGCAAACGGAACTTCCACAACGGCGCAGGCGGCACCTACGACTGCATCGCCATCATGAGCTATTATGTGGTCTGCAAAGCAGTTACTTCGTTCCGTGAAATTGAAGAAATGGAGGAAAATCTGATTCTTCCGACTTTCCGCAAGCTGAAATTTGTGGACTGCAACAAGCCGTTCTGGAGGAAGCTGATGTACAAGGCGTTTGTTCGTGCGAAAAGCGGCTGCGACAAATGGCACGATTACGAGATGTCGATTGCGCCTTATGAAACCGACAAACCTATTTATTATGAATTTACATCGTGCCCGGCAGCGGAGTTTGCCATCAGGCACGGTCTTACGGATATTATGCCCGCCCTGTGCAATGTGGACTTTGCGTCTATGGAACTGCTGCACGCAAAGCTTATACGGGCGACTACCTGCGTGAACGGCTGCCGGTGCGACTATACCATCTGCGGCGATAAGAATCCGTACGTAAAGTCGCATCCCGAATATCGGGATGAGGCGGGCTTCAGGAGAAACAAATAAAAACGCAATGCAAAGGCGGTGAGACAAATGGAAACTTTTCTTGGAATCATGATTCCTTTCTTGGGTACAACGCTGGGCGCTGCCTGCGTGTTCCTTATGAAAAAATCCCTTAATGATCTGGTGCAGCGCGCCCTTGCCGGCTTTGCCGCCGGGGTGATGGTGGCAGCGTCTATCTGGAGCTTGCTGATCCCCGCCATTGAGCAGTCGGAGGATATGGGCAAGCTGTCCTTCCTCCCTGCCTTTATCGGATTTTGGGTCGGTGTGCTGTTTTTGCTCCTGCTTGACCGTTTGATTCCCCATCTTCATGTGGGAAGTGAACAGGCCGAGGGTCCGAAAAGCAAGCTCGGGCGCACCACCATGATGGTGCTGGCTGTTACCTTACATAATATCCCGGAGGGAATGGCAGTCGGCGTGGTGTATGCAGGCTTTCTTTCGGGAAATACGAAGATTACTGCGGCAAGCGCACTGGCACTGTCCCTCGGCATTGCCATTCAGAATTTTCCCGAGGGTGCGATCATCTCCATGCCGCTCCGGGCGGAGGGGGAACGCAAGGGACGAGCGTTTCTCGGCGGCGTGCTTTCCGGCGTTGTCGAGCCTATCGGCGCGGTGCTGACGCTTCTCGCGGCGCAGCTTGTAATCCCGGCGCTGCCGTATCTGCTGAGTTCTGCCGCAGGTGCAATGCTCTATGTGGTGGTAGAGGAACTGATACCGGAAATGTCGCAGGGGCGGCACTCGAATCTCGGCACGGTGTTCTTTGCGGTAGGATTCAGCGTCATGATGACGCTTGATGTGGCTTTGGGATAATGAGGTTAATGATGATTTTACAGGTGATTTTGGAGGGCATAGTACTTGGCGTTCTGCTCATTCTGGTTTGCGCCATCGGTATCCGCAAGGGCGCGGTGGGCATGGTGCATCTTTACAGCCCTGAAGTTCAGGACAGGTGTGTAACGCTGGGACTTACAACACACGAAAAAATCAAGCGGAACGCTTTGATTTTCAAAGCTGTCTGCGTCCCCGGCTACATCGCCTGTGTGCTGGTCTGCGTCTATGCACTCAACGGTGCGCGGGGCTTTCTTGCAGGCTTCTGGCAAATGCTCGTTATTTTATCGGTGATGAACCTGATGGACCGTTTCCTCGTTGACGACTACTGGGTCGGTCACACAAAGGCGTGGACAATTCCGGGAACAGAGGACTTAAAGCCATACATCACCGCAAAAGACAAAGCAAAAAAGTGGCTGTTCGGCACGGTGGGCATGGCGGTCATTTCGGCAGTGCTGGCGGCAATTATGACGGTTTTTATTCACGGAGGTAGGAACCTATGAAATACAAAATCGAGAAAAACACCGTACAGGAGACGCTGATCATTCCGCTGTATGCGCGGAAGCTGTGTACGGAGCTGTACCCGAATCTTTATAGGGATGAAACGGCTGTCAGCTTAATTAATGAAATTGATTACGACTTTTCAGAGGCAGAGAAAAATTCTCGCGGCCTGATGCAACGCTTCGGCTCGCTGGAGGTTGCCATGTGACAGAATGATTTGGCTTTTGAAGTAAAGGACTATTTAAAAATCCACCCCAACGCCGCAGTGGTTAATCTCGGTTGCGGGCTGGACAACACCGGCAGAGCCTGCGACAACGGCAGCTGCAAGATCTACAATCTTGATTTCCCGGATGTCATCGCCGTGCGCAATGAACTCCTGCCCGCCGGAGATCGTGAGGAAAACATCCCATGCGATTTGAATAATACCGAATGGTTTCCAAAAATCGACGCCTCCGGCGGCGCAGTATTTTTCGCTTCCGGCGTGTTCTACTACTTTTTAACCGAGCAGGTCAAAACTCTTGTGCAGGGTATGGCAGACGCTTTTCCGGGTAGCGTGCTGGTCTTTGACGCGGCAAACCGGACGGCGGTGAAAATGATCGCCAAAACCTGGCTCAATAGTGCAAAAATCAAGGACGTGAGCGCATATTTTGCGGTTTCGGATGCGAAAAGCGAGCTTTCTCCGTGGGACAGCCGCTTGCAGGTCACAAGCCGCGGCTATATGCTGGGCTACAACGATTTGAAAGACCCATCCGTCAGCGGCTTTTTCCGTTTCCTCGCAAAGGTCGGCGACGGCATGATGAAAATGCAGATTGTAAAGATCAACTTTTGAAAGAGGCATTTTGAATGAAACACATCCACTTTGATGTTGAAAGTGATGGCTTTTACGGCGCGTATTGGGCATGCAAGGACGGCTCGGACTGCGCCGTCATCGCCATGCTCGGCGACGACCCCGAGGATTATATGGTACGCTCTGCGGTGAAGTGGCTACTTCGCCTCGGCGTGAACATATTGACCATGTCGCCCGGGAAAAAGGACTACGGTCATCACAACTATCCGCTTGAATACATCGAAAAAGCGGTTGCATGGCTCAAATTACACGGCAATGAAAAAATAGGCATTGCAGGAGCCTCAACGACCGGCACGCTCGCCCTGACGGCGGCTTCGCTATTTGATGATATCTCTCTGACTATCGCAATGACCCCCAGCGACTTTGTGTGGCAGGGGTTCATGCAGGGCAAAAAGGATGGCTGCAAGGAATGGCCAATCGAGGGAGAATCACTCTTTTCTTACAAGGGAAAGCCCTTGCCATACATACCGTTTTGCTATCAGCACCCTGACTATTGGCGCATAATCTCGGAGGAGTCCAAACGCACCGGAAATATGGTTGCCTCCCGCAAGCTGTTTGACGACTCTGAAGCGGCGCACCCGATAGCCGAGGAAGAATTCATAAAGGTCGAGAATATCTGCGGCAAGCTGTTTCTTGTCGGCGCAGAGGACGACGCACTTTGGGACACCGCAAAATATATCCGCCGCATGGAAAAACGCCTTTCGGAGAAACCGCACTCCTGCGAAGTCGAGGCGGTCGTATATGAGCACGGTACGCATTTTGTTTTCCCCGACGGTATGCTCAAGACCATGCTTCCCGTCGGCTCGGCACTGTTTGTCAAGCTGGCGTTCAGCGCTGCGAAGAAATATCCCAGGGAGTGTAAAACGGCTCGCATTGACATTGACCGCCGCATTACCCGCGTGATATGCGATTGGAGGGACAAAAAGTGACCTATTTGGGAATGCCTTTCGGCATGTGGACGATGTTTGCAGGCTCATTCCAAAAGCAGCTGACGGCTGTGTTTGGTTATGATTCCGATACAGCAAAAGGTATAGCTAAAAGTGCAAAACCAAAATACAAAGCAATTATCTCAGACCTGCCGGAATTTGAAAAATCGGATCGCTTCAAGATGAACATCGTCAACTGTGCAATGCTCGGTGCGTTTATTCTCTCCATGCCGGAGCGCCCGGATGTGGAGCGGCTGACGGAGTATTATGCAAAATCCATGATGACAAAGCCGATGAAATGGTTCTGCCGCAAGAGCGGAAAGAGCAAATTCACCGAAAAGGACATTGCAGGTATGAAAGCCACCGCCGCGCTGAGAGCCGCTGACCGCAACCCGTATTCATGGAATATGGAGCTTTACGAATATTCCGACGACAGCGGCTACGAGGGACGCTTCACCAAATGCGGCATCTGTGTGCTGATGAAAAAGCTGGGGCTATATGACCTCACTCCCGCGCTGTGCCATCTGGATTACACCATGAGTGAAGCCGGCGGCGTGACCGACTTTGTGCGGCAGTACACTCTCGCTTCCGGTGAGCCATACTGCGACTGCGTATATAAAAAAGCTTTAGACGGAATATAAAATTATAAAAGCCACTTATTTTTTCTGAATTCCCGTGAAGCTTCGGCAAAATTTGCCGTCTCTGTCTCGCAATAAAAAAAGCAGGATTGTTTTAAAACAATCCTGCTTTTCTTGTCATAACCGAACAAAACAAAATAATACAATCCGAAAGTCCGTATTTAAATATTGATGTCGGGAAGTTCAATGGGTCCCGAGACGTCGTTTGTAGTCGGTTCAAAGCTGACAGTAATAATATCATCCGTGCAAAATTCCGTTATATCAAATGACGGAGCAGAATACTCTTCTTTCATTCTTTTTTCTCCTTTTTTAAGTCCTGTAAGCTGCGGCGGATTTTCCGTATCGCATCATAGCCTGCGTTAAATCATCAAGAGCAGTACCCTTATATGCACTTGACTGCTGAATAACACTTGCGTATGATTCGACGCTGAAAAGCATTGTGTTGCTGCAGGGAACGCCGTTTTCATAAACCGTAAGCAAAAGCTTATCGCTCAGCTCGTGTGCAAAAAGCTCATTACAATAAACATAATATGTGCCGTCGCCGTTATTCACAAAATCATTTTTGTCATAGGTGAATTTTGTGTTCCTAAATGCGATTTCAACGGTCTTGTTTTCAACGTCCTTAGCGGAAAACTTAGCCCTGAGCATAATTGAATTGTTGAGCACCAAGCCGCAAGTATTCCATTGCGCCGTAGGACTGCTTATCGTTTTGTAATTTAAGTCGCTGATATTCTTAAATTCCTCTCCCCCATTGCTGCCCCAGCTTTTTTGAACAGCGGTCAGCTCGGAATTAACAAGATTATCCGTCTTATACCCTACATATTTCTGTGCCATAGCGCCGTAATTCAACAGATCCACAAGCAGCGTGCGAAGCTTTGAGTATTCATCGCTGCTGTATCTGTCGAGCAATGTATAAGCATACTCCTTGACGCTCAACGCCTTTTCGGGGCTTGTGTATTCCTCGTTTCCCTTTTTGGCGTGCAACACCGCAGTAACCTCATCATTCATAAGCTGCGGATTTATGCCCTTGTACGAGAATACGTAGTAATCCCCGTTCTGCTTATATTGTGTAGCCTTTTCTTCTTTTCCGTTACATTTAAATGTCATATAGAAATCATCGTAAGACGAAAGACTGCTTTTAGGTACTTTGAAATTCATTGTTATGCTGCTTTCGAGCGATATTGAAGCCTTGTCAATTGCAAGTGCGGGCTTTTCTTCCGAAGCAGCTTTGTTTTTGTAATAATATGTAACAACCGTACCGTCTGAAACAATCGGCTCATTCAAGCCGTCGGCCTTCACAAATTCATAACCGTAAAGTGATTTTGCCGGCGTCAAACCAAGCTTTGTGCCATACGGAACAGTGAATGTTCCTCCGGCAGTATTCGGTATTTCTGAGCCGTCCTCAAATTTATATTGGATTGAAACTGTTGTGTAACGCTGTGTTTCCGTATTATCGTCCGCTAAGATGTTACCGTTTTCGTCAAGCACCTGAAATGCCACGGTATCACCGTTCAAAAGCTGAGCGTCGGACGGAATTTGATAAATAAGCGAGCAGCTCTTCAGACCTGAATTGAAATCGCTTTTGATGTGGTCCAAAGCACCTATCGGCCAGAAATTCGCCTTATCATTCCAAACGGGAATGTCAAAGGTTTGAGTAGTCTGAAGCGGATTACCCGATGAATCGGTTGCCACGCTGCCGTCGGAATGCCTTATCCACATTTTGAACCTTATCTGCCTTGCTTGCTTATCCGAAACATTTTGAATGGCAGTGCGCAGTTCGATTTTTTTACCGTTCATATCGGTATTAAATCTGCTTTTACCGTTACCGCTCAAAAGCCTGCCGCTGCGATTTGAAGTATAAGTATAGTACGAGCTTGTTTCAAGGTCCGTAAAATCAGAGGGACTTGAGTAGGCTCCGGTGTACTCCTTAACCTCAGGCGTGGCAACGTAGAGCTCTGCATCCTTGACAAGCTGAGACATTCTCTTGTAGCCCTGCAAGCGGCAAACCTCGCAAAACTGATAATTTGTATCTCTCATTATACACTCGTAGCTTGAGACAAGCATTTTTGAGCCGTAAGCATTGCGGCAGGTATAGGTGTTTCTGAAGCCTAAAAGCTGAGACCATTTTATCTTTGCCGGGTCTTCAACCGAGGAGAGATTCAGGGACTTCAGTTCCTTATCCCCAAGTAAATATCCGGTGCTGTACTCATCGCCGAGGCCGAGCAAGCTATGCCCAAGCTCGTGTGCAAAGGTCTTAGGCGCACGATAGCTGTCTGACGGTGTAATAAAATAGTGGAAGCCGTATTCACGATTGTTATAGGCACCGCCGAAATCGGATTTTGTATTTACAACCACGGCGAACTGCGCAATATAATCGTGAACATAGTAATACGGTTCATACTCGTTCCACTCGCCGTTAGGCTTCGTCGGAATCGTGTTCGGGTCGGTTGTTTTTTTGATATGGGCATCGTGAATTTTCTCTATAAACTCAGGCCCTATGCATCTTTCCAAAATATGGTTCTTCCATTGGCTTCCGTGGAGATTGTTAGAAATAACCGGAGAATTGTAGCTGTCAACTATAACATCGAAGAAGGTGCTTCCTCCGTTATCAAATGTAGACTCTGAGGCTGTGCAGAGGGCGTAAACATTAAATCTGTCGGCATAGCTGCGATACGGCTCGTATTTCATAGCCTCTTGCCAAAGTCGTTTTACATCATTGATAAATTTGCCCTGCTGACTTTTTGTATATCCCTCACCGCAAATGACGACAACCATATTTTCCGTGTCGCTGCGAGTCTTCTGAATAGTGTATACGGGAATGGTAGGATTAGAGTATTTCCCGTCAGCCGAATACCATGGTCCGAGCGTGGGCTGAATGCTTTGCTCGGTGCTGACATTCCAATCGGGATTTGCCTCTTCCGCAGGCTCTGAAATTGTATAATCCGCCTCCTGCTTATTCGGAGCAGAGCCGACATAAGGATTGCCCTGAGTGCCGCTGCCGGAGGTTGCGACAAAATACTCGGTATCGAGATAAAACGCAGGTCTTACGCCCAAATCGGAATACCACGGAGCATACCTGCCCACCTCGCCCGACGAGCTGACATAACGCATATCATGATTACAGTCGGTAACGGGAGTACGAAGCCAATAAGGCCAAACCATACCGTCATTGTTGTATGCGACATAATAGCCTTTAAGATTTTTCCACACGGCGTTAGCCTGTTTCACATCGAGAAGGAACACCTTTTCGGTCGTGGTTTCAAAATATGAATCATCATAATTAGCCACAGCCTCCGAAATATCGGTGTAGTATAACAAATCGGAATTTGCGTCGCCCTCAACAATACCCTTATTGTATTCGGGATGAGAGACAAGAGAACGCTGGGTAACGGTTTTCATAGCGGCAATTTCCGACTTTGAAAATTCATTTAAAAAGCCCGCTTTATTATTATAGGCCCCTGTTCCGCTGACATAACCATCCTTCGGCGGGTTACCGCAAAGCCAATCGACCTTACCTGCAGCCGCAGTCGAATTGAGCCAGGAACGCATATTGCTGTCTTTCCAATAATTTGAGCCGTAATCGGCGCGCTTATAGCTTCTGCTGTGCGATTTCGAATTGCTGTTGTCGTTTGTCTTGGCATCATACGCAAGAGTGTCAACAATTCTGTCTGCAAGCATAAGCGGACCGTTATCATCAATACTCACACAGCGCCAAAGAATCGAGGCGTTATTATATGTTCCCATTTTGACATAATCGCCCACTTTAATATCAGGCTTTGACGCCGCCTGAGCGAACATAGGCAACAGCGAAACAGCCATGCACATCGTAAGCAATACTGCCGTCAGTTTTTTTACCATTAACTCAATCCTTTACCAAATATATTTGCTTTAATTATATATGACTTGGTTATAGATGTCAACACATTTATCGTTAAACTTTTGTCAATTATGGCAGCTGCCTCTCATAATAAAATGCTTTCCGCAGCGTTAACATTCACGCTTTCCTTTTGCCGCTTATATATGACGAAAAAAACGTCTGATTTGCCCTTAAACACAAAAAAGCACCCTCCACTTTCATAAAAAAGTAGAGAGTGCTTTACATGGTTAAAAACAATTCACTTGGCCGCAAAGGCCGCAAGTATCAGCTGCAAATTGAGCTGATAATTTTTTCCGCGTCAAACGGCTCGCCGAAATGATTTTTATAATCCGAATTTAATATATATACCGTTACCTTATCGCTGCTTTCCGCTACGATACTGAAATATGACGAAGACTGCATTTCAAATTTGTCTGTGTAATTACAGTATTTATATCGGTAATCGCCATTGGTTCCGTCTGTATATTTAATGTCTTTTCCGCCGACCGAGGTCTCCCTTAACAGTTCTTTTTCAAGCCTTTTCTTAATAAGCTTTCGCGAAGCCGCCGTTCCGCCGGTATACTCATATACGGTAGCTGTATAATAGTTATAGCTGCCGTCGCTTTTAGAGTAATTATCAACAGTATAATAACCGCTTAAAAAGCCGTTTGAATACAGCTCATTATCCGAACGCTCAGCCTCGTAATCAGACAAATCGACAAAATTACCCAAGCTGTATTTACTCTCGGCGGCTTCTTTATAGCTGCTCGTCTTTTCGCTGCCCGAATTTACAAATACCGCGGCAAAAAACGACACGGAGAAAACCACGCAGAAGGCCGCTATACATAAGGAGCTTATCTTAAGCGCGGATTTTATTTTTGCGTCATTGACAAAAAAGTAAGCGATATAGCAAATTATTCCGGGTATCAAAATTATGCTCGGTATAATCAGAGCAAAGGTATCAACAACAATATATATCGGTGTTGTTGTCACTTGGCTTTTGGCAAAAGCCCAAAGAAGCCCCAACGCCACCACTGCAATTAAAACGACGACGAGATTTTTAATTGATTTCTTTTTATCCATATTAACCCCCGCTTTTTATAAGTAACAGAATATGTGTTACTTCCGCAACATATTGTATGTATACAATATGATATATTGCTTTTTTTGTTTTGTCAACAGCGGCTGCTTTTAAGAACGATAAAGGAAATTAAATGCACTTTACCGACAACCAAGCACGGTATACTCTGCCGCTTTAATTACGGCTTGTTCACACAACGAAAATGCAAAAAACTCTAATTTTAACAGAAACTATTTTATGGGGGCAACTTCGGTTCAGAGGAGGTACATTTTGATTTTTGAGGAGTGCAACCACAGCCTTAAGAGATGCAACTATTGCCGATTGAACTACTATTTAGAAAAAAATATAGCTGTGCTATGCTATACAAACTGAAATTGTCTATTTCCGTTGCCATACCATTACATAATCTCTTTCACCGGTAGCTTCATCAATGCCATCGCGCCGGATTTCAAACCCTTCTCTTTGATAAAAAGATATTGCCCGTGTATTTTTTTGATATACATTTAAGAACAATGTGTTTCTTTTTTCCTTTACGTAGTTTAGCAAAATTTTACCTATACCTTGAGATTGCATTTCGGCAGAAACAAAAACACCTTCAATGTATTCGTCACTCAACCCTATAAAGCCCTGTATTTCCTGCTTATCCTCGTAAACATAGACTGTTGCCTGCAATAGCAGTTTTTTTACTAACTCAAAATTACTTTTCCAATATTGAGCAGAGATAAAATAATGTGACTTTATATTTGTATCCAACCATATATCTGCAACTTTATTTATATCCGCTTTTCGTAATTCTCTAATCATAACAGTGATGCCCCTTAAAAATCCGATTTGTCGAAATCATAGTACCATAATGCAGACTGACAAACAAGAAAATTCCACCGTAATTTTGATAAAATTACGGTGGAATTTTGACGGAGAGTGATGGACTCGGCTCACTTCGTTCGCCCTCGAGTTTGCTACGCAAACTATCCTATTATAGACTTCTTTTGACAAGACTTCGTCTTGCAAAAGATTGTAAAGGTTCGAATCCCTTTTTAATTTAAAGCAAAAACAGGACATAGCTTTTGCTATGCCCTGTTTTTTATGGCGGAGAGTGAGGGATTTTTCGGCGTACTGCCGTACTCCTTCGCATCGCTTCGCTCTTTAACCACGGACTTTCAAACAGTCCACCGGACTGTTTTCATCGGCAAAGCCGACCGTCCTTGTTCGAATCCCTTGCTGTCTTATCAACAAAAAAATAAAGGGTATAGCAAACGCTATACCCTTTATTCTTGGCGGAGAGTGAGGGATTCGAACCCTCGGTCCCGTTAGGGATTACCTGATTTCGAGTCAAGTGTCAAAAAACGAACTTGGCGGAATTTAACAGAAGATAACGGCAGATGCGAGAACCCCGAAAATGCCGTGTTTTCAAGGATTTCCGCACCTCTTTGCATCGAAAACGCAGTGAAAATCCGAGTTAGAGAGTCTCCTCCGATTTCACCGAGTTCTAACGGATTTTCGAGAAAGTCTATTAGAATTTTTTATAGAACTACGCCTATTTTTACTCCAAAATCACCCCTTTGGCAGTGCGTGAAATGTCCCGATTATGCCGGACAACACCCAAAATCGTGTAGGTTAATTCGTTTCAAAAAGTGAATTTTCACAGAGTTTTCACTTTTTCGCTCTTGAAAGTGAAAATTCATTTTAAACACTGATAACACATATCCTCGACTAAAATAGAAGATTTATTCATTTTAGCTGGGGGTTCCATCTCTTTACTTTGAAATGTCATAAAAATTATCGCAAGTTTATATTGAAATGTCATTGTTATTGTGCTATAATACATTTGAAAAGTTTTGGCGGAGGAAATTTTATGCTATATCGTAAGATAGAATCTCTCATTGAAGAGCATTTAAAATCTGATTCTAAAAAGATTCTTTTAATCGACGGCGCACGTCAGATTGGCAAAACCTACATCATTAATCATGTAGGCAAAAAACTTTTTGAAAACTATATAGAAATCAATATGATTGCTGATTCTTTGGGCGACCGCCTTTTTGAAAATACTAAAACCGTTGAAGATTTTTATCTGCAAGTCAGTATGCTTGCAGGAAATAAAATGAAGAATAAAGAAAATACACTGATTTTTATTGATGAAATTCAGGCTTATCCTCATTTACTCACTCTGCTCAAATTTTTGTCGCAGGATAATAAGTTCACTTATATTGCAAGCGGATCGCTTTTAGGTGTTACGCTGTCGCAAACCACCTCGATTCCGATGGGGAGCATACGAAAGGTCAGAATGTTTCCGCTGGATTTTGAGGAATTTCTTTATGCTAACGGAATGAACGAACTTGCAATTTCCTCAATGCGCAAAAAGTTTGAACGATTTGAAGCATTAGATGAGTCCATGCACAATAAAATGCTGGATTTATTCCGCAAATTCTTGCTTGTAGGCGGATTGCCAGATGCGGTTAACGCCTATCTTGAAACAAAAAACATTCAAGCAGTCCGCGATATACAAGATGAAATTCACGATTACTATGCTACAGATGCTTCCAAATACGATGATGAAATGAAATTGAAGATTCGCAGAATTTATGACCTTATCCCCTCTAATATGGAGAATAAGAAAAAAAGAATTGTTGTACAAAGCATTGAAAACAAGAGGGGCAAGACATTCAATAATTATGCCGATGAATTCGATTATCTAATAAGCGCAGGTATCGCACTGAATGTTCAGGCGATTTCTAATCCGACATTCCCCCTGATCGAATCTACCGGAAAGAATCTGCTTAAACTTTATCTGAATGATGTCGGTATTCTTACGGGTATTCTTTACGGAAATAACATCCGAGCTGTGCTGAATGATGAGAGAAGTATCAATCTGGGATCTGTTTATGAAACAGCTGTTGCGAGCGAATTAATCGCTCACGGTCATAAGCTCTTTTATTATGACAATCGCAGCAAGGGTGAGGTTGATTATCTTATTGATGATTATGATAGCCTTTCTGCCGTTCCTATTGAAGTAAAGTCCGGTAAGGACTATACCGTGCATAGTGCATTGAACACATTTGTTCAAAACGAAGATTATCATATCAAAAAAGCATTCGTTGTATCTAACGAAAGAAATGTCACACAAAACGGCAAAATAACTTATATACCAATCTACTATATTATGTTTTTTAACGCTGATTGGGGCAATAAGAATTTGCAGTTCTGAAATGAAGGCTTTATCGGTAAATCGTCCCTGGTGTTCGGCACATCTGCTGTGCTCTGCATGAGCGAGCGCCTTTCTGCCTTCGACAGAGATAACCTTATTGTCCCGATTTGGATGATATGATAAGATTTGAAAGTGTAAAAGGAGAAAGAAAATGGCTTACGAATCAAAATCGTTTAAAGAACATCATTTTACTCGATTGCCCGTATTAGAAAAACTTCTTTCGTTGGGATGGGAACGAGAGCAAATCATATGTCCCTCTCCAGAATCTGATGATACAGAATGGCATGTTCCCAAAACTCCTTCCGAGGCAGCAAGTCGAGAAGCGAAGAGGAGTTTTAAAGGATATCCTGTGGATATTGCCTTGTTTGATGATGTTGAGTTTGTAAATGACTATGAACATATCGTAGCAATTATCGAATGTAAAGAACCTAATAAGAATGAGGGAATCAGTCAGCTAAAGATTTATTTAGGACTTGAGCCTCATGCTCGACTTGGAATCTGGACAAATGGCACTGAATATGTTCGCGTATACAAACTGCCTTCTGCAGGTAGTTTTAGAATTGAAGAAGGATTAGGGTTACCAAAGCCTACTGAAAATTTTATTTTAGCCGGTGATAGGAAAATTACCTATTCAGATCTGCAAATTCCTTCCACAAAAGAGTTGAAAATTGCTTTTGCATCTTTGCTTGGGGTGATTACTTCACGCGATACTCGTTCCACCCGTAGAGAAGATCAATTAAACCAAATGTCTAATATTATGTTGATTAAGTTGGAATCTGATCACGATGGTCAATGGGATAAAGATGAACCATTACTATTTCAATTAAGCAATGAACCTATTCAAACACATGAATGCATTAATGATGCATTTGCAAACTATAAAATAAAACATCCGGCATTATTTGCTACCGATGAACCCGATAGTATAGTGCTTGACTCTGATACTATACAAGAAATTGTCCTAAAATTACAGGGGATGAACATTGGCGAAATGGCTCCAACAGCATTGTCGATGGCATTCCAGGTATTTAGAGATGCAACGCTCAAATTGGGAGATGGTCAATATTACACGCCTCTACGTGTTATAGAAGCTGGCACTGAATTAATGTGTGTGACACACAAGGATGTAGTTATTGACCCGGCTTGTGGCACAGGTGGATTCTTGTCGGCTGCATTAATGAAAATCATTTCTACTGGAATTAGCGAAAAGGTTGCTACGCAATGGGCACACTACAACTTATTTGGCGTTGATCGAGACAAAACTAATATCAAATTAACGCGAGCTTTAATGGTCGGTATGGGTGATGGGTCAACCAATGCACATCACGGTGATTCTCTGAGAGAAACGAAGTGGAAAGGTGATACAAAGGGAATTCAAACCGTATTGGGAGAAGGTCGATATACTGTAGTTCTAACAAACCCACCTTTTGGCAAAGATCTTGTCATAAATGCTGCTGATGCAAAAAGTTCACATCTTGAAATATGCAAACATACTAAGGGCGGTTTGAAATCGGATACTTTCGCTCCAACTACTGAGTTGGGAATAGCGTTTGTTGAGCGTGCATGGAAAATTCTCCAAAATGGTGGACGATTAGGCATTGTTCTCCCTGAAACATACTTTTTCTCAAAGTCTTATCGATGGTTTAGAGAATGGATGGATACGCACTTTATTCTTCGAGGTGTTCTTAATGTTCCTATGGAAGCATTCCAAGGATTCTGTCGCGCAAAGACCAATTTCTACATTTTTGAGAAGATTGGAAAAGGAAGAAAAACTGATACACCATCATGGTTTAAGGATGGGTATGTATGGGTATCTAATGCCTCAACAATAGGATTGAACAAAGATGGATTAGATTTGTTTGTTGTTGATGAGAACGGAAACCGTACTGATGTCATCGATAACAAAGCGATTCTTGATGTTCAGGCTCTTATGAGAAGAGAAACTACATTCACATCCGGTTATATAAATGCTGAAGCAATATCTAAATCCTATATTGCAGTTCCTACTTTCTCTGGAAATAAATCTGAATCAGTATTAGAGGAAAAAGTTAAGAAAAAACTGCCCGGATTCAAAATGCGTTCTCTTGGTGATTTAATTGATAGTGGTATAATTTCCGTCCGAGGCGGACATGGAAGTCCATCCGCCGATACAAGAATAGGAGATATACCATATATAAAAGTTGTAGATCTTCGAGCGGGTAGAATTAATCCCAATAGTACAAACATGGTTCCTGAAGCTGTTGCAAAACAATTTTGGAGCGGTGAAAACAGTGGTATTTCAGCGTGGGAGATTGCTACACCATCGCGAGCATCGAAAAACATTGGAGAACCGTGTATGATTTTACCTGGGCAAGAAAGAATGGTGTTAACCAAAGAAATTTTACTGTTCTCGGTTTCTCCAGATGCCCCAATTGATTCGTTTTATCTATTTTGGGCAATGAGATTACGTGATGTTCAAAGTCAATGGCAACGTGTAATATTTATGCAAACAAATCGAGAAGATTTGGGAGATCGTTATCGACTAATCGAAATCCCATACACCGATGATAAAGTCGCTGCCAAAAAAGTCTCGCAATGTTATAGGGACTATTTTATTGGGTTAGATGAGTTGCAAAAGAAATTTGACCGTATGGATAATGATTTGTAATTTTTCTGCCGAAACCGCAAATTCATACCGTGCAATTAAGAAGTTGCTATGAAACAAAAAGGTGTAATTTATATTTTAACGAATCCATCGTTTAAGGAATACGTAAAAATCGGATATGCGGATAACGTGGATTCTCGGTTAAAACAATTGAATAACAGTGAGTGCATTCCGTTTGCTTTCCGGATTTATGCTACATATGAGGTTGAGGAACGACTGACGGATCTAAAGCTCCATGCACTGATTGACCAACTCAATCCGAGTCTGCGTTCGATTGATAATGTAGACGGTAAAAAGCGAGTTCGTGAGTTCTATGCTATGTCGCCTGAACAGGCATACTCTATCCTTGAAACCATCGCAGTTTTAGGTGGGCGTAAAGATAGACTTCATTTGTATGAGCCTACGGCGGTAGAACGTCAAAGCGAAGAAATGGCACAGGATATTGAAGAACAGCATATTGAGCGTATGGCACCGTTCACCTTCTCTAAGTGTAATATCCACGTAGGTGCTACCATTACTTTTGTTAGTCAGGGCAATGCCAACTCCGGCACAAAGTGCAGCGTTGTTGATGACAAAAACGTGGAGTACCAAGGCAGAAAATTGTCTCTTTCTGCTCTTGCCACTGAACTGCTCGGTAGTAAATGGGGCGTTGCCGGACCGCGCTATTTCAAATATAACGGCGAATGGTTAAATGATATTCGCGCAAAAGCTGAAGGACGTCAGGTTTCCTTTCGGCTTGATGATGTGTGGATTATTCCGTGTAATCCAAAATATTATGATATCGTTGCTGCTTTTGATAATTTGGATGTAATCGAATGGAGCCAGTCTACAAATACCTCAATTGGCGATACGGTTTATATTTATGTTGGCGAGAAATACAAAGCTATTATGTATAAATGCGAAGTAATTGCCTCTAATTTATACGGAAACCGTTCGGAAGATGATTATCCTTATTATAAGGATTTAGCCAAAGATCCTGATATCCGGTATATGAAACTAAAGCTCATAGAAAAATACGCTCCGGACAAGTATCCGTTAAAGGAACTTAAAGAAAACGGACTTTCAAGTGTTCAGGGGCGTAGCAAGGCAACCGTACAGCTTATGAAGTATTTGAAGGATAATTAATAAAAGCCGGAGAGATGTAAATGAAGCAGAAAATAGTGAATTTTTTTAGGAAATACCGATATGAAGCAAAAGAAAGAATCAAGTGGAACAAAGATTATTTCTTTCTCAAACACAGTATGAATTATCATAGAAATAAGAGAATTATTTTTTCTGTGAGTAAATTTGTTGCATTAGTAGGCTCTTTAATTTATATTTTGATTTCCTCAAATATGATATTGTTTACAGAAAAACACATCCCATATTTCAATGTTAATTTTTACACAGACTATATTAGTAAAAATGGTGTTTTAGGAACCCAAATAACACTAACACTTATATGCGTATCACTTATTGCTTTAATTTCAAACACAGAAAATAAATATGTTTATGGTGAACAAATATTAGATCTTGCCTTCCCATCGAAAATTATATCTTTTAAAGTGATTTTGCTTGTACTTTTTGCTTCGTTACTAACTAATATCTGCTTGATGTTAAACAATTACCCGTTTGTATATTCAATGTCAGTTTTATTGTTAACAGTATATTTGGCAATTTTTATGCTGTATCGTTTTGCTACAGTGTTTTTGAATCGTGGCTCTTTGCGCCAAGAATTATTTTATAAATATTATAAAAGTAATTTATCACATATGAAAAAAGCACGGCCAATTGAACCGCATGTTTCAGAACCGTTGCGAAAATTAAAGGTTGTAACGTTAAAGCATATATCAAATAAAAATTACCCCGAATTAAATGAATATATGTTATTGTATTTCAATTTATTGAAAGTTACGCTTTTCAACAAGCCAAAACAAGTTCAAGAATACTATACAGAACATACGAATTTTCAGGATATAATAGGTCACATAAACGAGTTTGCCTTAGCAATGCTTCACGAAGGTAAGGCATTATATGGTTTGAAAATTTATAATTCATTGTTAAGACATATAAATTATTATAAAATTGTTTGTGTACAAGAAATTGTGTTCACCGCCACTTCGTTTATTGAAGCATTTTCCGATTTAAAAGATATAATTCAAATTAAAAGATACTTAAATGAATTGATGAATATGACGGAAATGTTATTAGTGCAGACTTACTTATATACAACTGTAGATTTAAGTTATTGTAGATTGGCTAAACATGAAGATATGATATATTATTTTGCCAAACGTGATATGTATGAAAAGGTTTATGATGCCATAATCAATTCCACAAAATTGTCCGATATTGAAAAATCTGATTTGATAGAATCTATTCGTATGAGTATTATAAATCATACGACATATTCTCATAGCCAAGATGTCGAGGATTTTAAAGCAAAACAAAGATTTCACAGAGAAGACAGAATCTATAATTTGGATATCAAAAGCGAACCTATAGCTTTATTATTTATAAGGTTTATAGAACAAAATGATATTGACAACTTTATTTATTATCGTTATGCTTGGAATAACTCTGACAAAAAGGACAGATCTGTTAATTTTGCGTTGATTTTGGCCATTCTTTCTGTCGTGAATAATCTTAATAACAAAGGGAAAAGAGAATATCTTTATGATATTATCATTGAACCAAAGACGGTAAAAAAACTTTTTAAGAAGTGCGAACTATTAAACATTAAGGTGGATGATGAAGCATTAAATGATTACTATACCTTTATAACCGAAAATTATATTGCTGATAAAAAGGAAACAGAAGATCGAAAAAGGTTATATGGGTTCCATCCAAAATTGGCGTTCGAACAGAATGTAGTAGATATGTTGTTTTCATATTTATATTGGAAGAATCAAAAAGAGCATACCATTAAAGAAATGGCAAATAAACATAATTTAACTTACAGAAAAGATATAGAAAAAATCATTCTGAGCCTATGTCCCGAAAACGAAGAGAAAAGCAAATAGCATTACTAAGAGGTATACTATGCCACTACAAATTATTCGAAATGATATAACAAAAATGACGGTGGATGCCATTGTCAATGCTGCCAATGAATCGCTTTTGGGCGGTGGCGGTGTTGACGGTGCAATTCACTATGCCGCAGGGCCGAAGTTACTTGCTGAGTGCAGAAGGCTTGGCGGGTGTAAGACAGGTAGGGCGAAAATAACGGGAGGGTATAATCTGCCCGTAAAGTATGTTATACATACCGTCGGACCAATTTACAAAGACGGTAAGCACGGAGAAAAGAATTTGCTTGAGTCTTGCTATCGTGAATCTTTGACGTTGGCTAAAGAGCACGACTGCGAAACGGTGGCTTTTCCGCTTATCTCTTCGGGTGTGTACGGCTACCCAAAAGATCAAGCGTTAAAGGTAGCTATTGATGTAATCAGCGACTTTCTGCTTGAAAACGATATGACTGTTTATATCATTATTTTTGATAAAGCGGCGTATAAAATCGGCGAGAAACTGTTCACCGACATTACTGAATACATAGACGACCATTATGTGGACGAGCATACCGATTATCGCCGCGAAAGTATGCGACTCAATATGCCGATGCAGTCGATTATGGCGGAGGATATGTGCGAATGCAAGGCAATGGCGGCAGACGATGACCTTGACTCAAAGCTCAAACAGATTGATGAGAGTTTTTCACAGATGCTTCTTCGCAAGATTGACGAAAAAGGCATGACCGATGCGGAGTGCTATAAAAAGGCAAATATAGACAGAAAATTGTTCTCTAAAATTCGCAGTGATGTACATTATAAGCCGAGTAAACCAACGGCAATAGCCTTTGCTATATCGTTGGAACTTCCTCTCGAAGAAACCGAAGATATGCTTAAAAAGGCGGGTTTTGCACTATCTCACAGTAATAAGTTCGATATAATCATTAAGTATTTTATAAGCAAAGGCAATTACAACATTTTTGAAATCAACGAAGCACTGTTTGCCTTTGATCAAAGTTTGTTAGAAGCGTGAAATTATGATTAAGTTTATCTGTTATCCAAAATGCACCACTTGCCAAAGAGCAAAGAAGTGGTTGGATGATAATAAAATTGAATATGAGCTCAGAGATATTAAACTCGACAATCCAACACTTGAAGAGTTAACTGAATGGTATAACAAAAGTGGATTACCAATAAAGAAGTTCTTTAACACAAGCGGTCTGCTTTATAAATCATTAGACCTAAAAAACAAACTGCCCGAAATGAGCGAGGATGAAATGCTTAAGCTCCTCGCAACCGACGGTATGCTTGTAAAAAGGCCTCTGCTTATAGGTGATAATTTTGTGCTTGTTGGTTTTAAAGAAGTAGAGTGGTATGAATTTGCAAGGTGAATAATATTATGATTATGAAAATTAAAGTGATTTTTTTAATGACCAGTTGATAGATGCGATTGGTGCAGGTATATACAAGATAATTATTTGCAAAGATGAAAGAGAGCGAATCTTATACATTGGCGAGTCGGTGTTTGTCTTGGTTAAGTGCGCACAACATCTATTCGAATTGAACAAAAAACCGGAGTATTTTAGATTTACGGATAATACTATTGATGATCCAGAAATACTGCTGAAATTCCAACTGGTTGACTCTGTTGCTGATAAAAAAGATAGAAAAAAGAAAGAAAAGTATTTAATTGACAGTGAAAAGCCATTAGTCCAAAGCGGTATAAAAGATTATATGAAAAGGAAAAATGATAAAATTGATTCTGTTAACGGTTTTATCAATAACACAATTTAATATTTGGTGATAGTACATATTTGTCGCTTGCTATGCGACCTAACCTCTCTTTTGTTGGTTTACAATGGTGACATCAAATGAAAGAGAGGTTTTCTATTATGAAAAATACAAACAAAAACAACATTACTGAACTCGTATTTATTCTCGATCGAAGCGGATCTATGTCAGGACTCGAAGGAGATACCATCGGCGGTTTTAATTCAATGATTGAAAAGCAGAAGAAACAGGACGGCGGTTGCTATGTTTCGACTGTTCTCTTTGATGATGAAAGTGAAGTCTTGCACAATAGAGTGAAACTTACCGATATTCCGAAAATGACAGACGAAGATTACACCGTTCGTGGTTGCACGGCGCTTATTGATGCTATTGGAGGTGCGATTCATCACATTGGTAACATCCATAAGTATGCCCGTCCCGAAGATGTACCGGAGCATACGATGTTTATTATTACGACCGACGGTCAGGAAAACGCAAGTCATCGTTACAGCAGTGAGCAGGTTAAAAAGATGATTGAGCGACAGAAAGAAAAATACGGTTGGGAATTCCTTTTTATCGGCGCAAATATCGATGCGGTTGAAACGGCGGCTCGTTATGGAATTGATAAAGACCGAGCCGTAAATTACAATGCGGATGGACATGGTACTCACATTCTGTATGAGTCGGTTGCAAAAGCTGTTTGCAATGTCAGAGCAAGTGCTCCGCTCGGTGCTGACTGGAGCGAAGAAATTAACGCCGATTACCAGCGCCGTGGTAAAAAGAATAAGAAATAAGTTTGCAAAAAACCGGACTTGTCGCCTCCTTTGTGGTATGTGTTTGTACTGCAAAGGAGGCAATTTTTATGACAACACTTGAAGATTTATATTACGGCAACATCAGTCCGCACGAAAGGTATATAAAGCGAGGAACGAAAGTGGATAAGCTTGTTAAGCTGATATGCAAAAACGAGGAAGAACTCAACTCCGGTCTCACGGAAAAGCAGAAAGAAACTTTTGAAAAATTTAAGGACTGCACAAGCGAACTGTCCTGTATCACCGAGCGTGAAGCGTTCAGTTCGGGATTTATCCTCGCAACACGCATAATGGTCGAAGTAATGGAAAGCTTAGGAACGGTGGAAGAAATATAAAAATACCCACTGGAAGCGGCGGTCAGGCACTGAACTTTGCCACAATATCCGGTGGGAAATTTTTTGTTTTGCCTTTGTAGGCGTTTGTTTCATCTGAAACGGCCTACGGGTCGATAAAACTATTCCTGTTCGATTGTACGGGGCTCTTTATAAAACGGTAGCTTGGGTTTAGCGTTATGCTTATTCACTTTGGATAGTTCCTCCAAGGGAATAGCATAAAACTTTTCTTTGATATAGGTGCCGTTCATATAACTGATAATTTTTGTAACTTGTTCAGCGTAAGCACCGGTCACATCAAATTCCGCAAGGCGGACGATCTAAAAGCGATATTTCCCAGCAGCGGTATACAGAATCTCGCCGGCTTTTCTGTCACCGTAGGGTGTATAAGCATAGGCTGCTGACTGCACGATTTTTCTACCTTTTTCCTTTATTACCGTTATATCTGTTTGCTTTAAGAAAACGCCGTCGCAAAAGCCCATGTCGCAAAGTTCCTTTGCAAATTTTTCGATTGCCGCTTTGCGTTTTTTCTCAATGCTTTTTTCACCCGACGCACCTTGTTTCAATGCAATTTCCGCATAGGTATTGGGCTTAAAAACGCCGAAACAGTCAAAACACACACCGAGAGAAAGAGATAAAATCTGCTTATCCTTCGGAGAAATTTTGTCGGCGGCATCGCGGAAATAGGTCCGGTAAATACTTCGCAGCACTTCATCAAACAGAGATACGGACGGGTCTTCGATAAGCTCGTCCGCAACGGTGCCGTCCGCCGCGCTTTCGTTTTCTTCTGCCGGGACAATGCCAACGGGATATTCGCAAGCCTTGCCGACAGCGACAAGCTCGGTAACTTTTTTCTCGGCAAAGCCCGTCTCTTTTACGGCAAGCGCAATACGCGCATCGGAGGAAAGCTCGGGAGCGCTGTTATAAATGCGCATAACTTTGCGCAGCTCGGCATACCCGTTTTGCGTCGGCACGGTGCAGGCGTTTTTCGTTGTGCGGATATAATCTAACTGCCGCATTGTTGCCGCCTTTTTCACATACTGCAAAAGCGGAATGGGGTCGGCGGCATCATAGCCGAGGAAAGCAAACCACAATGTTTCCAAAAAGATTTGCTTGATGTCCTCGGTGTCATCCGCAGACAGATTATAATGTGCAACGAACCGCTCGGCGCGGTTTTGCAGCACCGGCTCGTAGGCATTGATAAATGCATCAAAATATCCTTTATCACCGTTTTTGATTGCCTCAACAAAATATGTGTTCAAATCATCGAACCGCACGCCGCTTTTATCGCTTTCGGTAAAGGCAGATGCGCGTTCGATTTTTTCTTTGCAGAAATATTTGATACGCAGAATTTCATCGTTGATTTCCCAAAGCCGCAGTTTACCCGAACGGACAGAAGAAAGAATATCGTTCCATATCGTCGGCTCGTGCAGCCGCTTATCCGTAATGCCGCAAAGCAGTTTTTCGGCTGCCTTTTTGTATTCGGCGTCCATACGCGCACCTCCTTTCCAAAGAAAAACAGAATTATTTTTTGCCCAGCGCCGCTTTTGCCTCGTTGATCAGGTTCAGCAAAATCATATCCTGCTCATACTGATTTTGCGCATAATCAAAATTGATCTGTGCTTCTTCATAATGCCGTTTAGCAAGCTCGATAGCCTTATCGCACACATCCACATCATATTTGGCGGACGGCAGGTTTTTATTGGTTTTGTGCTTTTCGTTGCGCAGAGAATCGTATCTCTTTTTCCAAATCGCATAGCCGAAACCGTCCTTTTTCTTTTGCTTCGGCATATTCAGCTTGTTTTTTGCAACGTATGCGCAAGGGACGCCGTACTCCGGATTGACGGTGCTGCAATACAGCTGTTTATGCGCGGTTTGCATAAAGAAAAATCGGTGACAGATTCCGCATTGCCAGGAGTAATGTCCGGCGGCAAGCCCCTCGAACAGATCGGTAACATAAAAATTGAGCATACGGTCGAAATGAATTCGGCGGCCGAGCATAGCAGAGCCGTTTTTGTTTTCAAGGACAACCGGTGCCATCCAAACTCCCGGTTCAAGTGTAAAATTGTGTGTGATTTCAGTGGCGTTTAGTTCCTCGATCCATTCCGCCACTTCTTCTTTTCCGAAAAATTCTTTTGTAAAACTGGCAAGGAGAACTCTGTCCCGAAATCCGTTCTCGGTGAGGTTTACAAAATACATCATCGCAACCTTATAAAAATTGAAGGTGTCGGCGCAAAGATAAATGTAGGATTTTATGAATTCGGTAAGAACGATAATGTGGTCATGCATAGCCGTGCCTTCGGGAATAAAATTGATATTCGGTATCGGCATGGAAGAAAAGCTGCGCTGCCACTCTTTGATTTTATCATCGCCGAGAAGTAAATCAATATGTTCGTACTCTTCGCTGATGTTAAAATACGAAAACGGTTTTATTTTTTCGATAAGGTAGAGTATTTTTTCTACGGTCTTCCGAATGCTTGTAAACAGCTCATCGCTGTAATTTTCCGCATTCAGTCGGTTATACAAATCATTGAGTTTAACGCCCGCCCTAAAAACGGAAAGCAGCCTGTCGGCGGGGATATTTAATATATCGTGCGTAACAATTCCGAGCGGCAAAGTTTTACCGCCTAAAATAAAATCATCACCTACGAAATCAACAGAAAATTTATAAAAATTCGCATCGCCCACGAATTTTGTTTCAATCAGATTCATGCGGCACACCTCTTTTCCGTAATCAGTATCCCATAAAATCATTTCGCTGTCACCGAAAATTACAAAAAATTCAGAAACGAATTTTTGCGCTCACAGCATTTTATGTGATTTTTCTGTTTTCAGCCATTAGATAGATAGGAGAGCGAAAGCATCGGTTCCGCCGCCGCTGCTTTTACTCTTACTTTTTTATAAGGAGATTTCAGTATGGCTGACGAAAAAACAAAACTCGCCGTTATCGACGGCGAAACCTTAATGGACATGAAACTTCCGCCGACAAAGTTTTGTGTCGACACGCTGCTGCCGCAGGGGTTATGCATCCTCGGCGGCGCGTCAAAGATCGGCAAATCGTGATGGGTGCTGGATTTGTGTGTGCGTATTGCAAAGGGCGAACCGATGTGGGAGTTAAAAACGACCGGAGGAACAACGCTGTACCTTTGCTTGGAGGACACCCTGCGCCGCGTGCAGAACCGTCTGCTTTGCATCACCGATGAAGTGCCGCCCAATGCATTTTTTGCTACCTCTGCCGGAACGCTGTCCGACGGTCTGTGCGAACAGATACGGGATTTTGCGAAAGAGCATCCCGACACGGTTTTTGTTGCGGTGGATACCTTTCAGATTGTGCGCAACAACAGCATCGACACCTCTTACGCAAACGACTATGAGGAAATACGGATATTAAAACAGTTGGCGGACGAGCTCGATATCTGTCTTCTGCTGGTGCATCACCTGCGCAAACAGGGTGACAGCGATCCGTTCAACAAGCTGACCGGCACCACCGGAATCGTAGGCGCAGTGGATACCGCCTTTGTGCTGGACAAGAGCCGCCGCAATGCCGACAGCGCCACCCTCTACTGCACCGGTCGTGATGTGGAGGACCGCCAGCTTGAACTGCGGTTTTTCCAAAGGGGAATTTGTTTGGAAAATGCTCGGCGACAGTATGGAGAACCGGGAAATGCTGCTACCGAAGGAGATGGAGCTGCTGATCGAATTTATGAAGGTGCAGAAAAAATACAGCGGCAGCAACACGGAGTTTTGCGAACGGTATAACGAATACGCAGGACAGGCGGTATCGGCAAGAGGGCTGAAACGGCTGATGAATCTTTGGGAATATCGCCTTGCCGACTTCGGATTGCGCTTTCGCAGTCACCGCAGCAACGGCGCACGACTGCTGAAAATCGAATATTCCTTTTCTGCCGGTGACGAAAGTGCCGTTGGTGACGGTTAAATCGGTGTACCCCCAATCGGTTCGTCCCAAGCGTTCCTTTCGTCCCTGTCGGCGGTTTACAGGCGATTTGTGCCGCTTTCGGCGGGGAGAAGGGATAAACCGCCGATGCGCCGGAAACAACGCGAATTCGGGGCGTTTGCGGGAGCGTCGGTTTTACCGATTTCCCGGACATCGTCCGGGGCAAGCAGAGCGTCCGGCTGTCCTCGCCGAAACGCCTTTATTTACGGGCGGCAGCCCGAACCCACTGAATTTAGAAACGGAGAGTGATAATCATGAGTAAACAAAGACGGCGTGACACCACGCTGACGATTCGGCTGACCAAATCCGAAAAAGAACGCATCGAACACAACGCCAAACCCGCCAGGCGCAGCATCACCGACTATCTCGTTTTGCTGTCGCTGGAAACGCCCATTCATGTTGCGGAAGATGTAAAGCCTTTGCTGATTGAACTCAAACGCATCGGTAACAACTTGAATCAAATCACGGCAAAGATCAATGCCGGCACGTTTCGGTCATACAACTTCGAAGATATGATCGACGGGCAAAAGAAAATCTACGAGCAGCTGCTGAAAATTGCGAGGAAAGGATAATGGCAACGGTAAGTTTTATTCCCGAATCGAGACAAAGCATCAGCGCAATGAAAGCGGTGATCGAATACTGTTTGCAGCAGAAAAAGGTTGCGGACGAGGACAGCGGCCGCCGACTGGTGAGCGGTGTAAACTGCAACGGCGAAAATGCTTTCACGGAATTTATGGCGACCAAGACCGCGCATCACAAAAAAGGCGGAATGAATTTTTATCATTATGTGCAGTCCTTTTCGCCGAGCGAAAGCGTGACCGCCGAGCAGGTACACGAAATCGGTTTGGCGTTTGCGAAAAAAGCGTGGCCAGGGCATGAGGTGCTGGTGACCACCCACACCGATGTTGCGCATCTGCACAACCACTTTGTCATCAATTCCGTGCATTACGAAAACGGAAGCAAACTCCGCCAAAGCCCCGGAACGCTGACAAAGCTGCGTGCACTCAGCGACGGCATCTGTCAGCAGCACGGACTGAGCGTTCTTGAACCGTATAAAAAAGACGGCGCAAATATTTCGAGCCGCGAGTACCGCGCTGCTGCAAAAGGCGACAGCTGGAAGTTCAAGCTGATGTCCGATATTGATTTTGTGATGAATCGCAGCGGCAGCCGCACGGATTTTATGCGGGAGATGCAGCGGCTCGGCTATGGGGTCACATGGACGGATGAGCGAAAATATATCACTTTCATCTGCCCGAACGGAATGAAGTGCAGAGATATCCGCCTGCACGATGAAAAATATTTGAAAGAGGTATTGGAATATGAATTCACAATCAGAAAACAGCACACAGCAAAACTCGGCAATGGATATGCTGAGGAAGAAAAAAGCACGGACACTGTCCGAACTGGAACAGATCCCGTATCAGCCGCAGGTGTATGCGATCCCGATCGAACAGCGCAAGCGGGAGAGCAAACTGCTGGCGGACGCGGTGGAGTTTCAGTCGAGACTGTATCAGATGATCGAACGGCTGGCGACGGCAGAGGAACTGAGCGACCACTGCACCCGGATACAGAATATCGAGGCGGAGTATATGGAAAAGACAGTGCGGGAAGTGGTGACGGAGAACCGCAAGACGGCGGCGCAGATGCAGAACCTCATCGAACAGGCTGGGAAGAATCAAGAGCGGTTTATTTTGAATTGCTCCGAAACCCTTTCAAAGAGTACCGAGACTCTGGACAGCACGGTGGAGAAACTGCGCCGAAAAATATTAAAAATTATGATAGCCACGGCGGTATCGGCGGTGGCGCTGTCGCTGCTGGTCTGCGCGGTATTCTGGAAGCTGGCCGTATAATCGACGGCACTGCCGAGGATCCGGAGGAGCGCCGAAAACGCATTGAGGCGCAGGAAAACGCCTCCAACCTCGGTGCCGTTATCGGGCTTGCGGTCGTAATTCTCACCGCCGTAGCCGACAGCGATGAAGATATGACCGCCGAGGAAAATGACGAGCCTACTATAAAAATGTAGGAGAAAGGAATTGCCTATGACGAAAAAAGAGCACGAAAAAGAATTGCGCTGCTATCCGGCAGTGCTGACCGCTGCGGAAGTTGCCGAGGTCCTGCGGGTCAGCACCAAGACGGTATACAAGCTGATAAAAGAAAAGTCCCTTCCGGCAGTGAAGGTCGGCAGAGAAAACCGTATTGCAAAATCACATTTGATAAATTATCTTCGGCAAATTGATAAGGGCGATTCGAACCCCAAGTTTTATTTAATCGAAAAAACTCAAAATAATGTCTGGACTTGCAAACAGTCTTGTGATATTGTCTGTGTCGGCACAGAGCCGAAAACCAAAAAAGGAATGATGATAAATGGGAACACAAAATACACTTGCGGCAAGCGTGCAACCTAAAAAGGGCAGACTGTATGCCGTGATACAGGTAAAAGAAAACGGCAAATCAAAAGCAGTTTGGCGTTCTCTCGATCTGCCTGAAGGCACGGGAAAATCCAAGGTCAACAAAGCATTCAGGGAGGTGGTGAAAAAGTTTGAAAATGAATATGCCGAGCGGCTTGCGCGAAATGGTAGACCGTCTTCGGACATTCCCGTGTTCGAATATATGTGTGCATATCTTAAAAAGGTTGAACCGAACCTTCAAAAAAGCACCTTTCAAAGCTACCACATGAGGGTTTACGGAAAAATCAAGCGGTATTTTGAACCCAAACCACAGTTGACCGTCGGCACAATAACTGCGAAAGATATTGAAAAATTCTATGAGCATCTGTTCGCACAAAATGTAGTTGCCAACACGGTCATACACTATCATGCGATTTTGCACAAAGCCTTTCAGAAGGCGTTCAAGGATGAACTGATTGACGCAAATCCCTTCGACCGAATTGACCGCCCGAAGAAAAATAAATTTCACGGCGAGAATTATTCCGAAGAAGAGCTTGTCACTCTGCTGGAGCTGACACGCTCGGACAGCATCTATCCTGCCATTATGCTCGGCGGAGGGTTGGGGCTTCGGAGAAGTGAAGCGCTGGGCGTGCGGTGGTCGAGAATTGATTGGGACAAGAAAACGGTTCTGCTGGATACAAAAATCATTGAATATAAAGCAAACGGCAAAACGGTTATAGATCCTGTGGAAGAAATGAAAACCAAATCGAGCCGGCAAACACTTCCGTTGCCCGAGCCTGTGCTCGAAATGCTTTCGGAAGAAAAAGAAAAGCAATCGTTATACCGTAAGATGTTCAAGGGTAGCTACAACCGAAAACATGATGATTTCGTCTGTGTCAACGAACTTGGCGAGCTGATAAGGCCGACCTATGTAACACAGCATTTCAGCGACCTGTTAAAAAAATACGGACTGCGGCATATCCGCTTTCACGATCTTCGGCACACCTTTGCGAGCATTCTCATCGGGCAGGATGTACCGCTTATCAATGTGTCAAACTTTCTCGGTCACAGCGATTTGTCAACCACAGCAAATATCTATGCTCACCTTGACAAAGCGAGCAAGCAGGCAAGCGCAAATATTATTACAGGAATACTTAATAAAGCAAAAGATTGATGCACCTCGGACTGAGGTGCATTTTGCTAACCGAAAGGATGATTTTATATATGGCTGAAAAGAAATATATGAGTGGATGTCAACTCCGTCAATACCTTCACATCTCCACACGCAAAATGAAATATCTGATGGATCATAATTATATCCCGCATGAGAACACGGGACACGCAACACACAAGTATAGAGTACTCAAAGAAGATGCGGAGAAATTCAAATTCCGTATGGAAAACGAAATAGGCTTTCTCGCAGAGTTGAACGGTATGTTCTCAAACCGTACTGAATGGCATCCAAGACCGTTGATTGAGGTGACAGAGGAAAATTGCAACGCATTCCGTCAGTGGCTTGAAAATGAATGGGCAGAGCTACCCGATGCTCTGCCCACGCAAACGGCGGCGGGACTGGTGGGACATAATCCGCAAAGCATACACAAGCTTATAAAAGAAAATGTACTGCACGGCATAAAAATCGGTGCAGTACAGTACATACCCAAAACGGAGTTTATCTCCTTTATGGCATCGCCGAAAAAATTATCCACCCCACGCACAGAGAAATATAAAGAACTCATCAAAGCCTTTAAATATAAGCAACGCAGAGAGCGTGAAAATGAACAACGCCGATGTAAAAGAAAAATGGAAAGCAGAGATTGCATTGATTAAGAAAGCCATTTAATATACAAGAAGGTATTGCTATGTTAACTGTAATAGGGACTTTCCATTGAATATGGAAACGTTATTATTCGTTTCAAAATTTTTCCTATCATAGATTATTCTAATTCCAAAAATTAATATAATAAGCCACCCCAGTAAGTTAAAATGATTTACTGGGGTGGCTTTGATGATATACACATATTAAAATCACTTGCAAATTTATCACAAAAATAGTAAAATATTAATAAATGATAAGGGGGATATTCATTTGGGAGAACTTAAGAAAAAGCAAAAGAAGTATTTTAATAATGCAGTAATAATTTCGGTAATATGTGTTATATCTTTTATTTCATTTGCAATTTTACAATACAAACTAAATAAAAATATTTTCACTGCATTAGCAATTGCTGTAATTTTCATCGAAGCCATTACAATGACAATATATGAGTTTTTAGCAATAACTATTGATGCTAGAATAATGTGGATTGAATATAGTGATAAGCATAGTTTAAAATCAGGTGTTTTATTTTTAATATTGCTTATTGTTATTCCCTTGCCAATTCTATATGCTATGTCTATGTCGCTTAATAATGAATGGAAGAGCATGATTAACTCAATAATTACAGGATTGATTACTTTATTACCTGCCCTTATATCATTACTGGGAATACATTATTCTAATACTATGCAGCAGATAAATAAAAGTGAAGAATTGAGAAACATTAATAAACCTTATCCATCAATAGAATGTAAACATGAATTAATAATAAAGAATAATCCTGTAACTTCTTTCTACATAGATATGACAATCTCAAATCTAGCCAATAACATTCTTGTTCCTTTATACTTGAAACATAACGATATAAAATTCAAATTACCATATAAACCAATAACCTTCGTTAAACCAGCTGAATATAAGAATTTATTAATAGATACTCAACATGAGTTTAGTGAATTGATATTAGAATTTTCAATAGTTTATAAAGATGCTCTTGAAAATCTTTATGAATCTAAATTTGAAATAAATTTAAATAATAGAAATACCACAACAGTTAATTTGAAAGAGGCTACACAAATATTGAATCAAAAAAAATAATAAATCACAATCCTCCGTCAAGTGGATGGCTATGCATGTCGAAAAAATGCATCTGTGTTGGGGCTGCAATTAAGATACATATTTAAATATTTTTTAATAGAAAATATTAATTTATTCTCCGATCATTAAATCCAATGCGTTTACGAGAGCGTCTATAGATGAACGTTTATGTGTATTTAAAGTAACTGCAGGGTTAGACGAAACTGTGGAGGCTACACATAATTTCACTCGTTTTTCTATTGTTGCACTCCACTGTTTTCCTTGAGAATGAAAACAGTCAGCCACTCTATCAGACCACTTCTCATTACTTCTAAATTCGTGCACATCAAGATCTACACCAAATTCATTAAATATAGCTTCTTTGTAGGACGATTTCTCAAGGCAATCCTCAAATTCTGAATTTGGCGATCCATTGCACATAGTATATGTTACGGTTCGAACATTCAACAATCCTTGTTCTTCTGCAGTTTGACCAGACTGTCTTCCTGCATCATCATTATCTAATAAAACATGGTATTTACATTGTATGTTTCGATAAAAAGATAATTTATATGTCAGATTACCTGCACCACCAATATAATCAATTATTAACGTTCCATTTTGTAAAGATTTTTTAATTTTTTCACTCATATTAGGTAGTAGCTTATCCAATATGATTTTATCATCTTCACCTTCCACAATAAGAACATTTTCTGCATTGATTAAATTATCAGAAACCTTTGTACCCAAAATATCACGAATTTCTTTTATCCTTTTTACAGGTGTTGCCTTACCACAATCTACAATTATATTTTCTTTTAAGTTCGTGCGGTTAACGAACAACGGGCTGTGTGTGGTTAAAACAACTTGGTGATTAATTGAAAGCGCATTAATGGTTTCATATAGTTGCCTTGCACTTTCCGGATGTAAATGAGATTCTGGTTCTTCAATTGCAATGACAGATACCCGGTCTGCTCTTGAAGAAAAGTTTAGCATAGCCAAGGCTGTTAAACTTTTAATTCCATCGCCTTTTTGCTGTATTGGAGTTGGTGTTCCATCGTCTATAATGATTTCTGTATCTTTTCTTAAAGATGCTACTCGTCGGTCTTTTTGAATTCGAATTTTTACATTTTCAACAGTTGGAAGAAACTCTCGCAACGGAATAATAAGATGACTAGATATTCGGTCAAGTACCTGTTGTTGTAAATTATCTATAGTGTTTGTAGCTTCAATATATTCTTGTGTTGATTCTAAAGCAGATAGTTCGCTTTCTATAAGGTTTTCAACCACTCTCAAAGCATCTCTTTCGGTACGAACTGCCGGAATGAAATTAAAATCAATCTTAAAACAAACATACTCAATAATTTTTTGTTTGTTTTCAGCATTTGAAAAAGCGGGTGTACCTCTTTTTGGAATATCAATTTTTACAGTGCTAGAATTCAACGATACACGGACAGGAATGCATCCTGAAAGTCGTATTCCCGTCAACCCACGAATAGCGGATATATCATGTGCGTCTAATTCAAAATTCAATTCTACAGATGAGAAACCATTAGGATTCCTTTCTTGTAAAGATAACGGATAATCCCGTTCCCAATCATAACGATTTCTTAAAACCCTTGAAGAGAATCTTAAAGCACGAGGATCTATCGAGTACATCTTCATTACATCCATAGCTAATGTTAATGCACGTAATATATTTGATTTTCCCTCGTTGTTTTTTCCAACCAAAACAGTCATATTGTTCGTCTGTATTTTTCTTGCAGTAGTAATGCTACGATAATTAACAACCGAAAAACTAGATAACTTCATTTTCATCAGCTCATTTCTAAAATGCTTGACATATGCAATTTAACAATGAAATAATACTAGATTTTTTGACTTTTTTCAACCTAAAACACACATATTGTTACTTTATATTTTACTTATAAGATAATCTTAAGTAGATATATTGCTAGTACGCCAAAGATTTATATAGTTAAGCAAAGCCAAAAATGTTTAGAATTATCGTAATGGTAAGTAAGTTAGATGACACAATTAGTGTTGAAAAGCAAATTGAAAAAATTCTTTATATGTTTGGACGAAATAATTTGGAGCTCGCAATGGAAAGAAAGACAAAAAATATCGGATTGTTACATTGGAGTTAAAATCGATATTTATAGCAATGTTTAATATTTCATGGATTTGTGAATATCTCGATTTTTCGAGATATTCATATTACAACTGCATCAAAAACAAAGAAAAAGTAAAATTGAAAGATTACAAATTCAAACTTTTAATAAAAGTCGTTCTTGAAAAGAGCGGCGGCAGAATATTATGCACAAACTAAAATTGACGGTTATCTGATAAATAGTAAAAGTGTTAAACGGCTTATGGCGAGATGTAATTAGTGCTGATCTTGATAAAGAAAATACAATATTACTATAATCCGTCATCGTTTGGCAGAAACAATAAACTTAAAAGAAGATTTAATCAAACGAACCGAGTTTAATAAAGTTTAGACAAGCACTTTCACATATGTTTTTTTGTTGATTGAAAACAGTATTTTTGCATGTTGTACGTAACATATCATATGTCGAAGGCATATTTCACAAATCACGCAATGGATTTATTCCATTGAAAAAAGCACGCTTTTGCGTGCTTTTTTCTGGCGGAGAGTGAGGGATTCGAACCCTCGGTCCCGTTAGGGATTACCTGATTTCGAGTCAGGCCCGTTATGACCACTTCGATAACTCTCCGTATTCGGTTTTGTTAAGCTCAACAAAGAGCTTATATATTTTACCAAACGTACATACCTTTGTCAAATGATTTATTCAAATATTTTAATTTATTGCAATCAATAAGGGTTTTGTGCCTACGCAAAACGGATTTGCATGGTAAAATCCGTCAATGTTTGCGCAAAAACGGCGATTACGGCATCATTTCAGATAAAAAAGTCTTCTATCGGCACGGTAAAGGTAAAGGCGAATGATTTTATACGAATGCATTATTGCATTCCGTATTTTGTCTTGATTCGTTCAAGAACCGAGCCTATAGGCTTTGCAAGCACTATTATAAACGCAACATTGGAAACTACATAGGTAAGCGTAACGGGCACAGCCGACGTAACAGCGGCAATATACCGCGTCAGATTAAACGTGCCGTCATACCAAAGGGTTGTATAAATATCCATAAGCAAAGAATACAGCACTCCCGAAACGACACTGTAAATTATTCTGAACACAAGACTCTTTTTAAGCTGCGGAGCGAAAACTCCGGCTATAAGCCCGACTATACCCCACGAAAACATCTGGAACGGTGTCCATGGACCCTGCCCAAAATAAAAATTCGATATTACGGCTGTCAGCGCACCCGTCATAAAGCCTGCCTGTGGGCCGAAATACATCGCTGTTATTATAACGAGTGCCGTCACCGGTTTTACGCTGGGTGCCCACGCAAAAATAAGTCTGCCGACTGCCGACAACGCGACCATAACAGCTATTAAAATCATTTCCTTTGTACCGCTTTTTCCCTTTTCAAAGGCGAGAAAAAACGGAACGCACGACAACACGGCAACGCAAAGCGATATCCACGCATACTGTTTATCTTTAAACACTGTGGCACCGAGCAAAACCGCCGCAGGCACCAAAATGCACGGAAAAATATACGAAAGCCATTTTTTAACCATTATCTTCTCCGTTTCCGCGGCAGCACTCAGCCGCCTCTTCACTCGTTATCGCTGTGGGACAAAGCGGACGGGCTATGCGGTTCGCCGCCGTCGTATAAAAATTATTTTCTGCGAAAAACGAATTCGGCGCATCGGAAGAAACGATTTCGCCGTCAAAGAACAGCGCGCATCTATCGGCACCGACAGCGGCAAACTCAACATCATGAGTTACCATAACAACCGTTATTCCGTCCGATTTAAGCTTCTTCAATACATTCAAAAGCGAGGACTTTGAAAAGGCGTCAAGTCCCTTTGTAGGTTCGTCCAAAAGCAGTATTGTAGGCTCTGAAAGCAATATTTTCGCAAGGGCGCATTTTTGCTGTTCACCGCCGCTGAGGTCATAAGGATGCTTCGTAAGCAAATCCGTTATACCGAGTTTTTCGGAAATATCGCGTATTTTTTCTTCGCGCTCTTCTTTTTTATACTCCATCGCCTTGAGCATTTCTTCGAGATCTCCCGAAACGGTATCCTTTAAAAATACCGTCTGCGGATTTTGCGGCAGATATGCAAGCTTCTTTCGGTACAGCGAACTGCCCTTATAATCCTTGATTTTTTTGCCGTCTATCTTTATTTTGCCGCGGTACGGCTTATTAAGACCCGAAATAACATTCAGCATTGTCGTTTTTCCCGTGCCGTTGCCGCCTAGAATACAAATTATCTCGCCGCGATCCGCTTTAAGATTTACGCCGCGCAGAATGTCGGGCAAATCTCTTTCATATCTGAACCAAACATTTTTAAGCTCGATTGCCGTATCGGTTTTATCGGAATATTCTGATTTATCACCGTCGGAAAAGTCTATATTCCTTTTGAAATTACGTCTGAAAAACTCCTGCCCCTCTTTAACCGTAAGCGGGCAGACTTCGTCCGACGAGAGCAGATTGTAAAGCCTTACGGCACTCGGAAGACCCTTGAGCATAGGATGCTCGGGATTTATTTTTTTAAGATTTTTGCCGACGGCACGCGGTGAATCATACAAAAGCACGCAGCCGTTTTCCATAAGCAAAACCTTGTCGGCTATCGGGAAAACATCCTCAAGACGGTGCTCTACCAAAAGCACGGTAATACCGAATTCGGTATTCAGCTTCTTAAGCGTCGCTATAAAATCGGCCGCGGCTATGGGGTCAAGCTGACTTGTGGGCTCATCTAAGATAAGCACCTTGGGCTGCATTACCATAACCGACGCAAGATTTAAAAGCTGCTTCTGACCGCCCGAAAGCTCGTCTGTTTTTTTGCGGAACCAATCCTGTATGCCGAAATAGCTCGCCATCTCGCCCACTCTGCGGCGAATTACGTTTTGCGGCACACCGAGATTTTCAAGACCGAACGACAGCTCGTGCCAAACCTTGTCAGTAACTATCTGATTATCGGGATTTTGCCCGACAAACCCTATGGCACATGCACTCTCGCGAAGGCTGAGTGAATCGATGCTTTTCCCGTTATAGAGTATCTCGCCGCTCTTTTCACCTGCGGGAGCAAGCTCGTTTTTAATCAGCTTTAAAAGGGTGGTCTTTCCGCAGCCCGTTGCGCCGCATATTACAGTAAAATCACCCTGCCCGATGTTAAGAGAAATATTGTGAAGCGTGTCTTTTTCCGCCTTGGGGTAACGGAAATTCAAATTTTCGATATGTAATATTTCCACTTTAAATTCTCCTTTACCTCAATAAAAAACGGAAGAAACGATAATATAAAAAACGAAATGTAAGTAATTAACGATTTTGACGAAAGGCTGATTTTGCCGAGCTTCGGATAAAATGTGAAATCGATGCTTCCGCTGCCGACGCCTATAAGTACGGCAGCAAAAAGCAATAATCCCGACAATAAAACCGCCGCGTCTCTCGCCCCGAATTTAAACAGCGAAAAGTTTGTTCTGCCGTGCAGACCGTATCCGCGTGCTCTCATAGACGACGACAGCTCCATGGAATTTTCAAGCGACCACGAAATCATCGCCGTAAAAACACGTATTCCGCCGCGTAATCTGTCAACATAGCTTTTTTGCGAATAAAGCCCCATTGCCTTTTGCGCTCTGCTCACATTTTTCATCTGTCTTTTGAACATCGGAACAAATCTGAGAGCCATGGAAAGCACAAGCGACATTTTCGGAATAATTCTGCCGAACAGATACAAGAATTTATCCTCGGTCATAATTTCATTATAGCACTTGCACCAAAACAGCACTCCGACAACCATCACCGAGATAAAAACGCCGTAAACAACCGCTTCAAGCGTTACAGGGTTACCGTTCATAAAGAAAAGCGGAGTAACGCCGTTATGCGAAAACAGAGGATTCGTAACAGCCACGAGCAGAAAAAGCGGAAGATAAAAGCCCATATCGCTTAAAACAGCCTTTTTCCTCACGAGCATAAGCGAAAACATAATGCCGCCGAGGAGTGCTGTGAGCTGTATTACGGGATTCCATACAAACATAGCCGTTAACAGCACAGATATAAAATATGTAAAAGTAACAGCCGGATGATATCCGCCGAAAGCTTTCATCCCGTTTCATCTCCCATCCATATACAGCCGACGTCCTTGCCGAGATCGCAGGTATAGACCCATGCTATTCGGTCGCCGTCCTTCAGTTTGTATTTTGAGCATCCGTAATTCGGGAATTCGCCGTTCACCTGATACATCCAACCCGAAAGCGGTCCACAGGAAAATTCGTACAGATAATTTATACCCTGAACGTATACGCTGCCATAGCTGTTTTTATCGGCACCCTGATACTCCATCTGTATTTTATTATACCTTACCGCCCTGTCAAGTATATCAAAAACGGTGTCGCCGGGTCTTAACACATATTCGGTTTCCGGCAATATAACGCCGTTTTGCGGCACGTATTTATCGGATTGCAGGGCTTTGTCAAGCTCGTCGTAATTTTGAAGCACGGTATCACAGCGAATACTGATAAAAACCGTCTCGCTCTGCGGGGTTATATCGTCGATATGAGTAAGGTAGTACTCGTCAACGGACTGAATGTTTGTGCCGTGAATCAATACGGCTATTATCAGCGCCAACGACAGGAGCGCCAAAATATCTTTTTTCAATTATGACTCCCCTTCCGCGAGAAAAAATTACCGCATTTCGTCGTCTTCATCCTTATACATTGCCGCAAGCTCCTCCATTTCGAGAGTTTTTTTCATCTTACGGCGTCTGATTCTTATAATTATAAACACGGTAAGTCCTACCGCTAAAACAAACAGTACAACAGATATTACTATGGCGCGAACGATATTGTCAAGCTTTGTCTTTGTCTTGACGACATCCTCCCAACGCTCGATTTTTGCTCTGTCATATTCGCTGAGCGCGTTATAGCGTTTAACGATTTTATTCACCTTGCCCCTATCCTTGAGCGTGATTTTATCAAACGGATAAAGCTCGGCTTTAATGTCGTCGTTCAGCGAATCTATTTCCGCCTGAACCGCGGCAATTTGCTCCTTTGCCGAAACAAGCTTTCGGAGATATGCGTCTTTACCGTCAAAATCTTCACTCCTTTCGAGCTTATCAAGCAATGTTACAACCAAAACATACTGCTCCGTAGTGAGTTTTTCGGGCAGAGAGTCAACCATTGCACGGTCGGAATCGGTAAAATACAAAATGGCGTCGTCGTTTGCGTCATCATCCGAAAACACAATCACCGCGGTTTCACCCGCTATTTCCGAAACGTCTATTCCGCGTTTTTTGGCTTCATCGGACAAAGTCCAATAATTGCTCACGTAGCACCGCTCTGTTTCGGGCAACGAATAAAAAACCGCAAGAAGCTCGCGAAGCGTTTGTTTATCGGTCTTATTGCCGATTTTAGAAATGTCGGAAGTAAGGTCGTTTATTCGCGATTTAAGCGCGGAGCTCTGCTCTTTTCTGAAATCGAAAAGAGTTCTCATACCGTTTTTTTGCCGCCAAAGAGATGCCATGGTATAAAGGGTCTGCTCCGACGCCATGGTATTTGATTTATCGGGCAAAGATGTGGGATTGTCGGGGTCGTAAGTAAACGAATGGACAAATCCGCCGTCCGTCATTCTGTAACGCATTATACCATCAAAAAGGGTGTTGCCGTTTTTTATGAAACGGCTGTCCGAGAGAGGGTCGATATTAAGACTGCACAGCGCCACCGCCACCCAATCGGTACTCTCTACATTCTGAGTTCCCCAACTTTTGTAGTCGCCCGTGTCGAGTTGCAGACGTGAAAGGCACAAAACCGCTTCATCAACAACCTCGTGCACCGTTTTGCTCTCATCGGCGGACAACGCTTTTCTGTGATAAGAATATATTTTTTCGGAATTATAATATGGTGCGAGTGCCGTTATCGCCATAGCGGTAATATCGGGGTCTGCATCATCCGAGCTCAGGGCAAATCCGCCGTCGGAAAGCTGCTTTGAAATTATTTCAACGATTATATCGTCGCGGGTGTTGTACGCTCCGTCAGGCACGGCATAGCGCATACTGTCAAGAGTTATAAGCCCCCATATCCAGCCGTTTATGCCCTGTCTTCCGAGCGGCGTTGCCTTGCCGCGGTCGTAGGTTCCGTCCGCTATCAGATTTATCGGCGCGCCGTTTTCGTCGGTTCCGAAATTTGTCGGGTCGCCGCCCATAGCGAGAACGGCGAGTGCTATTCTGTGCCACTCGGTTGCCTTTGCGGCACTGAGCCTTCCGCTTTCGCGATAACGCTCCTCTACCCTGTCTTTTATGACCGCAAGGTAGCCCTCGTTGTTATCCTGTATTCCGAGTCTGCCGAGAGCTATGGGATACCAATCCCCCGGAGTAGTACCCGCATTTTCCAAATATTTATCGTTAATCAAATATCCGTCGGGTTCCGAGCCGTTATCGGCTTTTTTCCATGCGATAATACCGTCCGCGACGCTAAGGAAATTGTCGGACGTATACTCCTTATTCTCTTTTGCCGATACGATGAAAGAAATTGAGGATATAACACACAGGACACATAAAAACACCGAAATAACACGTTTTGTCATTTTTGGGAAGAGCTCTCCTTAACAGATTTTTCTTTTTCGCCGTTTTTGCGGCGTTTCTTTACATAAAACACAATAAAGCATACTCCGCCTGCCAAAACGATAAATGCCGATACCAAGCATATTACCGTGACAAGCATTTTTGATTTTTTGCTTTCCGACAATGATACGGCGTTTTCCGTGCTCTCTTCGCTCTCGGAAAAAGCCTCTGAAGCTTCGGTTATCTCCTCCGTTTCCGCATCGGTCTCGGAAAAAGCGGATTCCTCCGCAGCCGAAGCCGCGACAGCGTCGGCAGACCCACCGGAAGCGGCAGCTGCCGCGCCGCCCGACGCATTCTTGCCGCCTAATGCCGCACCGGAGGACACATGAGCGCCGCTGCCACCGACGGACAAAGGAGCATCCGCAGGAGCGGAGTTTGTTTCCGACCCCGGATTTTGAAGTGCCGAATTGATAGCGGAAACCGCGTTATCGACCGCGCTTTGCGAAGCGTCAAGCGTCTCGGCAACGGATAAAGCCGCGGCGTATGCATTTTTTACATTTGAGCGCGTTATAAGACCCGAATAAATGGTTCTTTCTATTGCCTTTGTAAGCGAGTCCTTATTCGCCACCGAAAAATAGCCGGATTTCGGCTGATTTTCGACATTCGGAATTGAGGTTCCCATAGCACCGAAGCCGCCTATATCCGCTCCGTAGCCGAGAGTGAACTGTACTCTGACGATATCTCCGTCGGAAAGGTATGTATCGGCAAAACCGACATTCGGGAAAACGTTGTTGACGGAATACATCCAGCCCGAGCCGTTTGTTATTACAAATTCACCGAGATGGCCTTTCCAGTTTTTCTCATAATCGCCGGGGTCATAAAACGTCATTGTGCTTTTAAGATGCGGCACCAAAACAGACGGTATTGTCGGTGAAATTCCGAGTGCTCTCGGAGACGAAGCGGACGAGCTTCTCTGATAATTGTTATATCTCGCCGCAGACGCCGTACCGTCGGCTACATACGCGAGGTAAAACGAAGAGCTTACGCTGCCGCCGTAATAACCCACATATCCGTTTTCGTTAAGCAGGCGCAAAAGCTGCTGAGCGGACGTCTCGCCCTCGTATATATTTACTTTTTGGGGATACACGAGATATCCGCAGCCTATGGTGAACATTTCGACGCTCCAAACAGCCGTGCCGATTTTTTCGCCCTGCCGCGCTTTCTTGTAGTTAATGTGATATGTAAGCTGCTTTTTTCGCCCGCCGTCAGACGATGCCGAAACGACAACCGTGTTATCGCCCTCAAAGGTAAAGTTAAGGGTATAGCTTGATTTTTCGTTATCGTCCCATGTGGGCGAAAGCTTTTCGCCGTTAAACGTAACCGTCGCTTTTATTTTTTCGCCTGACGCATTTCTCGCCCATACGTCAAATGTCTTTTTGCTTCCGCGCTGAATTGTATTGTCGGAAAGCGTAGTTCTGAGCGTAGGGCCTGCCGCGGCAAAAACCCGAGACGACGGCAGAATAAGCAAAAAACACATAAAAAAGCAAATAAGAGCTCTTTTGGTTTTGTTTTTATCCGTGGTATATACCTCCCTTGCAAAATGAATCCGCCGATAATCGGCATTTTTCGGTTTAGTGTAAGCGATGTACCCGCCGGAGACAAAATGCCCCGTCGGGTACGTAATCAATCCGTCTTATTCTTCGTCCTTTTTGCGTTTGGCGGTAACAGCCATTGCCGCAGCAAAAGAAAAGAACATTAAAAATGCAACCGCCGCATTTCCGATTCTGCCTGTTTTGGGAATTGAAACGCCCTTAATATCCGTATCGGCGGTATTTCCGGAATTTGACGTATTCCCGTCTGTACCAGGTACCGACGGTACATTGACATTTCCGTTGTCATTGCTGCCGAGTGACGAATCTGTCGGAATTTCGTCAAGTGCCGCCTTGGCTTTTATCAAAGCGGTATTCACTTCGTCCTTATTCTTCGCCGCACTTATATCAGCCATACCTTTTTCGAGAGCCTTGTTAAATGCCTCACGATTGAGTGTGTAATCCGAAGCGTCCTTGTAGCTCTCGAGCTGCTCGAGTGCTGTCTTTTTGGCTTCTTTGAGGCTTATTATTTCGGAAAGCTCTTTTTCGGCGTTCAAAAGCACATCAAGATTTGAAACGTACGGCTTTAAATCGTCGTCGAGATTGTCATATGCGTTTCTTGCCTCGTTTATTTTAATGCCGCTGTCCGCCGTTACATCGCCGATGTCGTTGATTTTTTCGACAACCTCGTTTACATCGTCGGCATCAAAAGTCTTTTGCCAATAAAGGATCGGATAGCCGCCGTTTACAAGAGAATATTCGTCTTTTTTGAATTTTTCGCCGAGAAGCGCGAGGAATTCGGGAGATTTCATAAACTCGGTTGTCTCGCCTGTGGTACTTCCGTCACCGTTTCCGATTCCGTTCTCTGTAACGGAAGAGTCATAATAGCATTCTTGGACCCTGTTATCATTTGTGAGCGAGCCTGCTATTGCGCCTGCCTGACCGTCGGATGCGGAAGTTATTTTACCTGCGTTATAGCAATTGACTATGGTGTGGCCGTCCTGAGCCTGTCCTACAATGCCGCCGAGTGAATAAATACCGTTTATGCTTCCGAGGTTGTAGCAGTTGTCTATGGTAACCTCAACCGAAGTATCACGTCTTGTAGTATCGAGATGTCCTACAATACCGCCTGTATGGCCGCTGCTTGCATAAAGCGAGCCTACGTTGTAGCAGCCCGTGATATTACTCTTGCCGCCGTCGCGCACTGTACCGACTATACCGCCCATGTAACCGCTGCCGTAAATATCGGCACCGTTCCAGCAGTTTATAAAGTCTGCGCCGTTACTCCATTTGGCGATACCGCCGAGGAACGAAGTGTATATATTTTCTTTGCCGATTTCGCCGCTTGCGACACCGACATTCTTAATTACGGCATTTTTGCAGACAGTTCCGAAAAGTCCGCCGCGGAGAGAAGTAAGATTGTCTATGACATATCCGTCGCCGTCAAATACACCGTCAAACTGATTTCTGTCAGAGCCTATCGGGGTCCAGTTGTCATAGTCGCTGAGGTCGATATTATCGGTCATTTCAAAGTAAACACCGGTAGTTGCCATAAGCTTGGTATTTACGTAATATGACAGATTGTAAAGGTCCTCTGCCGTGTTTATAAGGTACGGTGAAGTCTCGGAGCCCAAGCCCTCCCACGGGATTTTATCCTTTACCGTAACTGTTACAAAGGTCTTGAGTTTACCGCTCTTTATACATACCTTTTGAGTTCCGACTTCAAGTGAATCACCGGAAATTATCTCATAATCCGTTACGGGCTTTTGCGCTCCGTCGCTGTAATATGCGGTAACCTCCATGCCGGCAGCGTCAAAAGAGTCGCCGTCATAATATTCGGTCTTATCTGGTGCTTTTGTAACCGCGATAGAAGTGATGTACGGCGTATTTGAGTCAAGCTCTCCCTCGCCGCCGACAAGCTCTATTGCCGAAACAAGAGCCGAATAATTATTTACGTATCTGCGTTCGTTTTCGGGAACCGCACGGAATTTTGCGAGTGCGCTCTTTGCCGCAGACTTATAATTTGCGTCCGTCGGCAGAGGAAGAGCGTCTATGGCGCTTACTGCGTCCGTGATTGCCGCTTTGGTTTCCGCGCTCCAGTCGCCGCGCATATCATAAAGTGCTCTCATCTTATTTTCAAATCTCCAATAAGCTACGAGAGCGTAAGTTGCCTGATCGTTTGCCATACTGTTCCAGCCGTTGCCGACAACATGGCAGAAGCCGCCGTTTGTATCGCGGAATCTCAGAAGTCCGTCAAGGAGCGTTAAGCCGTCGGAGGTTATAAATCTGCTGTCCTTTTGGGGGTCGATTCCGACAGAAGTCAGCGCAACTATAACCTGAGCTATACTTTCGGAGTTATCGGTATTCCAGGAAGTAAAGCCCGCTTTATCGTTCATCATTGAGCCTAAGCGGTCAAATGCTTCGTCCACGCATTGACGAACCGTTTTTGAAACTTCGTCGCCCGAAATTTCATTTTTATATGTATACACGGTATCGTCATTGTAATAAGGAGCGAGCGCCTGTATTGCCATAGCGGTAATATCGACATCCGACGATGAACCGTAACCGCCGAGAACCCAGCCGCCGTATTTATTGCCGTCTACGCCGTCGGTAAGCTGCATTTTAAGTATTTCTTTTATGAAAAGCTCACGCTGATATGCGGCGTCGCTCGGAACCTCATACATACCGGTATCAAGAGCAATAAGACCCCATATCCAGCCGTTTATACCCTGTTTGCCGGGACCGCCCTTTACCTTGCAGTTATAGCTGCCGTCCGCGATAAGATTTATCGGCTGACCGTTATATGTTCCGAAGCTTGCGGGGTCGCCGCCGAGAGCCGCTATTGTAACAACGCCTCTGTGCCACTCGGTAGCCTTTACGCTGTGAAGTGTACCGCCGTTTTCGGTGTATGTCTTTTCGACGTATGACTTCATGGCATTGAGATAGTCGGTGTAGCCTGTGCCGTCGTCGATAAGATAAGTATATTTTCCGTCTACGGAATCGAAATATCCGTAACGACCCATAGCAAGTGCCATCCAGTCGGTAGCCGTAGAGCTGGCGCCTGACATATAGCTTTCATTGCCCAAAAGAGTGTCGGCGGAAGTGAGCCCCGCTTTGGTTTTTGAGCTCTTGACTGCCTCTTTAATGTAACCCGAAAGCTTTGCCGAAAGCTCGGTTCCCTCGCTGAACGAAGGACGAACGGGCTTATCTGCGGAAACAAGGCTTTCCCAAGCAAGCTTCGGATTTGTGTCGCCCGAAACAAATGCCGAACCGAGCATAGTCTCGGTTACTAAGTCAACCTTTGCCGCGCCGGCAACATCGCCTTTATTGCCTGTTGCCGCGAAAGACGAGGTTGAGAGATAATAGCAGTTCTCCGCCGTTCCTCTTGTGGCACCTATCAATGCGCCGATATTGTTTTGGTAGCCTGCCGAGTCTTCAACCGTGCCTGCATTGTAGCAATTTACAAGCTCGGGAGACGCCGCTTTGTGTCCGCCGGCTACGCCGCCGACAGAGGCAGGACCCGATACCTTACCTGTGTTATAGCAGTTTTCGAGCTTGCCTGCGCGCCAATGCTGACCGCTTACGCCGCCTATGTAGCCTGTTGTACCGCTGACATTACCCGAATTGTAGCAGCCCGAAACGGTAGACGCGCCGCCGACATAGCCCACTACGCCGCCGACTCCCGAAGAGCCGCTGACATCGGCATTATTTCCGCAGCCAATTATATTGCCTGCATTGAGGTAACCGACAACGCCTGCAACCGATGAAGAACCGCTGACGCTGCCCTTAACCGTAACATTCTTAATCGTACCGCCGTTTACCTTTCCGAAAAGTCCCGCATTGGAGCCCGAAGAAATGTAAAGTCCGCTGATTACGTGGTTGTTTCCGTCGAATGTTCCGGCAAAAGCCGATGATGAGGAGCCTATAGGCGTCCATGGGTTATTGGCACCGCCGAGTTCGATATTCACATTGAGGCGGATGAGCTTACCCTCGTAAGAGTTGCCGTCGTTTACGCTGTCGGCAAACGCCTTCAACTGACTGTACGACGCTATTATAATGTCGGGAGTTTTGCCCTGCCAAGAAAGCACGGGATTGCCGCCGTTTATTCCCTCTTCATCCTTTATGAATGCCGAACCGAGCATAGTCTCGGTTACTAAGTCAACCTTTGCCGCGCCGTCAACATCGCCTTTATTGCCTGTTGCCGCGAAAGACGAGGTTGAGAGATAATAGCAGTTCTCCGCCGTTCCTCTTGTGGCACCTATCAATGCGCCGATATTGTTTTGGTAGCCTGCCGAGTCTTCAACCGTGCCTGCATTGTAGCAATTTACAAGCTCGGGAGACGCCGCTTTGTGTCCGCCGGCTACGCCGCCGACAGAGGCAGGACCCGATACCTTACCTGTGTTATAGCAGTTTTCGAGCTTGCCTGCGCGCCAATGCTGACCGCTTACGCCGCCTATGTAGCCTGTTGTACCGCTGACATTACCCGAATTGTAGCAGCCCGAAACGGTAGACGCGCCGCCGACATAGCCCACTACGCCGCCGACTCCCGAAGAGCCGCTGACATCGGCATTATTTCCGCAGCCAATTATATTGCCTGCATTGAGGTAACCGACAACGCCTGCAACCGATGAAGAACCGCTGACGCTGCCCTTAACCGTAACATTCTTAATCGTACCGCCGTTTACCTTTCCGAAAAGTCCCGCATTGGAGCCCGAAGAAATGTAAAGTCCGCTAATTACGTGGTTGTTTCCGTCGAATGTTCCGGCAAAAGCCGATGACGAGGAGCCTATAGGCGTCCATTCGGAGTCTTCTCCGCCGAGGTCGATATCGGCTGTAAGCTCTACTGTTTTTCCCGAAAAGTCTTCACCGCCGTTCACCTTTTCGGAGAACGCGAGCAGCTCCTTTGCCGACGATATTGAAAGATCAGCCGGTGCGGCAAGTACCGCAACGGGTATCACAGACAATATCATCACAAGAGCAAGAAGCCATGACAGACATTTCTTTACTGTCTTTTTAGGTTTTAACATACCTTACTCCTTTCAAAACTCTTTACTTTTTGCGCTTCCCGCCGGGAGTTTTAAGACCGGCTTTTTCGAGAGCGCGCGGCCAAGGGCCTAAAAATGCCTTAATTCGCGAGCGTGTGGCGTCATCGAAATCGTCTTTTCGCGGAAGCCTTTTCAGCTCCTCGGATTTACGCACAAGCTCATTTACTGCCCATTTTTCTTTGTCGTCGCCAAACATAAAATCCTCCGAACACAAAAAATCTCTCCCTGCCGAAAAGCAGGGAGAGTGCAACAAATTAACCAACGAAAAAATCTTGCGCAATCGGGCAAAGAGTGCAACGACAGCACAAATCAAAAGCTGATAAATCGGCTGCACTCTTCTCACCAAAGTTGTGTTTAACCATAAAAATACGGCAGGTCTCCTGACTTATGATCCCATACATCACGGGAAGAGTCGCCTTCTCGGAAAGCTCCAATGGATCGGACTCTCTTACGTCAAACACAGTAATGGCGGTTGTTCCGGATTTTAACCGGATTCCCTTTTAATTCGCGGCAAGAACCGCGAAACCGTATTTTTTATCAAATATTAAACTGTATAAGCCCAAGTTGCAAAGACGAACCGGCAAAAAGCGTCGATTTTGCGGTTTATCTTGCAACTTATTGATATTTTACTACATAAATATTGCGCCGTCAATAAAACACGGCGCAAAATATGTGCGTAATACCTGTTTGCATTTGAAAAAATTTTAGTAAATTATTGACAATGAGGCTTTAATTTAATATAATATCAAAGCATGAAATGCGCCGATGTGGCGAAATCGGCAGACGCAAGGGACTTAAAATCCCTCGGTAGCAATACCGTACCGGTTCAAGTCCGGTCATCGGCACCACCGGCAGTAAGCCGCAAAAAAACGCACCTCACGAAAGTGGGGTGCGTTTTTTTGCCTTTGCTTCGGCGGATATTTGTTTTACTTGTCGGTATTTGGTTGTTTATTTGTGCTTTTTGCCTGCTTTCGGTTATTCTCACCTGTTTGGGGTTTGGTTTGGATTTGGGTTTAGGTTTGTGTTTGCTTATACTTATATTTGTTTATGTTTATGTTTATTCTTCGACATTTAAAAGCTGACGCAACATATTCTTTGTCATAAGATTATCGGCAAACGCCAGGGTTTCACGAAGCCGCTTTTGCGGACTCTCGTCCCAATCACATTCGGGAGCGGAAGAAACACCCATTTTTCTAAGCGCGTCGCAGTAAGACTTTGCCGCAAGACGAAATTCACGGTAATTCTTTTCGTCTCTGCCGTTCCACGCGGTATCAGCGACGGCGAACCACCTCGGGAAGCACATATAGCAAAGCCGTTCAAAATCCGTGATGTACTCCGTCCATATAGGCGTTTCCACTCCGACTATTGATTTTTTGCCTGTTTCCGTTAAGCCCTTTATGCTCTTCGGGTCAAACATATATACATCTTTAAGAGGATACATACCGTACGGATAATCGGCATAATACGGCTTAAACTTTTCGATAATTACGGGGCAGCCCTCATTTGCGCGCTTTACCGATATGCCCGTTTTATCAAGCCAATATGCAAGCGTTATGTTTTTATCGAGAATACCGCCGTTTGCCGCTTCGTTCCAGCAAATGACACGCCTGCCCTTTTTTTCGAGATACTCTGCGGCTCTGTTCACAAGACTGCAGTGCAGCTCCTCTTCGTTTTTAAGCCCGAGCTCGCGTATTTTTGACTGACATTTGGGGCACTTTTTCCACTTATCCTTCGGGGCTTCATCGCCGCCGAGATGGAAATACTTGCCGGGGAAAATATCGCAAAGCTCATCTAAAATGTCATAAATCAGCTTTAATGTCGCTGGATTTCCGGCGCAGAGCAAATCCTTGAATATACCCTGGCTTGTTTTTGCCTTAACCTGCTCTTTATTGCACGATAGCTCGGGATACGCCTGAAGTATGGCGCTTGCGTGGCCGGGAATATCTATTTCGGGAATAACCTCGATATATCGCTCTTTACAGTATTCGGCTATTTCTTTCAGTTGTGCCCGAGTATAAAAATGGCTGTAAACGCTGTCGTCGTTTTCTTTTTTACCGAAATGTGAGCCCTCGCGGCTACCGCCTACCAAGGAAAGCTCCGGGTGCTTTTTTATTTCGGCTCTGAAGCCCTGATCGTCGGAAAGATGGAAATGAAAATAATTGAATTTGAGCATTGCCGCCGCATCGATTATCTTTTTTATTTCCTCCACGGTAAAGAAATGACGACAGACGTCCACCATAAAGCCGCGATAAGAAAATACGGGCTTATCCCTTATTTCACATTCGGGGAGCATATTCCCGTCCTCTCGCAGAATTTGCTTATACGTAATATCGGCATAGTGTAAGGCGCGCTCACTGCCGCCCTTTAAGAAAACGCCGTCACGGTTTATATTAAGCGAGTATTCCTCTTTTCCCATATCGGCGTCAAAACTCTCGTTTACGCTGCCTTTCGGTACATATTTGCCGGAAAACATTATTTTTTGCGGTTTCGGAATTATATTCATAAAATTCACCCGTTTCTCATTGAGTTTTGTTTTCAAAATAAGAATAGCTATAATATAACACACAAAATATAAAATTCAAATATTTTCGTTTTACGAAACGACATATTTTATAAACACATCTTGATTTATTGTACGTTACACCGATACAACGATTTAATTAATATAAAATTATGTGAATTTTAACATAAAAAAGGTCGAAAATTCTATTGACGTTGAAATCAAGTGAGACTATAATTAAATTGTTAAAGATTTAACCGATACGGTGTTTTGGATAAAAAATCCGTACCGAATTTTTAAAAGAGGGAGATTCTTTTTATGGAAAACAAGAATCAGCGCATCTGCATAATCGGCGGAGGCCCTGCCGGCACAAGCATGGCAATGTACCTTGAAAAAAACGGGTATGATAACTATGTAATCTATGAAAAATCCGATCGAGTCGGAGGTAAAGCATTTTCCCCGAAAATGAAGGTTAAAAATGCCCAGGGCAAATGGGAGGACCGCACCATAGAGATGGGCGCGGTAATGGGCTGCGACACTTACTTTGCAGTTCATGAGTGTGAGGAATTCGGCGGTACAACACACGTCGGAGGCCCCCCTATGGGACGCAAATTTATGAAAGTGGACGGCACTCCTCAGAAAATGTCGCCCATAGCTATGCTCAAGAAGCTATCCAAGATGAAAAAACTGTCAAAGCTTCTTGAGACAAAATACAAGGGCTATGATGTAAACGGTCACCGCGGAATTTCGGAGGGACGCTATGAAGGTCCCTGCCCCTCTCCCGAAATGAAACTCGCTCATATTGAGGGCGTTAACCCCAACCTTAAAGACCTTTCAATGCCGTTCTCCGAATTTTTAAAGCTCAACCATTGCGAGGACGCCACCACGGTTTGGAAGGGTCCGTTCACTTCTTTCGGCTATGGTTATTTTGATGAAATCCCCGCCGCTTATGTCTTAAAATATCTTGACGCATTTACTGTTAAGCAATTCCTTTCGACAGGTAAACTGTGGACTTGGTACGACGGCACACAGAGCATTTGGGAGGGCGTTAACAATCACCTTAAGCATCCGGCGCTCTTAAATTCGGAGGTTACAGACATCAAGAGAGAAAACGATAAGGTATTTGTAACGGTAAACGGTAAGACCGAAGAATTTGACAAGCTCATAATCTGCACTCCGCTTGAGCTGTTCCTCGGCTACGGCGATCCGCGTGAAGAAGAAAAGGACCTCTTCTCAAAAATCGTACATAAGGAATACTTTACAATGGCCGTTCGCCCCGAAGAAGGCAACGCTCCCGAAATTTCATATTACTTCTTTGAAAATATGACTAACGAGACCCGCGGTCATCTTATGGTATTCTATCACCGTTGGTCCGACGGCGTAACAGATCAGCCGCTCGTTACCTTTACTCTTCGTAACCACGAGGGTATGGAGGATGTTCCCTTTGACAAAGCCAAGGAAACAACTCTTAAAGATATGGAGCTGTGCGGTCTTAAGGTTGACAAGATTGAGCGCATAGACGACTGGTATTATTTCCCGCACGTAGGCAGCAAGGATTATGCCGACGGTTGGTATGAAAAGGTTGAAGCTATGCAGGGCAAGGATAACACCTTCTATGCCGGTGAAGTTATGGCATTCGGCGATATGGAGGAAACCGTTGAGTACAGCCGCGACTTAGTAAGAAGATTCTTTAAATAGGAGACATAAAAGTATGCCCGATCAGAATAAAAAAATCATCAGCAAATATCAGGGTGACAAAAACCCTGATAAGCGCTATTTGAAGCTCGGCAGAAAAATCACCGACGTTGTGGCTCACAAGATAGGCGGAGTGACATCGGACGATCCCGAATATTGGGGTCTACGCGAGGTACTTACTCCTGAAATGTGCGACGTTGCTAACAAAATGAAGCTTCGTAAGCACTACACGTTTGAGCAGTTACTCGCTATGAACAAAGAGTATGAGGCTATTGATCTGCAAAAGCTTCTTGACGAGATGTCGTATATAGGCATTCTCGAATATGACTACGGTGATAATTACGACCACAATCACGAGCTTAAAGACCGTCCGAGAATCAGACGTTACCGCGTACCCTTTTACGTACCCGGTTCAGCCGAGCTTTTCAACTCTTCCGTTGACAGAATAGCCAAAAATCCGGCTGTTGCCTCATTCTTTGAGAGAATGACGTTTATTCCGCTTGCAGGTATCACTCAGATGGTGCCTCCCGGAGGCGACGGCATAGGTATGCATGTTATTCCCGTTGAAAAAGCCATAGACGCCAAGAGTGAATCGGTGGATCTTGAGCATATTTCATACTGGCTTCAGAAATATGAGGGTCATATTTCTGCCGGTATTTGCTCCTGCCGCGCTTCACGCGCTGTTTTGGGCGACGGCTGCACAGACGATTTTGACGATTGGTGCATACAGCTCGGCGATATGGCGGATTACACCGTTGAAACCGGAAGAGCACACTACATAACAAAAGAACGTGCACTTGAAATACTCAAGCTTGCCGAAAAAAACGGCTATGTTCACCAGATAACCAACATTGACGGTGAAAATAAGATATTTGATATATGCAACTGCAATGTTAAGATATGCAACGCTCTTCGCACATCGCTTCTGTTTAACACACCTTATCTTTCGCGAAGCGCCTATACCGCCAAGGTTACAAAAGATAACTGCGTAGCGTGCGGCAAGTGCGTTGAAACTTGCCCTGCAGGTGCCGTAAAACTCGGTCAGAAGCTCTGCCACAAGGACGGCACGGATTTCAAATATAAGCACGCTCCCCTGCCGGACAACAACATTTGGGGTCCGTACGCATGGGATGAGAACTACCGCGATACGGCGCGTATGTCAAACACATATCCCACGGGTTCCGCTCCCTGTAAGGCTGCGTGCCCGGCGCACGTTCCGGTACAGGCTTATCTTCGCCTTGCGAGAGACGGCAAATACCGTGAAGCACTCGCTATGATAAAGACCGAAAACCCGTTCCCGGCAGTATGCGGCAGAATTTGCAACAAGCGCTGCGAAAGCGAATGCACACGCGGAAAAATTGACGATCCGGTATCAATTGACGCAGTAAAGAAATATGTAGCCGATCTCGACCTTAAAGCCGAGGACAGATATGTTCCCGAAAAAACGGTACAGTCGGTTCACGGTTCATTTGACGAGAAAATCGCCATCATCGGCGGCGGCCCCGCAGGACTCAGTGCCGCATATTATCTCGCCCAGATGGGTTATAAGCCGACGGTATTTGAAAAAAATCCCATTCCCGGCGGTATGATGACATACGGTATTCCGAGCTACAAGCTTGAAAAGGATGTTATCGCTGCCGAAATCGACATAATCAAGGCTCTCGGTGCAGAAATCAAGTGCGGCGTTGAAGTCGGCAAGGATGTCACCATAGACGAGCTCAAAAAACAGGGCTATAAGGCATTTTACATCGCCATAGGCTGTCAGGGCGGCAAACGTCCCGGCGTTAAAAACGATGACGCAAAGGGCACCGCTATTGCCGTAGAATATCTCCGCCACTGCTTTGAACACCGCGAGGATTCATTCTCCGGTAATGTTGTGGTAGTCGGCGGCGGTAACGTTGCGATAGACTGCGCGCGCAATGCTCACCGTCTCGGCGCAACGGACGTTAAGATGTTCTGCCTTGAATCGCGCGACACCATGCCTGCGAGCAACGAGGAAATCCTTGAGGCCGAAGAAGAAAATGTCGGCATAAATCCCTCTTGGGGCCCGAAGGAGGTCACCGTAAACGACAAAGGAGAGGTTACCGGCATCATCTTTAAAAAGTGCCTTCGCACGATAGACCCTGAAACAGGCAAATTCTCTCCCGTATATGACGAAAACGAAACTGTTGAAATAAAGGCAGACAAAATCGTTTTTGCCATAGGTCAGGCAATTGAATGGGGCAACCTGCTTGATGGCTCAAAGGTTAAATTCTGGCACGGCAATTACCCGGTTGCAGACAAATTCACATACGAGACGGACGATCCCGACATATTTGTCGGCGGCGACGTATTTACCGGTCCGCGTTTTGTAATAGATGCCATTGCAGCCGGTCACGAGGCGGCTGAGAGCTTACATCGCCATGTACGCCCCAACGCTTCAATGACCATAGGTCGTGACCGTCGCAATTTCACACCGCTCAACAAGGACGACCTTACATATCCGTCTTATGATACGGCAGGACGTCAGGAAGCCGGTATGGATGAAAGCATCGACTACAAGATGTCCTATAAAGACGCACATCTCGATTTGACAGAGGAGCAGGTCAAAACAGAAACCGGCCGTTGTCTCGGATGCGGCGCATCGTATGTTGACCCGCACAAGTGTATAGGCTGCGGTCTTTGCACCACGAAGTGTGAATTTGACGCAATACATCTTGTACGCGATAATCCGAAATGCACCGATATGAGAGTTGCCGAAAAGAAGGTCGGCGGACTTATGGGCTACTCCGCAAAACGTGCGTTTAAAATACTCGGGCATCTTGGCTCGGATGAGGCGAAAGAGCTTAAAAAGAAGCGCATAGCCTACAAAAAAGCGCACAGCGACAAGGGCTAAGCCATGCACGAGCTCGGTATAGTTCTGAATGTCATAGACAGAATAGAAGAGATTGCCAAGGAAAACAACGTAAAAAAGGTCACTAAGCTGACTCTTGAAATAGGCGAGGTTTCATCGATTGTTCCGTCATATTTTTCGGACTGCTTTGAGTGGGCAAAGAAAAAAACGGATTATATGAAAGACACCGAGCTTGAAATGATTATTCTTGAGGGTCTTTCCTACTGTCGCGACTGTAAAAAAACATATAAAACCACCGAATACGCAAAAAAATGTCCGCACTGCGGCAGTGACGATACATATCTTGTCACCGGCGACGAGATGCGGATAAAGGATATTGAAGTTATCGGGTAGAAAAACGGAGCTGTATTTTTTTACAGCTCCGTTTATATTTATACATTCAAATAACCGCACAGCAGCTTCAGCGTATTGTAAACGCCGTCTATATGGCTGCGTTCATAGCCGTGGCTCGCATAAACTCCGGCTCCTATCAGCCCGTGTCGTATATCTGCGCCCGAACGCAATGTAGCTTCAACATCCGAGCCGTAATGCGGATATACATCAACGGCATAATCGGCACCTGCCGCCTTTGCGGCTTCAATCAGTTTGCCTACGGTATCATAGCTGTAAGGTCCGCCGGAATCCTTAGCACAGACGGACACCTGCTTTTCCGTACATTTCAATCCGTCGCCGACGCACCCCATATCGACCGATATTGCCTCGGTAACTCCGCCCGGCACAGTCGAGGAACCGCCGTGGCCGACCTCTTCATAAACGGTAACGTGCACATACACACGCCGCGGTAAAACTATACCGTTGTCTTTAAGATATTTTGCAAAACCGAGCAATATGCCCACAGAGAGCTTATCATCAAGGAATCTGCTTTTTAAATATCCGGTTTCGGTACGGCGTGTACGCGGTTCAAAGCAAACTATATCGCCCGTTTCTATACCGAGTTTTCTTGTATCCTCATCGGTTTTTACGTCCTCGTCGATGACGATTTCGACGCTGTCCCAAGTACGCGAAGCAGTCGAAAAATCGCCGTTAACGTGAATTGAAGCGTTACAAAGCTGAAGCGCGCCCTCATATATTTTGCCCGAACGGGTATATATTCTGACATTCTCCGTTTCGGCGTTGCAGGCATTCATACCGCCGAGGGGCGTTATTCTCAGTCTGCCGTTGCTCTTGACTTCGGCGACCATTCCGCCGAGGGTATCTGTGTGCGCCTCCAAAAGCAAAGCATTGTTATCATCTTTTCCGCCGAGGTCGGCAAGAACGCCGCCCTTTACCGTGTATTCGGCGGGAAATCCGAGAGCCGAAAATTCCTTCTTAACAAATTCGGCGGCTTTTTTGGTAAACCCCGTCGGAGAATCAATATTTAACAGCGCGCTCGCCTTTTCCCATGAGTAATCTGCATATTTTTTATCTATCACAGCTTATCACCGCAGCTTTCCGAAAAATTATACTATTAGTTTACCATAACCGCGCCGAAAAAACAAATATGCGTTGATTTTCAGTGTAGTAAAGCGAAAAATATTGCTCCCTTATCACATTAGCTATTTACCATTACTTGTTATTTGGTAATGATTAAAAAGTTATTCCTTACGCCAATCATATGTTTCGCCACTTGACATATCAAGCGTTTTTCCGTTGATTGAAACGGTTGTATTATCAACCCAATCTATTTTAGCCTCGGATTCGTGATATGCATTATAAATTATTTCTTTTTGATTTCCGTTTATCATATAGACTCTGACGGAATAATCTACGGTTGCTCCGGGCTCCGTTCTGTATGCCTCTAAATTAAATTTGCCGTCCGGTGACTCCGATGAACATAAAAACGTTTCTTGAACGTTTTTATGAGAGTTTGCTATCGTCAAAACAGGAACTATGTAGTTGCGAATAAGCATGGCAAGCGAAAATACCAAGGCAATACCCAATATTATGGATATAATTGTTATAACCGTCTTTTTCATGGTTAGAACTCCTTTAATACTCTTTGTTATAAAACTCAATGTCATACTTTATATGCATATATGCATTTTAACTGTTCCTTACTTCTTTCAACACGCAACGCCTCCCCACAAGCCTGCGCACCGTAAAATATTAACAAAGCAAGTTTGCACAACAATATTAACCGAAATTGCCCTGCTTGTCAATTTGTCTTTTGGCAGCTTTGTCGAATAAACCGGTATTTGACGAGCTTGCGGCGGCAAGCAGAAAAAGTGTTACGTATCAGCACAAGTGTAGTTAATATATATCTAAAATGTGTCGATACGTAACAAATTAACTGCCTGCAAAGCCGCACAGGCCCGGGCATAGGCAAAGGTACAGGACAGACACAGACATAGGCATAGGCATAGGCGTACAGACACAGCCATAGACAAAAGTGAAAGCAGAAGTCAAAGTCAAAGTCAAAAACCATAAGTCAAAAGAGAAATTACATTTTATTTTTAAACCGCTTTGTGATTTATAAAAAAGGCAGCCTTTCGGCTGCCTTTTATGGTGGAGATGGCGGTAATCGAAACCGCGTCCGAAATCTCATCCTCACAAATTTCTACGAGCGTATCCGTCTATTTAAAATTCCCTCGGCACATCGCCCGACGGCGGTCTATGCGCTTTGGTAGCCCTGCTGTGTGTGACAGGTTACAAGGCGGTTACCCGTTCACATTTACCGCTGATGACGCTCCTTATCCGATCGCGGTACTTCGGAGGGAACGACCCGCTGACTTAAGCAGCGAGTAAAACTTTAGAATCTTTGTCGTTTATTTTTAATAAACTGTGGCTGTTTAAAGCGGCACCACACCGCTGCTCGCTTATCGTGGTTCAAAGACCCCGTCGAAATCCTTTCATCCCCTTATATATTATCTCATTCGCTCTTTCAGCTCTCTGTCGATAGTGCGCGTTGCTTCCTTTTTGGCGGCAACGTCGCGCTTATCGTAATTCTTTTTGCCCTTACAAAGACCGACTTCCATTTTTGCTCTGCCGTTTTTAAAATAGACCGACAGCGGTATGAGAGTCAGCCCCTGCTGTTTTATTGTGCCGTAGAGCCTGTGTATTTCTTTTTTATGCATTAAAAGGCGTTTTACGCGCAGAGGGTCGCGGTTAAAAATATTGCCGTGATCATACGGGCTTATATGAACCGAATTTGCAAATATTTCGCCGCCGTCGATACTGCACCAGGAATCCTTTAAGTTTATCCTGCCCTCGCGTATACTCTTGACTTCCGTGCCGAAAAGCTCTATACCCGCCTCGTAGGTTTCGAGAATGAAATAATCGTGGTAGGCTTTTTTATTTTGTGCAATTTTTTTGATTTGCTCGGCAGCCATAAGTTTTACCTTTCGTCAACATTATCGGCAGCTAACTGCCGAACCTTTTAATCATATAAGATTTCTGCCCTCAAGTGCGCGCATCAAAGTTACTTCGTCGGCATACTCAAGATCGGCACCTACGGGAACACCGTAAGCAAGCCTTGTTACTTTTACGCCGATGGGCTTTAAAAGCTTGCTGATATACATAGCCGTTGCCTCGCCCTCTACCGTGGGGTTTGTAGCCATAATAACTTCGTTTACGCTGTCATTCATACGCAAAAGGAGCTCTTTAACGGTGAGGTCGTCGGGGCCTATACCGTTCATCGGCGAAATAACGCCGTGCAGCACGTGATACAGACCGCGGTATTCGTGGGTACGCTCAAACGCTATGACATCACGCGGACTTTCAACCACGCAAATTGTAGATCTGTCGCGCTTTTCATTACTGCAAATCGGGCAGATTTCATCTTCGGTAAGATTGCGGCAAATTTTGCACTGATGTATTTTTTCGTGAGCCGTCACTATGGCATTTGCAAGCTCTGCGGTCCCGTTATCGTCAAGCCCGAGCACATAAAATGCCATTCTTTCCGCCGATTTTGTGCCTACTGACGGCATTTTGCGAAATTCGTCTATCAGCTTTTCAAGCGCAGGGATATTGTATCCCATTAAAACATACCGCCCATTCCGGGGATATTAAGTCCGCCGGTAAGCTTATTCATTTCACGCTCTGCGGTTTCGTCGGCTTTACGCATAGCCTCGTTGAGAGAAGCCATAAGAAGATCCTCAAGCATTTCGGGCTCTTCGGGGTCGATAACCTCGGGTTTGATTTTGATAGCCTTAATTTCATGCGAGCCGTTTACCGTAACCTCAACCGCTCCGCCGCCTGCCGACGCATTGTACTCCGCTGCGGCAAGCTCATCCTGAAGCGCGCTCATATTACTTTGAACCTCCTGGAGCTTTTTCATCATATTGGCTCCGGTAGGACCTTGGTTCGGAATTCTTGCTTTCATATTATTACCATTTCCTTCCAATTTAATCTTATTTACTGGTCTATAACATTGATGCCGAGCTCCTTTGCCCTGCTCAAAAGCCCATCTAACGGGTCTTTTTTCGGCTTTGCCTCGGAATGCTCGTCATTGTATATTCCTATACGATATTTTTTGCCGCTGACCTCATACACGGCCTTTACAATGTCGTTTGAAAAGTTGCCTGTCATCAGCATTTGGCCGAGTATTGAATTTGACGATTTTATAAGTAAAAATCCGCCCGGATGAACAAATGCCGTAGAGCCGTTTAAAAATCCCGTAAGTGCCGGTGAAGTGCGCGACAATATATCGACAACCTCAGCCCAATTTTCAAACACTTCGTCCGATTTTATTTCTCGGTTTTTATCTTGCGACGTCTCATTTACTTTCGGCTCCGCATTGTATGGCTCGGCATAAGCGGCAGGCGTTTTATCGGAAACAGCCTCTTTGCTTTCGGGCTTTTCGTTTTTAACCTGCTGTGTTTGCGCTTCGTTCGGCTCGCTTTGCTTCACCGGAGATGCGTTTTCGGCAAAATCCGACTCCCGAGATTCGGGAGAGGGCTTAAACACGCCGTTTTTAAGCTTTACTTCAATATCCGAAATTCTGCGTAAAACAGCCGCCGTATCCGTATCAAGCTTCGGACTTGTCAGTCTGATAACAGCCATTTCGGCACTTGTGCGCCTGTCGGCTCCCCTTTTGATTTCGACTATGGCGTCACCGATTCTGTCCATACACGAGAGAACGCTCTCAAGAGTCAGACTCTTTGCCTGGCGGCGTATTATCTCTATTTCGGAATCGGGGCAAATAACGAGCTCTCTGAAATTAGGCACCGTCAGCGCAACCATCATATTGCGAAAATGAGAGAGTAATTCACTTAAAAGACGTTCCATATCGCAGGAATTATTGTAAAGCTCATCTATTATCGTGAGTGCCCTTGGACTATCGTGAGAGATTACGGCGTCAACAAGCTCAAACAGATGCTCTCTGCCGGCTATGCCTGCGGCGTCGCTCGCCACCTTTTCGGTTATTTCGGTTCCGTAAGACGCGCATCTGTCAAGCAGCGACAAGGCGTCACGGAGCGCACCGTCGGCAATACGCGATATAAGCATTGCCGCCTCGGGGGTTAAATCAATATTTTCTTTGTCGGCTACAAATGAAAGCCTCTTTGCTATATCCTCGGGTGAAATGCGTTTAAAATCAAAACGCTGACAACGTGACAAAATCGTAGACGGGAGCTTATGTACCTCGGTAGTCGCCAAAATGAATTTGACGTGCTCGGGCGGCTCTTCAAGCGTTTTTAAAAGAGCATTAAACGCGCCGACGGAGAGCATATGCACTTCGTCTATGATATACACGCGGTACTTTACGGCGGACGGCGTGTAATTAGCCTCCTCGCGGAGATTTCTGATATTGTCAACGCCGTTATTTGACGCGGCGTCTATTTCGATGACGTCCAAAATCGAGCCGTCGTCTATACCGCGGCAGGCGGCACATTTTCCGCACGGATTGCCGTCCACGGGATTTTCACAGTTGACCGCTTTTGCGAGAATTTTGGCACAGGAGGTTTTGCCCGTTCCGCGAGAACCGGTGAAAAGATAGGCGTGTGAAAGTCTGCCTGATTTTACCGCGTTTCTGAGAGTCTCGGTAACGTGCTCCTGCCCGACGACGTCGGAAAAGGTCTGCGGACGATATTTGCGATACAGCGCCTGATACATTTTCACACCTCCTGCTTTTGTGCCAATCAAAATACAGCGGCACTTTTCGGCTTCATTATAACAAAAATAAAGACCTTAACTTGGTCATGCACCGTGCAGGCGGACTGTGGCGCACAGGCTGACCACTTAATGCTGCTCGGTTCCCCGCCTGACATGGTTCGTGGAGCTCTGTCGCACAGGACCCGCACGGCACACGACCAAATTAAGGTGATATTATTATAATATAATCTTTTCAATATTGCAAGGGCTTATACAAAACTTTAGAGAATTTGCAAAAAGCCGCCGCAAAAGCTTTTTAAAGGAAAAGCTCTGCGGCGGAATTAAAATCAAATCAGCGTTTTACTCGGCCTTATCTTCGAAGGAGTCGTTTTTTTCTTCTGCGACAGGCTCCGTAACAAGCTCTTTAAGGCTCGCGGCAAGACCTGCAAGGCTTTGAATCTCGGACGGGATAATAATCTTGGTAGCCTTACCGTCGGCTGCCTTTGCAAACGCCTCAAGGCTCTTTATGGCTATAACGGCGTCGCTCGGAGCAGCCTCGTTTATAAGCTCAATGGCCTTCGCATTTGCCTTTTGGACGGCGAGTATAGCCTCGGCTTCGCCCTCCGCCTCACGTATTTTAGCTTCTTTAACGGCTTCGGCGTGAAGAATTGCCGCCTGTTTTTCTGCCTCGGCGTTGAGTATCTGAGACTCCTTATGACCCTCTGCCACAAGTATTTTACTTGCCTTTTCACCCTCTGCCGTAAGAATTGCCTCACGGCGATGACGCTCTGCCTTCATCTGCTTTTCCATGGCATCCTGAATCTCACGCGGCGGGATGATGTTTTTAAGCTCGACGCGGTTAACCTTAATGCCCCATGGGTCGGTTGCTTCGTCAAGAATAACACGTATTTTTGCATTTATGGTATCACGCGATGTAAGCGTTGCGTCAAGCTCCATCTCGCCTATGATATTACGAAGTGTGGTTGCCGAGAGATTTTCAATAGCCGAAATCGGATGTTCAACACCGTATGTGTAAAGCTTGGGGTCGGTTATCTGAAAGAACACGACCGTATCTATCTGCATAGTTACGTTATCCTTGGTGATAACGGGCTGCGGTGCGAAATCAACGACCTGCTCTTTTAATGAGACAACCTTGGCTATTCTCTCAAAGAACGGGATTTTAACGTGAAATCCGGTCTGCCACGTCGTAAGATATGCACCGAGTCGCTCGATAACATATGCTTTTGACTGCGGAACAATTTTAAGATTTGCTATAACGATAACCAATGCAATTACAATTATCGCCAAAATAACGTAAAGCCATGCCATAATAAAATACCTCTTTCTTTTATTTATTCTGTATTAAACCGACTATCAGCTTAACACCGTCGATTTTTTGCACCTCGACGACGCTTCCCGCCGGTATAATGCTTCCGTCGGCAGAACGAGCACTCCACGATTTTCCGTCGGCTTTTACGACGCCTATTGCACGAAGATTGTCTATCTCCTCCGTGACTATCGCCCTTTCGCCTATGATACGGTCAATATTTGTACGCTGTATTTTAGGAGTAGAAAACTTTTTCACGAGCGGTCTTGTCAGCAAAAGAGCCGCAAACGATACACCGACAAAAAGTGCCGCCTGCACAAGTATATTCGCACCGCAAAAATTGGCAATAAGCGCGACAAGAGAGCCTATAGCAAACCAAATGGAAACAAGCTGAACGGTTATCGCCTCTGCAATTATAAACAGTATAAGAAGCACCGACCAAAGAACGGTGAACCCCGTAACGGTAAGTCCCACGGTAATACACTCCTTTTTTCATTTGCTTATTATATTATATCAAAAGCTGCCGCAAAACACAACATAATTCAAAAATCGGTCTGCAATTGTCGAAAAATGACGGACGGCGAGCCTTGTAATTCAAAAAAATATGCAATAAATTTATCTCGAACAATACAATTATACAGTTTTGACATATTATGCCACGGAAGTTTTTGACAATCAAAATGTTCAAAACCGTGTTCATAATGTTAAAAACTTTGGTTTTAAGCGGATTTTACGCTCTCAAAAATGTAAAGTAACGATCTTGTCGCGAAGTTTTAGACAAAAATAAATATACAATACCGTTTTGCAGGATATGACCCATCGAGAGACAATTTTTAAGTACAAACAAAAAAACGGGGCTGTGGGTCGTCTCTGCCCACAACTCCGTTTTAAAAAATCAGTCTCTTCGAAGTGCCTCAATAGGCGGCATTTTTGCGGCTCGCTTTGCGGGATAAACGCCGAATATCACACCTATCGCCGTTGAAAATCCTATGGCAAGCGCAATTGTCGAGAATTTAACCTCAAGCGGAACATTCATAATTTTCGAAACCAGTGCCGCTCCCGAAACACCCAGCAAAAGCCCTATAAGTCCGCCTATGAGGCACAGAATTATGGACTCCGTGAGGAACTGGAACAATATCGTGGACGTTTTGGCTCCGAGAGCCTTTCGTATGCCTATTTCGCGCGTTCGCTCCGTTATGGAGACGAGCATAATATTCATAACGCCTATTCCGCCGACTACGAGAGATATTGCGCTGACCGCCGCTATGAATATGGTAAATACGTTTATGACCGTATCTAAAAGATCAATATAGGTTGCCATATTGGTTACGGTATAGCAATCGCGGTCCATGTTGTTATGTCTTGCCTTTATACGGTTTGCCGCCGCATTGCCGGCACTTTCAAGATCGTTTTCATCCTTTGCCATAATATAAACGGTATCGTATCGAGCCTCGCCGCCCATTATTTGAGTGGCTACGGTAGACGGAACCATTATCATGGCGCTCGTCACCGTTGCACCGCCGGTAAGAGAATTCATATTTTCCAGCATCTTTTCGCTGTCGCCGCCGAACGAGCTCATCATATCGGTAACTCCGATAATCTTAAAGCTCACGGATACGTCGTTATAATTAAAGGAAACAAATTCGCCGACAACATCTTTCTTGCCGAAAAGCTGCATGGCACTTGTTGAGTCGATTATACACACGCTTCTGCCGGCCTCAACCTCGGTTTTATTGAAGTATCTGCCGTATATGCAGTCGCCGTTCATAACATATCTTAAATCGCTGTTGCCTCCGACTATAAAGCCTATGGCGTTTTTGTCGTTGCCGTCCACCGAAAGTGAGCCAAGGGTCATTACCATCGGTGATACGTACTGAACATTATCGAGAGATTTAATGGCGTTTATATCGTCGTCCGTAATATAGTCGGAATTTGAGATATCGGAATTTGCGGCATTGACGGTAATGCTTATGGCACTTGAGCCCATATCACGAATCATACCCACGATATAATCTCTGCCGCCGTTGCCGACAGTTATTACAGCTATTACCGAAGCTACGCCGATTATAATGCCGAGCATTGTAAGAAGCGAGCGCATAAGGTTCGACTTAATGCTGAAAATGGCGATCCTTATGTTTTCTTTTATATTCAATTCGGAGCCACCTGCCTTTTCAGCCTAAATTAACCCTTAACCGCTATTTTTGTTCCGTCAGTGAGAGCCGCTTTCGGATTCATAACAACCATTTCGCCCTCGGAAAGACCGGATTTCACTTCATAATCGTCATCGGAGAACACGCCGAGCTCGACCGTTCTTTTTTCAACGGTTTTTTTATCTGGATTATATACATATACATAAGTGACGGCGTCATCAGTTGCCACGGCGTCAACCGGTATTTTGAGGACATTTGTTATTTTCTCGGTATTGACTTTTATGTCAACATCAAAGCCGATAACTATTTTTTCGTCGGGATTTAATATCTTGACCTTTGCAACCGCGCTCGCCGAATTTGACGATGAACCCGTAAGGCTTGAAGCGATGGAACTGATATTAAGCCCGTTATTTTCGGAAGCCGTGGCACCGACATACGACACAACCGCGTCATAATCGGAGCCGAGAGTCGATACAACCGCACTTTGACCGACCTTAAGTCCGAGAAGGTCATATTTGCCGACGGTAAAGCTTGCTATAAACTCACCGTAATTTTCAAGGACTATACCGTCGCCGACAGACGAAGCGGAGCCTGCTGTTGACGAAAGAATGTCGGTTAGAGTTGAGGCTACCTCGGAATTGCTCGTCATAGAGCCGATAATCGAAGAGAGATCAACGCCGGAGGAACCTGCTTCCGTTGGCGTAAACTCCTTGCCCGCCTCAATATTGACCGTGGTGATTATTCCGTCCGCCGAAGCGACCCAACCGTTTTTAAGGGAATCATATATAGCTTTATAGCTCTCATAATCCTTTTGCTTTTGCTCCATAACGGATTTATAAATATCGGACACGGTTTCGTCCGTCTGAGCCTCATAAACGGCGCGCTGAGTTTTAAGCGAGGTCAGCTGTGCTTCCGCCTGGGCTAATTTCATCTGCTTTGCGGCAACTGAGTCCGAAAGAGCCTTTTCTATATCTACATCGCCGGAGGAATTTTTAAGGGAATTGATTATATCCTGTATCTCTTCCTCGGTAAGTCCGCCGTTTTTAAGTTGCTCGCGAAGAGCCTCAAGCTGTTCTTCGGTATATTTTTTTGCGTTCTCGGCATTTTTTATATCGGCATTATGTGTTGCGGCTATTTCTCTTTTAAATGCGGAAATATCGCTTTCCGTCTGAGAAATCTGAAGGTCGATTGCCTTTATACCGCTTTTTGCGGAGCTCACGGTACCGCTTGCTTTGTCGTATGCCGCCTTGGCTTTGCCAAAGGCACTTTTATAATTTGCGAGCGTACCGTCTATTGAAGATACATCAAAGGTAGCAAGAACATCCCCCGCCTTGACTCTGTCGCCCACCGCGACATTGACGGAGCTTACCTTGACGCCTGCCGCCGCCGTGAATTTTTCGGTGCTTGTGGACTCAACCGTCCCCTTTGTATCAAATGTCGCCTGTATATCTCCGACAGAGGCTGCCTGCACCTGATATTCGGGTCTCGGCTCCGGCTTAAAGGTCTGATAGAGAAGTGCTGCCACAAGCGCAACTATAATTACCGAAATTAAAACCGTAAAAATCTGCCTTTTTCGGGATAATCTTTTGAATTTCTTAAACAAAATACCACCACTTTCGCATTTTGATTGGAATATAATATTTTAAAGTAATTAAGTATACCTAATAATTTTATACTATTAAAGGACAGAATGCCATATGTTTTTGTTAAAAAAGTATGAACAAACAGTTAATAAACACAAAACGTGCAAAATGCTCTGCAGGCAGTTTTTTTGCTTTTTCATATCGGCAAGCCTGTCAGCTGTTTGTCTCACCGCCTGCTCACGGCAAGAGAGCATTGACGCATATGAATTTTGCCGCCGCTACAATTCGGAATACGATTCTCCCGAAATCAAGTATGAGGAGTTTTTCAAGGAATGTAAAAGCGACGGCTGCTTTTACAGCTTTTACAAAATAGGAGACAAAACTGCATTATTAACGCTTGACACAGATGAAAAAGGTACGGTAACGGGAATCGCGGCAACCGTGACCGGCGAAGAAGGCTCTTACAACGAACAGGAGCTTCGGGAGTTTTATGACTCGTACATAGCCTTGTCATCGGAGCTTATGGGAGTAACATCGAGGGAGGCGGAAAAAGCCATTAACGACAGCGGTATATTCTTTGACAATTTGAAATTTTGCGATATTGACTATTACTGCGAAAAAGGGCGATATGTTTTTTCGCTGCTCTGCAACAAATACGTGATAACCGCATACACCGAAAAAGCAAACGGCAGGGCATATTAAATGCTCTGCCGTATATTTTTATTTTTTGTCGCCGAATTTTTCAAGCACGGAAACCGCGTTGGCATATTTTTTATTTCTCGTATATATCGAGAACTTTTTAAGCAAAATCTGCGGCGTTTCCTGTATAACCGTAGCAGCCTTTTTGAGCTTTGATTTTTTCTCCTCGTCCTCCTCTTCGTCGGAGGGGAGCGCATCTTTTTCGTTTATAAGAGCCTTTAACGAGCGGAGAAATTTGCGCTCAGTGTAAACGGTAAGCCGCGGCAACTCGTATTCCAAAGCGAGCGTTTCAAGCTCATTTACCGCTTCGTAGCCGTAATGCTCCTGCATTGCCTTATATTCCTTTTGGGAGAAATAATAGAACTGGCCGAAAAGTCTGCCGAACGCCTTTTTGGTATCAAGATAGCCCATTTTGATTCGACGCTCCGTCGCTTCTTTATCAAACTCAAACGACTCGCCGAGCTCCTTTGCGTCAAACGGACGGATATAAACTATATTGGCACAGCTCAAGGCCTCCTTGTGACCTATTCCTTTTATGCCGGATATATCGACTACGATAAGGCGATTTATACCGCGCTTTCTGAGTATACCTATCGGGGTATTGTCATAAACGCCGCCGTCGAGGAATTTGCCGTCCTTTGGGCCTTGTCTGTTAAGCCCCGGAACTCTTGCCGAAGCCATAAGATAATCGATAAGCTCGCCCTCCGGCATTTCATCTACAAACATCTCGACAGGCTTCAGCGAATCAAGGTCGACAGTTTCAATAGCGAGCGGAATGTTTGACGCTCTTACTTTTTTCTCGTCGATATGGGCAGCTATAAGCTCCTTTGCCGGCGTAACGTCAACACCGCCGTTGCGTATTATCTCGTGTGCGATTTTCGGGAAATTACTGAAGCTGAACAAATTTTTCGGGTCCTTCAGCTCGCCCTGAATATTTACGCCGCTCGAAACCTCAACGTTGCTCCAAAGCTCATACGCATCGTCAAAATCCCCTTGAGCTATCATAGCTCCGTTTATAGCGCCGATTGAGGCTCCAGCTATAGCCTCGAATTCAATGTCAAGCTCGCGCATGGCTTTCCAAGCGCCTATCTGGTATGCGCCCTTTGCACCGCCGCCAGCAAGTATAAGTCCGTACGGCTTCATATAACCACCTGCCACAATTCAATTTAGATTACATATGAATTATATATCACTTTTTCGATATTTACAATAAAAAATCGCTGTCAAAAATACAAAAAGCGTTACGGACTCAAGTCCGTAACGCTTTTGTAATGAGAAATGAGTAAAACACGTTATCGGTTTTTCTTCTTTGCCGCTGTCGGTTTTATTCGATTCCTGAGAAGAGGAATTTGAGTTATCCTCCGGCTCAGTCTTCTCTGTAATGCTTGTATCCCGGGTGTCTGCCTGTTATGCCGTAATACTTACGAAGCTCTATCAGCTTGTCGATATTTTCGCGCGAAATTTCCTTTTCACCGCCGAGAAGATGTGCCGTAAGGCTGATTTTTGCAAATAGCTCAAGTGTTTCCATACGGTAATATGCGGTTATTGCGTCGGCACCGACCGTAAGCGCGCCGTGATTTGCAAGAAGCAATACATCGTGCTCTTGAAGATACGGGGCAATGGCGTCCGGCACCTCGTATGTAGACGGCGTACCGTACGGTGTTACGGGGATTGAGCCTATCGCCGCAACGGTTTCTATCATCGTGTATCTGTCAAGCGGAATGTGCGCTACGGCGTATCCCGTGGCTGTAGGCGGATGAGCATGGAGCACCGCTCCTACGTCGTCGCGTTCTTTATAGCAGCGAAGATGCATTTTGATTTCCGACGACGGTCTGTAACCGTCAATAGCCTGGAGCACCTCGCCCTCGGGATTTATTATAACGAGTTTTTCGGGAGTTATGAAGCTTTTGCTGATGCCTGTGGGTGTGGCAAGGAAGTTACCGTCGGGCAATTTTACCGAGAGGTTACCGTCATTTGCCGCAACCCAGCCGAGCTGCCACATCTTATGGCAAATATCGCACATAACTTCTCTTGTTTCCATATAATCCATTTTTCAAGTTCCTTTCGTTATTTAATCAGACAACGCCCTTTTGGAGCATTATATTGGCATAAAGAGCCTTTTCGCTTGTAGCTATAACAGCATACGCCGTCTTTGTCTCTTCGTAAAATTTGAATCGCTCGATTTCGCCTATGGCGTTTTTCCCGCGCTCATCATATTTTTCGACTGTTTTTTTGTAAACGTCCCAAATCGGAGTCTGCACATCGTCGCCCGGCATAACCTCCATAAGATTTACCGGCTTTTCGATATATGTATCAAGCGGAAACACTCTTAGAATTGCATCAAGTATTTCCGGTACGCCGTGCCCGTCCATACGGATTATCTGAGCGTTTTTGCCCATACTCATAACGGGAAAATTTCCGTCCGCGATAACCAGACGGTCGCTGTGACCCATTTCACAGAGCACCTTTAAAAGCTCCGGAGAAAGTATTTCCGGTATTCCTTTAAGCAAGAGAAACTACCTCCTTAAAAGTCTGATATTTTTTATTCCACGCTTCGGGTTCGCTTGGTGTAAAGCTTGTGACCTCTTCGGAATTACTGATTATTCTGCGCGCGTCACGGAGCGTTTTTATTTTGCCCTCCGCCAGAAGCTGAAGAGCAATATTGCCGAGAACGGTGGCCTCGGTAGGTCCGGCGGAAACATTTTTATTGCACGCCGACGCGGTAAACGATGAGAGAAGCTTATCCTTTGTGCCGCCGCCCACAATATATATTGTGTCGTATTCTTTGCCGGTGCAGAACTCAATCTGCTCTGCGGCATAACGGTATTTCATGGCAAGGCTCTCATAAATACAGCGGAGAATTTCTCCTTTGGATTCGGGAACATACTGCCCTGTTCTGCGACAATATGCCCTTATCCGCTCCGGAATATTCCCGGCGGCAACAAAATCGGGAGCGTCGGGGTCTATAAAGCAAGAAAACGGCTTCGCGTTTCGTGCGAGAGTCTCCATCTCGGCAAACGAAAGGCTGTCGCCCTCCTTCTGCCACTGTCGGCGAGTCTCCTGTATAAGCCAAAGACCGATAATATTTTTAAGAAAAGACGCTTTTCCGCCGTATCCGCCCTCGTTTGTAACATTGCAGCGGAGCGTTTTTTCGTTTATGAGAGGCTCTAAGAGCTCTGTTCCGAGCAGTGACCACGTGCCGCAACTAAGGAAGATGAAATCATCTTTTTCGGTGGGAACGGCCACCATTGCGCACTGTGTATCATGACCTGCAACCGCAGTAACGGCGCACGGCTGTATCGACAGTTCCTCACATATTTCATCGGACAAGGTTCCCGCCGCGGAACCGGTGGGTACAATATCGCAGAAAATACCCTCGGGAAGAGAAAGAGCGTCAATTACTCTCTTTGACCAACAACGCTTTTCGGCATCGAGCAACTGAGTTGTAGAAGCTATCGAATACTCGGTCGTTTTTTCACCGGTAAGGAAATAGCGGAAAAGGTCGGGCATCAGAAGCATTTTATCCGCCCGTGAGAGCAAATCGGGGCGCGCGAGCTTTAACGATAAAAGCTGAAACGCCGTGTTTATTTCCATAAACTGATTGCCCGTTATGTTATAAAGCTCCTCCTGTGAAATATAAGAAAAAGCTTTGTTTAACATACCGATATTTCTTTTATCACGGTAATGCACGGGATTTTCAAGCAGTTTTCCGTCCTTGTCAAGCAGGCCGAAATCGACGCCCCAAGTATCTATGCCGAGACTTTTTATATTATAGGGGCGCGATTTTAAAAGCCCCTGCTTAATTTCGTGGAACAGCCTTAGCACGTCCCAATACATAGTTCCGCCAACAAACACCGGGTCGTTGGAAAAGCGGTGTATTTCGGAAAGCTCAATTTTTTCGCCGTCAAACGAGCCGACTATTGCCCTGCCGCTTGACGCGCCGAAGTCAAAGGCAAGTGTGTTATATTTTTCGTTACTCATTTTACACCTTATTTATACATAGGGCCGAAGTTCTTGCAGGCTCTGTAATCCTGACCCTCTTTATCCATTCCGAAAGCGTTCCATGCCGCCGGGCGGAATATTTTTTCTTCGGGTACATTGTGCATACAAACCGGGATTCTGAGTATGGAGCAAAGCGTTATGAGGTCGGCTCCGATATGACCGTAGCATGACGCTCCGTGATTGGCTCCCCAATTATTCATAACGTCATAAGCCGATTTAAACGCACCCTTGCCGGTAAGGCGCGGAGCAAACCAAGTGCACGGCCAGGTATAGTCTGTGCGCTTCCAAAGCTTGTCGGAAACCTCGTCGGGAAGATTTACGGTGTAGCCCTCGCATATCTGCATAACCGGACCGAGACCCTTAACGAGATTCAGGCGGCACATGGTTACGGGCATTTCGCTTCTTGTTAAAAATCTTGAAGAGAATCCGCCGCCGCGGAAGTATCCGAGATCCGCCGCATTCCATGTTGTGGCGTCGGTGCAGGCTTTGATATCCTTATCGGTCATTTCCCAGAACGGTTTTACAATACCGTTGCCGTTTTCGTCTTTAACTTCGCCGCAGAAATCGAGAGCGGACGCGCCCGAATTTATCAGATGCAAAAATCCCTTTGACTCCTTTGCCACGCCCTCAAGCTCATAGCCCGTAGCCTTTTTGACTGCCTCGGGGCTCCAATATGTACGAACGTCGGAGAAGAGCTGCGCGGTATTTGTAAGCAGCTTACCGAAAAGCATGGAAACGCCGTTCAACGTATCGTTTTCGGTAGCGAGAACATAGGTTTCGCGAGCGCCGTTCCAATCGAACGAGGTATTTAAGAGCGCCTCGGGGAAATCGCAGTTCGGGTAAAAGTCCGTCCACTGCCTCTGACCCTGGAAGCCGCCGCAGATTGCATTGTGACCTACTTTTTCCTCCTCGGCACCGTCGGGGAGATTTTCGTTGCCGTTATAGAGGTCTTTTATTATGCACATCATCTTAACGACAAATTCCCAAGCCTCTTCTTTTTCCTTATCGGACTTTTTAAACCAGTCGGGGTTCTTATCGAAGCCCTCCTTGCAGTTTTCTTTTGTCCATTTGAGAGCCTTTTTAAACTCTGCCTCGTCATATATGCCCTCGGTCATTCGGCGGATTATTTCCACCTCGTCTACCGACTCAACGCGCATACCGAGATACTCTTCAAAGAAATCGGGATTTATTATAGAGCCGGCTATACCCATTGTTATGGAGCCTATCTGAAGATATGATTTTCCGCGCATGGTAGCCGCGGCAACTGCCGCTCTGCCGAAACGCAGGAGCTTTTCTTTTACATCGTCGGGAATTTCGGTGGCGTCAGCCTCCTGTACGTCTCTGCCGTAGATTCCGAACGCAGGAAGTCCCTTTTGAGCGTGTGAGGCGAGCACCGAAGCCAAATAAACCGCACCCGGTCTTTCCGTTCCGTTAAAGCCCCAAACGCCTTTTATGGTATTCGGGTCCATATCCATAGTCTCGCTACCGTAGCACCAGCACGGAGTAACTGTAAGAGTTATGTCTACTCCCGCTTTTTTAAATTTATCCTGACATGCCGCCGCCTCGGCAACTCTGCCTATGGTTGTGTCGGCAATTACAACCTTTACCGGCTCGCCGTTTGTATAGCGAAGATTGTCGGTAAAAAGCTTTGCCGCCGAAAGAGCCATATTCATGGTCTGCTCTTCAAGTGACTCACGCACCTTTAAAGGGCCGCGTCTGCCGTCGATTGTCGGGCGGATTCCTATAACCGGATAATCACCTATAAGTCTTGTTTTACTCATAATTTCCTCCTGTTTATAAAAATTAAATATATTTTTTTCATATATTTTTAATTATACTGTTGTCTTTATATAAATTCTTGTAGTATAATAAATAAAAAATATAACAATTTTCACTTTTGAGGTAAATTATGAATTTCGGTGAATTTCAGGAGAAAAAATCACGAGGCACTTTCGACTTTCCGATAGAGCTGCACCACGTTACAAAGGAGCACCCACGTTATCAAATGCCGTTTCATTGGCACATGGATTACGAGCTTATCAGAGTTTTAAAGGGCAGTCTTGTACTGTCGCTCAACGAAGAAACTTTAAATCTTACCGAGAACAGCGGTATTGTGCTTGTGTGCGACGGAGTATTGCACGGCGGCATGCCCGTTGACTGCGTTTACGAATGTCTCGACTTCGATTTAAACGAATTCCTGCGCGGCTGCTCGGCAGGCAAAAAGGATATTGACGATGTGCAGAGTCACCGCATAATTCTCGACGATTTTTTTGCCGTTGACAGCGAAGAATATAATACCGCAAACAGGCTGTTTGACACCTTTATAGAAGAGAAAAAGGGTTATGAATTTATAATACAGGGTCTTTTGTTTGAGCTTATGGGGCAAATTCTCGGCAATCACCGTTATAAGATCAGCGACGACGAAACGTATAAAAGTCTCAAAAGGATACGGCAATTAAAAAGCTCCTTAAAAATTATCAGAGAGGAATATATGAACCAGCTTACTCTCGGTAACCTCGCAGAAGCCGCCGATATGTCACCCAAATATTTTTGCCGTTTCTTTTCAGAAATGACCGGCAAAACGCCTATCGAATACCTCAATTATTACAGAATAGAATGTGCGGCGGAGCAGCTTTTGTACACGGACGACCTCGTTACGGATATTGCTCTCAACTGCGGATACAACGATCTGAGCTATTTTGTCAAAACATTTAAGAAGTACAAGGCTCAAACCCCAAAACAATTCAGAAAAAACAAACATACATAAAGAAAAATCCGCTCGCACCGAAAAAAGTGCCTGCGGATTTTTAAATTTCATACCATACCGTATTTTTTTAAATCGACTCTGCCGTTTTCGTCTACCTCGACGCCCTCGCTTTTAAGAAGCCGTATCTGCTCGTTTTCGCCGCCGAACGCAAACGCCTTTGACACCTCGCCGAACCTGTTTACCACGCGGTAACAGCGCACATTTTCGGGATCGGGATTTACGTGAAGAGCATATCCGACTACGCGCGACCATCGCGGATTACCGGCGAGAAGCGCAATCTGACCGTAGGTTGCGACCCTACCGTACGGTATTTTCTTTACCTGCTCATATATTTTATCAAAAGTATTCATATTTTAATTTTACCGTTGTTATCCCACTCTGTCAACTGCCCGGAACCATATTTTCGTCTCCGGCGCGGCGAAGCTTCACATTTACGGTTACGCTGTACACGGCCTTTTGCAAAGCGCTTTTCCAGTTATCCGATTCAGCCCTATAATATTCGGCATCGGCTCTTTTTACCCTCTTGTCAAATCCGAACGGGTCCTTATTAAATTCGGCAAAGCACTTTTTTACGGTATCGTCAATATTTTTTCGGACGGCTTTTTCTAAGGCCGTTTTTATATTTTCCGCCACCTCCGGAGTGAATGCTTCATTCATAATTTTTGACGTCTCGGTACAATCTGCAACGCAATCGACAGAAATATCAAAGCTCGGGCATCCGTTTTTCACAGATGTTTTTATCTTGGTTTTTGACTTAGTCAGCAAAACGCCGACGCGTGTACCGTCGTCAAGCACAGCCGTAAGAGAGCCGTTGTTAAAGTCATTACACAGCATCAAAAGTGCCGGAACATTGTCCTGCGGCAGAACATTTTCCATCTTATCGCCGTTAAACAGCGCAGCTCCCCTGACCACGGGTCTGGCATAATCCTTTCGGCCGTCCTCGCTACCATCGTCGCCTTTTTCATTTTGTTCTATCGCGATTATCGGAAGAAATGCCGATGAGGTCTTGTCGGTAACGCCGTTCACGAACTGATAAAAAGCTCTCTCGGCGGTTACGGAATTATACTTTGACGAGGAAAGTACATTAGACAGCTCCTTTGCGGGAATGACCCGTTGCCCCATTTCGGCACGCAAGATCTGTCCTGCGGTATCTTCGGCAACAGCCGCATAGACGGTAGCACGGTTATCGGAATTTCGCACGAAATAATCAAGAGCTTTGCCGACGCCGGCTTTTGCCGCTTCATTTCCGAAAATAATAACACGGTTCTGAGACATCATGGGAAGCTTGCCGAGCGTCTTTGAAATACTCTGAATTGCGGAGGATATACTTTGTGAGTCTATGGTCATATTCTTCACTATATCGTCCGGAGTGCCGCCGTTATTCGGGTTGCTTGACTGGTCGGCATTTAAAAACTGCACGGTCACACGCACTCCGATATCGCAATAGTCTATTCCTATCGCCTCCACGATTATGCGGTTTTTAAGCTCAAGCTCTGTCGATGCGCATGAAGAAAATGTCAGCATCATAACAGCCGTTAATAAAAGTGCGGCGATTTTTTTCATATATTGCGTTGTTCCTTTCTTCTAAATTTCCCGAGAGCGAACGTCAAAAGCGGAATAAATATCACAACAACATAAAATAGTACGCTCCTTATATCGTTGCTTGTCGAAATCAAAAAGCCTGTAACATTTCTCGAAACAACAAACTGCAATATTACGGCAGCCGCTCCGAAAGCAAATATATATATTTTTTTATATTTCGCCGAGAATGAACGGCAAGCTATATATGACGACAAATAGAGCATAAAGCTGATTTTGATAAAAGCAGAGAGTATCCACACCCCCGTGAGTATTACGTCAATACGCTGAAAAACGCTGAATTCGGACAGCACGGCTATTGAATGTATCGGGAAAAGCTGGGTCATGGCATAATCTCCGAGTCCCGAAAAAACGAAGAAAAACACAATTTCCAAAAACGCCGCAAGTACCGACATCCATATAAAAAAGCCTCTTTTTTTGTTTCCGCTGACCCTCGGAAAGAGCACCGCCATTGCGGCAGGCTCTATCGTTCTCACCGCCATGGTTTGTCCGGCGGATATCACCCGTCCCGCTCCGTCGTAAAAAACGGGAGAAAAATTGTTCAAATCAAGCTTTGACAGCATTGTCACAATTATAAACACAAATGATACGGAAAATACAAAAAGCGATATGGCCCCGGCTCTTCCGAGAGCCTCAAGCCCCAAGTACGCGGAATAGCAGGCAAGAAGTACCGAAAGAACCACGAACACCTTTGTATCGGACTCTCGAAAAATTACCGTACCCGAAAAAAGGTCAAGCCTCGAAAGCGTTGAAAAAGCGTAAAATAAGAAAAGCAATATATATAAAACCGATATTATCTTTGAATAAAGCGGTGAAATCTCATACGCCATATCAAGCACACTGCGATTATCGTTGCTCTTATATATCAGTGCCAGCGGCAGACATGAAAAAAGCACCATTATCATCCCTATGACGCCGGCGATAAGATAATCGGAGGAATTGAGCCCCGCGTTATAAATCGGCGAATATGTGAGCACGGATATAAACCTTGATAAGAGCAGCAGAGAGAAAAACTGCCCGGAGCTTATTTTGGCTTTCAAATTCATATACTACCTCTTCATCTTATCGATATTGAGCTCACGCCTACCGAGTCTGCGCCACCCGAACCTCAATATCGTGTCTCTTACGGAGCCCGGCGTAAACGGAGAAATCGACGAGGTATACGGTACCTTATATGGATTTATCGCGCAGATATTCACAAGCAAAACACCGAAGCCGAGAACTATGCCGTAAAAGCCGGTTATACCGCCTATTATCATAAACAAAAATCTCAACACCGAAACGGGCTGATACAGCTGTGATACAACAAACGAGCTGATTGCGGTCATGGCCACAACTATCAGCATCGGTGCAGCTATGAGTCCCGCCGTCACCGCGGCATCGCCGATTACAAGTGCTCCCACTATACTAACGGCGTGGCCGACGGCCTTTGGCATACGAAGCCCCGCTTCACGCATAACCTCGTATAAAAAGTGAATGAAGATAGCCTCTACCATAACGGGAAACGGCGTCATACTCTCCTGCACCGCCATATCATACAGCATTGACGACGGCAAAACCTCCTGATGGAAGGTACATACCGCAACATAAATACCGGGAAAAAACACACTTATCAAAAAAGATATAAATTTCAGCGTCCTTATAAATACGGCATAATACGGACGGTAGTTATAGTCATCCATGGATTGGAAGTTTTCGACAAACAAATACGGCACAATCAGCGCAAACGGCGTACCGTCAACGAGCAGTACAACTCTTCCCTCCGCCATTTCAGCACAGGCAACATCCGGGCGTTCGGTGGTACCGACGCCCGAAAAAAACGAGGTGCTTTGTGTATCGAGAAACGGTGCAATGTAACCGCTGCCGAGTACCATATCGAGTTTTGCCTTTTTAAGACGCGCCTTAATATTGTCAACTGTCTCTTGTGACGCTCTGTCCGACATATAGCAGACGCAAATTCTCGTTTTGCTTGTTGTACCGACAGTCAGCGTTTCGCATTTCATTATCGGCGAACGAACTCTGCGGCGTAAAAGTGCCGCATTATCCTTGAAGCTCTCCGTAAACCCCTCATGCGAGCCTCTCTCCTGCACCTCGGTCTTTGCATCATCAACGCTTCTTTTCGGAAAGCCCTGCACGCCGAATTCAAGGCAAAAATCAACTCCGTCGATAAAAAGAACTATAAGTCCCGACAATACATCGGTTATCGCTTCGTCCAAATCGTATGTCTGCGACTGGTCGGCTCCCGTGGTTATCCGGTCACGGATATAATCAGCCTGCCTTGACGGCTCATTCGGCATATTCGGCGCAAACAAAACAGGACCTATAACCTGCCATATCACCTGCATATTATTGCACATACCGTCATCCATAACAAAAAGTGCCTTGTTGCCCTTAAGCGATATTTCCTTATACAATATATCAAAGCTGTTTCCGAACCGGCTCTTTAAACAGATTGTATTCTCGGTGATGCTTTTCGACACGCGAGTTTTTTCGGCCGGCTCCGAAGCGACGGGGTCGGTTATTTTTTTTACTTCCTTTTTAAACCACTTGCTCATTTTTATCACCGTTTATGTTATTTCCGAAAGAAAAGTTTATATTCGGCAAAAAAAGGACAACATAAGTGTGGGTGAAATTATGCTGATAACTCTGTTTCGCACTTTGATACTTTACATTCTGATAATTTTTACAATGCGTGTTCTCGGAAAACGTCAAATAGGAGAATTGCAGCCTGCCGAGCTTGTAATTACCATACTTTTGTCTGAGATAATAGTAATACCGATGCAGGACACGGAAATCCCTCTCGTCAATACTATTATACCTGTTTTTGTACTCTCCGGATTTGAAATGCTCGTATCCTTCATAGGTATGAAAAGCATTAAATTCCGCTCGGTAATGCAGGGCAATCCGGTTATTGTCATTCGCGACGGTAAGCTCAACGCCAAGAAGCTCAAGGAGCTTAGGTTTACAACAGACGACCTTGCGGAGGCTCTGCGCAAAAAAGATATTTTTGATATATCGGAGGTGCAATATGCCATAGTTGAGACGGACGGCACGTTAAGCGTTCTGCTCAAAAAAGAAAATCAGCCCGCCACAAAGAGCGAGCTGAAAATAAATACTCCGAAAAGCTCTCTTCCGTGTATAGTCATAAGCGACGGAAGAATAATCAAAACCGATTTTGCCGAATGTAATACCGACAGCGACAAAATAAAAGCTATCCTAAAGGACAAGCATCTAAACGAAGAAGATGTAATGCTTATGACACTTGACAAGGACGGCAACATAAATATATTAAAAAAGGACAAGGAAAAATGAAAAGACTGATAATTGCCGTATGTATGCTCATTACTGGAATAGCGATTTCGATAGGCGGGTATGTAAATCTGAAAAGCATTTGCCGCAATATGAGCTGCTCGGTAAACGAGGTCATAAGAGCGGCGGAAAACGGTGACGCCGACGAGACGAAAAGGAAATGCGACGATACTGAAAAAATGTGGGATAAAAAAAGTCCGCTGCTCGGCGTTTACACCAATCACAGCGAAATGGATGAGCTTATGATGCTTATGAAGCAGATACGACAGCTCAGTACAGATAAAGATTACGATGAGCTTATTGAAAAATGCCGCGAGAGCATCTACCGTTTCGAGCACATAGCAGAAACGGAAACGCCCTCGTTCGGAAATGTTTTTTAGTTTTTCGGCAGCTTATCGAAATTTTTCTTGGCAAGATATGCCGCTCCGAGCATTCCTGCGCGATTTTTGAGCATGGCTTTTTTGATTTGCACGGTTTTAAAGCTTCTTATATCCTTTGAATGAATACGCTTATCAATCTCGGAGATTATATAATCCTCATTCATAATACCGCCGCCGAGAATTATGACAGCCGGATTAAATATGAAAATGAGCGTAGACAAACCGCCCACTATTTCGTCTATCCAATTATCTATTATCGCTCTTATTGCAGTATTATGAAAATTTTGCGGCTCGAAAATTTCACGCCCCGTAAGCTCTTTTCCGGTGCCCTCCCTGACCATTCTGACAAGCGCCGATGTGGAAGCATACATCTCATAGCACCCGTTATTTCCGCAATTACAGCGCAAGCCGCCCGTATGTGTGACGATGTGCCCGAATTCGCCCGCTGAAAAATCATGGCCCGTGTAAAGCTTACCGCCGAGCCAAACCGCTCCGCCGACTCCCGTTCCGTAAGTCAGGCAAAGAAAGTCGTTTGAGCCTTTGCCGCTGCCGAACATAGCTTCAGCCGTCGCGGCGGAATTTACATCATTCTCAACAACAACCGGTATATCATATTTTTCCGTTATCATCTTTTTGATTTCGGTGCCCGTATAGTGGGGGATACTTTCGTTTGCGAAGATTATCCTGCCCTCCTCGGAATTCACCTGACCCGCAGTGCTGATTCCCACACAATCGACACCGCCGTAATATGTACCTACGATGCTGAGCACCTTCAGCATAAGATGATCTCTGCCGAGTTTTGCCTCGGACGGTATTTCATAGAATTCACAGACATTAAAATTTTCGTCTGTAATACCGTATTTAATGGCTGTTCCGCCTATATCAATAGCTAAGATTTTCATTTTAACCCTTTCGCATTTTATTCATCTAATGTCTTGAGGGCATTTACAAAACGTCTTGTAATATCTCTCGGCCTTGTTATGGCGGTACCGACAACTGCCGTATAAGCTCCGCTCTTATATGCGGCCTCAAGCTGCTCCGGTACCCAAATTCCGCCCTCGGCAACCACTCTTGCCCGAAGCTCCTTGCTGTATCGCTCTATTAAATCAAGTGCCGGAAGCGAATGCCCCTTTGTATACTCGGTATAGCCGCACATAGTTGTGCCCAAAAGATCGCATCCGAGCTCCAAAGCTTTTTTCCCCTCTTCAAAGCATGAGGTATCGGCCATAAAAAGCTGATTCGGATATTTACTGCGTATATTTTTAAAGAATTCTTCAAATGTTATATTACCCGGACGCATACGCTTTGTGGCGTCAACGGCAATTATATCGACGCCCGTTCGCACCAATTCCTCAACCTCTTTTTCGGTCGGAGTTATATAGACGTCGCTTCCCTCATAGTCTTTTTTTATTATTCCGATAATAGGCAAATCCACCTTTTTCTTAATTGCCTCTATATCAACCGTAGTGTTGGCACGTATTCCTACGGCTCCGCCTTCTTTAGCCGCATACGCCATCATGGACATTATGTACGGGTCGCAGAGCGGTTCGGTGCTAAGCGCCTGACACGACACTATAAGACCGCCTTTTATTCTCTTCAAAACTTCCTCGTTAGTCAAGTCTTTTCATCCTTTGTAAAATATCAAATTTACTATATTATATTTCCGATTCATAAAAAATACAATACAAAAACAAAAAAGCATTGTTTTGGTTGCGATACGGTAATATAATATATGAAAATGCTTTTTGGAGTGATTATAATACTATGAAATACGATACTTCGATTTACAAAGGGGTTTTTTGCGCTTTAAACGCAATATACGACGAAAACGACAACATAAACACAGATGCGATAAAAGCCCTTGTTGCAAAATACAAACAGCTGGGGGTAAACGGAATATATGCCTGCGGCTCCACCGGAGAAGGCTTTTTACTGAGCACCGAGGAGAGAATGCAGGTAGCAGAGGCTGTTAAAGAGGCCGCCGGAGACGATATGGCCGTTATTGTACACGTCGGAGCCGCGTCCACAAAGGAAGCGTGCATTTTGGCACGCCATGCCGAAAAAATAGGCGTTTCTGCCGTCTCGGCTGTTCCGAGCGTATATTACAGACTTTCGGAGGCTTCAATCGAAAAGCATTGGGACACAATAATGGACTCCACGGAGCTTCCGTTCTTCATATACAATATCCCACAGCTTACCGGATATGATTTGTCTTTTGAGCTTTTTGAAAAAATGGCAAAGAAAGAAAAGGTTATAGGCATAAAAAACTCCTCGGAAAGCACCTGCCAGACGGAGAGATTCAGAAAAATCGCAGGACCCGATTTTGTCATATTCAACGGTCCGGACGAGCAGCTGCTTGCCGGCAGGCTTATGGGCGCAACGGCAGGCATAGGCGGTACATACGGCACCATGCCGGAGCTTTATCTTGAGCTCACAAGGCTTATTGAAAACGGTGATATAGAAAGCGCAAGAAAAATGCAGACAAAAATAAACGACTGCATTTACGAGCTTTTGTCATTCGGCTCTCTGTACGGAGCGTGCAAAGCGGTTATGACTCTCAGGTACGGCATAGACTGCGGTATTCCGAGGCTTCCGATGCTTCCCGTAAGTAAGGACGACCCGAAAATCAAGGCTCTGGCCGAGAAAATCAACCGTCTTGTCGCCGAAATAAAAAAGTAAGAAAAGATTAAAGCATAAAAAAGGACTGCAAGGAATTATACCTTGCAGTCCTTTGGTTTTATTTAAGCCTCATATAGATTTGTATCAAAAGATATCACTTATTCTCGGAATATCTATACCGAATCCGTTTGAGGATTTTGTAGTTGACGCCGAGGTTGTTGTCGGAGCCGCACCCCAAACCTGAAGATACACTTCGCTGCCGCTCTCTGCCGATGTGCCGGCACTCGGAGTGGAGGCTATTACTTTGCCTGCCTGATGTGTTCCGTCATTTGATTTTTCAACCTTTTTGACAGTAAATCCGGCATCCGTAAGAGTTTTTTCCGCATCGGCGTAATCCTTGCCGGAAACATCCGGTATATCAATATACTCCGTGCCCTTGCTGACAGTAAGCACAAGCTCGGTGCCGTAGGGAACCTGCTGGCCCTCTTCTATGCTCTGAGAAATAATATATCCTACGTTCACCTTATTGTTATATTCATATTTGGCCGTAATCTTAAAGCGCTGATTTTGAACCTCGTCTGTCGAAATTCTCGTATAGCTCTGCCCCGCAAAATTGGGAACGGAGACAAGCGAAACCTCCTCCGTAGGAGTTGTATTGTCCTTTTGCGCCTTTTCACGGGTAGCAAAAAGCCAGCCGCCGAGAACCACAAGCCCTATTGCAACGCAAATTCCAAAGGTTATGAGCAGAGTTTTGGTCTGTTCCTGTTTTCGTTCCTGCTCACGACGCAGCTTTTCGCGGCACTTACGCTCCGCCTCCTCATCCGCGGTTGTTGTAGGCTGATCCTGTTTTTTGGGAGCATCCTCTATGGGAGTTTCATATTTTATTTTATTTGTCGCCATGGTGCTCGGACTTCCGGAAAGCTGCTCACGGAGATCATCAACGGTTCTTATTCTGTCCTCGGGCTGAAGCTGAAGACCGTTGTGTATGGCACTTACAAGATATGCAGGAAGAACCTCGGCGAATTTTGCCGGAATTAAAAGCTTATCGTTCACCACGCGCTCACTCGAATCGTCTGGAGTGCTTCCTATAAGTGTTCTGTAAACAACTGCCGTAAACGCATATACATCAGACCAAGCGCCTACCTTGCCGTTCGGGTCATACTGCTCATAGGGAACATAACCCTTTACAAGCTCGGCGTTAAAGTCGGTATTTGTAAGTCGCGCGTCGGATATCATAAAGCCCGTGAGTCTGAGCTTACCGTCACGTCCCAAGAGAAGTGTGTTTGGTGAAATACCAAGGTGATAAATTCCTGCCTCGTGCATTGTGGCAAGAGTTGAAAGCACAGGCATCAAAAGAGTCTTTGCCTGATCCCAGCCGAGATAGCCCGTGCGGCTCTTCAAAAGAAAATCGCGCAGCGTTATGCTCTCTATGTATTCGGAAACGGAGTACGCAGTATTATTTTCGGTAACTATGTCAACAACGGGCTTTAACGCCGAGAGATCACGAAGTCTTGCGATTTTGCGCCAAAGCTCCAAAAACGCCATTATACCGTCGTGAACCACAAGAGAACTGTCCTTTTTAACGGTTATTGCCCTATCACCGAATTCACGGATTATATGCTCCAGCGGAAGGAACTCTCTTACGGCTACCGCGACATTGCGTTCACGGTCCCATGCGATATATGTTACACCGTCTCCTCCGGTTGAAATGGCTTTACCTATAATATATCTGTCGTTGATAACCGTTCTAAGCGGCAGAAGCGGAGATTCCTGAACGAAATCCGCATGCAAACCGCAATGGGGACAAACCTTTTCTTCCCCAAGCTCTCTCATACAACCCATACATAAGTTATCGGTCAACATCTTTTTTCCTCCAAAACCAAATAGCATAAATACCTTTTTATATGATAACAAACTTACACATCATTTGTCAAGAAAACGAACATAAGGCAATCGGTTTGTTTTTTCAGCCGAGTTGCTTGTTTCAGGCTTTACCCGTATGAAAACATTACCCGTGCCGAATATAACACAACACGAAAAAAGGCAAAAAAATACCACCTGACGGTGGTATTTTTTACTGCTTTAAGTGTGGAGAACAAAAAGCAGCCGTGGCAGACAATCTGCCGTAGAAAAGTGTATAAAAAGAGAGGAAATGGAATAAGCAAGTTTATGCTGCGAATTTGCCGTTTGAAGATATTACTCCACCGCCGAAACGGCGAAGGTCATAGACACGGACAACAAGTCTCGGCATTTTTGCGGCAAGCAGTTTTTCCGACACATGCTTGTTAAAGAACGCAACCACCGGGCCCATCATAAAGGCGGTAACCACAGTGCCGATGCCGACCGGTCCGCCGAAAGCAAATCCGACAGCCGTGCAGATAAGGTCTGTTATGACTCTGCACCATTTATATTTAATCTTAGTCCTGTCATCAAGGATAAAGCCCGTGGCGTCATAGGGAGCAACTCCGAGATTCGAAGTGAAATACATCGAAGCCGCAAGAGAGAGGAATATTACGCCGAAGAGCATTAAGACTAAGCGTAAAGCAAGGGATTTTTCTAAAGGCAAATGCGCGTCGTACAGCGAAGTGAAAAACTCACAAATATAACCGACGCCGACCATATTAACTACTGTACCGAAGCCGATAAGATGTCTGCCGAGAAAAGCAATTGCAATAAGGATAACGCAGTTGATACACATCTGATAAAAGCCGAAGCTGATACCGATTTTACCGCTTATCGCCATATTCATTGATGTGAACGGGTCAACGCCCATATCGGAATAAGAGAAAAGCGAAATACCGAAGCCCATAAGCAGTATGCTGAATATCATCATAAAAAAGCGTTTTACGCCTTTTTCCTGTTTAAACACACTTACCAAATTCATTGATCTGATGATTTCTGCCATTTTAGCTCCTCGCTTTGTATCTATTGCACAAGTATTGCTTTCTTTATTTGTACACATCTTACAGCCGCGTTGTCGTTTTGTCAATAGTTGAGCTGAATTTTTTGTCACTTCCTACAACTTTTGTATATTAGTACAAAACGACGGTTTTGATGTCGCAAATTTAGTGCGATTGCACAACACAAGCAGCATACGCCATATAATGTAATATATAAAAAACGACCGTCGTGCACTCGGCACGGCGGTCTCAACAGTAATGGTTTCGGAAGTACGGCTTTACGACATAATATTCTGCGGAATATTGTCAGCCGCTATAACGCGAGCGACACCGTTGCGGTCGTCACCGAATGTCGGATGCTCGTTCAGCAAGGGAACAAAGACAAACATTTTTATAAACAGAGCGGACATTATAAACAATGTTATAAAAAGTCCGAAAAGACGGCTCTTGATTTTTTCTTTTCGAATTTCCGAACCGGCGGGTTTAACGCTATACTGTATATCCATATATAATATCTCCTGTCAAATCTTATTGTACTCTTATCAACTGCAATACAATATATAACACCGCAAAATTACAAACAAGAGTCGAAATTATTAAGATTAGGTTAAAAAGTGTTTTTTCGTTTAAACCCGGGCTTAAAAGGTGATAATGTTAACTTGTACCCTCTTTGGGTATATTGCTTAGTTTTTACGATTGACTACCGCATATTTTTGTATTATAATTCCATTATGTCATTTATGCTCTGCTGCGGATTTTTCGCAAACGAAATCAACTTATCAGCAGCTATGTAAAGTATAATGCTTTACAGATTTTTGCTTTTTATAGGCGTGAAAGATGAGCTGCTACGGCTTATAAAGGCGCTGTATAGCGGATTTCTTTCAAGTTCTGAAAGAAAAAGGTCTGTGCGTAAAAGTAGTTTGCTTTACACTGCCCGGTGTCATCCTATCAGGTATCGGGAAACAAATGGCAAATGCAAAGTGTATAAACACAAAAAACGGAGGAATCGTATGAGCAAATCGGAAGAAGCTATGCACGGCATAACCTTTAAAGACAAAATAGGCTACGCCATGGGCGATATGGGCGGACTGCTGACATTCGGACTTGTCTCCGCATTTTTGAATATGTTTTACACGGACGTTCTCGGAATATCCGCGGCGCGCATAACCGTACTGATGATAGTTGCGAGAATTTGGGACGCAGTAAACGACCCTATGTGGGGTTCTTTTATCGACTCAAGGAAGCCCACTAAATACGGAAGATTCAGGCCGTACATACTTTGGGCATCTCTGCCGCTTGCGGTAGGTGCTTTCTTTATGTTCTTTAAAATTCCGGGTCTCAGCGACAACCGGTATCTTATTTACGCATATATCACGTACATATTTTACGGCATGATGTACACCGGCGTAAATATTCCCTACGGCTCGCTCGCCTCGGTAATAACAGATGATGAAATAGAGCGGTCTTCGCTTTCGATGTGGCGAAGCATCGGTGCAGGCATCGGCGGTCTTCCCGCCTCTATTATTTTACCGCTCATCGTTTATACTACCGTGACAAATGAAAACGGAACAACCGCAAAGGTACTCGACGGCACAAAGCTCTCGCTGTCGGTAGCCGTTCTCTCGGTTCTCACTGTAATAATTTTCTTCTTACACTTTAAATTGACAAAAGAGAGAATAACCTTACCGCCGACGCAGAATCAAAAGGATTATAATCTCGGCAAAGCGATGCGCGCTCTTTTAAAAAACAAGCCGTTTATCGCGCTTTGCATAGTATCAATGCTTCTTATCTGCTTCCAGATGTATACTCAGACCGTTTACAACTATCTCTTTAAGAATTTCTATGAAAAGCCGGGTCTTTACGCACTTGTTACCGTATGTACATATTTGCCGATGGTACTGCTTTTGCCGTTTATGGGCAAGCTTATAAGAAAATACGGCAAAAAAGAGATATGCTCCGCAGGAATACTCTTTGCTCTTATTGTAAACATAGCAATGTTCGTCATTAAATTCACTCCGGCTGTGAGTAATCCGTATGTATTTCTCGTTCTCTCGTTCTTCTCCGGGGCCGGTCAAACCTTCCTTATTATGCAAATCTGGGCACTTGTTACGGATGTCACGGACTATCACGAATACATATCGGGCAGACGAGAGGAGGGCACATCTTACAGCTTTTATTCGTTTGTACGCAAGCTCGGTCAAACAGTGGCCGGTGCAGGTGCGGCAGGCGTTCTCGGAGTTATAGGCTATGACGGCAAGCTCGCCGTTCAATCACCAGAGGTTCTGACAAGGCTATATGACATAGCAACAATAGTCCCCGCAATATTGCTTGCTCTTATATTCGTTGTATTGACGTTCGGCTATAAGCTTTCAAAGGATCAGCTAGATGAGCTTCACAATGTTTTGCGTGAAAGAAGAGAAAAGGCAGAAGCCGAATCAAAGTAAAAACAGGTCTTGATGACAAAATCCCCGGATATGCCGAAACAAGCATATCCGGGGCTCTTTTTTTGCAATTTATATTGTATTATTCTACCGTCAGTATTCTGTCGTCGGCGTCGCAAAGCACAATATCCGGGATAAATGATTTTTTACCGATCTTCTCGATACGGACTCTGACATATTCGCTGTCGCAATCCACGGTGAACAGCAAGTGAACGCAATCGCCGGTTTTATACGCAAAGCTCTCGCCGTCATCTGTAAAGAATTCCGATTTAAAGCTGCCGCTCCTTAACGGATACACGGTAAGCCTTAATTTTTCCGAGGATTTGGACCCGTACTCCCCCTCATCGGTAGCTATAACGCTTCCGCCTCGTACAAAATACGGGACCTCACCGTCCGACGGAATATTCAGCATTACGGACGTACCGCCGTCGTATACTTTATCGTTTAAATACCAAATTTCGTTTTTAGGGAGATAAACCTCGGTTTCGTTCACTCCTTCATCGAGAATACACGCGGCAAGAATATCTCTGCCCACAAGGAACGATGTGCTGTCGCAGTCTATCTCTTTGTCACCATAGTAGAGTAACAGCGGAGCTGTCATCGGCACATCGTTTTCGACAGATAAAAAGGCGGAATTATAAAGATACGGAATGAGTTTTTTTCTTTCCGCCATTATTTTTCGTGCGGCAGGAATGGCATCCGGATAGCTCCACGGCATAGTTGCGGAACCGTCCGAATTCCACGAATGTATTGTAAATCTAGGCTCGAAAATACCGTGCTGCATCCATCTTAAAAGCAACTCACGTGACGGCATATCGCCCGAAAAACCGCCGAGATCATGCCCGTAGAAGAAAAATCCCGACAAAGACAGCGTCATACCTATGTAATGGCAATAACGCAGGTCGTGAAATGATGTAAAATTGTCACCCGACCAGGTGGTTGCGAGACGTCTTACGGCACTGCTGCCGCTTCGTGTCGATAAAAACGGTCTTTTGCCCGGATATTTTTCTGTTTGCGCAGAGTACGAGGAGGCGACCATAAGATACGTGAGTATCGGTCTTATTCTGCTCGCCTTTATGCTGCCGTCTTTAAAGCCGTTTGCCACAGCGTCGGTATCTTTTATATCAAATTCGTTGTTATCGTTCCAAGTGGCGTCTATTCCGTAGTCCAGAAGCTTTGCCGCAACATTGTCGTGCCAAAACTTAAAGCCCTCGGGCAGAGTAAAATCAATGTAACTGCCCATACCGTCCCAAAACTCGGTTACAAACGGTGTGCCGTCTTCATTCTTTACAAAAAGCCCTTTTTCGGCTATTTCGTTGTACATAGGGTGCGACGTCAAAAAGGCAGGCTTGATATTGGGTATCAAGTGAATTTTCTCACTGTTAAAACGCTCAATAAACTTTGCGGGGTTCGGGAATTTATCGTAATTCCAATTAAAAACACACCGCAAGTCGCCGATGGAGGTATAGCCCGAGGACAGATAAAATCCGCTGCAGCTCATATTTAAGGCATCAAGCTTTCTGAGAAATCCATACAACTGTTCTTCGGAATTCGGCGCGTCGGTATAAGCCATGGTGCTGGCACAGTAATCAAAGCTCCATTTCGGAGGCAGGGTCTGTTTTCCGCAAAGAGAGCAATACTGCCTTAAAATTTCAAGCTTTGAGCCAAAGAACACATAATAAACAAGACAATCGTCATCGCTTTTGAAGAACTTGAAAGCGGGATAATAATTATTTATTTCCCTTCCGAAATCCATAACGGCACTGTCGGACGTATCGTAATAGATACCGTAGCAACCGACGGAATTTTCACACATATAAAACGGCACGTGCTTATAAAGCGGGTCCGACGTTTCCGCATCATAGCCCATACTGTCGCTCGTCTCTATGCGAAAGGTGCGCCCCGCCTTATTGACGCTGCCGCCCTTATCGCCGAGGCCGTATATTTTTTCGCCCTTTTCGCGCGTTAAATAATGATATGTACCGTTTCCGAATTCGTTCTGAAAATTATAGGCAAGCGGTGCTCTGTCGGCAAAAAGAAGCTTGCCGTCCTTTTTATAGCTCAGTACAAAGTTGTGCGTATTAAGCTCTGCTTCGACATTTTCCAAAGAGAAGCGCTCGCCATCGGCTGTTTCATTTACTTGCGGAGCAAACAGCGAAAATCCGTCAAGGCTCAGCTTATCCCTACCATCTGTAAGAAATTCGTTTTGCGGGTCTACGGTAAAGGTGGGCAGCATTTTACAATCGTCACGGAATAAGGCGACGCGCATCATACTGCCGCTCAAGAAGTCGATTCGCGCCGTAATATCGCCGCAAACGTAAACTCTGCTGCTGCCGCTGCGCTCGGACAGCTTAAAATCATATGAAAACTTCATTACAGCACCGGCCCCTTATTGAAGAGTGTATTTTTTATAAGCGTTGCGGTCTTCCAGCCTGCAAGGCGCGTCTTTTCGCAAAAATTCATCACCTTGTGCGTTCCGGGCTTCCAGGTCGGGATTTCCCTGCAATTCGGGTCTCCGCACTTTACAAAAGCACTGACTGCCGCCACCATTTGCTCCGATATGAGATAGTCGATATCGGTAAACGGCCGCCAGCCGTTTTTGAGAGTTGCAAACACATACGGCAAGTCACTCGAATGCCATGCGCCGCAGTTATCGCCCGGCAAATTGCGCGCAAAAAGATAGACAAAGCATTTACTGCCCTTATCGTTTCGCACCCACTTTTTCACAAGCAGCTTTAAAACTATCGGTATCATATCTGCCGTTGTAACGCCGAGTATTTTCGGCATTGCGCTTATTGTTTTTATGTTAAACGTATCTTTCGTAAGAAGCTTTCCGTCTTCACACGGAAGCGTGTAAGAGAGTGTACTTTTAATTCCCTCGTCGCGGCACGCCTTAAGCCATGCATAGTAAAGGGTTTTCGCGTCCGTATCTCTAAGCTCGGAAAGGCTTGTTTTGCCGGCATTTTTGATTATTTCATCCCAGAATTTTTTCATTTTTTGCGGCGACAGCGGGCGTGACAAAACTCGTTGAAGCGCGGCTCCGCTCAACATAACGGCACCCGACACCATATCCCTTGTAAGCGGACTTGACAGAAGCACATCTACGCTCATGGCTCCTGCGCTCTGCCCCAAAAGGGTTATTCTTTCGGGATCTCCGCCGAAGGAAGAAATATTGTTTTTTATCCATTTAAGTGCCGCAGCTTGGTCAAAAAGGCCGAAATTACCGCATGCTCCGTTTTCATCGGCGACATCGGGGTGAGAACAAAAGCCGTACGGTCCGAGACGGTAATTCACAGAGACAAAAACAATGTCATTTTCGACATATGCCTTACCGCTGATATGCCCTTCGTTTGAGCTGCCTCCCGTAAAAGAACCGCCGTGTATATACAGCAAAACGGGAAATTTTTTTGCGTTTTTGGGCGCGCTGATATTGAGATATTGACAATCCTCGCTGTATGTAAAGCTCATACCGCGCCTGAATTCCCTGTGATAAAACGGGTTAACCTTTGCGTCGTCCTCAAAACCGCGGTGCTGGTAGCAGCAATCGCCGAAAGTGGTCGCATCATATACGCCGTCCCACCTATTGGTAACGACCGGATACTCCCACCTGCCCGCGTCGGCATACTTTATGCCGCGAAACTCTATATAGCTGCCGTTATCGAGCCCGACGATATCTCCGCACTCGGTTTTTAATTTTACCGTATTCATTTTATCGCCCCTTACGTTATCGCATAAATCACAGTAATGAAAATCTCGGAAACCTTCCAAAACATTACATACATCATTATGTGCAAATTATATGCCACAACGAGAGCGGTGTCAATTATTTTAAGACAATATATACAAATTAAAAGTTGTTTTCAGCTCTGCGTGAATTCAGCTTATTACCGACCGCCTTTTTATAAACAACGGCTGAAATTACGGCCGACACGGCTTCTGCTATCCAAAAGGCATTCCAAACACCGTCAGCGCCGAATATCCGTGTTAATACAAAAGCTGTCGGGATTATTATTACTGCGTACCTGCAAAGTGATATTATGAGAGATTCAACGCCCTTGCCGAGTCCCTCAAGAGCTCCGGATGACGTTACGGAAATTGACGAAACAACAAACCCGGCACTGATTATTCTGAGTGCCTTTTTGCCTGCGTCTATCGTTTCGGGATTATCGGTGAACATTCCTATCAGCTTATGCGGCAGCGCAAGGCACAGCACAGTACCGAATAGCATTATGCCTGCCGTCAGCACAAGAGTTATATCGTAAATTTTCTTTACTCTTTTATGCTCGGCGGCACCGTAATTATAACCGATTATCGGTCGCATTCCCTGCACTATACCGTTAGCGGGGAGGTATAAGAACGTCTGAAGCTTATAGTAGACGCCGAGCACAACAACATATATCTGTGAAAACGAAGCAAGCATTGCATTAAGGCTTGACACAAGCAATGACGGCAGCGCAAGATTTATTGCCGCCGGGATACCCACAAAGTACAGCTTACGGTCTATAACCTTATTACGTTTTAAATATCTGCGGTTTATGGTTACGCTCGGTTTTTTCACGGCGTACAAAACTACATACAGTAAAAGCGTGCTAACCTGCCCTATGCCTGTTGCGAGGGCGGCACCGTCAATTCCCATTTTCGGGAAAGGGCCTATACCGAATATCAAAAGCGGGTCTAATATGATATTTACAATACAGCCCGTCATAAGTCCTGCCATGGAGGCATTCATTCTGCCGACAGCCTGGAAGATTTTTTCGTATGCAAGGCTTATCATAATTACAATCGAAAACGAAAAAACTATTGTTGAATAGCGCACTCCGAGCGAAATTACGTTTTCGGACTGTGTGAACATTTTAAGGAATGGGCGCATAATCGGAATGCTGACTGCGGCGGCGATAATGCCGTGGAGTATTGAGAACAAAAATCCGTGTGTGGCGGCGGTATCGGCTGCCTCTTTTTCACCTGCGCCGAGGTGAAATGCGATAACGGCATTAAGTCCCACGCCGAAGCCTATTGCAAGCGCATTGACAAGATTTTGCACCGGATAGACAAGCGACAGAGCGGTTATTGCGTCCTCGCCTATTTTGGCGACAAAAAAGCTGTCCACTATATTATAAAGCGAATTGACGAGCATTGATATTACCATGGGAGTGGCCATAGACATAATAAGCGGAAAAACAGGCTTTTCCTTCATAAATTTTTCGTTCATACAAATACATCTGCCTTTCGAATCCGAGCGTATTTTCTCAATTAAAAACGCCACGCAATTACTCAAAAATCGAATAATTGCATGGCGAAAACACATCTTTTTAAGACCGGAAAAATCCATACGTTGTTTTATCGGTATGTAATATAACACACTTTCGCCGCTAAGTCAATAACGGCTGAAACATAATATATATGCCGAGAGAGAATGATGCTCTGCTCAAGGGTTTTTATTCGTCATCCTCAAAATAGTAATCGTCCTCCTCCAATTCCTCCTCATCAAAGCTCCAGACATCATAGCTGCCGTTTCTGACCAAATCCTTTTGCCAATCCTCCAAACAATGAGAATTCATTTCCGCTTCAAGCTTTTCATCGTAGGAGTTATCTTTTTCATCGGAACAATCCGTCATCAGCTCATCAAAAACCATAAGGCTCGCAATCCCGGTCATAAGCCCGTCTTTGTTCTCGCTTAATTCGCAGGCTTCGGGAGCAACCGTATCGGATTCGGCGATTTCTTCGTTTAATGTGCGCTTTATTTTCTGCCTTAATTCAAAGGAAACGGCAAATAAGCTACTAAGGCGGCGCAGCAGTATTTCCTCCGATAAATTCCCCAAGCGGCTTTTTTCGTAATCTTGCACGTTTAGGCTATACAGCCTTGAATAGCGTTTAAACTCCTTAACAGTCGAAGACGGAAAATGCTGCTTATTTTTTTCTAAATAACATTCCGCATTTTTAATCATTGTTTTACAGCCTTTTATCTGCCGGTTTATCTCCGCAATAATTTTTTGCTTGTTTTCGCCGCATTTCACCTTATACAAAAGTGCATATATGTGCTTACAGTTTTGCTTTCTCTCCGTATAATAGGGGCATGTGCAGCTCATACTTGCTATTTTGTCGTTGTCTCCGAATGAAATCTCAACGTTATAGTCGGCGGTACCTTTTACAATGCAGGAATAATGAGTCCCCGTTTTTTTAAGGTCTCTGATTTTGCCGTCGGAGCAATATGCTTCTCCGCGTTCTCGTATCAAGGGGCGAAATAAGCCGTCATAAATTCTCTTATCAAATAAGCCTAATTTCTCCCTGCTCACTTCCGCCGGAGCTGTTGAAGTCTCTTCGATATTTAATTCGGTATCGACAAACGGGACGTCGGTAATGTCCTTTTTGGCTTTCTTTCTCCTGTGCTTTTTGACAGCATTCCTCACAGCCTTTACGATCGCCGCCGTTATCAGGCACAACAGCTTAAAAGCCCATTTTAATATGTAATATGCGGCCACTCCGAGAATCAGCAATACCATCACTATAAAATTCCCGGTCATTGCAATGTTTTTCTTCTTCATATCTGTATTCACAATCTCACAATCGGCAAGTATCGTATGATATTAATACAATCGCGTTGCTTTTGACAGCGTTGACTTAAAATCATAGTTTCTTTTCCAAATGTGATAATTCCCGTAGCAAGGACTTCTTTTTCTCGTTTAACAAATCATATTGTGTAAACGCCTCAACGATTTCATCGTCATCAAGAAAAGTCGGACGCATACTGTACTTTTTGTTTATAACAAAATTCAATTTCTTTTCGGCGTCGGGAAAAACGACTGTAATTTTATTTGCATTTTGAGAAACAACCGTTCCCACACCGTAGATTTTATGATTTACTTCAACATTGAGAATTGAAATATCTCCGTATTCTTCCATTTGTGATTCAATTTTATAAATTTGATTACGCAAGTTATCAATTTTTTCTTCGTAATCCCTCTTCTCCTTTTCGCGAAGCATCTCAAGCTTATACTCTTTAATACTGTCTTTTTTAGGCTTATGTTCTAAGCCTGAATAAAAATTATATGTTTTGCAACAGTAAATCAAATCAAAAGCAAGCAAATGTAAGCTCTTGTCATAATAGTATTTATCGTTATCCTTAATCAGCTTTTTGTATTTTGATATTAAATCCTCATGCTCTTTTAATGCATCGACGATTATATCGCACAGCTTATAGTAGTTCGGCAAAGAAAAGCTCTCACCGCTGCCCAAATCAAATCCGAATTCTGTGTATTTGGCAAATTCTTCAGCTTCTCTGTAACGATAGATGTAATTGATTTCCGGAGCATAAAAATACAGATAACACGATACCGCGTGTCGGTCTTGCTTGTATTTCCAGCATTGCGGAAAATACCTTTGTCTTATTATTTCGATTTCCTCAAGGAACTTGTCCATATTGTTTTGAATTGTTTTCGGGTCAGTAGAATTCGAAAACAGCACGTTTTCAAAAAGGCTTTCAACTTCATTCGGTGCTGCCTCAGCCATTTTTACAATCCCGTTTGTCGGAGAAACCTGCTTGTTATCTATCAATATTGAGCATTCCTTTTTAGCATCGTTAAACTTTCGGGCAAACGGTATATTCTTATACTTATCAGAGAACCAGACATCGCGAAATTGCTTAATCGCAGCCCATTTAAACACTTCGTCATGCTCTGAATTGTTTACCATATAGTAATCATCCGTATATCTGTTTATCAGTTTATGTAAATTGTCTGTATTCAATTTATTGCCCCCAATTCCGTATTTTTAATCAATATAAACAGCTTTGAGTTGCCGTTACTCAAAGCGTTGATATCATAGTATCTTATGAAATTACACTACTCTCAAACCATCACAGTGTGTGAGTTGAGACCTGCTTTTGCAGGTCTTTTTATTTTTCCCGGATTAAGCCCGAAATGTCATCACCACAGTGCCGCACAAATTAAAGACTGCACTATTGTCATTTTATCATAAAAAATAACGGGTGTAAACCGCACATTGTGTCAAGACACAACAAATGTCCGTATTTATGTACATATTAAAGACCGTCCCTGATTAGGAACGGTCTTTGCTTTATATTTTTTACGAACGTGACCGCACCGTTTGCAGAAAATCCGCTCCAAGGCAGAGCGTTAACAAGCAAAATCAGCGCGTTTTTTTGTTACATACCGTATCAAAGCTCGGATTAAAGGCGTAGAAATTTTTCTCGTTCATTTTGTCCGTCGCAATTCTGAGACCCTCGCCGAAACGCTGATAATGAACCACCTCGCGCTCGCGCAGGAATTTTATAACATCTCTCACATCCGGATCGTCAACAAGTCTCAAAATATTGTCATAGGTAGTTCTTGCCTTTTGCTCGGCCGCCATATTCTCATGCAAATTTGTTATGACGTCTCCCTTTGAAGCTATGGCACCCGCATTGAACGGCACGCCGTTCGCCCCTGCCGGGTACACCCCCGTTGTATGATTTACAAAGTATGCGTCAAAGCCGCCTTGCTTAATTTGCTCTTGCGTAAGATTACGAGTAAGCTGATAAACTATGGCACCTATCATTTCGAGGTGACCGAGCTCCTCGGTACCGATGTCGGTGAGAAGTCCTTTAAGCTCCGGATACGGCATCGAAAAACGCTGAGAGAGGTATCGAAGCGAAGCACCGAGCTCACCGTCGGGTCCGCCGTACTGCTCTAATACTATCTGAGCGTATTTGGGATTTGGATTTTTTATATTTACCGGATATTGCAGCATTTTTTCATACGAAAACATTATTTAACACACTCCTCTTGTTTTTCCCAAGGCCACGGCGATTTCAACCATTTTTCACCGTTGCCCTCCGAGGGATTCAGCGGGCCGTATTTCTTTGTAAATTCAGCTCTGACTTCATCGTAGGCTTTTTTGTATCCCATATAACGCGCTTCGGCCGCAGCATCCATGGGATGCGTATCGAGATAAAGATGCAGCTCCCAAAGCGAGAACTGAAGAGAGCCGAGCTTTAACAGCATAGCCTTTCTCATATTCATATACATCTTCCCCCTAAAAACGGCTTGTTCAGATTTGAAAACACAGTACCGTTTTTATACCCGGTTTCAACATCGTACATTGTCGTATCAGTCTGAAACGGAACGTAAGCCATTGTAGTTACCGTATTTTCCGGAAAAGGCGATACGCCGAGATACTCGCTTGCCGTTTTCACGGGACAACAATTGTCTGCGTTTTCGGCCTTGAGAGATTTTTCACAGAAATCCAAAAATTCATTCAACAGATATTACTCCTTATAATTTATTTGTGCAGCCTTTCGATATCATATTATTCGGACGAGACATCAAAAGTGACAAAAAAACCGATCCTCCGCGGCTGAGCCGTTTCGGACCGGTTTATTTGGGAGTAAAGTTAAAAATCAGGCGTCGAGGCGAACGACCTTATTGTTTTTCTCGCTGCTTTTCCAAGTGTGTATAACCTTCGGATTTTCGAATATATCGTCAAGCCTCTTAAGAAACGGAACAATATCGCCGAAATCGAGCGCGCGGTGGTCAAATGCTATACATATAGGGAGCACCTTGCGCGCTTCAATGCTCTTATTGCCGAAGCTGTCTGTTATAACCATAGGCTTATCCTGAACGGCACCTACGCCGAACGCCGTAACCTGCGGCGGTATTATTTCAAGTAAGGCGGCGGCGCCGGACTGTTCGCGGTAAAGCGAGCCGAGATTTGAAATGGTGGTGGTTCCCTGCTCTATGTCACGCTTTGTAAGGCGTTCGGTATCGGGAATTGCCTCATACTCTTTTTTTGCATCGCCCTTTAAGGTCTTGACCTTGTGCTTACCTGTTTTAGACCCGATAAGACGATATACAGCCTGCATAAATTTTCCTTTTTTGAGAGCAGTAAGGGTGTTATCCAATGAAACGTCAAACATAGCCTCATTAAGGTCGGTATTCTCGGCTCTTCTTGCAACGTCATTTACGGCGTCGGTCATTTCGTCGAGATTTTTACTTTCAAAGCCGCGAAGATTTACGGTCATCATTTCACCGCTCGGAAGAATCATCGGCATAGAGATATTTATATCTTCAAATGTGTCGACTCTGCCGCGTACAAGCTTACGGTTAAACTCGATATGAGAATTCATAACGGGTGCCGCTTTAAGTCCTTCGGTGATGATTTTCATTATTACGGTATTGAGCGTTATTTTGCTGTCGCGGTTGCGATCGAGATTTAATTTTTTATACTCGTGCATAAGCTTTGTAACGTCGGGCTCATACATATATGTTACGTGGGGAATTGTCTCCCAGCTTTCCGTGGTCATATTTGAAACTATCTTTCTCTGTATTCCGAAGTGGATTGTATTTGTTTTTTTCATGGTTGTGCGCTCCTTTTATGTTAATCGGTTTTTGGCTTTTTAGATGCGTTGGTTTTCGCTTCCGTTGCCAAAATAATACAGAAAAGAGTGCGGTTGCGCTATACATTTTAGTTTTCAATTCGGTTTACAAGGGGGAAAAAATCGGTTGCGGGCACGCTGTTTCAACAAAAACGGGCAGTTGCCGTGAATTTAAGACGAGAAAAACGAACCCCCTCGGATAATGCCGACGCATCTCCGAGGGGGCCTAGCGCACTGCTGTGCAAATGTTATTTTCAGGCAAGAGCTTTATGAACACTCAGCCGAATTACGGCCTGTCTTTTAAAATGGAAATAATAAAAATGAGGTTTTACAAAGCCTGATTATACCTTTGCTATAATCTCAACTTCCACAAGAGCGTTTTTAGGAAGGTCACCGACACCGACGCAGGAACGTGCCGGTTTTGATGAAAAATACTCACCGTAAATTTCGTTAAACGCACCGAAATCGGATATGTTTTTAAGGAAGCAGGTTGTCTTAATTACGCTGTCAAAATCAGCTCCCGCCTCTTTCAAAATCGCAGCGATATTTTCGCAAACTCTTTTGGTCTGACCCTCAATTGTATCTTCTTCTATGTTGCCGTTTGCAGGGTTTATTGCTATCTGCCCCGAAGCAAAGAGAAATCCGTCAACGATTTTGCCCTGTGAATACGGTCCTATTGCGGCAGGTGCCGATGAAGTGTGAAGTGTTTTTATCATTTGTTTTTCCTCCTTAATATGACTTAATGATAAATCCGGCGTCGGTCAGTGCCTTCTTTATCTGAGCTATATGGTCAAAGTTTTTGGTTTCGAGAACAATGCGAAGATAACAGCCGTTAATATCGGAGCCCTCGGACGCACGCTCGTGATGAATTGAGATAACATTGCCGCCCTCTTTTGCAATGATGTCGGCAACGCCCTTTAACTGGCCGGGCTTGTCAAGAAGCTCGATTGTAAGAGAATATGTTCTGCCCGATTTCAAAAGTCCGCGCTTAATAACTCTTGACAAAATGGTAACGTCGATATTACCGCCCGAAAGGAGGCAGCAAACCTTTTTGCCCTTGACATCTACTTTGTTAAACATAGCCGCTGCAACCGAAACGGCACCTGCGCCCTCGGTAATGAGCTTTTGCTGCTCGATAAGTGCAAGTATTGCCGCGGCTATTTCGTCGTCGGAAACTGTTACAATACCGTCAACATATTTTTGACACATAGCGAAGGTGATGTCACCCGGCTCTTTAACGGCTATACCGTCGGCTATGGTTGAAACGGAATCAAGCTTTTCGATTTTACCGTCATCAATCGATTTTAGCATACTCGGAGCACCGGTAGCCTGAACGCCGTATACCTTAACATTTGGATTGAGCTCTTTTATCGCAAAAGCAACGCCGGAAATAAGTCCGCCGCCGCCTATGGGAACAATAACAACGTCAACGTCGGGTATCTGATCGAGTATTTCAAGTCCTATGGTACCCTGACCCGCTATAACGTCCTCATCGTTAAACGGATGAATAAACGTATAGCCCTTTTCATCTTTAAGCTCAAGAGCCTTATTATATGCGTCGTCATAAACGCCCTCTACAAGACAAATATCCGCGCCGTATTTTCTGGTCGCCTCAACCTTTGATATGGGAGCACCGTCCGGCAGGCAGATAAGTGATTTAATACCGTTTTTGGTAGCTGCCAAAGCAACGCCCTGCGCGTGGTTACCTGCCGAGCAGGCAATTACGCCGCGTGCCTTTTCCTCTTCAGAGAGCTGTGATATTTTATATGCGGCACCTCTGACCTTAAACGAACCTGTAACCTGTAAATTTTCGGTCTTGAGATGTATTTCACTTTCGGGATTTATGTTCGGCGCCAAAATCATATCCGTTTTACGAATTATGTTTTTTAAAACAAATGAAGCGTGATAGACTTTGTCGAGTGTTAACATCTTTATCTCTTCTTTCAAAAAATAGTATATATTAGTATATCACGTTACGGTCAAAAATCAATAAAAAGGTTTTCACGCTCCGGCAAAAAATAATCCCCGAAGACAAGGCTGAGCCAATGCTTCGGGGACATAAAAAGTTTAATTATTTCTGAGGTCCGTTAAAACCGTTTGCCTGCTGGAATTTATCTATTTTATCGATAACTCCGAGAATAACATCAAAGCCGTCACCGACGGTTTCGAGCTCAAAACGTTCGGGCATATCGTGCCAGGTATGATAATAATAGGTAAGAGTGGGGTCCTGAGCCGCAAAGGTAACCGATTTCATACCTGCCTTTGTCATAGGAGTGCTGTCGCATCCGCCTACGGGGTTATGTATGCAGCCGTTTGTCTTGCTGACTATACCGAGCTCGTTAAAGGTATCCTTAAACATTTTTTCAAGGTCGGTATCAAAGCGGCAGAACTGCCAATCATCCTTAATAACAACTTCAAAGAAATCTTTATCGGCAACGGAGTCGATATTGATGTTCCATGTGTTTTCAAGTATCGGCTCTCCCTTATGCTCACGGGTAAATGCGATAGAACCGCGAAGTCCCGCTTCCTCGGAGCCGCAGTTGAAGTCGATTATACGGCAGTTCTTCGGCATCTTTTCGGGATGATCATGGAAGTATTTTGTAACGGCAAAGCTGAGAGCACAACCGGTGGCGTTATCCATAGCGCCTCTTGAAGCGTTGCGCGGATTCGGGTCAGCCCACATAACTACAAACATACAGCCTATTGCCGTAACAACGGGAAGGAAGTGCATGGCAAAAAGGAAGTTGGCAAAGGAGGCGGAATTGGCGGTCTTTAAAGCCCAAACCTCACCGAAATACACACCGCTTGAAATAACGGTCATGGCTATTGAAACGGCAGTGAGGAAAAGGAAGCATATAACGCCGAAGCCAACCTTGGCGAAGGTTGCAACAAGACCCATGGCAGGCTTTGTCTTTTTAAACTTTGAAGCGTGAGCGGAATGCCTCCAGCACCAGCTTGTATCCGTGTGTCCCGAAAGAATTATGGTGTAGTCGTATTTTCCGTCGGGCGGTAAAAGCTCGCCGTAAGTGTTCTGTGATATTTCCTGCTTAAAGAACATATCGAACCATGTCTTATAAAGAAAAACGCTTAAAATAAGCCAAACCCAGCATACAACCGAAGCAAGCGCCATACCGTACCAAACCGCGCTCAAATGCAGAGCCACATAAACAAGAGCGCTCATAATAAGTCCGAGATAACCTGCATACGGAATGCCGCCTATCGACGCTCTCGGAGATACGGCAAATTCCTCACGTACAGGCTCAATACCGATACTTCTGAGCTTATCTCCCATATAAGCCGCGTACTCTTTTTCGCCATCGGAGCCTGGCAGACGTGAGCCGATTTTTTTGGCAGCGTGCTCGACTATTTCGAACGCTTCCTCGGCATACCTTCTGTTTTCTTCTTTCATATAATAAACCTCCCAAATAAAATACATAAATAAATATATTGCATTTATGCAATAAATGCAAGTGTAAAATTCAAAAAACAGCTAAAACCGGCGTAAAAAACACCTGTTTTGGTGCAAAATGAATTTTGTGTTTAAAGGTGAACCGAAATTCACTTTTGTTAATTGACAATCGCCAAAATAATTGTTTAGTAAAAGATATGACGCGGCACAGATAAAAAACATTAAAATCTATGCCGCGTCGGTATTTAATTATGTTTTATTCAGTTCAATTTATTTATTGCGTCAATAAGGGCTTTTGAAGCGTTTTGATTTGTTATGAATGAAGCGGCTCTTAACGCCTCCTCCTTATCCGAGGCAAGCCCCGTTTTTATGTAACGTGTTATCTTTTCCTCGGTGTTAACAAACGACAGGAAATCGTCGGAAGATGCCGTTACCATAACATTTTTTCCTCTCTCCGACATATCGCTGTCATTCGCGTAATCATAGTAAGCTATGTCGAGGTCGGCATATTCGCTTTGGACGCCGCCTATGCTGCCCTTGCTTGTATACTGCCATATATTATAAGGATATTTGAAATCCGTCACGGACGAAATATAATGCGCAAGCCAAATTTCGTATCCTCTGCTTTGAAAAGCGGCATAACCAAGATTATTATAGAAGAATGATTTGCTCGCATATACGCCTGGCTTATAGCCTGCATTTCTGACTGTTTCGCAAAAAGCTATCGCCAAAGAAGTACGCTCCGCTTTTGTAAGGCCGTCAGCTCTGCCCGTGCGGTTTGGAGCTCCCGAATACTCGGAATCGAAATATATGGGCAATTTAATATCGTAACCCTTAATTATATCAAGCGCTCTTTCCGCTTCCTCCACAGCTTCTTCGGTCGTAACAGCCTGGCTGAACACATAAATTCCGACGTCGATATTTTGAGACAATGCTCCTTCAATGTTTGCCGCTATTTGAGAATCCGTCACCAAATTGCCCGAAGAACCATAGCCGCGCACCGCTGCTCTGAGAATTACAAATTCCACACCCGACTGCTTAACACTTGCCCAATCTATTGTTCCCTGATGCTTTGAAAAATCCGCTCCGAAAAGCGATGCCTTTGCACCGTTTGCATTAAAGAAATATCTTTTGCCGTCTATATATTGGTTTCCGCACAGCGGTCTGCCGTCACTTCCTATATAATATGTATTGTCACCGTAATCATACCAACCCGTTTTACCGTCGGCGTAAACGAGATTATAGTCAGTGTACTTTGACTTATATATTCCGTTTTGAGCAATGCTCCCGACAAAAATATATTTGACGCCGTTGTAATCCGCCGTACCGTTATAATCCCATGTTATCCTGCCGCCGTTTACATAGTAGAGTGTTTTGCCATATAAAACTGCTCCGCTGAAATTCCAATTCAAAACGCCGTTTTCTACGTAATACCAAGTATCATAGTATTTTGTAAGCCCCGTATAATTCCAGTTAAGGGCGCTTTTTTCGACATAAAACCATCTGCCGCAAAAATATGTAAGCCCCGTATAGTCGTTTTTAACCGCTCCGTTTTCGACATAATACCACTCGTCGCTGCCTAATAGTGCAAGTCCCGTATAATCCCAATTGAGCACACCGTTTTCCACATAATACTTCGTGCCGTAATAATCGGTAAGACCGGTAAAGTTCCAGTTAAGCTCACCGTTTTCGACATAGTACCATGTGCCGTAATAATTTGTGAGCCCTGTATAATTCCAATTAAGGGCGCTTTTTTCGACATAAAACCATCTGCCGCAAAAATATGTAAGTCCCGTATAATCGTTTTTAACCGCTCCGTTTTCGGCATAATACCACTCGTCGCTGCCTAAGAGCGCAAGTCCCGTATAATCCCAATTGAGCACACCGTTTTCCACATAATACTTCGTGCCGTAATAATCGGTAAGTCCCGTAAAGTTCCAATTCAGGATACTGTTTTCGACATAGTACCATGTGCCGTAATAATTTGTGAGTCCTGTATAATCCCAGTTAAGGGCACTTTTTTCGACGTAAAACCATCTGCCGCAAAAATATATAAGCCCCGTATAGTCGTTTTTAACCGCTCCGTTTTCGGCATAATACCACTCGTCGCTGCCTAATAGTGCAAGTCCCGTATAATCCCAATTGAGAACGCCGTTTTCCACATAATACTTCGTACCGTAATAATCGGTAAGACCGGTAAAGCTCCAGTTAAGCTCACCGTTTTCGACATAGTACCATGTGCCGTAGTACTTCACAAGACTTGTAAACGAGGTATCCTTTACACCGTCTTTTACATAAATCCATTTGCCGTCAACATTTTTAAGCCCGTCATCTGTCGCAGATGAGGCAAAAGCCGAAGTGAAAAGCAATAATATCACCGCCAAAACGGCACTTAATGTCGCAATAATTCTTTTTTTCATTTTTCCATATCCTTTCTGTCCGATATAAACAGTCCCGCCCCGCATTAGAAAGCAAACCGAGACAAGACAAAAATATGTTTTTTCAACGTATATTTTTTTCGCGGTAATTGCGCTCCTTACGATGAGAGGAAAGCGACTTTACCGCATACAAAGCGGCAAGCATAATGCTCATAAGAAAAGAGAATACCGCAAGCAATATGAATGCTCCGCTTAAATTTACAAGCAGCAATGAAAAAATCGAAGTATAAAACGACCAAGCCGAAAGGCGTATATATTTTTTCGGCGACGCGGCGGATTGGTTTTTTCTTGCAATATATGTAATGCTTAATTCCTTTTCAGCCGTTTCTTCCGGGTTTTCTCCGCAGAGCTCCCAAAGCAGCAGTCGTTCGCGTTTTGACGGCTTAAAAACTCTGTATTTTTTACCGTCTCGATATTTTACCGGAGCAGACGCTGCCTTTACCGAAGCACGGCAAACATTAAAAAGTCTGTTTGCCGCCGAAGCTATATCGGCATTTTTATCACACATATTTTGCGGTACGGAATTTAACGTATACGCCGACAATTCCGCAAGCTTTTTTAAAGAGGTAAATCTGTGTTCCGCTCCGTAGATATTAGAATAGCAGAAGCGTTCAAAATATTCCGAATTCAGCCCGGAAAAATGGCTTGCAAGATAATTTTCGACGTAGACGCATACCGTTGTAAGCACATACAGGTAAAGCTCTTCGGCTTTTTCGGGCGAGTCTTTCGCGGTTATAAGCAAGGAATTCACTTTTGCGGATAACACACGTATATCATAAAAGACATCATTTCCGAGCTTCGGCAGAGCATCGGTCGGAAGGGTTTCACTCATAAGTCATCGACTCCGTAATATGTGATTATTACATATTACGCGGATAAAGTCAATGTGCCATTCGGCAACACAAGCTATTGTATTTTATTCTCCTCGGTCATCATTATATTTAAAACCTTGAGACAAATCGGCATTGAAAACAGGAATGCAGCCACGTCTGCTGCTGCTTGACTTATTTCAACTCCCGTAAGACCGAAAAAGTGCACAAGCAATAACAGCGCCGGAACAAAAAACAAAAATTGCCTCGACATAGCCGTTAAGGTGGCTGCCTTTGCCCTGCCTATGGTCTGAAGATACATATTCGCCGTAACTATAAATCCCGAAAGCGGAAGAGATATGCACTGTGCTCTGAATGCAAACGAACCGATTGCAATTACATCGGTGTCATCGCGTCTGAATAAAGCTATAACATACGGTGACAGAATAAAGCCGAAAACGGCAACCACGGTCATAAATACGGTGGTCACCTTGACGGAGAACCAAAACGCCTTTTTTACTCTGTCGTATTTCTTCGCACCGTAATTAAAGCCGCATACGGGCTGGAAGCCTTGACCGAAGCCTATTACGGCGGCTCCGAAAAAATTCATTATCTTTGAAACAATGGACATAGCGGCTATCGCGGCATCGCCGTAACCGCCTGCAAGTCGGTTCATAGCCACCATGGCAAGCGACGCGAGGCCTTGCCTTGCAAGGGACGGAATTCCGCCGCGGAAGATTTCTTTATAGAGCTGTTTTTTAAATCGGAAGTTTTTAAACGATATGCGGATATTTCCTTTCTTGGTACAGCCTATGAGCAATATCACAAAGCCTATTGCCTGGCTCAGCATCGTGGCGCAGCCCGCTCCGCCGACTCCCATTTTAAATACAAATATAAATATGGGGTCAAGCAAAATATTGAGCACTCCGCCCGCCGTAACGCCTATCATCCCGTTTACCGCGCTGCCCTGAAAGCGAAGCTGATTATTAAGCACAAGCGAGCTCATCATAAACGGCGTTCCGCAGAGAATGTAAAAAAGATACTGCTTTGTGTACGGCAAAATGGTATCGGTTGAACCGAGCAGCTTTGACAGGGGCGAAATGAATATCAGCCCCAAAACGCCTATTATAACTCCTACGGCAAACGACGAAAAAAATCCCGTTGACGCCATTACGGACGCCTCTTCTGTCTTTTGCTCGCCGAGCTTGCGCGACATATAGTTTCCCGATCCGTGGCCGAAGAAAAATCCGCACGCCTGGATTATCGCCATAAAAGAAAAGACGACGCCAACCGCACCGGTTGCGCTGGTGCCTATTTTCCCGACAAAATATGTGTCCGCCATATTATATACGGCAGACACCAGCATTGTTATTATTGTAGGAACGGCCATTTTGCATATCAGCTTATTTACCGGCATTTGCGTCATCATGGTAAATTTATCGCTTCTTACTTTTTGTTTGTTTTTCATTTTCCGCCTCTCCGAATTCGGTATTACAGACCCGAGGACTTAAAAATATCATTCATCAGCTTCTTATTCTTATCCGTCAACGCCCCAAGCTCTTTTGACTTATTCTTTGCCCTGCCGCCCTTTTTAACGAGTCTGACGAGCCAATAAAACGGCAGCAAAAACGGCAGTCTTTTAAGCACGGGATAGTTTTTCACCATAACCTTAAGCGGCGGAAACGCCATTCGCATAAACGCCGAAAAGCGCGTGCTTTCCATATTTTCGGCTACTGCGCCGGCATTTTGTATGGGCGGACCCAAAACTATATACTGCTGCATTACGAACAGAGCTTTGTCGTCCTTTGCATCGCCGAACCAAATGTCGCCGACTTTTTTTATGTTTTCCGCAAAGCGCGCAAGTCCGATTTTTTCAAGCTCGCCGCCTATATACGTAAAATCAAGCTCTTCGCTTTTAAGGCGGTTAAGCATAAAAATATCCATAGTCGGTCTGAAGCACGCTCCGCCGTCCTTGTAATGCTCCGCCAGATGTGCCATAACATATATATAAAGGTCATTGTCGGTCATTTTATATTCGTGCTCGCCGCATTTTACGGCTCGTTTCCAAACGTCGGTAAAATAGTCGTGCCGACTGTCGCTCTCAATAAAGAGCATATTGTGAAGCTCCACGGTTAAAAACGGCGGATTTATAAGGACTATATCCTTGCCGTTGTTCATTTCGCGAGAAAAGCCGCGTTCCGTCAACAGCTTTTCCGCGCGCAAAACGTCCTCTTTTTTGACAAGAATGTCCATATCCACCATAAAGCGCATTTCCGGCACAGGATAAAGTGCTTTGAGGTGTGCTCCCTTGAGGCACATAAAATCTATATTATTTTCAGCAAAAGCTTTTCTTATGAAATTAAGCTCGTTTTGCTGTGCGCTCTCACGGAGAATCGCCGCCTTATATGAACGCTCAAGCTTTGACATATATTCCTGCGGCAAAGCCCCCGGCTTATCTTTAAAAGCAAGGTAGAGTATGACCTGAACGCTGTTGCGATATGCGAGCTTCACGAGGAAAACCTTATCGGTGCCCTCGGGTATATCCGGCAGAGACTCCGAGAGCAGAGCCGAACGAACCACGGAGCAAAGATATTCTCTTGCAAGCGTTTTTCCGGTCATCTTTTTTATCCTTTCATTAAATACGGTATCAGTCTGTAAGCGTAAGTGTAACGGCAATCGGGAAATGGTCGCTCGGATATACTCCGTCATATGTGTTTTTCACAATCTCAAAGCTCTGCGCCATAACACCCGTCTTTGAAACCATAAAATAGTCTATACAGCTTCTGTCGAGTGCCTTGCCGAAATTCTGATATGTACAGGAGTTGTCGGGGTTATCCGTAAGATACTTGGCGTCGTTAAAATTTTCGGTTGCCATTTTATATGTTTCGCTGTTCTCTTTAGCATTAAAATCGCCCATAATTATCGACGGCTTGCCTCCGAACTGCGCAATTTTGTCAAGCACAACGCGAATTCCGTTTATGCGCGCCTCGTCGCTGATATGGTCAAGGTGAGTGTTAAACACAACAAAATCTTTACCTGTCTGTTTTTCTTTAAGTATAACATAGCTGCAAACTCTGTAACACGCTGCGCCCCAGTCCTTACTCATAACCTCGGGCGTTTCGGAAAGCCAAAATGAGCCTTTATCCTCAAGCTCGAATTTTTCGGTGCTGTAAAATATGGGGCAGCCCTCCGAGAGATATGTATTATCTCGATACTCTATAACGCTGTCATATCCTTTAAGCGTATCTTGCAAATATGCGTAATGGATCTTTGTAACCTCTTGAAAGCCTATAACATCCGGCATAACCGAGGCCACGTTTTCAATTATGAGACCCGCGCGGTAACACCAGCTCTTTTTGCCTATATCGGTGGGGCTGAGGCAGCGCACATTGGCACTCATAACGGTTATCTCGTCCGTCTCCGCCTTTGAGGATATATCAAACGGCTGTTTTTCGGTTTTCTTATATTTCGGATAATACCAAAACTCTATTGCCGCAGCCGCAATTATAAAAACAAGAATTACCGAAAGAACAATACAGAATATTTTTAAACCCTTTTTCTTTGCTTTCGCCACGAGAAGCACCCCTTTTCATACTTTTTCACAGGTAAAATAATAGCACAAAAGCGCTTAAAAGTCTATATGTTTGTTGACTGTAATGCTGAAGATGACTGTATTAAGCCTTTAGTTGCACTCCGGCAATTTATGGTATACAATAGCATAGAAAGAGGTGATTCTATGCGCACCGAAAAATGGATGAAAAACATTCCCGACGAAACACCGCTGTCAATGATAAGTATTCCCGGAACTCACGACAGCGCGGCAAGATTCACAACCGCTCCGACGCCTCGGATATTTTGCTGCCAGGATATGTCCGTAAAAAATCAGCTGTTGTCCGGAGCGAGGTTTCTCGATATACGGCTTATATTGAGTCATAACAAATTCAAAGCGGTACATTTTTTTATAAGATGCCGCAAAGAAAAAGAGCTGTCAAGCGGAACGCTGCTTTTTGACGACATACTTTGCGACACAGCCGAGTTTTTAAAGGAAAACCCGACCGAAACCGTTATCGTGAGCATAAAAATGGATTCCGGCGTTAACGTAAAGGATTTTTACAAAAGCTTCAGAAGCCGATACATAGATTCGCAAAAAGACCTTTGGTACACGGAAAACAAGATACCGAAGCTCGGAGCGGTTCGCGGCAAAATAGTGCTTATGAGGCGCTGTATGCTCGGCGCAAACGACCTCTCCTCTGTTGACAACGGACTTGATTTTTCGTATTGGGAGGATCAGAAAGGGACGGACAGTCCCCTGCCGCTGCCGTGTTGGTTCGGAAACGAAAAAAACGAAAAGGCGATAATACAGGACCGATACGCCCTTAAAAAAGAGGAAAAATGGCAGTCTGCCGTCACAACCATGCTCGGCGATTACCGACCGCACAAAAATATTATGGCGTTAAACTTTTTGAGCACAAGAGGCAACCCGAGAGAAAATGCCGAATATATAAACAAAATGTTTTCGGAATATTATCTGCCCGATAAACCGTTCGGCATAATCATATTTGACTTTTTGACCGAGGCTCTTGCCGAAAAGGTCATTAACACCAATACGGAGGGAAAAGATGAGTCTGATATTTGAAGAGACAAAAACGCTGACGCCCAATGGCACAAAAACCAACGTTCCGCTGCAATTTTATGTTGCGGAGGAGCTTGAAAAAATGAAAATTGAATTCTCGTATTCGCCGAAAAACCTCGACGATGAAGAAAAAGCGCACAAATACATAGACGACGGATTTGAAAAATATGCTCCGGAGCCGTACAGAAAGGGATATAAGCCTTGGTACGAATACCTGCCGGTTAAAAATCTGCTCACGGTATCGCTTGACAGCCCGGACGGCTATATCGGCTGCGCTCACAGGCAGGACAGCCGCCAAACGCACATTATTTCGGAAACGGAAAGCTCTCGCGGATTTATAAAAACGAGACTTCCGAGCGGCCTTTACAGAATAACAATAAACGTACACGCGCTTGTTACCGACGAATGTACGTTTAATATAAAAGTTTTCGGCGAGGTGAAAAGCAATGCTTAAATGGTTTCCGTGCGAAATGCACTGTCACACCCTGCACAGCGACGGCAAATTCACCGTGGAGTCACTTATGCAAACAGCTAAGGAATACGGGCTCTCGGGTATAGCCCTTACAGATCACAACACCGTTTCGGGCTGGGACGAAATTACCGAAGAAAGAGAAAAGAAATACGTTTCCGTTCTGAAGGGAATAGAATGGACTACCTTTTTCGGCCATATGCTTGTCACCGACTGCAAGGAATTTGTGGACTGGCGCGACGCCGTTCCCGACAACATAGACGAAAAAATCGCCGAGGTCAAAAAGCGCGGCGGTATGGTAGGCATAGCACATCCGTATGAGCTCGGAAGCCCGATGTGCACCGGCTGCTTTTGGGACTATCACGTTAAAAAATGGGAAAATGTGGACTATATCGAGGTATGGTCAAAACCGTTTCCGCCGTCAAAATCGGCAAACGAGCGCGCCTTTTCGCTTTGGACGGGTCTTCTTGACAAGGGGTATCACCTCGCCGCAACCTACGGCAAGGACTGGCACAAGAAATCCGACGAAACGGAGCCGTACGGCTGCACTTACATAGGCACCGAAAGCGAAACGCTCACCGGTGCGGAAATAAAAAAAGCCGTGCAAAACGGAAGAACGTCAATTACCATGGGTCCTTTGATAGCACTCACGGCACAGCGAAGCGATGCTGAATATAATGTAGGCGATGTTTTGGAGGAGGGCAAGGCAAAAATTAAAATAGAAGTTTTTCCGAATACACGAAAAGAGCATTGGGAGAAATTCAACATCACCTTAGAATCGGTAAGGTTAATAAGAAACGGACGCCGGACCGTGTTCGAGTCAAAATACGGCGGCGACGCTCTGTCCTTTTCCTTAAACTGTGAGCCCGGCTGGTACATAGCCGAGCTTTGGGGAAAGATAAACGGTCAAAGGTATATGATAGGATTTACAAGTCCTATGTACTTTACCGTTAAGAAATAACAATACGCCGTGCAAAACGCAAAAAGCTGCTGTAAAGAACAAGCCTTTACAACAGCTTTTTAATGTTCAATCGAAGTTTTTGTCACACCCGTGCTATGCCGCATATATGAAACCATTGGCAGTCACCGCATACAAAGCGGAGCATATCTTTTTTTATGATATTATTTTCGACAAGCGAATAAAGACAGCCGTACTCATACACCTTGTCAAAATCGAGATTGCACGAGCTTATTACAGCACTGTCGTAGCTTTTAACCTTTTCACCGTCGCAACACATATTTTTTCTGTTATTGGGGCATTTGCGGCAGATGTCATCACAGCCGCGAGTCAAAAGAACCTCGCTGCCGTTTTTCAGATTTGATATTACATACCGCATATTTTCGGTAAATTCATCCGAATAGCCGCAGCCTTGAAAATAGCGCATACACAAAAGGTGATGCGGTCTAATCAAAAATTTTGACATATTTCGGCACCGTCTTTGTTATAACTACGGCGAGGGCGATTTTAAGCGCGTCCGGTATCAAAAACGGAACAACACATTTCATAAGGGCGGCCGCAAGTCCTATCGGTGCCGCTTTTTGCGCATAAACGACCATAAACCAAATCGTACCGAAGGCATAGCAAGCCAAAAGTCCGAGAACCATTCCGAGGATTATCGCCCAAAGCTTTTTCCCGAAAATCGCCGTTATGAGCCAATAGATAAGTGCGGTGAATATAAATCCCATTATATATCCGCCGGTCACACCGAACAGCGTGCCTATGCCGCTTGAAAATCCCGCAAATACCGGAACTCCGACAGCTCCGAGTAATACATATATGAGAACGGACAAGGTTCCCCTTTTACCGCCGAGCAAGCCGACGGCGCAGAAAACACCGAAGGTCTGAAGCGTAAACGGCACTACCATGGGCACCGAGATCCACGAACAAACGGCAATTATTACGGCAAATATCGCTATGTATACCATATCAAGCGTTTTTTGCCTGTTGCTTCTTTTTGCTTTAACTTCCTTTTCCGCCATAAAAAATACTCCTTTAAGCTGAAACTTAAAGGAGTATAACATTAACCGTTTTGATTGTCAACCAAAAAATCAGTCTTGGGTGACAATATATTTTTTGAGCATATCGCGAACCATCTGTTCAACCGTTTCCTTAACCTCGGAAACCGGAACCTTCTTGCTGACGGATTTGTCTCTTGTAACAACCTCGCAGACATTTTCAGCCATATTTCTGGGGCTCACTATTACTCTTACGGGAACACCGAGCAAGTCGGCATCGGAGAACATTACGCCCGGACGCACGTTCCTGTCGTCATATATGACCTCAACTCCGTCATTCTGCAAATCCTTGTAAAGGGAGTCGGCAAAGCTCTTGGCGTTTTCATCATCGGAGCGAAGGCAGCAAAGATGAACCTGCCACGGTGCTATTGACATAGGCCAAATAGGACCGTATTCATCATGGTGAGCTTCACATACCGACGCAGCAAGTCTGCCGACGCCTATACCGTAGCAGCCCATTATGGGGTACTGCGCGTTGCCGTCCTTATCGAGGTATGTCATATTCATACTCTTTGTGTATTTTGTTCCGAGCTGGAATATGTTTCCTACCTCGATGCCGCGTGAAATTTTTATGGTATGCTTGCCGCAATTCGGGCAAATGCCGCCGGCGGTTATTTTGGCTACATCAACATATTCGGCATCGGGAACGTCGCGCTCCATACAAAGGCCTGTATAGTGATAGCCCTCTTTATTTGCGCCGCACGAGAGGTTGTTTGTGCCCTTAAGCGAGCTGTCATAAACAACTCTGAAGTCGCCGCTTAAATTACACGGACCGATAAATCCGGCTTTAAGACCGCACTCCTCCGTAATAACTCCGGGGTGGATATTTTCGCAAAGATAATTAGTAAGCTTGGTTTCGTTTACGTCGAGATCGCCTCTTATAAATACGACAACAAATTTGTCATCCGAATTCTGCTGGTACACAACGGCCTTACATGACTTTTCAAGCGGTGTGCCGAGGAAGGTGCAAATATCCTCTATTGTATGGATGTTCGGTGTTTCGACAAGCTTCAGCTCCTCGTCGTCACCGTCCTTTTTGTTTTCCGTAATGCTCGCCGCTGCCTCCATGTTCGCTCTGTAATCACAATCGGAGCAGTATGCTATTGTATCCTCGCCTACCGGAGTTAAGAGCATATATTCATGCGAAACGCTGCCGCCCATCATACCGGAATCCGACTTTACGGCAACTACCTCCGGCAAGCCGGCACGCGCAAAAATGCGGTTATATGCTTCGTAGACCTCAGCGTAGTACTCCTCAAGATCCTCCTGCGAAGTATGGAAGGAATATGCGTCCTTCATGGTAAATTCACGAACGCGGATAAGCCCTGCGCGCGGTCTTGCCTCGTCGCGGAACTTCGTCTGAATCTGATATATCATAAACGGGTATTTTGTATATGAATTTGCATACTCGCGAACAAGCTGCACCGACGCCTCCTCATGAGTCATACCGAGGACAAGACGAGCGTTATTACGGTCGGTAAAGCGCATAAGCTCGCTGCCGACGCTCTCATATCTGCCCGATTCGTCCCAAAGACTTGCGGGGAGCACTACCGGGAATTTAACTTCCTGGCCGCCTACCTTATCCATCTCGTCGCGAAGTATATCCTCGATTTTACGGCATATACGGTTAAGCGGTGTATACTGCGAATAAATACCGTTAGCGACGCCCTTCATATATCCGCCGCGCAGCATCAGCGCGTGGCTGTCAATAACGCAGTCTGACGGCTTTTCTTTGAATCTCTCGCCTACGAGCTTATCAAGTTTCATACATAATCCTCCGGTTCAACAAAAAATAAATCCCGAACGAAGCCATAGCTTCATTCAGGACAAACTAACTAAATAGCCTGCGGTACCACCTGTATTCGGAAAATCCGCTCTCATTTGTCTGTAACGGGACACCCGCCGCGTTCTGCGCGGAGCTCAAAGACGGGTTCGATAATAACGCCGCAGGGCTTTCACCGACCGCCCGCTCTCTGAAGCGACAAATACTATCTACTGTTTCTCATCAACGCTTTTTTTATATCTCGGATATTATACTTCCGCAAGCGCAATTTGTCAAATCATATCATTTCATCTCGGCTTTATCGGCCGTATTTTCGTTACTTTCGTTCTTTTTGCGCTTTTTGTCAACCGCGGCTTTAATTATTATCGCTATAACCGCAACCGGAATGGCAAAAAGACATATGGTCATTATGAGCTTCATTGGGATATAATCATATATTTTGTCACCGAGAATCGTAAACAATATTACTCTCGGAGCAAGCCCCAGGAACGAAAACAAAATGTACTTTCCGAAATTATACTTACTGCTGCCGAGAAACAGGCTTACAAAATCAAGCGGAAACACGGTTATAAAGCGCATAAGGAAAACGGACGCGTCCTTTTTATTTTCCTGCATTTCAAGTATCTTTTTACCGTACTTTTGCTTTTGCATCATCTTATTTATATAATCGCCGCCGAGGAAAAGCCCGAAGAGGTATGACGCCGCAAATTCAACAAGTATTCCGGCGATATTCACAAGCACCGCCGTCAAAGGTGAAAATGCCATACCGACCGAAATATAGACGAGTGACGCCGGAATAACAAGCACAAGCCCCTTTACACAATATATCGCAAGAACCGACAATACGGCCGGCAAAAGCGACGGAGCCGCCGAAACAATTTCACGTACATCTATATTTACAAGCTCTTTATAGTTTATAAGCACAAAAACAAACACGGCCAACGCCACCGCTATTTTTGAAATCAGCTTTATCAGTTCTTTTTTATTTTCTTTCATATGCCGCTTTTCGCCTTCTTTTTTATAGCTTTAAACCAAGCGGAAGCGATGACCCTCGCGCCCACGCGGAAACAACAGTAGTATACCACAGAAAAACGATTTGGCAAACAAAAAGAAAAAATATGTACAGAATTTTTTACAGCGGCGGCTGAACAGCTCACCCGGCATCGGAATATGAAATAAACATTTCCTTAACGGTCTTATACTTTTTTTGAGGAATCGAAATTTCGGTTCCGTCACGAAGTCTTGCGGCATACGGATATATCGCGGCAATATAATCAAAATTGACAACGAAACTCTTGTGCAGTCGAACGAAATTCGGCGGCAATTTATCGGTCGCTTCGCTTATTTTAATATATGCCGTATATGTTCCGGAAAGAGTGTGAAAAATCAGTTTTCGCCCGTTGCTTTCGCAGTATTTGATTTCATTTGTGTTCAGCACCGTAACGGCATTGTCATAACTCAACGTGATGTATGCGGGCTGCGCCTTAATGACATTTTGCAAAGCACGTATGAGAACAAGCTGCAAATCATCGGCATTTATCGGTTCCACAAGAAAATCAGCATACTTCACGGCACAAATATTCCGCGCATTTTCCGCATATGCGGAAACTAATATCACCTGAGCATCGGGAAAAGCGTCGGTAAACCTCAAAGAGAGCTCAAGTCTGTTTTCACTGTCGGAGTCTATACCGAGAAAAACTATATCGCAGACGTTGCCCCTTGTAAAAACAAAATCCGACATCTCTTTTCCGTTCGCAAATGAAAATATCTTATGCTCTACCGAGCATTTACTTAAAATTATATCCGCAAGCGCGGCAATATGCTCTCGCTGTAAATCATTACTGTCACAAATCGCAATGTTAATCAAAAAAATACCCCTTTTGTTTTCATATAATAAAAGTGCGTCTTGCAAACATAAAAAATTGTATCAAAAACCGTTTTTATGCAATAAAAAACACAATTTAAAATTTTACACGGGGTTTTGTGCAAAAGCTATTCTCCGTTTGAGTATAAAATCAAAATTTCTTTTTGCAGAATCCGACTTGTGTTCCTGCCAAAAAGCGCGATAAATCGCCGTTTCTATTGACAAACCGCCGTTTTTTGAGTATCTTATATATAGACAATTTGTTGCGGTTTGTATACTTTTTTAAATTACTTTTGTATTTAAAAAAGTATTTTTATTGCGGCAAAACAGCACGAAAGGGGTATTTCAAATGACGGCGTCCGGGGTAAAAGCCTCAGAAAAAAACACAAATGACCTTATGGAGGAATTAAACGACGGTAAGGTTCCGATAGAAAACTATATTCAAAGCAATTCAGACTCTTTCATCAATATCGATTTGAGTAATTTTTGGAAAGAACTGATAAATAAATCGGGAATGACAAAAACCGATATTATCAACAAATCGGACTTCAGCTACGTGTATTTTTACGATGTGATTAACGGCAGAAAAATTCCGTCGCGCGATAAGATAATTCGTCTTGCCTTGGCACTCGGTCTTTCGCTTGACGAGTGTCAAACTGCCCTTAAATTTTGCGGAAGATCACAGCTTTACCCACGGATAAAGCGCGACAGTATTATAATCCACGGCATCAACCGAAAACTCAGCATATACGAGGTTTCGGACAAGCTTCTATCATTGGGAGAAGAAGATTTAAAATAACATTTTTTAAAGGACGGGGAAAAAATGGCAAAAAGATGTCCGTTTTGTCAGAAAGAAATGCCTGATGAGGCTAATTTCTGCCTTAACTGTTTCTCGGCACTCGGCACAGAGGCATCACCGGAAAGCTGCGGCGCAAAAAACGGCAATCACGATGAAAAGCCGACACACAAGCATACCAAAAAGCATATAAGCAAGCCTAAAGCGGAAAATGCTTTACCGCTCGTCAACAAAAAAGCGCGGCGAAAAATATTTACGGCGGTGATTCTTGCATGCACCTTTCTGCTGTGCGGTATTCTTGCCGGACTCACAAGAAAACAAATACGCACCGCCGCTTCGGGTGAGCCCGAAACCATGGCGGTTCTCGTTACCGACGAAAACGGGGAAGCCGTCACCGATGAAAACGGCGACAATGTTTACGAATATGTTGAAGTGCCGCAAGAGGAAAAAGGCTTTTTCGGAAAGCTTTTCGGCAGTTTTACGCATAACAAAGATGACGCCGAAGGCACCGACAATACATACGCCGAAAACGGCAGCAAAGGCGAAGCGGTGCAGGACAAAGCCGAGGGCTCCGTTTATTCGGCCGGAAATACGGGGTCGGGAACCGTCGGCAGCAATACGGGGAACAGCAAAACCGAAGAGAACATTACAGATAATTCTCCGCCGTCATCGGAGGGGCTGAAATACGAGACAATAGCCACAGCAAACGGCTCATACATTAAAATAGTCGGCTACGATGGACACAGCGCAAATGTGCTTGTGCCCGCATTCATACATGACATTCCGGTAACATATATCGCAGGAGGTGCGTTTAAAAACAACGATGTAATACGGACTATAACATTTGAGGGTGCCGATGACCTCTCCAAACGTCAATTCTATTTACCGGCTTCTTCGAATTGCGCTCCGGCCGTTTTTTACAATCTGCCGAATCTTACAAAAATCACATTTCCGTATGAATTGTCATGCGGACGTTATTTAGCCGACTATTCATTGTACTCCTATAGTGAATCCTGGCGTTATCTTTTTGAAGGAACCCCGAAGCTTGCGGCAATCGAAACTACATCGAAGCCGTCAAAAGCCGACACCGCAGGCCGCAGATATGCTTATATGACGTCAAAGGACGGAGTACTGTATAGTTCTTATTTAGACGGCTTATACTTTTATCCATATGCAAAAAAAGACAAGTCCTTTACCGTTCCTTACGAGACGTTGTATGTTTTTATAAATGACTGCTTTTATCTTGAGGAGCTTCACATCAACTCTACCCCGTCGCATTACTTCGACTTCAATATTTTGCCGTCGAATACCCATTTAAAAAAGGTTATCGCGGACGGCGGAAAACCGTTTGGAACAAGATACTGGACAGACGGCGATGTTCTTTTTTCTCGGCAGGAAAGCACAACTGCCAATCCGAAGGCTGTTTCTGTTGCATATTATCCGCAAACCAAGAATGATAAAGCATACCGCCTGCCGGATATTCCGGAGGGATATTATTACAACATCATAAATCAATTCAACCTTAACACGTATATCGAGGAGCTGTATGTTCCGGCACGGGCAACGGTGTGGGCGGGAATGACGGAAAAATCATATCGTCCGCCTAATCTCAGAGCCATACATTTGCAGGAAGGCAATCCGATGTCACAATCGGATATTGACGATTTTACGCGACACGGAGTTAATATCGACTATAATTACTGATACCGAAACGGAGTTATTTAACGTGAGCGAATTAAGCAATTATATAGACGAATACCTAAAAACAGAATACACGTTAAAAAGCACACTTAAGGATTCTGTGCAGTCGAAAGTTTATCTGTATCAAAAAAATGATTCGGCAAAGCAAATTGTTAAGATAAGTCAAAAAAACCGCAACGACCACGTTCTGCGACGTCTCAGAGGGCAGCACCATAAAAACACCGCAACGATATACGAAGTGTGCTCAAACGACGAGGACGTAACCGTACTTGAGGAATACATAAGCGGCGCAACGCTTAGACATATCGTGGAAGCGAACGGCGGAACGCTCAAACGGGAGCTTGCCGTAAAATACGCGCTCGATATTTGCAACGGGCTTGTGTTTATACACTCCCTCGGCATAATACACCGCGACATAAAGCCATCAAACATAATAATAACCGAGCAGGGCGAAGCGGTTATCATAGACTTCGGTATAGCAAGACTTACAGACGACAGCAAGTACTCGGACACCAAAAATTTAGGTACTGCCGGATATGCGGCACCGGAGCAATTCGGAATTTACCAATCTGGTCCCGTTACCGATATTTACGCCGTGGGAGTTCTTTTAAACGAGCTGCTTCTCGGAGTACACCCCACGATTGACACACCGAAAGGTAAGCTCGGCAAAGTAATTAACAAATGTATCATGGCGCAGATGTCAAAGCGTTACCAAAACGTTTCGGAGCTTGCGGAAGTGTTAAATAAGCTTTTATAAAAAAACAGATAAAAAAACAAACCGTCCGTTGGGAGATCGGACGGTTTGTTTTTTGCTTTTAAGAAGGGGGAGAAAGTAATGAAAAAGTCTAAAAAGATCTGACAATCTTTTTATCAAATCAACAGCTTATGTCGTTCTCTTGATTTGATGTCTTTAGTATAAACACAAAATGTTTCGGCAAAAAGTACTTTTGATTAACATTTTGTAAACAGATTATTTAGTTTTCTTAATAACTTCCCCCCACGGGATTTAGTCACAGCACTTCGGAATAGCTGCCGAGATACGTAAAATCGTCGATACTTCCCGACAACTCGGTAATAACGCGAGAAAAGCCGTCTGAGTGAACGGGCGACTCTATGTCAAAGTAAAACATAAATTCAAAATCCCTGTCCTTTAAGGGTCGGCTTTCAAGCTTTAAAAGGTTTATATCATACGCAAAAAATCTCGCAAGTATATTGTAAAGCGCACCCGGCTCATGCGGAAGGGTCATCATAAGGCTTGTTTTATCGGCACCGGGATAGACTTCAAGGTCTTTACAGATACATATAAAACGTGTGTAATTGTTGCCCGTATCCTGTATATCCGAGGACAGCTGGCAAAGCCCGTACAGCCCTGCACAGTTAGCCGAAGATATAGCCGCAACATCACGGCGATTGCTCTCTGCGACCATTTTGGCAGCCATTGCCGTATTGGCACAAACGGTGACCTTAACTCCGCTTAGAGAATTTAAAAACTCCGAGCACTGATTGATTGCCTGCTCGTGAGAAAAAATTTCCTTTACATCGGTAAGCGACGTTCCTTTTTTTGCAAGCAGCGAGTGGTCAACCTTGAGGCGTATACTGCGTACTATATAAAATTTATTTTTGCTCATAAGGTCGTAAACCTTATTTACGGAGCCTGCCGTGCTGTTTTCGATAGGCAATATGCCGTAGCGGCAAAGCCCGTTTTGAACGGCTGAAAAGACGCCGTCAAAGCTGTCAAAAAACATTATATCGGGATAACGGAACAGCTTTTCGCAGGCAAGGCTCGAATATGCGCCCTCTACGCCCTGACACGCGACAACGGCTTCAGTCGGGAAAACATCGGAGGTATTTGCGGACGCCGACAGTATTTTTTCGGTCAAAACGGACGTATTGTCAAGGAAGCTGTGCTGATACGAACGGGAGAGATTTAACACGGTGGAATAAAGAAGCCTTGTGTATGTTTTCATCTCGTCGCCCGACATTTTTGCCACACGGTTTAAAAGCTCCCGCTCACGAGAACGATCAAGCACCGGCATACCGGTTTTTTTCTTATACTCGGCTACCGACAGCGAAACTCCCATACGCTTTATAAAAAGCTCCACAAATTCGCGGTCGATACTGTTTATCTCATTTCGTAATTCATTAATATCCTTATCCATTGCCATTGCCCTTTCGGATTTTTTAAAGAACTATATCAAGCATTGTCACAGCCGTTACCGCTTCGACTGCCGGTACGGCGCGCGGCACTATACAAGGGTCGTGCCTGCCCTTTATCAAAAGCTCCTCTTCCTCCATAGTTTCAAGGTTTACGCTCCGTTGAGGCTTACCTATGGACGGAGTCGGCTTTATTGCCACACGGAAAACTATGGGCATACCGCTTGTTATACCTCCGAGAATTCCGCCGTGATTATTAGTTTCGGTTCGCACTGTACCGTCCGATACAATAAATTCATCGTTATTTTCGCTTCCGCGCAGCAGCGCCGACGAAAAGCCCCTGCCGAATTCTATACCCTTTACGGCAGGTATTCCGAAAACGGCGGCGGCAAGGCGATTTTCAATGCCGTCAAACATGGGCTCGCCGAATCCCGGTTTGACGCCCGTTACGGCACACTCTATAATTCCGCCGACAGAATCTGCGTCAAGCCTCGCCTTTTCAATTTCAGCCTTCATTTTTTCTCCGACAGCATCATTTATTACGGGAAATCCTTTTTCCGCGATATTTTCGTCCGTTATGCTGACGGGGTCGAATTTTTCATCCTCAATGTCGCCTATTGCCGCAATATGAGCCTTAATATCTATGCCCTTTAGTTTTAAAATCTGCATACAAACGCTTCCTGCAAAGCAAAGCGGCGCAGTCAGCCTGCCCGAGAAGTGTCCGCCGCCCGCAATGTCATTAAAGCTATTGTACTTTACAGCTGCAGCATAGTCGGAATGACCCGGACGCGGAAGGGTCCGTATATTTCCGTAGTCGCCCGAACGCGTATTTGTATTCTCAATTATCATCGCAAGAGGCGCGCCGCACGTAGTATTATCAACAAGTCCCGACAATATTACAGGCTTGTCCGCCTCGCGGCGCGTTGTCGAATATTTATTGTGACCCGGTGCTCTTCTCTCCATAAATTTTTCTATTGACAAGGTGTCGAGCTTTACGCCTGCCGGCAGTCCGTCAATAACACAACCTATCGCTTCGGAGTGCGACTGACCGAAAACCGAGACATTTATCTTGTTTCCTCTAAGAATTGATGACATTGTAACTACCTCCGAGCGAAGAAAAATCTTCAAAGAAATTCGGGTAAGATTTATTTACCGCTTCTGCCCCACGCAAAATAATATCGCCGCTTGAAACAGCGGACAAAACAGAGAGAGCCATAACCATACGGTGGTCGTTATAGCCGCTGACAGCACCGCCGCCGACAATACCCGTTTTGTTTATCACAAGTCCGTCATCGGTTTTCGATATATCGACCCCGAGAGATTTAAGGCTTTCGTAAACTGCCGTGAGTCTGTCGGACTCCTTTATTTTAAGCCTCTCGGCACCCGTTATAACGGTCTCGCCGTCATTTGCCGCGGCTGCTGCCACGGAAATTATAGGAACAAGGTCGGGAATATTTCGCGCATCGATATTTATGCCGTGCAAATCACCCTTTTTAACGGTTATACTGCCTTGCTCCTCGGTTATTTCGGCTCCCATTTCTTTGAGAATCGTAAGTATTTGTTTATCGCCCTGAACAGACGAGACGTCAAGCCCCGTTACGGTGACTCTGCCCGAAACGGCACCTGCCGTCAGGAAGAATGCCGAATTTGACCAATCGCCCTCAGATTCGACTGTACCCGGCGAAGCATATTTCTGCCCTCCGGGTATAAAGAAAGAATTACTTTTTTCCGTGACGGTTATACCGAATTTTTTCAACGTATTAAGCGTCATATCTATATACGGCCTTGATTCGACGGGCGGTATAACGGTAATAATGCTGTTGCCGTTTAAAAGCGGCAGTGCAAACAAAAGCCCCGTAATAAACTGCGAGCTTATATTTCCCTTAATCGTAAATTCGCCCGATATCATTTCGCCGTTTATTTTAACCGGGAATACATTTATCGGTGAAAAGACGACACCGTGAGCCTCCATTTGTTCACGCAGCGGAGACAACGGACGTTCCGGAAGTCTGCCGCCACCGGTAAACTCGGTGTTTGTACCGAGTGCCGCGGCAACTGGAAGTAAAAATCTGATGGTTGAGCCGCTCTCATTACAATCGAGTACGGCACTTTTTCTTTTTTCTTTGATGGGGTTAACCGAAATACCGCCGTCAACAAATTTTATATCCGCCCCGAGCGAATTAAGGCAATTCACCGTTGCCGTTATATCGGCAGAACGCGCGTTGCACCTTATAAAAGTCGGTCTGTCGCTGAGCGCCGAGGCAATTAAAAGCCTGTGAGCGTCAGATTTTGACGATATTGCCGTGACTTCACCGCAAAAGCGGCACGGTTTCAGCCTTATATTCATTAACAGAGTCCCTCACCGATTATTTTTTCAAGCTCCGAAGTCGGTACACTTTTTATAACACAGTTACCGAGAGCTTCGGGAATTATCAGTTTTATTTTGTCGCCCGCCCGTTTTTTATCCGCCATAGCCGCGGACGAAAGCTCGCTTGAGGAAAAATCGGTGCTGACGGGCAAAGAATATTTTTTATTGAGTGACGCTATAATATCGGCGTAATTTTCGTCACAGAAGGAGCATTTATATGCCGCCCTCGATATTATTACCATTCCGACGGCAACCGCACTTCCGTGTGGAATTTTATATCCGCTGCATTTTTCTATGGCGTGACCTACGGTATGGCCGAAATTCAACAGTGCCCTGACGCCTTTTTCCTTTTCGTCGGCATTTACAATGTCGCGCTTTAACTCCACACAGCGAGTTATTACATATTCGAGATTGTCTTTTGCCTCGTTATCACGCAGAAACTCAAAAAACGCTTTGTCAAAAATCACTCCGTACTTAATGACCTCTGCCATTCCGTCGGCAAAAATCCCGTCGGTAAGAGTGGAGAGCGTTTCGAAGTCGGCTATAACAAGCTTCGGCTGATAAAACGCACCGGCAAGATTTTTACCTGCCTTTAGGTCTATTGCGGTTTTTCCGCCCACAGACGAGTCAACGCACGCTAAAAGCGTAGTCGGTATCTGAATAAAATCTATGCCTCGCAGATAGCTTGCGGCGGCAAATCCCGCGACGTCTCCGACAACTCCGCCGCCGAGCGCCACCAAGGCGTCGGTTCTTGTAAGTCCGCTCTCGGCTAAAAATTCAAGTATTGAAGAAAATGTTGATATGTTTTTTGATTTTTCCCCATGCGGAAATACAAATTTAAAGGTTTCAAAGCCTGCGTCTGAGAGCGACTTCATAACGACATCCGAATAAAGCTTATCTACGGTATCGTCGGTTATCACAGCCACCCTTTCGGCGGAAGTGACCTCTTTTATCATATCGCCGCTTTTCGGCAAAATGCCATTGTCAATTACAATATTATAACGCACGGCAGCGTCTACTTCAACTGTTTTCATAATGCCTCCGAATCGACGATTTTAGTTTTTATACATACCGTCTATCTTTTCTTTGCGCTCGCGACCCTCCTTGAGAAGAGCCTTCAGCGTGACTGCGTCGTGCTCCTTGAGAGCCTTTGAATACTTTTGCAGATTTGCTATAATGCCGTCCACCTCGTTTATGAGATTATCCTCATTTTCAAGGAAAAGCTCTGTCCACATAGTCTCATTGAGCTTTGCGACACGCGTTAAATCCTTGTAGCTGCCTGCCGAAAAGCCCTTGTGCACTTCCGCCTCGGGGCTTTTAACATAGGCGTTTGAAACGACGTGGGCAAGCTGAGAGGTATAGGCTATTATCTTGTCGTGCTCCTCGGGAGTCGATATTTGAATATTTGTAAATCCGAGCTTTAGATATAAGCTTTTAACGGCCTCCAAGTCCTCGATTTTGACATCCTTTGATGGGATAATTATCATGGAAGCCTCGGAGAACATACCGACATCGGAATATTCAAAGCCCGAGAAGTGAAGTCCTGCCATTGGGTGCGCTCCGATAAACGTAAAGCCGTTTTCGGAGGCTACCTTCCAGAGCGGCTCGCAGACAACGCGCTTTACGCCGCAGGAGTCCATAACAATGGCACCTTTTTTTATCTTATCCGCATGAGTGCGTACAAATTCAAGCGTATCATTAGGGTAAAGTCCCAAAATCACCATATCGCACGTCGGTAGAATATCACTTGTTAGTTCCTCGTCAACAGCTCCCAAAAGTTTGGCTTTCAGCAGAACTCCGCGGTCAATATCATAGCCGTAAACGGTATTGTCCGTATTGTATTTGATTGCCTTGGCTATTGAGCCGCCGATAAGTCCCAAACCTACTATTGCTATATTCATCTTTATCGCCTCTCAAAATTACAGATTGTTTACCGTTTCTCTTATAGCGTTAACGCCTCTCGTTACCTCTGCAAATTCCTCCGGGCGAAGAGCCTGAGGACCGTCGCAAAGAGCTTTTGCAGGGTCGTTGTGAACCTCTATCATAAGGCCGTCTGCGCCGCAGGCGGCAGCCGCAAAGGACATCGGCTTTACAAGTCTTGCGATACCCGAAGCATGGCTCGGGTCAACTACTACGGGGAGGTGCGTCATTTCGTGGAGCATTGCGACAGCCGAAAGATCGAGGGTATTTCTCGTGGCGGTCTCAAAGGTTCTTATGCCGCGCTCGCAGAGTATAACCTTTTGGTTGCCCTCAGCCATAATGTATTCGGCACTCATAAGGAATTCCTGAAGCGTAGCGCAAAGTCCGCGCTTTAAGAAAATGGGTTTGTCTATTCTGCCGAGCTCCTTTAAAAGCTCAAAATTCTGCATATTCCTTGCTCCGACCTGAATTATGTCCACATTCTCAAACAAATCAATGTGAGACGCGTCCATAATTTCGGTAACTATCGGCATACCTGTTTCTTTTTTCGCCTCAAGCAAAAGCTCAAGTCCCTCGGCGCGCATTCCCTGGAAAGCATAGGGCGAAGTGCGCGGTTTGAAGGCGCCGCCTCTTAAAATATTGGCACCGGCCTTTTTGACGTCTTTTGCTATCGAGATTATCTGCTCGCGGCTCTCAACCGAGCAAGGACCTGCAAAATACTGGAAATTTCCGCCGCCTATTTTATGTCCGCCGACATCAATAATCGTGTCGTCCGGATGAAATTTTCTGTTGGCGTTTTTATACGGCTCGGAAATTCTTTTTACCTTTTCAACTATGTCAAGACCCTGAATAAGGTCAATATCGATTTTGCTCGTATCACCGATAAGGCCTAAAATCGTCTGGTACTCGCCTATAACCTTATGAACCGAAATTTTCTGATTTTCGAGCCAGTCGGTAAGATTTTTTACTTTTTTACTGTCTGCACCGTCTTTTAAAATTACTACCATTGTTTTGCTCCTTACTCTGAAAAATAAAAAGTCCCGCAGCGAATTTCACTGCGGGACGCATTTACCAAAATACCTTAAATCTCAGCACGCTATCTGTTTTGCAGCAAAATTCATACTAACCCTACCAAAAAAGTTGATAAAGTAAAAGTAATAGTATGAAGCTGTAAAGATAAGATTACGCATTGATTATTACCTCAATATTTTAGCGGTTTAAAGTATAATAATACCAAAGATTTGATTTGTCAACACTTTTTATAAAACTTTTGAAAGAAATTCCTGCAGCCTCGGATTTTGCGGATTCGTGAAAAGCTCCTCAGGAGCATTTTCTTCGAGAATCTTTCCATCGTCCATAAACAAAACTCTGTCGCCGACCTCGCGTGCAAAGCCCATTTCGTGGGTAACAACGACCATTGTCATACCCTCCTTGGCAAGTTCTCTCATAACCTCAAGCACCTCGCCTACCATCTCCGGGTCAAGGGCACTTGTAGGCTCATCAAAAAGAATGACATCGGGATTCATGGCAAGCGCGCGCACTATTGCAACACGCTGCTTTTGACCGCCGGAAAGCTGAGACGGATACACATCGGCCTTATCGGCAAGCCCTATTCTGTTGAGCAGCTCAATGGCGTTTTTATGCGCTTCCTCTTTTATCTGCTTAGTGGTCTTGACGGGTTCTTTGGTATCGGCTTTGCCGAGTGTCCTTTGACGGCGAAGCTTTCTCATTCTGCGTTTCTCACAAAGCACGGGTGACAGCATTATATTCTCTATAACGGTCTTGTTGTTAAAGAGGTTGAAATGCTGAAAGACCATTCCTATCTTTTCGCGCTGCCTGTTAATATTGACTTTCATATCCGTAAGGTCTACTCCGTGATAAAGCACCTTGCCGGACGTAGGATCCTCCATACAGTTAAGGCAACGAAGCAGCGTGCTTTTACCGGAACCCGACGGCCCTATTATAACTACCTTTTCGCCCTGCTCTATTTTAAGGTTAATACCCTTTAGCACGGAGAGGTCGCCGAAGCTTTTGCAAAGATCAATGACTTCTATCACTCTTCTTCAGGCTCCTTTCCATAATCTTAATGAAGAAGCTGATTATCAGCACCATCAAAATATAAATGATTGCCATAACAAGATACGGCACCATAAATTCATAGCTGTTGCTGCCTATATAGTTGAATGCAACGTAAAGGTCGGTAGCGCCGACGAAGCTTACTACCGATGTCTCTTTTATAAGAGAGATAAATTCGTTGCCGAGCGTAGGCAGAATATTTTTTATTGCCTGCGGAATGATAATTTTCATCATCGTGGTTCCGTAGCTCATACCTACGGCTCTGCCGCCCTCCATTTGGCCGGGGTCGACCGACTGTATGCCGCTTCGCATTATCTCGGAAACATATGCCGCGCTGTTAAGCCCGAACACACACACGGATACCGCAACCGACGTCATTTTAATGTTTAACAGAGGTAAAAGCACATAGTAAAACACAAGAAGCTGCACAACTACCGGCGTTCCTCTGAAAAGGCTTACATAGAAGCTGCAAAAGCCGTTTAAAATACGAGGCAGTCTTCTGTATTTCGGCAAAACTCTGATTGTGGCTATAAGAGTACCTATAAGTATACCGATAACAAGACCCAATACAGCTATTATAATAGTATTTTTAAGGCCTAACAGAACCTTGTTATAGGCACCTGCGTTTATAAATACATCAATAAAGCGCTTGACCCTAATATCGAAATTACCCATGTATCAAAATCCTTACTTTAATATAAACAATGCCCCACTTTTATTAGGTGAGGCATTGAAGTGTTAAGTCTTAACCGCAGTTCAGTTTACTTCGTTGATGGACTGAGCAATGCAAGCCGCGGGAGCAGCATCAATTATAACATAATTGATATTGCCGTTGATCATATCCTGAACGGCAAGAGAACCGCTCTTGTAGCCTACACAAACAGCTTTAAGTCCGGGGAACTCCATCTCCGCGTCGCCCTCGCAGTAAAGCTGACCTGTGGTGCCGTTTTGAACGCCTATTTTTACGCTGCTGTCAAGAGTGTTGAGGATAGCCTCAACAGAAGCGGCGTCGGTGCAACCGTCAAACTTTGTATCGGAGCCCTTAACTACAAGTCTCTGAGAAGCCTTGTAATAAGGAGTAGAGAAAGTGACATACTCTTCTCTCTCGGCCTTTACGGTAAGACCTGCCATTGCGACATCGCACTTGTGCTGACCTACCGAGAGGCAAACCGAGTCAAAGTCCATATTCTGGATAACGAGCTCTTTGCCGAGATAATCCGCAAGAGCCTTTGCTATTTCCATATCGATACCGCTGTAACCGTCGCCGTTTGTATACTCAAACGGTTCAAAAGCCGCGTTGGTGGCAACTACAAGCTGATCCTTGGTAGAATCAAGAGCAGCTGACTTGATTACATCGGGAGTGCCGCCGGCGAAATATTTATTGCATATTGCGTCGAAAGTTCCGTTAGCTTTGATTTCGGCAATAAAGCTGTTGACCTTTTCGAGAAGCTCGGGCTGATTCTTGTCAACGCCGAACGCATATTCTTCATCCGTAAGGTTAACGTCGATTACCTTAACTGCCGGTGTTTTTGCTTCCTTGGACGTATCCGAGCCGGTTACCGTGTCATCCTTGTTGCCGCAGGCTGCAAACGACATAACCATTAAAACGGCTACGAGCATAAGCGAAATTACTTTTAATGCTTTTTTCATTACGATTCCTCCGTAATAATTTAATGGATATATAATATCACTATCTGTCAAATTATGCAAGTGTAATGTATAATTATTCGATTTTGCACGAATTATATACGAAAAACGCCGTATTATTATGTTTATTTGACGGATTCAGTTTCATCATTTGCAAGTGACTCCGCGTGTCTTTCCGCAAGTTCCTTTTCGACCTGCGCACGCTGAGCCTTTGAATAACGTATGCATAAAAACGGAATGAGATAGAGCACAGAGCCGAGTGCCGGAAGGAGCATAAAGAGCGGCCACTGAGCCTTATAAAAAGCCTGCGTCTGACCCTCAAGGCCCAAATTCGCGTCGTAACCGAGCCCCGAAAGTACAAGACCGCTGAATATCAGCTTTAAGGCGTCTACGAATTTGCTCGTCAAATTCTGCATGGAATTTGATATACCCTCGGTTCGCTTGCCGGTTTTCCATTCGGTATAGTCTATGGAATCGCAAAGAAGCGCACGCTGAGCTATACCGACCATATTCGTCGGTACGGACGAGACGGATATTATGGCGATTACCGCTATCATCTTGGGGAGCGTGTCAAAGCCTATAAAGAAAGCCACGACTCTGAAAGCGGCATTCATAACCTGCGCCAGTACGACCATATTTTTCATACCGCCGAGCTTATCTGCAAGCTTTACGGCAAAGAACATACTTACGGCGGAAAACGCACTGACAAGTATGCCGTAATAGAATTGCACCGTTTCACCGTTTATAACCTTGCCGCCGATATTTACGCTGACGCAGTATTTAAAGAAATATATCCACGCTATGGCTCCGTTGAAGAAGTTGAGAATCTGCGCAAGCAAGAGTAAAATGAGTATTTTGTTGTACCTTAGCATCGCAATGTCTTTTAGAAGCGACTGCTTAGGCGGTGCAACAAATTCAACTCGCTCCTTAGTCTTGTATGCAAGTATTGACATCAGCTCGCCGCCTAAACCGAATACAATGCCGAAAATAAGGAACAACAGCTTTTCACTTATTCCTATTTTTTCTCTTGCGCCCATTATCATCGGAATAAGGCTTATTGCGCCCCACGCCGCTCCGACGCCTATGTTAAGCCACTGGGAAACCCTCGCTCGCTCGTGAGGGTGCGGCGAAATCAACGACATCATACCCCACAGGGCAACATCCTGAAATGAATATGTAAAATCCCAGCCGATATAAACGCAGAGGATTATTACCATGGCCGCGGTTTCTCCCACGCCGAAATCCACAAACATAAGAGCAGTCAATATGCCGATAAAAATCGGCAGCTTACCGAGATACGGATGCAGCTTCTTACCGTTTTTACATCTTCTGCGGTCAATTACCGCACCTACTATCGGGTCGTTCAGAGCGTCCCAAATTCGTGAAAATCCGGTGAAAAATCCGACTTTTCTGGCACCTATTTTAAGTACGTCGGTACAGAAATAAAACAGCCATTGTGTTACAAACTGATAAGTGAGATTTTGCCCGGCGAGGGCCGCAGAATAAGCAAAAAGCTCTCTGTTCGGCACATATCCTTCATCGGCTTCTTTGCTGAAAAGTCCGCGTCTTTTGGTCTTTACACTTTCGGTATCAACCGACGAGCCGCTGTTTTGTGTCCCCATAAAATAACGCCTCCCAAAACAATCTTAATACACTTTTCCTGTTTTATTAAATTGCCGTTAATTATTTTACCCAGCCTTTTTTATAAAGAAGATGAGTGCTGAGCAGGGCAACAACAACACCTATGGGTATAAGCACTCCGGAACCTACGGAGCCATTGATAAGCAAAACTAAGACTATTACGGCAAGCGGTATTATCGATATCTTCCAATGCTTGCGGAAATAGCTTATTCCGAGTGCGCCGAACAGCGCCGGAACAACCTGATTAAATGCCGGGGTAAGCGGCGAGTCCTCTGCCGTGATATACGGAAGTAAGGGAGAAAACACAAGCACTCCGAGAGCTATTATTACCGTAGTAACGATAGATGAAGTGGCTATTGCGATTGTTGATACAACCTCGCCTTCCTCCGAATTTGCGCGAACGCCCGCATTCTCCATGGCGTTGAGACCGCACGGAAGCTTAAGGTTTGTAATATTACCGGTTACAAAGCCGAGGTATGTTCCGCCGGCACCGAGTAAGGGGGTGTATGTAAGAACCTCTATAACCGCCGACGGGTAAAATATCATGGCAACGGGTAAAAGTCCCTTGAGTACATATTTAGCCTCGGGCCACACATTCAAATGCATGCAAATAGAAACCGGAATCATCATAAAGACGAGCAAGGCGGCAATATCCCATATAATTCCGTAAAAATGAACGCTGTCAGAGTAGCTTCTCTTTTTCTTCATCCTTAACCCCTCCATTCAAATGTCGCAATGCCCGACGGAAGAACCTTGGCAAGTATCATTACGAGTATCATTGCAAGTATCATACTAAACGGCATGGCAAAAGGCTTGAGCCAATTTATATTATACTTATCGGACAGCTTTTCGAGAATGAACATAAAGAGCATTGACGAAAGAAGTGCCGCTACGGACATTACGCCGGCACCGTCGCCTACTACGAATTTATCACCGGAGCCTGCGAGTGCTCTGCCGATAAAGGCGGAAATAAGACCTATAAAAGCCGCGGCAGACATAAGGTCGGACCATCTGCTGTCCTTACTCGCGACCTTATTCATACCCTTTTGTATTTTTTTGAGTACAAACGGAACAAGCACAAGCGGCATAACGCTGCCGATAGTCATAACCCATGCAGCAGTTGCAAAAATCTTGGGATCGGTTATCTCCTGTGAAATTCCGCTCGAAATTCCGAATGCCTCAACGGCTGCCTCGGCGGCCGGTACCTCATACTGTATTGCGCCGATTACCGAAAGACGTATCCACGGAAGAACTATGCCGAGAGCCTTAGCAAGAGTTATTACCGTAGCAACTATCGCAAGTGCCGGAGCTACCGTGAAAACGGCACTGGATGAGATTGTTTTTTTGACAGTCGAGGTCTCAATTCCGAGTGCTTTTGCCCTCCTCACGGCGCGCACAAGAAAAAACACCGACTGTGCAATGACGAAAAGGACAATACATATACCCAATCCGTACATAAATGAATCCGATTTAAAATCCATTAAGATTCCCCCAATAAAAAATTTCATTTAATAATAACATAAAATATTATAAAGCACAATAAAAAATCCTCAAATTGCACAAACAATTTGAGGATTTTTTACATCACGCCGATGTCGGTGACGACCGATTATTAAATTGGGATTATATGAGCCTGTGTCGCAAAACGACATTTTCGCTGATTGCTTATCGCACTATATGACGCTGCACTTCAGCGTTATAAAATCTTCTATTATATATTGTATATGACACATCTCCGGTCTGCCGGATCTCAGCATAGCCAGCAGCTCGTTGATTTCGCTCTTTTCGAGAGTTACGCCACGTATTTTAACATCGGTCGAACCTGTTTTACAGCATATACCGTACTCAGCAAACCGATGACCTTCCTCATCATATGTATACTCGCAAAAAGCAGAAAACCGCAAATTTTCTCCCTCCGATTATTTAAAAGCCCGATTCAAAAGCCGCAAGAATCGTGCCGCAAAATACGGAACACGGAGATATATTCTGCCGGAAAGATAAAAAGCACCTCCGCCGACAATAGCGGAAGTGCGTTTTTTAGTTTGGTGGAGATAAGCGGGATCGAACCGCTGACCTCTTGAATGCCATTCAAGCGCTCTCCCAGCTGAGCTATACCCCCATATTCAATGCATAAAATAATAACACATCATTTTATGTTTTGCAACGATTTTTATGAATTTTAACCATGCAAAAAAACAATATCGTCCGATTAGACAAAAATTCACGAAAATGATTGTGAATATGCACGAAAATGTTAATGCAACATTACAATTACGTCATTATATGATATAATAACCTCACGAAACAAAAAACAAAATCAAAGATTTTGACTGTTTCGGAGAACATTGAATGACTAAATTGCGGCTTTCGCCGCCGCACTTCGTGCCGCTCCTGCTGTCGCAGGGGAATTTATGATATAATAATTAAATTAAAAGCCTGATGATTCGGGCTTAAATTATTATAAATCTCTCATATGAGGTGTAATTATGGATTTTTTAACCAATGAATACAGCTTTAAATCAGCATCGGGACTCTGCGATATATATGCTCAGTCGGCTTCCCCCGCAGACTACGGAAGCGTAAAAGGCGTGGTTCAGATAACGCATGGAATGGCTGAGCACTCTAACCGCTACGGAAGATTTGCCGTTGAGCTTTGTAAAAACGGTTATGCCGTATTTATATGCGACCTTTTGGGGCACGGCAATTCCGTCAGCGACGACAGCGAGCTCGGCTACTTCGGTGAAAACGGCGTTGAAAGCCTTGTTGACGATATGAAGCAATTAAACGACATAGCAAGACGCGAATATCCGGGACTCCCTATGTACCTTTTCGGACACAGCATGGGTTCGTTCCTCGCACGCGCATATACTGCAAAATATCCCGACACCATAGACGGTACGATATGGTGCGGAACAAGCGGTGCCAACCCTGCCGCAGGTCTTGGTGCAGCCTTGGCAAGAGCAATTGAAAAGCGCAGCGGCGACCATCATCGTTCGGACTTTCTCAATTCGCTCGCCTTCGGAAAATACAACAAGCGCACCGAAAACGAAACACAATTCGACTGGCTTTCGAAGGACAAGGAAGAGGTTAAAAAATACATAGACGACGACTACTGCGGCTTTGTCTTTACCGCAAACGGCTTTAAAACTCTGTTTTCGCTTTTGAAGCAAATCTCGGGCAAGGACTGGTACCGCGCGGTTCCGAATGATAAGCCGATATTTTTAATTGCCGGCGAAAACGACCCTGTCGGCGAATACGGCAAGGGTGTAACCGAGGTATTCATGACATTGAAAAAGACCGGGCATAGTTCGGTCGAAATGAAGCTTTACCCCGGCGACAGACATGAGCTGCTTAACGAAATCGACCGTGACGCCGTAACAAAAGACATCACAGATTGGCTCAACGGGCAGACAAAAAGCTTGCACGTTGAAAATGCCGCCGAGGCCGTTTCCGAAAAGTAAGACGCACTTGTCATTTTAGACAAACGGCATTATTTTATTTTATGATACTTGTTGATGTATCCAATTTTGAAATTCCGCGGTTTTTGGTATTGATTTTTTCTGTCGTAAAAAGTAAAATTACAGTATAGTTTTTGTGCTGACGGAGGTATAAGAATGCTTTTTATCAAAAGCCTTTACGGAAATGATTTGATGAATTCGCAAATACTCTGCCGTTGTGCAAAATTATACCGCAGCAAAATAGGTGCGGCAAAAATGAAAAAACGCAATAGTTGCGAAAAAATGTATTATTAAAGGACGGCGTAGTATAAAACTACGCCGCTTTATATTTTACCGGAGGAACAAAAGATGAAAAAAGTTGCAATAATCATGGGCTCTGACAGCGATCTGCCCACAGCCGAAAAAGCGGCAACCGAGCTTAAAAAGCTCGAAATACCCTTTGAAGTTCACGTGATGTCGGCACACCGCACACCGGACGAGGCGTCGGCCTTTTCAAAGAACGCCGAGGAAAACGGATTCGGAGTTATAATTTCAATGGCCGGTATGGCGGCTCATCTCGGCGGAGTGCTTGCCGCCAACACCGTTTTACCGGTAATAGGCGTTCCGGTGGGTTCGTCATTCGGCGGACTCGACGCACTTTTGGCCACGGTACAGATGCCGTCCGGCATTCCCGTAGCCACGGTGGCTTTGGGCGGAGGCAAAAACGCCGCAATTCTCGCGGCTCAAATGCTTGCTCTCTCCGACGACTCTCTTCGGGAGAAGCTGCGCGGTATGAGAAAAGAAATGGCCGAAGCGGTCCGTGAAAAAGATGATATAATTTCAAATCAATTTAAAAACTAAAACAGAAGGAGATATACAAATTATGAAAAAGCTTGAACAGCTCTATGAGGGTAAGGCAAAAAAGGTTTTTGCAACAGATGAGGACGGCGTTGTAATAGTTGATTATAAAGACGACGCAACCGCTTTTAACGGCGAGAAAAAAGGCACCATAATGGGTAAGGGCGTAGTTAACAACAAAATGTCAAACTATGTATTCGGTCTGCTCCAAAAAGACGGAGTTCCCACTCATTTTATAAAAGAGCTCAGCGACCGCGAAACCGCCGTTAAAAAGGTTTCAATAGTTCCGCTTGAGGTAATAGTAAGAAATGTGGCCGCAGGCAGCTTTTCAAAGAGAATGGGCGTTCCCGAGGGAAAAGAGCTCCTCTGCCCCATTCTTGAATTCAGCTACAAAAACGATGAGCTCGGCGATCCGTTTATCAACGACGATTATGCGCTCGCACTCGGACTTGCGACTCAGGACGAAATCGACACAATAAAGAATTACACAAGAAAAGTAAACGAGTGCCTCAAAAAGTATTTCCTCTCTGCCGGAATGAAGCTTATTGACTTTAAAATCGAATTCGGCAGACTTCCCGACGGCACAATAATCCTTGCCGACGAAATATCGCCCGACACTTGCCGTCTCTGGGATGTCAAGACAAACGAGAAGCTCGATAAGGACCGCTTCCGCCGCGATCTCGGCAATGTGGAAGAAGCTTACAACGAAGTATTCCGTCGTCTCGGCCTTAAAGACTAAGCAGTTTACAAAAGCAATTTACGAGGTATTATATGTTTGACAGTATTCATGAGGAGTGCGGCGTTTTCGGTATATACTCCGAAGAGACCGCAGACGTGGCGTCCGCGGCATATTATGCGCTCTTTGCACTTCAACACCGCGGTCAGGAGAGCTGCGGAATAGCGGTAAATGACGACGGCGTTATTAACTGCTACAAGGATGCGGGGCTTGTAAATGACGTGTTCAGCCGTGAAAAACTTGCTTCGCTCGGTATGGGGCAAATGGCTGTCGGTCACGTCCGCTACGGTACCACGGGAGGCGGCTCACGAGAGAACGCGCAGCCGATGGTAGTAAACCACATAAAGGGCAGCATGGCTCTTGCTCACAACGGCAATCTTACAAACGCCGCCGAGCTTCGCAGAGAACTTGAGATGAGCGGTTCGATTTTTCACTCGACAAGCGACACCGAGGTTATTTCATACATCATAACCAAGGAGCGAATTGCCGCTCCGTCAATTGAGGCGGCGGTCTTTTCGGCAATGTACCGCCTAAAGGGAGCTTATTCTCTTATCATAATGTCGCCGGCAAAGCTCATAGCGGCGCGTGACCCGCTCGGATTTCGTCCGCTTTGCATAGGCAAAAAGGGCGGTAAAACGATATTCGCTTCCGAATCTTGTGCTTTATCCACTCTCGGCGCAGAATATGTACGCGATGTGCGCCCCGGCGAAATAGTGGTTATCGACAAATACGGTATGCGCTCAATAGAGGGTCATTGCTCCGACCGCAAAAAGGCTCTTTGCGTATTTGAATATATATATTTTGCACGTCCCGATTCCGTTATCGAGGGTGCTTCGGTTCACTTGGCACGACAGAAGGCCGGAGAATTTCTCGCCGAAGAGCATCCCGTTGACGCCGACGTTGTAATAGGTGTGCCCGACAGCGGTCTTGACGCCGCAATGGGATATGCCAAAAAATCGGGAATCCCCTACGGTATGGGCTTTATCAAAAACAAATATATAGGCAGGTCGTTTATACAGCCGACTCAGGAGCAGCGCGAAAGCGATGTCAGGATAAAGCTCAATGTGATAGGTTCCACAGTAAAGGGTAAAAGAGTTGTTATGATAGACGACTCAATAGTCCGAGGAACAACAAGTGCGAGAATAGTTAAACAGCTCCGCGACGCAGGGGCAAAAGAGGTCCACGTGCGCGTTTCGGCTCCCCCGTTCAGGCATCCGTGCTATTTCGGAACGGATATAGACTCGGCCGAAAACCTTATAGCAAACAACCATTCAATAGATGAAATTCGCGAAATAATCGGTGCGGATTCGCTCGGATTTCTCAGCGAAGAACACGTCTTCGAGCTTGCCGACGGCTGCAAGCTTGACTTCTGTGCCGCCTGCTTCAACGGCAAGTATCCGATAGAAATACCTGCCGACACCAACAAAACTCAGTTTGAAAAGAAGATAAGCGAAAAGAATGAAAAGGAGAATTTATAATGGAAAAGAGCTTTTCCGAGAGCTACAAGGCTGCCGGTGTTGACATAACCGCCGGATACAAGTCAGTTGAGCTTATGAAACAGCATATCAAAAGGACTCTCACCTCGGGAGCAATGTCGGATATAGGCGGCTTCGGCGGACTCTTTGACCTCAAGGATGAGATGTGCTCGGAGCCGATACTCGTAAGCGGCACCGACGGCGTAGGCACAAAGCTTAAAATCGCTATGCTTTTAGACAAACACGACACCATAGGCATAGACTGCGTTGCAATGTGCGTAAACGACGTTATCTGCTGTGGTGCAAAGCCCCTTTTCTTCCTTGATTACATCGCTTGCGGAAAAAACTATCCCGAAAAGATAGCATCAATAGTATCGGGCGTTGCAGAAGGCTGCGTCAGAGCCGGCTGTGCTCTAATAGGCGGTGAAACAGCCGAGCATCCAGGTATGATGCCAGAGGACGACTACGACCTTGCCGGATTCACGGTAGGCATAGTTAACAAGCCCGATGTATTTGACAACAAATCGGTAAAGGCCGGCGACGTTATAATCGCCCTGCCCTCAAGCGGCGTACATTCAAACGGATTTTCGCTTGTCAGAAAAGTATTCGATTTTGACAAGGGCGGTATAGATAAGACGTATGACGAGCTCAGCTCGACCATAGGCGAGGCTCTTTTAACTCCCACCGAGATATATGTAAAGCCCGTGCTTGCGCTCGCAAAGGAAGTTAAAATTAAGGCTGTATCGCACATAACAGGCGGCGGCTTTTATGAGAATATTCCGAGAAGCCTGCCGGAAGGCATAACCGCTGTTATCGAGAAAAAAGCTCTTAAAATACTCCCCGTATTCGATATTATCGAAAAAACCGGCAACATTCCGGAAAGGGATATGTTCAACACCTTTAATATGGGCGTGGGAATGAGCATAACAGTTGCCCCAGAGGACGCTGACAGAGCCGTAAGAATCCTTCGCGAAAGCGGCACAGATGCATATATCATAGGTGAAACCGCAAGCGGCGAAGACGGTGTTAAAATATGCTGAAGACAAAAATAGCCGTCTTTGTTTCCGGCGGCGGAACAAATTTTGAGGCTCTTATAAACGCTCAGGAAAACGGTAAGATACCGCATGGCGAGATAGTTTTGATGGTGTCCTCCTCAAAGACTGCATACGCGCTCAAAAGAGCCGAAAATCACGGTATAAAAGCCGTTGTATGCTCAAAAAAAGAGCTCGGAAGCCAGGAAAGATTTGAAGAAGAGATTTTAAAAAATCTCGAAGAAAACGATATTCAGTTAATTGTTCTTGCGGGCTTTATGTCAATACTCTCAAAGGAGTTCACAAAAAAGTACGAAAACCGAATCATAAACATTCACCCGTCGCTTATACCGTCGTTTTGCGGTGAGGGCTTCTATGGGCTTCATGTTCACGAGGCAGCTCTAAAAAAGGGCGTTAAGGTTACGGGCGCTACGGTGCATATAGTAAACGAGATTCCCGACGGCGGACCGATTATTATGCAAAGGGCAGTTTATGTTGAGGAAAATGACACTCCCGAGATACTTCAAAAACGCGTTATGGAGCAGGCAGAGTGGAAAATTCTCCCCGAGTCGGTCGAGCTTATGTGCTCAGGTAAAGTAAAAATCGAAAACGGAAGGACATACTGCAATGAATGAGAACAAATTCACGGGTAAGGCGGAGCTTTATTCAAAGTATCGTCCGTCATATCCCGAAAAGCTTATTGATTGGCTTTACGATATGACTAACGCCGAAGCCGTGGCTGATATAGGCGCAGGCACAGGCATTTTCACATCTGCGCTGCTCAAAAAGCCGTGGAGCGTAACGGCGGTTGAACCTAACTCGGATATGCTCTCGGTTCTCAAAAAAGCTTTGGGTGACAAGGTAAAAACGGTTGTTGCCTCAGCGGAAAGCACAACGCTTAACGCCAAAAGTATTAACCTGATAACCGTTGCCCAAGCGTTTCATTGGTTCAATAAGGCGAGGTTCAAGGCGGAGTGCCGACGGATATTAACTCATGACGGACACCTTGCTATCGTGTGGAATTCAAGATGTCAGAACAGTCTTGAAGAAGAGCGCAACAAAATCTGTATGAAATATTGCGACTGCTACCGAAGCGGTCATGTTCAGACGGGTTATGACGACTTTGACGGCAACTCATTTTTAAGAAACGAATATTTTAAAAACACCGATTTTTTAAGACTTGAAAATAAGAGATTTGTCACAAAGGAACAGTTTATCGGCGACGTTCTTTCCCGTTCGTATGCGCCGCGGCGTGATGACAGCGGCTATGACGGCTTTGTTTGTGAACTTGAAAATGCTTTTTCAAAACATGAAAAAGGCGGCAAGGTTTCACAAAATTATATTACCGAATGTTATCTCGGTTCATTTTAATAAATTTTGAAAGGATATTGCTTCATGGAGATAAAATCAATTAAGGAAGAGCTTAATTCTCTCGCATATCACGGTAGGGGAATTATGATAGGAAAGAGCGCGGACGGCAAAAAGGCTGTTATGGCTTATTTCATTATGGGCAGAAGCGAGAACAGCAGGAACCGTGTGTTCGTTGAGGACGGCGAAGGTATTCGCACTCAGGCTTTCGACGAGTCCAAGATGGTTGACCCCCACCTTATCATCTACGCTCCCGTAAGAGTTCTCGGTAACAAAACTATTGTTACAAACGGCGACCAGACCGATACAATTTATGAGCTTATGGACAAGCAGATGACCTTTGAGCAGTCGCTTCGCACAAGAGAGTTTGAGGATGACGCTCCGAATTTCACGCCGAGAATATCGGGCATTATCCACATAGACAACGGCGAAATGAACTATGCCATGTCAATCCTTAAATCGGCAGACGGCGACGGCAGCTCTTGTCAGAGATACACCTATGCGTATCAAAATCCACTCTGCGGTAAAGCAAAATTTATTCACACTTATAAATGCGACGGAAATCCCCTTCCGAGCTTTGAAGGTGAGCCGAAAACGCTTGAGCTTCCCGACACGGATATTGATACTCTTACAAAGCTTATCTGGGAAAATCTCAACGAGGACAATAAGGTTTCGCTTTTCGTAAGATTTATTGACATTGAAACAAACGAATACACCCAAAGAATCATCAACAAAAACAATTAAGAAGTGACTTTACGGAGGTCTGAAATGAAAGAGATCGAACTTAAATACGGCTGTAACCCAAACCAAAAGCCGTCTAAAATTTTTATGGCGGACGGCAGAGACTTACCGGTTACCGTTTTAAACGGCAGACCCGGCTATATTAACTTCCTCGACGCGCTGAACAGCTATCAGCTTGTAAAAGAATTGGAATCCGCCATCGGTCTTCCTGCGGCTGCTTCCTTTAAGCATGTCAGCCCTGCAGGCGCGGCTGTCGGCTTGCCGCTCTCCGATACGCTCAGAAAAATTTACTGGGTTGACAACGATGCGGTTCTCTCCCCTCTCGCATCAGCTTATGCAAGAGCAAGAGGCACAGACAGAATGTCGTCCTTCGGCGATTGGATAGCGCTCTCAGACATATGTGACGTTCCCACGGCACTGCTTATAAAGCATGAGGTTTCCGACGGTATAATTGCTCCAGGATACGAAAAAGAGGCTCTTGAAATACTCAAATCCAAAAAAAAGGGAAATTACAATATAGTTGAAATAGACCCCGAATACAAGCCCGCTCCGATAGAGCATAAGGACGTTTACGGCGTTACATTTGAGCAGGGCAGAAACGAATTAAAAATTGACGAAAGCTCACTTTTAAACATAGTCACCGAAAGTAAGGAACTTCCCGAAAGTGCAAAGCGCGACCTTATAATTTCGCTTATCACGCTCAAATACACACAGTCCAACTCCGTATGCTATGCAAAAGACGGTCAGACCATAGGCGTGGGCGCCGGTCAGCAGTCAAGAATTCACTGCACACGCTTAGCCGGCAGCAAAGCCGACAATTGGCATTTAAGACAGCATCCTAAGGTTCTCGCTCTCGACTTTATAAAGTCCATCGGCAGACCCAACAGAGATAACGCCATTGATGTATACATCTCCGACGACTATGAGGACGTAATCGGCGATGATGTTTGGCAAAACACCTTTAACACTCGCCCCGAACCCCTCACAAAGGAAGAAAAAAAGGCTTGGCTCGCACAGTTTCACGATGTATCGCTCGGCTCGGACGCGTTTTTCCCGTTTGACGACAATATAGAGCGTGCAAGAAGAAGCGGTGTTTCGTATATAGTTGAACCGGGCGGCTCCATACGTGACGACATCGTAATTGACTGCTGCAACAAGCACGGCATTACCATGGCATTCACGGGAATACGTCTTTTCCATCACTGATAAAACAATAAGAGGTTTCTAAAATGAAAATACTTGTAGTCGGCGCGGGCGGAAGAGAACACGCCATAATTAAAAAGCTGAAGGAAAATCCGGAGGTCACCGAGATTTTTGCGTGCCCCGGAAACGGCGGCATAGCAAAAGACGCGGAATGCGTTAACATAAGTGCCACGGATTTAGACGGCATTACGGATTTTGCCGTTAAAATGAACATTGATTTCTGCGTAGTGGCACCTGATGACCCGCTCGTATTAGGATTGGTGGATATTCTCGAAAGCAAGGGAATACCGTGCTTCGGTCCGTCTAAAAAAGCGGCCATAATCGAGGGGAGCAAGGTTTTCTCAAAAAATCTTATGAAAAAATACGGTATCCCGACAGCGGGCTATGAAGTTTTTTCGGATCCCGAAGAAGCGCTCTCTTACATAAAAGAAAAAAATGAATATCCGACCGTTATTAAGGCGGACGGTCTTGCCCTCGGAAAAGGTGTTATAATAGCCGAATCCGAGGAGCAGGCAGAGGACGCCGTAAAAACAATAATGGAGGATAAAAAGTTCGGTGACAGCGGCAACAATGTCGTTATCGAGGAATTTTTAACGGGTCCCGAGGTTTCCGTTCTCTCTTTCACCGACGGAAAAACCGTAGTTCCCATGGTTTCGTCCATGGACCACAAGCGTGCTCTTGACGGCGACAAGGGACTCAATACAGGCGGAATGGGAACGGTTGCACCGAACCCCTACTACACGGCTGAAATCGCAAAGGAATGTGCCGAAAAGATATTCCTGCCCACAGTTAAGGCCATGAACAACGAAAACAGGACCTTTAAGGGCTGCCTTTACTTCGGGCTTATGCTGACACAAAAGGGTCCTAAGGTTATAGAATACAACTGCCGCTTCGGCGATCCCGAAACTCAGGTTGTTTTGCCTCTTCTCAAAACCGACCTTCTCACAATTATGCGTGCGGTTCACGATGAAACGCTCTCGTTTTTAAATGTTGAGTTCAAGGACGAAAGTGCGGCATGCGTAGTTATCGCGTCCGGCGGTTATCCGCTGTCTTACGGCAAGGGCTATGAAATAGACTTCGGCGACAGCGAAAACACGGAAAACGTCACGGTATTCCATGCGGGTACTGCCGAAAAGGATGGCAAAATCGTGACCTCCGGCGGCAGAGTCCTCGGAGTTACGGCAACGGGAAAAGACCTTAACGCCGCTCTCTCTACCGCTTACAAAGCAACCGAGCAGATTAAATTTAAGGACGCCTTTTACAGAAAAGACATCGGTGCGCGTGCGCTTGCCGCACTGAAAAAATAAACAGGAAGTGACGAAATGGTATACAGAATTTACGTTGAAAAGAAAAAACAATTTGCAGACGAGGCTGCATCGCTTTTATCGGATATACGCTCACTGCTTATGATAGACTCGCTTGAAGAGCTTCGTATTTTCAACAGATACGATGTGGAAAACATCAGCGAAGAGCTTTTCGAGTGCTGTGAAAAAACCGTTTTCTCAGAGCCGCAGCTTGACAACACCTACGCTCGCCTGCCTCAGACCGACGCCACGGTATTTGCAGTTGAATATCTGCCGGGTCAGTTTGACCAGAGGGCTGACTCCTGTGCTCAGTGTATTCAGATAGTTTCGGAGGGCGATAAGCCGACTGTTCGCACCGCAAAAGTATATATGCTTTTCGGCAAGCTTGCTCCGGCACAGCTTGAGGCTATCAAAAAGTATGTAATAAACCCCGTAGAGAGCCGTGAGGCTTCTCTTGAAAAGCCCGAAACGCTGAATGTCAACTACAACATTCCGACAAGCGTTGAAACTCTTACGGGATTTACGGAGCTTAACGAAAATGAGCTCAAGGCATTTATAGACAAATATGCTCTTGCAATGGACCTTGCGGATATTGAGTTTTGCCGCAAATACTTCAAAGGCGAGCATCGCGACCCGACTATAACGGAAATCAGAATGATTGATACATACTGGTCGGACCATTGCCGCCATACCACGTTTCTCACGACGATAGACGGAGTAAAAACAGAGGACAAAACCATACAAAAGGCATACGACAGATATGTTTCCATACGCAAGGAGCTTGGCAGAGAAAAGCCGCAGAACCTTATGGATTTGGCGACTATCGGAGCACGTTATTTAAAACACACGGGGCAGCTCAAAAATCTTGATGAATCGGATGAAATCAATGCCTGCACCGTAAAAATAAAGGTTGATGTAGACGGCGAAGACGAAGATTGGCTCTTCTTATTTAAAAACGAAACACACAACCACCCGACGGAAATCGAGCCGTTCGGCGGCGCGGCAACCTGCATAGGCGGAGCTATCCGCGACCCGCTGTCGGGCAGAGGATATGTTTATCAGGCAATGCGTGTTACCGGTGCGGCAGACCCGTTAAAGCCCGTAAGCGAAACCATGCCCGGTAAGCTGCCGCAGAGAAAGCTCGTAACCACAGCTGCGGCAGGATACAGCTCATACGGCAACCAGATAGGGCTTGCGACCGGCTCGGTAGACGAAATCTACCACCCCGGATATGTTGCAAAGCGTCTTGAAATAGGTGCCGTTGTAGGTGCCGTTCCTGCAAAAAATGTTCGCCGTGAAGAGCCTGTTCCCGGTGACATAATCATCTTACTCGGCGGCAGAACCGGCCGTGACGGCTGCGGCGGTGCGACAGGTTCTTCTAAATCGCATAAGCTCTCGTCACTTGAGCATTGCGGTGCCGAGGTTCAAAAGGGTAACGCTCCGGAAGAGCGAAAATTGCAGAGACTTTTCAGAAACAGTGAAGTTACAAAGCTCATAAAAAGATGCAACGACTTCGGTGCCGGCGGCGTATCGGTAGCCATAGGCGAGCTTGCCGACGGCTTGCACATTGATTTGAATAAAGTCCCCAAGAAATACGAAGGTCTTGACGGCACGGAGCTTGCAATTTCCGAATCGCAGGAGAGAATGGCCGTTGTAGTTGCAAAAGAGGATGCGGAAAAGTTCTTGGAGCTTGCCAAAACGGAAAACCTCGAAGCCACCGCTGTTGCCGAGGTTACCGACACAAACCGCCTTACAATGGAATGGAACGGCAAAAAGATAGTCGATATTTCCCGTGAATTCTTAAATTCAAACGGTGCCGAAAAGCACACTCTTGTAACAGTTACAAATCCTCAGCCCATAGTTAAAAGCGTTGAGGGTAAAACCAACGGTGAGAAATTCCTGAAGCTCGCCGATGACCTTAATATTTGCTCAAAGCGCGGACTCTCGGAGCGTTTTGACTCAACAATAGGCGCAAATACAGTGCTTATGCCCTTCGGCGGAAAATATCAGATGACGCCGGCTCAAGGCATGGCGGCTAAAATTCCCGTTCTTAATAAGGACACAAAGACCTGCTCGGTTATGGCTTGGGGCTACAACCCATTTATCACCGAGAAAAATCAGTATCTCGGCGCATACCTTGCGGTTGTGGAGTCCGTATCAAAGCTTATAGCCACGGGCGGAAACACGGAAAATTGCTACCTCACATTCCAGGAATATTTTGAGAGAATGACAAGCGACAGCAAGCGTTGGGGTCAGCCCACCGCGGCACTTCTCGGCGCACTTACGGCTCAGCTTGAGCTCGGAATAGCGTCAATAGGCGGCAAGGATTCCATGAGCGGCACATTCGAGGATATTGACGTTCCTCCTACTCTCGTTTCATTTGCGGTTTCCGTCGGTTCAAGCGACGATGTTATGTCGCCTGAGTGGAAGCTCCCATGCTCTAAGGTCTACTACATAGAGCCGAAGAAAAATTCCGACGGCACATTTGACACAGAGAGCCTTAAAGCGGTATTTGCAAGAGTTGAAAAGCTCATTAAGGAGAAAAAGGCTCTCGCCGTATTTACCCCGTCTTACGGAGGCATTGCCGAGGGCGTTATGAAGGCCTGCTTCGGAAACAAAATAGGCTTTGCTTTTGACAAGAGATTCCCGGCGGACAAGATATATGATTACAGCTACGGTTCGTTTGTTATAGAAGCCGCCTGTGAGCTTGACGACGCGGTTCTCCTCGGCGAAACGACCATGGATTATTCCGTAAAGATAGGCATTGAAAAAATCGACCTCAACGAAATCCAAAAAGTATACGAGAACAAGCTTGAACCCGTATTTGCCTGCAACATTAAGACTCCCGAAAAGGCTGTAAACGCATACAGCTTTACAGCAAAAACGCGCATTTCGCCCAAAATCGGCATCAAAAAGCCCAGGGTTTTGATTCCCGTATTCCCCGGAACGAACTGCGAATACGATACAACAAGGGCGTTTATTAACGCCGGCGCAGATCCCGAAGTTATGGTAATCAAAAACCTCTCTGCATCTGACGTAACCGAGAGCGTAAATGTTTTCGCCGAAAAAATTGAAGCTTCGCAGATAATATTCATTCCCGGCGGCTTCTCCGGCGGCGACGAGCCGGACGGCAGCGGTAAATTTATAACCGCATTCTTCCGCAATCCCGTCATAAAAGAAAAGGTCCACGCACTGTTAAAAGAACGTGACGGACTTATGGCCGGTATCTGCAACGGCTTCCAGGCACTTATAAAACTCGGTCTTGTCCCCTACGGTGAAATCATAGAGCCGAGTGCCGACACACCGACGCTTACCTTTAACACCATAGGCAGACATCAGTCCAGACTTGTCAACACGAGAGTTGCCTCAAACAAGTCTCCGTGGCTGTCGTCCTCAAATGTAGGCGATATACATACTGTTGCGATTTCTCACGGCGAAGGCAGGTTTGTTTGCCCGAAAGAGCTTTTCCGCTCACTTGCGGAAAACGGTCAGATTGCAACGCAGTACGTTGACGAAAACGGAAAGCCCACCATGAACATCAGATTCAATCCGAACGGCTCCTTTGAGGCGGTCGAGGGCATAACCTCGCCGGACGGAAGAGTATTCGGTAAGATGGGTCATTCCGAACGCTTCTCCGATAACGTATATAAAAACGTTGACGGCAACAAAGATAACCGTATGTTTATAAATGCGGTAGATTACTTCAAAATCTAATAAAAAAAGACCCGCTGTGAAAAAAATTCAAGGAGGAAGATTCACAGTGGGTCTTATTTTTATCAATTGTCGCCGAAGAGGCTGAGCAAAGACCGTAAAGTTTTTACTTTGCGGTTTTTTACTTAAACAAGCCTCGGAGCTTCATTTTTCGGCGACAACGCTTTATAATAACCCGATAAAAATCGGCTTATTTCATTATTAGACGGCTGCAAGAGCTGCACCGAGCGCCTTGCACTCTGCGATTGCATCATCAGAGGGAGCGTCGTTGCATATCACCGACTCTGTCACAAGCACTGCACCGTCTGCCGTGCAAGTCTCCTCCCAGCTTCTCATCCATTCGCCGTCGCCCCATCCGTAAGAGCCGAAGAGCGCAATTTTTTTGCCTCCGAGATCACCCTCGCACGAATTAAACATAGGCTCGAACTCGCTGTCCTCAAGCTGTTCGCTGCCCATTGACGGACATCCGAACGCCACAGCGTCAAAAGAGGAGAGCATTGACGCATCAAACTCGGAAGCCGTAAAAAGCTCTGCCTTAGCGCCGCCCTCGCGAACACCGTCAACCACGGCCGAAGCCATTACCTCGGTATTTCCCGTTCCGCTCCAATATACTACTGCTACCTTACTCATTTTATCATATCCTTTCAGATCATTTATTATGACTGCTCACAACAAGACGTTCAAATGAATTGTGCTTTTTGTAAGCGTCTTTATACACTCTTGTGCATTTTTTATAAAGCTTGAATTTTTTCTGAGCCTCCGCTTCGTCACCGTAAACCTTCCAAGTGCCGACGCATTTTGAATTTTTTGCGCCGTGCTTTATAAAGCCGCTGACATCCTCAGACGGATAACCCAGAAAGAGTCCTATTTCGTGCGGAAAATCCTCTTCGTGCCTGACACGTCTTATGAGCTCCGCCACACATCTTTCGGTACAGCCCACGGGGTAAGCCCTCTCCGACAGCAGCTCGGCAGCGGTTTTGTCGGCAAGGTCTTTTTCGAGCCTGTCGGGTCTGTAAAGATATATCAGTGCCCTTGTTTTTGTGATTTTAACCGGCATAATGCGAAGCCCGCGAGGCACAAGCCGCCGATTCAGCTCGCGAATCGAGCGAAGCAATTCGTTTTTATCGTCAACCTTGCTGGAAAACAGATTTCCGGTTTTAAGACCGGCAAGGCATGGCGAACAGCAGTTAATAACCGTTTCTTCGGACAAAATCGGTCACTCCTCTCTTATGTCAAAATCCGTAACACAGTCCACGTGGTTAGCGCTTGCTAACTACAAGAGCTTTTTAAAATCCGCTCTATGCGGCGGATTTATTGCGGCACCGTCAAGGGAATTTAAACTCCGCATATGGCACCGATTTAATAATTCTGCGCTTCAAGTCGGTTAGCATATGCTAACCGTTTGGTGTAAAAACTTCCTGCTCGACTTTACGAGCAGGTCGTTTACATAGGAATTATATCAGATTGCCGAACGGTATGTCAAGTATATTTTTTATCAGCCTTGTATTTCTGCCGCAATTTCCTTCGCCAAGGCTGCAAGGGCTGCTGCATTGCCGCCATTAACCGCTGATTTTATCGTAGTGGTATTCTCGCAGATTTTACAGCTTTTAAGCGTTTCTACGGCCTCGCGCATTTTTTTGCCGGCGGTGGGCGCCCATGTTCCGTTATCAATTATCGCAAACGTCTTATTTGAAACATTAAGACGTTTCATATCCGAAATATAATCGTCCATCTTGGGATAAATCTCAAGATTGTATGTAGCCGACATCAACACTATGTGACTGCAGCGGAAGGTCTCTGAAATGAGATAAGACACGTCGGTCGAAGAGACGTCATACATGGCGATATCCTTAACACCGAGCTTTGACAATTCATTTGCAAGATAATATGCGGCATTTTCGGTATTGCCGTAAATCGACGCATAAGCTATCATAACCGAATTGCCCTCAGCCTCATATTTACTCCAAAGATCATATTTATTTATGATATAAACAAGATTTGAGCGCCAAACCGGTCCGTGCAAAGGGCATATCATCTGAATATCGAGCGTCAAAGCTTTTTTGAGAAGCGACTGCACCTGCATACCGTATTTGCCGCAAATATTTGTATAGTATCTGCGATAATCCGGAAGCCAATCACGGTCAATATCGTATTCGTCGTTGAATATGTTGCCGTTCAGCGCACCGAATGCACCGAATGCGTCCGCGCTGAAAAGAACTTTTTCAAAGCTTTCATACGTCACCATAACCTCAGGCCAATGAACCATAGGCGCCGTATAAAACGACAGCTCATGTTTACCGAGGGACACGGTATCGCCCTCTTTTACGACTATTTTCTCATTTTTAAGCTCATCGCCGAAAAACTGCGCCATCATATCGACAGCCTTTTTGGTTGCGACTAAAGCCGCGTCGGGATAGAGGTCGCAAATCAGCCTTAAGCTGCCTGCATGATCCGGTTCCATATGATTCACAACAATATAATCAAGCGTTTTACCGTTAAGCGCAGCCTTCACGTTCTCAACGAAAACACGACTCGAATCATAATCCACGGCATCTATAAGTGCCGTTTTTTCATCATTTATAATGTAAGAATTGTATGAAACACCGCGCGGTATGGGGAAAATATTTTCAAACAGCGAAAGACGTCTGTCGCTCACACCGACATAGGTGATGTCATTTGTAATCTGTCTTGTAACCTGCATAGTCTGATCTCCTGTGTATAAAATATAGCTTTAGCATAGCTCTTCGTTTAGCAGTATAACATAAAACGAGTCCAAAATAAATATGTGAAAACATAAATTTAGAGTTTTATATTGACTTTTTGCATTTTGTTTGCTAAAATACTGAATGTTGTTTGCGGGTGTAGTTCAATGGTTAGAATTCCAGCCTTCCAAGCTGGCTGTGTGGGTTCGATTCCCATCACCCGCTCCATATGAAGACAACTTACGGACTAATTAAAGTTCGTAAGTTTTTATTTTATAAAAATATAATGTTCTCTTTCTAGGAAGGAGGACATTTTTTATGCTTGAATTTAAAATTACCCAAGAACTTAAACCTAATCCTAAACTTTTAGAACTAATTAAAGACTTTACTTATAAAACTAAAAAGGGAAAAGTCAAAGTTCTTCTAAATACTAATTTGTCTTAAATGAATATGTTTTTGTGTAAATAATCTTTAAAAAAGAGGAAAAAATTATCAAAATAATTTAATCCTCTTTTTATATTTTTTAGACTGTGGGAGTAAAAGTAGTGTCTAGCCAGCACTGAATTTATACTCCCGCATAAATTCTACTCTGGGAATTCCCATACCCTTATTTAAGATAATTATTTAAATATTCAATCCATTCAGGAGCATTTTCTTCATTAAACAAATGATATAAAAAATCTACAACTATTTGATGCCTATTTTTAGATTCTTCTTTACCAGAATCAGTTAGCATTAAATCTTTAAGTTTTAATATTTTTTCAAAAATATGGCATACACTACTATCTGCACATTTTCTTGTATATTTTTCTGCATTCATATCTTCAATTGGGAAAATATTTCTATCAAAAAATGGTTTTCCATTTTTCATACTATAAGTATAGACTCTTAAAATACCATTTGCTCCTAATGCATCACACATATCTACATCTGATACAATTTTCCCTTCAAGAGTTGTTGGACTATGTCCTTTTAATCTTTTGCTATATCCAATATTATTAATAGCATCACATACTTGTTCTTGGATATCTTTATCAACATTGCAATCATCCATAATTATTTTGGCGTTTGTAAGTTCCTCTGCATTTTCCATACCAAATAACTTATAATCATCTGCATCATGAAGTAATGCTATTAATGATACTATATATTTATTTGCATTTTCTTTTTCAGCAAATTTTAAAGATAAATCTAAAACCCTATTAATATGTTCAAGTCCATGTCCAGAGTTGTCTCCCTCTAATAGTTTTGCTACTTCATTTTTTACTTTTTCTATATGATTACTAACATTATATTTGTACATAACTTCAGAACTCCTTTTATAGACATTTGTTATTTTTGATAATTCAGAAATAGATAAAAAATCAAAAAGTTTGGTTGGATATGTAGGTCTATATTATGAATAATCTTCTTGTTTTCCAAAATAAAATTTTTTACTATCTTTTTCCACATTATATTTCATAAAATCACCTTTATAAAATAATACTATAAAACAACAAAACTTTCCATGCTCCCGTTGAAATTCAATAAGAATTCATATATAATATTTTTAGAAAGGGAGCGTTATGGTTCGTAAGCTGTTGCTTAATCGCTCCAAAAACCGACAAGCTTCAACTGAACTTGTCGGTTTTATTTTTACCGAAAACAGTAATACAGTCCAAAAACACCGCGACCTAAAGTACTCACAAAAACAAGTGCTTTAGGTCGTTTTAGGCTGTTTAAAATGCAATGGGTTTTTGGTTTTGCTTTTAACCGTTCAGGATTATTTTATCTTTAAAGCCTCGTACATACAGAGGAACTCCTTTTCGGTCTCGGATATATTTTTTGAGTTATCCTTTACATCTATATGTATTTCCGGTGTAAAGTCAAACAGCTTGTCGCCGTGGTAGCAAAGAAACTCGTGATACAGTAAGCTGTCGTCTACGGATTTCACCTTTTCCTTTTCGACATCGTCAATATCAAGCGTCGCATATTTTGAAAAAATTACCTTTTGCAGCTTTTTTTCATATTCGGAAAACAGCGGGAAGTGCATTTTCAAAGGTCTTGTCATATCTCCTATATAGCTTTCGGCGCTGTCGTGCAAAAGACAAAAAAGCGCGACCCTTTTTGAATATCCGCGTGCCGTTGCCTCAAGCGCGCAGTTTATGGAATGTCTTGCCACCGAATAAAACTCGGTGAAATGACCGTTTGCCCTTGTCATCATAGAAAGAGCGTGCGCTATGTCGCGTATGTCTATATCGTCTTCGCACGGATTTGTCGGGTCAAAGCGTATTTTGTTTATTGTTGAAATTTCGTTTTTTCTTGTGTTTGCCACAATACCACTTCCGAAGTATATTTTACACTTTTGCCGCTCCGAGTGCAATACCGATTTACATACAAAAAAGCTGCAATTCTTTTACATCTATTATATGAAAATATAGAAAGCGGTCCGTAAAGTCATATAGCTTTACGGACCGCTATGCTTATTCGGTTACGGTTTTTTCCTCGGCCTTGTCAAAAACAAATTTGTCATCTTTGACATTGCAGATATACTTGCCGCCCTTTTTCACGTTGCCCTTGAGCATTTCCTCGGACAAAGCATCCTCAATTCTGCTCTGGATAGCACGTTTCAGAGGTCTTGCACCGTATACATCGTCGAAGCCTGCGTCGGCTATCTTGCTGACAGCTTCATCGGAGAAAGTAACCTCGATACCCATATCCTCAACGCGTTTCTGGAGAACAGCGAGAAGTCTTGAAGCGATTTCTTTGATGTTTTCCTTGGTAAGGCGCTGAAATACTATTATGTCGTCTACTCTGTTAAGGAATTCGGGACGGAAGGTATTGCGAAGCTCACCCATTACAGCGTCCTTGATTTCCTTTTCGTTCTGCTCAAGCTCTTTTGCGCCTGCGGCAAAGCCGAACGCCTTTTGCTTCTGCGAAATGAGCTTAGCACCGACATTCGAGGTCATTATGATGATGCAATTCTTAAAGTCAACGCGTCTGCCCTGGCCGTCTGTCAGAACACCGTCGTCAAGTATCTGCAAAAGCATATTGAACACGTCGGGGTGTGCCTTTTCAATCTCATCGAAAAGTACAACGGAGTACGGTTTTCTTCTTACCTTTTCGGTAAGCTGACCGCCCTCGTCATAGCCGACATATCCGGGGGGCGAACCTATGAGACGGGACACCGTGTGTTTCTCCATATACTCAGACATATCAAGTCTTATCATAGCGTTTTCGTCACCGAACATAGCGGCGGCCAGAGCCTTGCAAAGCTCTGTTTTGCCGACGCCCGTGGGGCCTAAGAAGATGAACGAGCCTATGGGCTTTTTCGGGTCCTTAAGTCCGACTCTGCCGCGGCGGATAGCTCTTGAAACAGCCTCGACCGCTTCATCCTGACCGACTATGCGGCGATGAAGCTCATCCTCCATATGAAGAAGTCTGTCACTCTCTTCGGTAGAAAGCTGAGTTACGGGAACTCCGGTCCAAGAGGATACTATATCGGCAATGTCGGCGGGAGTTACCTCGTCATGGCTCTTGCCTGCCATATCGTGCCAGTTTTCTTTCTTGTCCTTAATTTCCTTGTCGAGCTTACGCTCCTCATCACGAAGAGCTGCAGCACGCTCAAATTCCTGAGCATTTACAGCCGAGAGCTTTTCCGCCTCAACACTCTTTTTCTTGTCTTCGAGTTCTTTAAGGTCAGACGGAGCCGTATAGGAACGAAGTCTTACCCTTGAAGCCGCTTCATCGATAAGGTCTATGGCTTTGTCGGGCAAATATCTGTCGCCTATATATCTCGTAGAGAGTTTAACGGCGGACTCGATAGCCTCATCGGTTATCTTTACCTTGTGATGAGCTTCATATTTATCTTTAATGCCCTTGAGTATTTCAATAGCTTCCTCCTGCGAGGGTTCATCAACCATTACAGGTTGGAAGCGACGCTCCAAAGCGGCATCTTTTTCGATGTGCTTACGGTATTCCTCAATAGTGGTTGCACCGATTATCTGAAGCTCGCCTCTTGCGAGAGAGGGCTTTAAGATATTGGCTGCGTCAGCCGCACCCTCGGCGCTGCCTGCGCCTATAAGAGTGTGAACCTCATCTATGAAGAGGATAACGTCCTTGGCGTTTTTAACCTCGTCGATAACCTTTTTAATTCTCTCTTCAAAATCGCCGCGGTATTTTGTACCTGCAACCATACCGGTAAGGTCAAGAGAATATATCTTTTTGTCCTTTAAAAGCTCGGGAACCTCACCCGAAACAATTTTAAGAGCAAGCCCCTCGGCGATTGCCGTTTTGCCGACGCCGGGCTCGCCTATAAGGCAAGGATTGTTTTTGGTACGTCTTGAGAGAATCTGAATAACTCTCTCTATTTCTTTCTGACGGCCGATTACAGGGTCAATCTTACCGTCCTTTGCGAGCTTTGTAAGATCTCTGCCGAACTGCGAGAGCATACTCTCGTTTTCCTTGCCGCCGTCCTTATTGTCGGTGCCGGCGTTTGCCGTACCGCCCATAAGAGCCTTTGACACATCATTTACAATGTCCTGCATGGAGACTCCGGCGCGGCTTAAAAGAAGCGTTGCGCTGCATGAGCCCTCACGCGCTATTGCGAGCAATACGTGCTCCGTACCTACAAGCTGCTGACCCATCTGCCTTGCGAATGCAACAGAGGTTTCGAGAATGTTTTTGCTTCTCGGTGTAAAGTCGTCGGGCTGAAGCTCGGTAGGTACGCCTACGCCGATGCTTCTCTTGAGCTCTTCTTCTATGTCGGCATAGGTTATATTATGTGCAGCAAGCACCGCACCCGCAACAGTGGATGTATCCGAGAGAAGGCCGAGCAATATATGCTCGCTGCCGATGTAAGTATGTCCCAAATCCTCGGCTGCCTTTACCGCCGCATTCAAGGACTTATTTGCTTTTTCCGTAAAACCGGTGAATTTGAACATAACTGTCATTCCTTTCAAATTAATTGATAAATTAACGCCGCAAAGCGAAAATTCATTTAAAGTCTTTGTCTTACTTGCTTTGCGCGCTCAATGTCGCGCTCGCGGCTGTCAAGATTTTTGCCCGCCGCCGCGTTTATTGTTGCGGGCTGCATTGAAATCATAAGCTCATCGACGGTCTCGGGCTTAACATTTATAAAACCCGCAACCGCTCCGAGACGAACCTTTGATACGAGAGCCATAAATTCCTTAACCGGAAGAATCCTCGCCGATTTCAGAATTCCGTAGGCTCTGAATATCTCATCCTCGGTTTCTATGCTTTTAACCATTTCCGCTCTCGCTGTTCTCTCCTGCGCCGCAAGCTGCAGCGTTACCGTTTTGAGATTGTCAATAGCGGCTTTTTCGGAGATACCGAGAGTTACCTGATTACTGAGGCAGTATATATCGCCCATGGGAACGCTCCCCTCACCGTAAGAGCCGCACACCGTAAGACCGAGCTTTGATACGGTTGAAGAGATAGAGCTCATCTGGCCGCACGCCGTAAGCGCCGGAAGATGAAGAAGCACCGAGGCTCTCATACCCGTACCGAGATTGGTCGGACATTGGGTAAGGTAGCCGAGACGGTCATCAAATGCGAAAACAAATTTTTCGTTAAGCTCATCGTCTATTCTGTCTGCCTCGGCATAAGCCGTTTCGAGTGAAAGACCGGGTTTCATAACCTGTATTTTAATATGGTCCTCTTCACAGAGCATTATGCTTATGCCCTCGCTGTCTGATAAAAGCAACGCTCTGCCGTCATAAGACGATGCAAATTCGGGACTTATCAGATGCTTTTCGGCAAGCGATACTATCTGCGGTTGAGTAAGAGTTTTCATCTCGATAAATTCGAGATTCTCTCTGCCGCATACAGCGTCGCCGATTTTTTTATTCAGAGCCGTTCTCGTTTTCGTATCAAGCTTGCAGGGAAAAGGATAATCCTCAATATTTCTCGCAAGTCTTATGCGTGTGCTTATAACGATGTCGTTTTGTTCGCCTGCGCCTATATACCACTTACTCATTTTTGATTATCCTCGCTTTCCAGCTTTTTGATCTCGTCGCGAAGGCGTGCCGCCTCTTCGTAATTCTGAGCCTCAACCGCCTGCTTAAGATTTTCCTTAAGCTCTTCGGTTTTGCTGAGCTTCTTTATTTCCGGAGAAGTATTTGCCTTTTTACCCTCGTGATGGGTTCTGCCGTGGATACGCTCAAATGAGGGAAGAAGCTTATCGTAAAATGTACTGTAACAATCGCCGCAGCCCATTCTGCCGCTTCTTACGATGTCATTAAACGTACTGCCGCACTTTTCACAGCGGACTATACCGTTGCTGAGAGCGCCGACCGTTGCCTCGTTGAAAAACGAGCCGAGCATATCTGAAAAGTTGAAGCCGAAATCCGGAAAGACGCTGTCATAGCCGAGAGCGCGTGCACAATCGGAGCAAAGATGAGCTTCCGTGGCCTCGCCGTTTACAATCCTTTTGATATGTGTAGTTGCCTCATATTTACCACAGTTTTGACACAACATATAAATCACTCCTTATTTCATAGATGAAATCAACATTTGCTTAAATATATTCGCCCTAAGCTTATCGCGAAGCTCGTGCGGCACATCGTGATACGACTTATCGGCGGTTGCCGCCAGCATTACCGCCGCCTCTTTATCCTCCAAAAGCCCTCTGTCGTGCAAATTCACGATATGTGCGCGACAGGATCTTTCATCAATATTATTTCCTATCGAATTGATGAGGTGCATTTTCAGAGTGCTGAGATCGTATGTGGCTCTGGTTATCTTGATATAACCTCCGCCGCCGCGGCGGCTTTCTACTATATAGCCGTGCTCCGGCGTAAACCGTGACGAAATGACGTAATTTATTTGGCTCGGCACGCACCCTAACTGCTCTGCCAAATCATTGCGGCGTATTTCGGTAGTTCCGCTGTCGGAGAGCATATCAAGAATCATACCGGCTATTTCCTTGCTTAAGTTCATTTGTTAATCACTCCGTCTTTTTCCGATTGTCAGAGGACTTTTACAGTACCCGGCTCATCGCCTAATCTGTTTGACTTTGACTATCTTTGACCTTTGACATTTTCTATTATATGTTTTTCGCCTTTTTTGTCAAAGGTCAAAAAAGGTCAAATTTAGTTTTTGTGAAGATGAAAATACATATTATCTCTTGTTTTCTTTAAGTTACTGCTTTTTTTATGCTTTTTGCTCATTTTTCATTCCGAGGCTGACTCTTCGGCTCATAAATCAGGCAAAAGCGAGCCCAAAAGCCCTCTGTACCGTCAATTTCACGCCTCCCCTCCTCCTGTTTCGCGAAAGTTTAAATGTCAAATTCTTTCTCAAAGGTCAAATTTTTTTGACTTTTATACTCACAAAAATATATTGTATGCCGAAACATCGAAAAATATTAACACAAGCTTTGCCGTTTACATAATATGTATTGAAGGCGGGCAAAAGCCTGCCGTTAAATCTGAAAGGAGGATATTGGATGAACTGCTTTGGCGGATGCGGCAACAACGGTCTTTTGATACTTGTCATCATCATAATCCTGCTCTTTGCGGACGGTAGCTACGGCAAGAACGGCTGCGGCTGCGGTAATGACTGCGGTTGCGGTAACTCAGGCTGCGGCGGCTGCGGGTGCGGCTGCTAATCGGTAAAACGGCACAGCCGAAGATTCGGCATACGCGGCCGCTTACGCGCAAAAATCCGACCGTATACAAGCCGAATCTTCACCGATAAAAAATCCGCCTCGGGAATCCTCCCGGGGCAGATTTGTTTTTAATTGCACAATATACAGTTTTTTCACAAAAGCCGCTATTTAACGGCTTCGGCTATATTCATAAGGCACTTGTACCGATACTGCGGCGCGTTTGCCGCAATGTATCTTTTAAGCTCTCCGCACAGCGCACCGTTTATTATATACTTCTTAATAACAAAACCGCGGCGCACGGATTTTGTCAGATACATAGAATCTACAAGGCTGAAATTGTTGAGCAAGAGAAAAACGCCCTGTTGATATTTCATAAGGTCGTTTGTGGGTATGTCAATCAGCTTTGCTACGGGCGACATACTGCTGCAAAGCTCCTCAAGCTTTTTAAAATCCTCCCTCAGGGAAAGCTTCGGCATAAACCCCCTGTTTTTCCTCTTTTCCGTAAAATATTTTATCGTCTCTTCGCGGAAATCGGTGTTTACTATGTTAACATTATAATTTCCGAGCCACTCATTGACCTCGTTCATATCTGACGAGGTATCATCGTCGCCTATGTCCTCGGCCGTGTATATAACTATATCGCTGTCCGCCGTTTCTCTGCCCTTAATGGCAAACGAGAGAGCTACGTAAATACATTTTGTGAAGTCCACAAACGGGCTTATGTCAAGGTAATGCTGTGCAAATGCCGTCATATAGTACATACTGTCCTTAGACGGTTCGCCGTAGAGAGTTTTGTATACCGATATAAAATGTTTTCTTGAACAGTAAAAATCAAAAAGCTTTTTACTGTCAATATTAAAAATCGAACCGCCGTTCATTTCCTCTATCACGTCTTCATTTCTCAGAAGAGTTGGTATGAGCCTTCTCGTGCGGCTCTTTATTCTCTCGCCGCGGTAATAGAGCTTTTTGCCGCCGTTGTATGGCTCCAGCAGCACTCTGCCGAAATCGTCGAATGTGTCTATTTTAATTTCGGACACATCAAAATTGACATCGAACGCATCCTCTAATCTGTCTTTTATTCTCGTCCCCATTAAACCCTGAGGCAATTTTACGTCTTCTATCTTCAAAGCAGCATCACCGTACCTCGACTTTTGTTACAGTATAACATAAAGCACATTGTTTTGGCAAATAAAGATAACCTTCGACAATATTTGTGTTATTACACACACAGCACAAAATTTGCACAAATAAATATGTAATTTTTTTGAGAATTTACCCTTTTTTTCAATTAAAATGAGGTTTACATAATTTCATAAAAGTGTTAAAATTACAGAGTATGTACAATACATCCATTCTGTTAAATATCCATTCAAGGAGGAAATATCAAATGGCAGAAACCAAAAAGGCCTTAGTCGAGCGCAAAGCTAAGACTATGGACGGTAATAATGCCGCTGCTCACGTATCTTATGCGTTTACCGAAGTAGCAGGTATTTACCCGATTACCCCGTCAAGCCCTATGGCTGACTATGTTGACCAGTGGTCGGCACAGGGACTTAAAAACATTTTCGGAACCACAGTTAAGGTTGCCGAGATGCAGTCCGAGGCAGGCGCTGCCGGAACCGTTCACGGTTCTCTCGCAGCAGGCGCTCTCACTACGACTTACACCGCTTCACAGGGACTTCTTCTTATGATCCCGAATATGTATAAGATTGCCGGTGAGCTTCTTCCGTGCGTATTCCACGTATCGGCTCGCTGCGTTGCTTCTCATGCACTTAACATTTTCGGTGACCACTCGGACGTTTATGCTTGCCGTCAGACCGGCTTTGCAATGCTTGCCGAGACAAATCCGCAGGAGGTTATGGACTTGGGACCGGTAGCTCACCTTGCAGCTATTGAGGGCAGAGTTCCGTTCATCAACTTCTTCGACGGTTTCCGTACCTCTCACGAGATACAGAAAATCAATGTATGGGATTACAAAGACCTCAAGGATATGGTAGATATGGACGCTGTTAAGGCGTTCCGTGAGCGTGCTCTCAACCCCGAGCATCCGACAATGCGCGGTTCGCACGAAAACGGCGATATCTTCTTCCAGCACAGAGAGGCTTGCAATAAATATTATGACGCTGTTCCCGCTATCGTTGAAAAGTATATGGACAAGATCAACGAGAAAATCGGCACAGACTACAAGCTCTTTAACTACTACGGTGCTCCCGATGCAGAGAGAGTTATCGTAGCTATGGGTTCCGTTTGCGATGTTGCGGAAGAAGTTATCGATTACCTCACCGCAAAGGGCGAAAAAGTAGGTCTTGTCAAGGTTCGTCTTTACAGACCGTTCTCGGCTGCAAAATTTGTTGAGGCTATTCCGGCTACAGCTAAGAAAATCGCTGTTCTTGACAGAACCAAGGAGCCCGGTTCAATAGGCGAGCCGCTCTTCCTTGACACAATCGCTGCTCTTGACGAGATGGGCAGAACAGGTCTTAAGGTTTCCGGCGGCCGTTACGGTCTCGGTTCCAAGGATACTCCCCCCGCAAGCATTTTCGCTGTTTACGAGCATCTTAAGGAGGAGACTCCCGCACGTCAGTTCACAATCGGCATCAACGATGATGTTACTCACCTTTCACTTCCCGAAAAGCCGGCTCCCATTACCGCGGCAGAGGGTACTATCGAGTGCAAGTTCTGGGGTCTCGGCGGCGACGGTACAGTCGGTGCAAACAAAGACTCTATCAAGATCATCGGTGACCATACAGATAAGTATGTTCAGGCATATTTCCAGTATGACTCAAAGAAGACCGGCGGTGTTACAATTTCTCACCTTCGCTTCGGCGACAAGCCCATTAAGAGCTCATACTATATAAACAAGGCCGACTTCGTTGCCTGCCATAACCCCTCTTACATAGAGAAGGGCTTCAGAATGGTAGAGGACGTAAAGCCGGGCGGCGTATTCCTCATCAACTGCCAGTGGGATGAAAAGGAGCTTTCTGAAAAGCTCAATGCAGAGACTAAGAGATACATCGCAAAGAACAACATTCAGCTCTACACCGTTAACGCTATCGACATAGCTGCTAAAATAGGTCTCGGTAAGCGTACCAACACCGTTTTGCAGTCTGCATTCTTCTCGCTTGCTAAGGTTCTTCCCGCTGAGGAAGCAATCGGCTACATGAAAGAAAAAGCTCAGAAGTTTATGAAGAAGGGCATTGAGATAGTTAAGATGAACGAGGCGGCTATCGACGCAGGTGCTTCCGCTTACGTTAAGATTGATGTTCCGGATTCTTGGGCTGACGCAGAGGATGCCCCCAAAGCTGTTACCGAGCATGGTCCGGCGAAGCTTGTCAAGATGGTTGACAGCGTCATGAAGCCCGTAGGCAATATGGACGGCGACCGTCTCCCCGTATCCGCATTCTCCGAGCACGTTGACGGCACCTTCGAGCAGGGCGCTTCGGCTTACGAAAAACGCGGCGTTGCCGTTATGGTTCCCGAGTGGGACGGTGCGACTTGTGCTCAGTGTAACAAGTGCTCTTATGTCTGCCCGCACGCTACAATCCGTCCGTATGCTCTTACCGCTGAGGAAGCAGCTAATGCTCCGGCAGTTGCAACAATAGTTGACAAGAAAGGTAAAGGCAAGGACGTTTACAAGTATACAATGGCTGTTTCTCCGCTCGACTGCATGGGCTGCGGCGTTTGCGTAGGCGTTTGCCCGACCAATTCTCTTAAGATGGTTGCACGTGAGACTCAGGATGCTAAGCAGGCTGCATTTGACTACATGGTTGAAAACGTTACGGTCAAAGAGGATCTTGCAAACAACACCGTTATGGGCAGTCAGTACAAGACTCCGCTTCTTGAATTCTCAGGCTCATGCGCAGGCTGCGCCGAGACTTCATATGCAAGACTTGTAACTCAGCTCTTCGGCGACAGAATGTATATTTCAAACGCTACCGGATGCTCCTCAATTTGGGGCGGCCCCGCAGGCACATCACCCTACACCGTTGATAAGAACGGTCACGGCCCCGCTTGGGCTAACTCCCTCTTTGAGGACAACGCAGAGCACGGCTACGGCATGTATCTCGGTCAGGAAGCCATTCGCAATCGTCTTGTAGAAGAGGTTGCCGCTATTAAGGATTCCGACAAGGCTCCCGAGGACGTAAAGGCTGCTTGCGACGAATATCTCGCTACTTTGGAAGACGGCGAAAAGAATTCCGCGGCAACAAAGAAGCTTGTTGACGCTCTTACCGCATTCGACTGCGACTGCGAGATGAGAAAAGACATTCTTGAGCACAAAGAATACCTTTCAAAGAAATCGGTTTGGGTATTCGGCGGCGACGGTTGGGCATACGACATCGGCTTCGGCGGTGTTGACCACGTACTCGCACAGAACAAGGATATCAACATTCTTGTATTTGATACCGAGGTTTACTCAAACACCGGCGGACAGGCTTCAAAGGCTTCCAACATCGGTCAGGTTGCACAGTTTGCTGCCGCAGGTAAGGAAACCGCTAAGAAGAGCCTTGCCGAGATAGCTATGAGCTACGGCTACATCTACGTAGCACAGGTAGCTATGGGTGCAGACCAGAATCAGACAATCAAAGCTCTTACAGAGGCTGAGGCTTATGACGGTCCGTCACTCGTTATCTGCTACGCTCCGTGCGAAATGCACTCCATCAAGGGCGGTATGACTCATTGCCAGGATGAAATGAAGAAGGCTGTTGACGCAGGCTACTGGAATATGTTCCGCTTCAACCCCGACCTCAAGAAAGCCGGCAAGAATCCGTTCACTCTTGATTCCAAGCCCGCTTCGGCAAGCTATCGTGACTTTATAATGAACGAGGCTCGTTATTCACGTCTTACACGTGAGTTCCCCGAGAGAGCAGAAGAGCTCTTCGAAAAGGCTGAGGAGACTGCTACAAACAGATATGCTCACCTTCTCAAGCTCAAGGAAATGTTTGAACCCGACAACAAGTAATTAAGGTTCTGACTTAAAACAAAACGGATACCGTATTTAATTACGGTATCCGTTTTTTGTTGTAATTTTTAAAATTGAGCTTACCTTTTGTCGGTCAAGCCTAAAATATAATCGGTGGAGGTCTTATAAAACTTTGCAAGCGAAATCAGCACGGAAGTGGGTATATCACGCTGACCGAGCTCATAGTTGCTGTAAACCTGTTGAGAGCAATTCAAAATTGCAGCCATCTGTTTTTGCGTTAAATCGCTGTCCTCTCGTAAATCACGTATTCTTCCGTACATAACATCACCGATTAAATTATAAGTTACAACAATTTGCAGTATTGACTTTTACCGCAAATTGCAGTAAACTTTTGTTGAAGGCATAGTGTTGTGTCAAAAGCGGGCTTTTTTAAGCGATAAATTCTTTTGTGCGGCACGGCTTATAAAACAAGGAGGAGAAGTTATGGAAAACGAAAATCAGCCGGAATGCGAACGCAGTAATGCGGACACACAAAGCCGAAGCACCGCTTCAACGGACGTTTGCCGGCATTGCAAGCATTGCGGCGCGCCCTTACCGAAAGACGCATTGGTTTGTCCGTCATGCGGCGAGCCGACAGAGGAAATCAAATTCTGCAAGCATTGCGGTAAAGCGATACCCAAAAACGCTGTCATATGCACATTCTGCGGCAGGCAAGTAGAGGACCTGCAAGGGGCTAACCAACCACCGCAGATAGTTATTAACAACGATAACAACAATGCAAACACCAATGTAAACAGAAATACAAACACTGCTGTACCGCAAGGAACGCCAAAAAATAAATGGGTTGCATTTTTTCTGTGCCTGTTTTTTGGTTGTTTCGGCGCTCACAAGTTTTATGAGGGCAAAACCGGCACGGGCATTTTATACCTGTTTACCGCAGGCCTTTTCGGAATCGGTTGGCTCATTGACTGTATAACATTGCTCTTTAAGCCAAACCCGTATATACCGTGAAAGATAAAATAAAATATCTTCTTTTAATTATCATTCCCCTGTTTGCGGGCTATATAATTTACATTTTTCTTCGGGGTGACACAATAATAAGTCGCTTTACGGAAAATCTCATCGGCATAAAATTCGCGCACACCGCAAAGAACGGTTTTTTACTTTCGCTTATTAAGAATTGGGGCTGTGATTTTTTGTGGGCTTTTTCGTTTACAAGTGCCTTATTATATTTTCTCAGACACGGCAATCGTCGTTTTTTCACAGCTTCGGCAATATGTATCATATGCGGTACTGTTTTGGAGCTGATGCAAAAGTGCAACATCTTAAGCGGCACATTTGATGTCGGTGACATTTTTGCCGAAGCGGCGGCAGCGGTTATTGCCGCAATAACAATCAAAGGAGTTATGAAAAATGAAAAAGTTTAGTCCTGTTTTCGGTATTATAGCGGTTATACTCATATTTTCCCTTTTTGCCATAGGCAGCGGCAGCGATAAAGCATCTGTCAGCTCCGACAGCGCCTCTGACAACAGCAAGACCACCACACAGAAAGCTGATGAGCCGGTAAAAGTTAAGGTGGGCGAAACACTCACAACAAACACTCTTAAAATAACATATAATTCAAGTGCCGATGACAAGGGAGCGGAATACTTCCCGGCTGCAAGCGGAAATAAAATAATCAAGCTTACATTTGAAATAGAGAACATTTCATCAACCGACCAAATAGTAAGCGTTTACGATTTTAAATGTTATTCAGATGACGTTGCTTCATCTGCGTATTACTACGGCGATAACGGATTATCAACAACAACTCTTTCTTCCGGCAGAAAGGCTACCGGAAATGTGTATTTCGAAGTTCCGCAGAACGCAAACTCGATAGATGTTGAATACGAAACGAACTATTGGAGCGGAAATAAAGCGATATTTGTTGTTAAATAAGGAATTTTCAATTTTGACTCCGAAGGAATAAACAAATAAATACAAACAAATCACCGTGGAAGATTGTCCTTCCGCGGTGATTTATTTTCTGTTAAATATCTTTTCGGAAAGCTACAGTTTTTTTGCTCTTTCCGATATTGTATTACACATTTCCTCTATGTTATTTTCGGGCATTTCGGCAAGCATTGCGCACACAGCCGAACGAATATCGGTTTCCTTCGGAAACACGGTGCAAAGGCACGAACAAAGCGTATTGTAATATCGTTCATACCGCTTTGCTACGTCCTCTCCGTCCTGTGTGAAGCGAATTGCGCCGTATCTGTCTTTCTCTACAAGGCCGAGAGAGCAAAGTGATTTTGCCATTGTGTAAACGCTCGGCTTCGTAACGCCTATGGAGCGTGCAAGATCTGTACTGCGTACCCCGCGCGGTTCCATATTAAGCTCTCTCATTGCCAAAAGATATTTGATATTAGAAGCTGAAAGTGTAGACTTTTGGCTTACCAAAATTATACCTCCGAGTTCAAAAGCGGGAGACGAAGCTTGTCATCCCCCGCTTTTTCAATGTTACTTCTTTTTGTGATTGTTACAACCGCAACTGCTGTACGGGCAAGTGGCGCATCCGCCGCTGCAGGAGGATTTAATTTTTTTACTTCTTCTGACCATACTTATAATTATGGCCGCAACTATCGCAACAAGCAAAAGCGTTATCAAAATCGTTGCGAGATTTTGTGAAAGCCACGAAAGCATTTCGTATTCCTCCTTAATACCGGTTAAAATTATTTAACTCTGACTTTTTCCGTAAGAACGGTGGATTCTTTGTACTTCTTGAAGAAGAGCATATAAACGATAAGTGCAAGAACAAGTATCGCAGCTATGAGACCTGCTACGTGAACGTTGCCTGTAAATGCCGAACCGAACTGATATACCATAAGCGATACCGCATAGGCAAACAATGTTTGATAGCCTATAGCGAACCAAGTCCATTTAGCGCTGTTCATTTCACGCTTGATAGCACCGATTGCCGCGAAGCAGGGAGCGCAAAGAAGATTGAATACAAGGAACGAATAACCGCTGAGACCTGTGAACACCTTTGCGAGAGTAGCATATACATTGCCTTCTCCGCCGTAAAGAATACCCATAGTACCAACGATGTTTTCCTTTGCGACAAGACCTGTGATAGAAGCAACGGCAGCCTGCCATTCGCCCCAACCGAGAGGCTTGAATATCCAGCAAATCGCGCTGCCGATAGCAGCCAATATTGAGCTGTCTATTTCGTCCTCCGAAAGCATACGGAATGAACCGTCTACTACGCCGAAGTAGGTTGTGAACCAAACAAATATTGTTGAAAGGAGAATGATTGTACCGGCCTTTTTAATGAAGGACCAGCCGCGCTCCCACATTGAACGGAGTACGTTTTTAAGAGTGGGCCAGTGGTAAGCGGGAAGCTCCATAACGAAGGGAGCGGGATCGCCGGCAAACATCTTTGTCTTTTTAAGCATAATGCCCGAGACTATAATTGCCGCCATGCCTACGAAATATGCGGATGTTGCAACCCAAGCCGAGCCGCCGAAGATAGCACCTGCAATCATTGCTATGAACGGAACCTTAGCTCCGCAGGGGATAAAGGTTGTCGTCATAATCGTCATACGACGGTCTCGTTCGTTTTCTATCGTTCTCGAAGCCATAATACCGGGAACACCGCAACCTGTGCCTATAAGCATAGGTATGAACGATTTACCGGAAAGACCGAATTTACGGAATATACGGTCAAGCACAAATGCTATACGTGCCATATAACCGCAAGCCTCAAGGATAGCAAGCAGGAGGAACAAAACGAGCATCTGAGGAACAAATCCGAGAACCGCGCCGACACCGGCTACAATACCGTCAAGAATAAGACCGCTGAGCCAATCTGCGGCACCTGCTTTATCAAGTCCGTTCCCAATAAGCACCGGAATACCCGGAACCCATACGCCGTATGTTGAAGTATCGGGAGCACCAAAGGACTCTTTATAATCCGTGTCGAGATAATTGTCAACAGCGGTCTTAAGATCGGCTTTTGTTGCGCCCGGATGCTCGGTAACTTCGAGCGTCTCTTCGTCTTCGGTCTCGTAAGTTACTTTTGCGTTATCGGGAGTCTCTGCAACAAGAGAAGCGAGAGCGTCCTTTGCGGCAGATTCATCATATTCATCAGCACCGATGTCAACAGTGTCTTTCATTTCATCTGTGCCGTACTCGGCTATGAATGCGTCGATTATCTGGTCGCTGTCGCCGTAGTTTTCGGCAGCCTCTTCATATTTTGCCGAGCCTATTCCGAAGAGATGCCAGCCGTCGCCGAACACGCCGTCATTCATCCAGTCGGTAGCTGCGGAGCCTACGGTTACCATTGAGAGATAATAAACGAGGAACATTATTACCGCAAATATCGGAAGACCAAGCCAGCGGTTTGTAACTACGCGGTCGATTTTATCCGAAGCGGAAAGCTTGCCTGCCGATTTTTTCTTATAGCTCGCCTTGAGAATGGAAGCTATATAAATATAACGCTCGTTTGTGATGATGCTCTCCGAGTCATCGTCGAGCTCTTTCTCGGCCGCTTTTATATCGTCCTCAATATGAGCGAGAACCTTCGGGTCGAGATTTAACTGCTTTAAGACCTCGTCATCGCGCTCGAATATTTTGATAGCGTACCACCTCTGCTGCTCCTCGGGCATATTGTGAACGGCAGCCTCTTCGATATGAGCTATCGCGTGCTCAACAACACCCGAAAAAGTGTGCATTGGTACAGTCTTGGAATTCTTGGCAGCGTCGATTGCAGCCTCTGCCGCCTCCATAACTCCGTCGCCTTTAAGAGCCGATATTTCAACAACCTTGCAGCCGAGCTCTCTTGAAAGCTCCGGAACATTTATCTTATCGCCGTTTTTCTTAACAACGTCCATCATATTGATGGCAATAACTACCGGAATACCGAGCTCTGTGAGCTGAGTGGTCAAGTAAAGGTTTCTCTCAAGGTTGGTACCGTCTACGATATTGAGTATCGCGTCGGGTCTTTCACCGATAAGATAGTTTCTTGCGACGACTTCTTCCAAGGTGTAGGGAGACAGTGAATATATACCGGGCAAGTCGGTTACTGTTACACCGTCGTGCTTTTTAAGCTTACCTTCTTTTTTTTCAACGGTAACACCCGGCCAGTTACCTACGAACTGATTGGAGCCGGTAAGTGCGTTGAACAGCGTTGTTTTACCGCTGTTAGGATTTCCCGCAAGGGCAATTCGCAAATCCATTAGTATGTTCCTTTCTTTCATGATTAGCATTTGCTAACCAACTGTTCTGAAAAAACGGGAGAAATGTTCTCCCTTTTATTCTGCTTCGATTTCAATCATTTCGGCATCCGCCTTACGAATCGAAAGCTCGTAATTGCGAACCGTAACTTCAACCGGATCACCGAGCGGTGCAACCTTACGGATATAAACCTCGGTTCCCCTTGTAAGACCCATATCCATAAGTCTGCGTTTAACGGCGCCCTCACCGTGAAGCTTAACAACCTTAACGGTTTGACCGACTTTTGCATTACGCAAAGTTTCCATAGTTCTTCCTCCTTCTGCCATATTGAATATGATACGAAACAAAAAATCAAACCATGATTTTTTGTGCCATTTCCCTGCTTACTGCAACTCTTGTCTCCTTGACATTAACAATTACATTACCTGCCATGGAGGTTATCAGCGTAGCCTCGCCGCCTACCACAAAGCCGAGATTTTCAAGGTGTTTTTTCACCTCGGGACTGCCTCCGATATGCTTTATAATATTTTTCTCGCCGATATCGGCAAGTGTTAAAGGCATCATTTAACATCCCTCATCACTGCATAAAATTAAGTTAGTTAAAACTAACCGAATGCTTTTTAATTTGGTTAGCTCTCGCTAACCGTATAAATATTAGCACCGGCTAACTAAAAAGTCAATGCTTTTTTCGGAAAAATCAACCATATATTTTAATTTCGGCAAAACGCAATACGAGTTAGAGTGTGATAACTATATTGCTGTGCAAATTCGACAAAAACAAAGCTTGTACGCAAAGCTCTGCCATGTGCAGAAATTCGGTATGAAGAAAGCCGAAAAAAAGGGAATGTAAAAAAGCTTTTACATTCCCTTTGCTGTATTTTTCGGTAAACGAAGTATGTATACGCCTTATCAGTTGTTGATAAGCTTGTCTTCGTTGTTCCAGGTGTAGAGCTTTCTTACCTCTGCGCCTACTTTTTCCGACGGATGCTCCGCAGCGAGCTTTCTCATAGCCTTGAAGTGAACCTGACGGCCTGCCGGTGACATATCGAGGAGGAATTCCTTGGCAAAAGAACCGTCCTGAATATCGGAAAGAATCTTCTTCATAGCCTTTTTGGTGTCTTCGGTAACAATCTTGGGTCCGGTGATGTAATCGCCGTACTCAGCGGTGTTGGAGATTGAATATCTCATACCTGCAAAACCGCTCTGATAAATAAGGTCAACTATGAGCTTCATCTCATGGATGCACTCGAAGTAAGCGTTTCTCGGGTCATAGCCTGCCTCACAAAGAGTCTCAAAGCCTGCCTGCATAAGAGCGCAAACGCCGCCGCAAAGAACAGCCTGCTCACCGAAGAGGTCGGTTTCGGTCTCGGTGCGGAACGTGGTCTCAAGAAGGCCTGCTCTTGCGCCGCCTATTGCAAGACCGTAAGCAAGTGCCATATCAAGAGCCTTACCGGTGTAATCCTGCTCAACAGCTACAAGGCACGGAGTACCCTTGCCTGCCTGATATTCGCTTCTGACGGTGTGACCGGGAGCCTTGGGAGCTATCATTGTAACATCGACAAACTTCGGCGGCTTGATGCATCCGAAATGAATGTTGAAGCCGTGAGCGAACATAAGCATATCGCCCTCTTTAAGGTTGGGCTCGATATCCTTCTTATACATATCTGCCTGAAGCTCATCGTTGATAAGGATCATAATAATGTCGGCTTTTTTTGCAGCCTCGGCAGCGGTATAAACCTCAAAGCCCTGCTGCTCTGCCTTAGCCCATGATTTACTGCCCTCATAAAGGCCGATGATAACATTGCAGCCCGACTCCTTTGCGTTAAGAGCGTGAGCGTGACCCTGGCTGCCGTAGCCGATTACGGCGATGGTTTTACCATCGAGTAAGGACAGGTTACAGTCTTTCTCATAAAACATTCTTGCTTCTGCCATAATTTTTCCTCCTGAACATTAACAAATATTTATATTTTAGTTGTACGACATCTATAAGTCGTTGTCATACAACCATTATAACGCGAAAACAACGGTTGTCAATACTTTTTTTCATTTTCTTCCAGAGATATTTGCTCCGTGAGCAACGCATGGTGCAAATGTATGGTAACTGCGCTTTTAAGAGCCACCGCGTCACGCTTTTCAAGAAAATCCATTATAAGTATATGATCTTTGTACGCCTGTTCGGCTATCATATCAAGATTGAAATTGAGGGCAAAGGTTTGCTCTATGGTCTCGGTAAGTATCGGCATAAACCGACTTAAAAAGTCATTATGCGACGCCTTTAATATTGCGCCGTGGAAAGCCGCCTCGGAGTCTATTCTTCGCTTGCCCTGCGGGTCGCGTAAAAGCTCGCGTTGGCAAATGTCACCGAGACGCAGTATCTCCTTTATCTCGTCCTCAGTAGCTCTGCGGCTGGCAAGAGCCGCCGCCTCCGGTTCAAAAATCATACGCGTCTCATACAGGTCTCTCAGCGTTATTTTGAGCTTTGAAAACTCCTGAAAGTCTATGCTTCCCTCGGCATATTGATTGAGCGGCTGTGCCACAAAAGTACCGAGCCCGCGCTTGACTTCAAGCAACCCGTCAGACGCAAGTATGCGTATTGCCTCACGCAGGGTTGTACGGCTTATGCCGAGCTTTGCGGAAAGCTCGTTTTCGTTGGGGAGCTTTTCGCCGTATTTGTAGATATGCTCCTTAAGTATCATCTTTTGCAGCGTTTCGGCAGTTCTCTGCGACAGGTTTTCTTTTTGCATAACGGTCCCCGATCTCCTGTTGGAAATTTACATTTTAATACTACAACATCCGCGAAAAAAAAGCAACCGAATTTACTTAGCACTTGAAAACAGTTATAAAAGACGATATAATTTTATCAGATTTATTTCTTCGGAGGAAAAATTATGGATTTACGAAGCAAAAATGTAACACAGGGTGTAGAGCGTGCTCCTAACAGAAGCCTTTTCTACGCCATGGGATATACAAAGGAAGAGCTTGAAAGGCCGCTCATCGGCGTTGTTTCAGCACACAGCGAAATAGTTCCGGGTCATTTTCACCTTGACAAGCTTACAGAAGCAGTTAAAGCCGGCGTGAGAATGGCAGGCGGCACACCCGTTATGATTCCGTCAATCGGCGTATGCGACGGTATAGCGATGGGTCATATCGGTATGAAATACTCTCTGCCGTCACGCGAGCTTATTGCCGACAGCGTTGAAACCATGGCTATGGCTCACGGCTTCGACGGTCTTGTCTTGGTTCCGAACTGCGACAAGATAGTCCCCGGAATGCTTCTCGGCGCACTCAGGATAAACATCCCCACGGTAGTCTGCTCCGGCGGACCTATGATGTCGGGTCTTGTTGACGGCGTTGAAACCTCGCTCTCTAAGATGTTCGAGGCTGTCGGTGCGTGCAAAGCAGGCATTATAGACGAAGAAAAGCTCTGTGAATTTGAAAATAACACATGCCCCGGCTGCGGCTCATGCTCCGGAATGTATACCGCAAACAGTATGAACTGCCTTTGCGAATCACTCGGAATCGCGCTTCCCGGAAACGGCACCATACCCGCCGTTCACGCAGGCCGCACCCAGCTTGCAAAGCACGCCGGAATGGCGATTATGGAGCTTGTGAAAAAAGACATTAAAGCCCGCGATATTATAAATGAAAAGGCGCTCCGCAACGCGCTCGCCTGCGATATGGCTCTCGGCTGCTCCTCAAACAGCGTTTTGCATCTGCTTGCAATCGCAAAAGAGGCAGGCTGTCCCATGGACCTCAAGGTATTTAACGAAATGAGCGCAAAGGTTCCGAATTTATGTCACTTGGCACCCGCAGGCCCCACACATATGCACGACCTCAACAACGCAGGCGGCGTAAGAGCGGTTCAGGCGGAGCTTGCTAAGAAAGGACTGCTTGACCTCTCGCTTATGACCGTTACCGGAAAAACCGTAGGTGAAAACATAGAGGGAGCGTACATAAAGAACACGAACGCGATACGTCCGATAGACAATCCCTATTCAAAAACCGGCGGCATAGCGATTCTTTGGGGCAATATAGCAAAGGACGGCTGTGTTGTAAAACGCAGTGCGGTAGCACCCGAAATGCTCGTTCACACAGGCCCGGCGCGTGTATTTGACAGCGAGGATACAGCAATTAAAGCAATTTACAACGGCGAAATCAAGGACGGAGATGTTGTTGTAATCCGTTACGAAGGACCCGTAGGCGGTCCAGGTATGCGAGAGATGCTCAACCCCACCTCGGCACTTGCCGGTATGAAGCTTGACAAAACGGTTGCCCTTATCACGGACGGAAGATTCAGCGGAGCTTCAAGGGGTGCTTCGATAGGCCACGTTGCTCCCGAAGCAGCCGCAGGCGGTGAAATCGGCCTTGTAGAAGAGGGCGACATCATTGACATTGACATTCCTGCCGCAAAGGTAAATGTCAGAGTATCCGACGAGGAGCTTGCAGAGCGTAAAAAGCACTATGTTCCTCATGAGCCTAACGTCAAAACAGGCTGGCTCGCAAGATACGCGTCGCTTGTTTCCTCCGCTAAGGACGGCGCCGTTATGAAATTCTAAGCGAACAAAACAAAGCTCCGCCAAAGAAAATTCTCTGTGCGGAGCTTTTATTGTATAAACAAAAAGAGTCAATAGTCAAGAGACTACTGACTCTTTTATTTATACGGACACTTTAACTATTTGTCGCAATCCTCAATAATTATATCATCTATCGTTTTGCCTGCCGGTATAAGAGGAAGCACCTTTTCGTCTTTGGGTATAGCGCAGTCAATCCAAACGGGGCACTTATCCTCCTTAAGTGCCTTTTGGAATACGTCGTTAAACTCGGCTAAAGTATGCGCTCTATAGCCCTTTCCGCCGAAGCCCTCTATTACCTTAACATAATCGGTTTTGCGGTGCGGATCGGTCTGCGAATAGCGTTTGCCGTAGAATGCGGTCTGCCACTGACGAACCATACCGAGAACCTCGTTGTCAAAAATCACGGTTATTATCGGCAAATTATAGCTGACTGCGGTGCACGCCTCATTCATATTCATATGGAAAGAGCCGTCGCCCGTGATATGTATAACTCTCCTATCGGGGAACGCAACCTTGGCGCCTATTGCCGCTCCGTAGCCATAGCCCATAGTGCCGAGACCGCCGCTTGTCAAGAACGAACGCGGATCGGTATGCTCCAAATACTGAGCCGCCCACATCTGGTGCTGGCCGACATCGGTAACATAAACAGTATCCTTCGGTACATTTTCGCAAATCGCCCTTATAAGCTGATGCGGCGTAATAAATTTGTCGGAATCTACCGGATGATAATCGCTGTTTTTGTATTCGTCAAGGGTTTTAAGCCAATCGGTCCGGTCGCTTTGCTTTACGTAATGTAAAAGGTCCATAACGATAGTCTTAACATCACCCACCAAAGCGTGATCGACTTTAACGTTTTTATCGACCTCACTCAAGTCAATATCAATCTGTATTACCTTTGCCTTATGGGCAAAACGATTTGTATTGAGAGCGACTCTGTCGGAAAATCTCGTGCCTATCGCGACAAGCACGTCTGCTTCGTCAATAGCTTTATTGGTAACAAAGCTGCCGTGCATACCGACAAGGCCGTAATTCAGTTTTTCGCTGTAACCGAGAACTCCCGCCGCCATAAGCGTATGACAGCACGGCGCGCCCGTTTTGTTTACGAGCATACGCACAAGGTCCGAGGCTTCCGACGACACCACGCCGCCGCCTATTTCTATAACCGGTCTTTTTGCCTTGTTTATAAGGGCCGCAGCCTTTTTGACCTCGTCCTCATTTATTACTGTATTGTCAATTATAACCTCGGGAGCAGCTTTTTCGTATTCGGTAATCGCCGCCGTAACGTCCTTGGGTATATCAACAAGTACGGGACCTTTCCTTCCGGAATTTGCTATTTTAAAAGCCTCTCTGAGCGTCGGAGCAAGCTCCTTTATATCGCTGACAAAAAAATTATGCTTTGTAATAGGCATTGTAATGCCTGTAATGTATACTTCTTGGAAAGCGTCCTTACCTATATAAGATGTTCCGACGTTGCCTGTTATGGCTACCATAGGTATGCTGTCCATATATGCCGTGGCAATTCCCGTAACAAGGTTTGTGGCGCCGGGACCGCTTGTCGCAATTACAACCCCCGTCTTGCCGGTTGCCCTTGCATAGCCGTCAGCAGCATGGGACGCGCCCTGCTCGTGAGCTGTCAGGATATGATGAATTTTATCTCTGTATTTATAAAGTGCATCATAGATATTGAGTACCGCTCCGCCGGGATAGCCGAAAATTGTGTCTACCCCCTGCTCTATAAGCACCTCAGCGATTATATCCGATCCGTTAAGCTTCATCTTTTTCTCCTGCCGATAAATAAATTTAAAATATATTTTATATCCGTTGTCGATAAATGTCAATAAAAAGACTGTATATATCGCCGTTTCGCGCACAAAACAGTCTTACAGCCGCTTTGATTTGCAGCTATACGACAAGGCTGCCGAGAACTTCGCCTACCTTACCGTGAATAACAAGGGAAAACTCATCATCTCCTACATTTGCATCGCGGTTTATGAGTACCGAATTCCTGCCGCTAAAATATCTTATAAGCCCTGCCGCAGGATAAACGGTAAGCGACGTTCCGGCAACAATCAGCATATCGGCGTTCATAATATGCCTTACGGCACCGTTAACCGTGCTTTCGTTGAGCGGTTCCTCATAAAGCACTACATCGGGCTTTATGATGCCTCCGCAGGTGCAATGGGGAACGCCTTTACACGACAGCATATCTGTAAAGGTGTAAGCCTTACCGCATTTCATACAATGGTTATAATAAACGCTGCCATGCAGGTTATAAACGTTTTTGCTTCCGGCTTTTTCGTGAAGTCCGTCTATATTTTGCGTTATTACCGCTTTTAATTTACCTTTTTGCTCCATCTCGGCAAGCTTCAGATGCGCGATATTCGGTTTTACATCGGGATTTAACAGCTTATCTCTGTAAAACCTGTAAAACTCCTCGGGATGAGACATAAAATACGAGTGACTGAGGATAACCTCGGGCGGCACGCTGTAATGCATATTGTAAAGCCCGTCGGCCGAGCGGAAATCAGGTATTCCGCTCTCGGTAGAGACGCCCGCTCCGCCGAAAAACACCACGTAGTTGCTCTCGTCATACATTTTTTGAAGTTTTTCCGTATTCGTCATTTTTCCGCTCCTTTGCCGTATTTCCTTTTTTATTGTATTATATTAACTTTTCAAGTAATTTTCAATGAATTTTGCCTTGTAAAACGCACTATATTTCACCGTTTTTTAAAACATTGATTTTATATTCAAAAAAGTGCTTAAAAGGGTTGACAAACAGCCGAAATGAGCCGATAATAATAAGGCTTAAAGCAAATAAATAAATATCGGTAGGTAAGGCTCCCACAGGGATACGGGCTGCTGCCGCGAAAAGTGGAGACACTGTAAGCAGGTCAACAGGCCACATCGAAAAGCAAGGTGTGTTCTAACGCAGTTTCATCGCCCTCTGAAGCTAAAGCTTGAACGAAATATTTTTATCAATTCCGCTCATATCGCCTATCGATATGAGCGTTTTATATTGTGAGGTGAAAAATAATGGACGCAGGAAGCGCAAAAAGTGCGAAGCCCAAGCCGCGATCTAGTGGCTGCGTGAATAGCATAACGCCTTTGGCGTTCATTGTTTTATTCACATAAGAGCTTTGCGCTTTGTTTCCTATGATAAGACAAAAACCAAAAAGGAGGAAGCAAGGTGTACGATAAGGTCCTTGAATTATTAAAAGAAAAAAATTATTCCGAGCTCAAAAAGCTCCTCTCCGATATGAACGAGGCGGATATTGCATCAATACTCACCGACGTACCGGAGGAAACGCTGCCGCTTTTATACCGTATATTACCGAAGGAGCTTGCGGCAGATGTGTTTGTAAATATGGATTCGGACGCGCAGGAGATACTCATAAGAGCCTTCAGCGATACCGAGCTTAAAGAGGTTCTCGACGAGCTGTATGTAGACGATGCCGTTGACATCATTGAAGAAATGCCTGCAACGGTGGTCAAGAGAATACTGCAGCACACCGATCCGAATATCCGTAAAAGCATAAATGAAATACTCAAATATCCGGAGGACTCTGCCGGCAGCATAATGACTATTGAGTATGTTGACCTCAAAACATACATGACGGTTGACGACGCTTTTACGAGAATAAGGCGCACAGGCGTAGACAAGGAAACCATTTATAACTGCTATGTAACCGATGAAAACCGCAAACTGCTCGGCGTTGTAACCGCAAAGAAGCTGCTGCTTTCCGAAAAGAGTGAAAAAATAGCGGATATAATGGAAACAAACATTATATCCACAAACACATTAGCGGACCAGGAAATAGTTGCCGAAAAGTTCCGTAAATATGACCTTTTGGCAATGCCGGTTGTCGATCAGGAAAACCGTCTCGTAGGTATAATCACCATCGACGACGCCATGGACGTTCTTCAGGACGAGAACACAGAGGATATTGAAAAGATGGCGGCTATAACCCCCACGGACAAGCCGTATCTTAAAATGAACGTCTTTGAGATTTGGAAAAAGCGTTTCCCGTGGCTCTTGCTTTTGATGGTATCCGCAACCTTCACCGGAAAAATAATAACGCATTTCGAGGACTCGCTTCAGTCCTGCGTCATACTCACGGCGTTTATCCCGATGCTTATGGATACAGGCGGAAACGGCGGAAGTCAGGCATCGGTAACGATAATCCGCGGACTCTCGCTCGGCGACATTGAATTCAAAGATATTTTCAAGGTTATCTGGAAGGAATTTCGCGTATCGATACTCTGCGGTCTTACACTTGCCACTGCCAATTTCATAAAGATGATGATTATAGACAGAGTAACGGTGCTTGTAGCCCTCACGGTTTGCTTAACGCTCATATTTACAATAATGCTCGCAAAATTCGTAGGCTGCACACTACCTATACTCGCTAAAAAAATAGGCTTTGACCCGGCGGTAATGGCAAGTCCGTTTATAACCACAATAGTCGATGCCCTGTCGCTTCTCATCTACTTCAACGTGGCGGAAGCGGTGCTGAAGCTATAAAAAATGAACAAACAAAAAAAGGCTGCAATGCAGCCTTTTTTATTTGCTTGATTTTAGATTCAGTGCTCTATCCAATCTCTGGAGCGCTCTACGGCTCTGAGCCATCCGTGATAAATCTCGTCACGTTTTACAAGCGGCATCTGAGGCTCAAATATTTTGTCTACCTCTCTTATGGTCTCAATTTCGTCGAGATCCTTCCAAAAGCCTACCGCGAGTCCGGCGAGATATGCCGCTCCGAGAGCCGTAGTCTCAACGACCTTAGGCCTGTTGACCTTTGTTCTTATCAGGTTTGCCTGTATCTGCATCATTATATTGCTGACAGACGCGCCGCCGTCAACGCGAAGCTCGGACAGCTTAATTCCCGAATCCGCCTTCATGGCTTCGAGCAGGTCTGTCATCTGAAAAGCTATTGCCTCAAGAACGCTTCTTGCAATATGCTCCGCCTTAACGCCTCTTGTAAGCCCCACAATCGTACCGCGCGCATACATATCCCAATACGGAGCGCCGAGTCCCGTAAACGCCGGAACAAAATAAATGCCGTTTGCATCGTCAACACTCTCCGCAAGCTCATCGCAACGGCGTGCCGAATCAATGAGACGCAAATCGTCTCTCAGCCATTTAATAACCGAGCCCGCATTAAATGCCGAGCCCTCAATCGCATAATTGACCTTACCGTCAAGGCCCCACGCCACGCCGGTTACGAGGTTGTTTTTGGACTTCACCCTGTTTTCGCCCGTATTCATAAGCAAAAAGCAGCCTGTGCCGTATGTATTTTTTGCCTGACCCGTCTTAAAGCATCCCTGGCCGAACAGAGCGGCAGGCTGATCGCCTATTGCGCCGGAAATCGGAGTTCCGACTATATCCTCAAAGCCGAGAAGCCCGGAAGCTACCGTTCCGTACACCTCGCTCGACGGCTTAACCTCCGGCAAAATTGACATCGGAATGTCAAGCTTTTCGCAGAGATAAGGGTCCCACTCAAGCTTATCAACGTCAAAAAGCATTGTTCTTGACGCATTGGAATAGTCCGTAACGTGAACCTGACCTCCGGTGAGATTCCATATAAGCCACGTCTCTACGGTTCCGAAAAGCAACTGCCCGGCATCGGCAAGGATTCTTGCTCCGGGGACGTTTTCAAGCACCCATTTGATTTTGGTGGCAGAGAAATAAGCGTCCACAACAAGCCCTGTATGCTCTTTTATGTAGTCACAAAGCTCCTTGTCTTTTTTTATTTCCTCGCACATCTCCGCCGTTCTGCGGCACTGCCATACTATCGCATTGTAAATCGGCTTGCCCGTACCCTTATCCCAAAGAATGGTGGTTTCGCGCTGATTTGTAATTCCTATCGCGGCTATATCCGATGAAATCACCTTCTTTTGAGTTATTACATCGGTAACCGCCTGGAACTGCGAATACAGTATCTCCATCGGGTTGTGCTCCACCCAGCCCGGGTGAGGATAGATTTGATTGAATTCATACTGCGCCTTGGTTACAATATTGCCGTGCTTATCAAAAAGAATGGCACGCGAGCTTGTCGTACCCTGATCAAGCGCAAGTACATAGTTTCCCATTTTATACACCTCTGCAATTCTCCGTGAAACCGCACGGAGTTTTTTATTATTTTAACGGTTTTCCTTTTTGGCAAGAGACCTTGATTTTTCATCCTCCGCAAGGTCATACAGCCTATGGAAATTAACGGTCTTGTTTCTCCACGCAACACCGTATGCCGCTTTTCTGAGCTTACTCGGATTTGCCTGCTTTAACGTAGCATAGCGAACCTCATATATATTCAAAAGGTCATAGTATTCCGGCAGGCTGTTCAAAAATCTCTCATAGCTTCTGTCGTCCTTATCCGACCACGCAGTCTCGGCTATCGCCGCAATACGTGGGAACACCATAAAATCAAGCGATTTTATACTGCTTATGTGCTCTGTCCAAATAATCGCTTCTGTCCCCAGAAGCTCGCCGTAAACAGGCTCCGGGGCATATTCATACGTCTTTTTGAGATTTATCATACTGTACGGCAAATTAAGATAATAATGCGACGAGGACGAATTTATAAAAGCTCTGCCCGTTTTGCCTTCTCGGCTTACGACTTTGCCGTTCATATCTTTATCGCAAACCTGCCAAATTATATTTTTATCAAGCGGTTTTTCTTTGTCGCTCCCGTCGCAGCTGCGTATTATCGCCTTTCCGCCGTTTTTCTCAATATGAGACGCTATCTTGTTCATAAACCAAGTGTATAGCTCTTGCTCGTCTTTGAGAGACTCGTCCTTTATGCGCTTTTGGCAATGCGGACATATGCTCCATCTCATTTTCACGGCGTCATCGCCGCCTATATGAATAATCTTATCGGGGAAGAGCTGCATTATCTCATCCGTAACTTCGTATACGAATTTAAGCGTGCTGTCCTTACCGGCGCACAAAATGTCGTGCTTAACGCCCCAGCTCGACGCCACATTCCGCTTTTGCCCGAAGCAGGAGAGCTCCGGGTACGAAGCTATTGCCGCCACCGTATGCCCTGGCACGTCAAATTCCGGAATAACCTTTATAAAGCGCTTGCGGCAATACTCTACAATATCGCGTATCTGCTCCTTGGTATAATATCTTTTGCCGTCATTTGTTTTTCTGTCGCGACGGCGGCGGTGCGAGCCCTTTTGCGTAAGCATCGGATATTTATCGATTTCAATGCGCCAGCCCTGGTCATCGGTAAGATGCCAATGAAAAACATTCAGCTTGTGAAGTGCCATAAGGTCTATAAGACGTTTTATCTCGCTTGTCCGCCAAAAACGGCGGCTTGAGTCAAGCATAAAGCCCCTGTAAGGATAGAGAGGCTTATCCTCTATATACATATCGGGAACGGTGCCATCGCCCTGCAAAAGCAGCTGCTTTAGGGTTTGCAAGCCGTAAAAAATACCGCACTCGTTTTTTCCGTAAATATATATGCGCCCGTCGCGCGAAATAAGCGTATATCCCTCTTCGCCCGCAATCTCGCTGCTTTTAATAAGCTTTATCGAGACATCGTCCGAAATCTCACGGTGAATACGTATGTCAAACTGCTTTTTGACAAAATCGCGAAATTCCGTGGTAAAATCCGTTCTGGTTACGGTAGTATCCGGCGAGAGCGAAAATGACGGTTTTCCCTTTGATATTATTATTTGATTCGGTTGAGGGATTATATTAAACACAATTATCCTCCGGAAAAGATTTGATTTTGCACCGTCAGGTACAAAAAGCAAGAAAAAAGTGCTTTTCGGGCAGCGCACGAAGCATGCCGCTTTATCTTATACATTATATCAAAAAAGCGTGATAATAACAATACCGTTTTTCGTAATTTTGTATAAACAACAGCGAATATCGCTTCAATCAGCCGCTTACTGTCGTGATAGTCGATAAAACAACGATAAAAGGGTTAATAAAATGCTTTTTGTATTTTTTGCATTTAATATTGAAAAGGTCGAGAAATTCTATATAATATATAAAGACAGTATCCATGATTTAAGACGGCAATACCGCACAACGAAAGGCTGATACAATGAATATTTACGAAGCAATATCCTCACTCGTTTTTTACGGAGAAAAAGAGGGACTTATAGAAAAAGAAGATGAAATTTACACGAGAAACCGGATAATGACCGTACTCTCTCTTGACTCATTTGAGGACGCGGAGCCGAAAAAGGACGCCGAGCTTGAAGACATACTCTCGGTAATATTACAATACGCCGAAGAAAACGGGCTTTGCGAAAGCTCGGTAGTTTACCGCGACCTGTTTGATACAAAAGTGATGGGCACGCTTGTTGCAAGACCGTCCGATATAATCGCCGAATTCCGTAAAAAATACAGCGTATCTCCCGAAGAAGCCACATCATATTATTATCATCTGAGCAGAAAATCGAATTACATAAGAGAATACCGTATTAAAAACGATATTAAATGGATAACAAAGACGGATTACGGTGACATAGATATTACGATAAATCTGTCTAAGCCCGAAAAAGACCCCAAAGCCATAGCCGCGGCTCTCAAATGCAGACAAAGCTCATACCCGAAATGCCAGCTTTGCAAGGAAAATGAGGGATACGCCGGCAGAGTCAACCACCCGGCGCGCGAAAACCATCGTATTATCCCGGTTACAATGGGCGGCTCGCAGTGGTATTTTCAATATTCTCCGTATGTTTATTATAATGAGCATTGTATAGTATTTAACGGAGAGCACACGCCGATGAAAATCGACGAAGGCGCTTTTTTAAAGCTTTTTGATTTTGTAAAGCAGTTTCCGCATTATTTTGTCGGCTCAAACGCCGATTTACCGATAGTCGGCGGCTCAATACTCACGCACGAGCATTTTCAGGGCGGCAACTATACCTTTGCCATGGCAAAGGCACCTATCGAAACAGAGCTTTCTTTTGCCGGATACGAGGATGTTTCGGCAGGCATTGTAAAATGGCCTATGTCGGTAATTCGTCTGTCGGGTAAGGACCCCGAGAGAATATGCAGCCTCGGCGGAAGGATACTTGCGGCTTGGAGAAATTACACCGACGAGGACGCATTCATTTTTGCAACCACCGACGGTGTTCCCCACAACACAATAACGCCGATTGCACGCAAGCGCGGCGAAAACTTCGAGCTTGACCTTGTTTTACGCAATAACATAACCACAAAGCAGTATCCTGACGGAGTCTATCATCCGCACCCCGAATATCACCATATAAAGAAAGAAAACATCGGTCTTATCGAAGTTATGGGACTTGCCGTTTTGCCTGCAAGGCTTAAAACCGAAATGGAGCTTTTAAAAGAGGCCCTGCTTTCGGGCGCGGATATAGAGAAGGACGAGAGAATAGCCAAGCATAAGGCGTGGGCCGAAGCGATAAAGAATAAATATGACATAACAGAGGAAAACTGCGATGACATATTAAAGCACGAAATAGGCGTTGTCTTTGCGGCTATTCTCGAGCAATGCGGCGTTTTTGCCCGAACCGAAAAGGGAAAAGAGCAATTTTTGAAGTTTGCGGATTCCGTAAAATAAAGTTTTTAAAACTTTCAAAATTCTTGTTGACAATCCGGCAATTCGGTGGTATTATACAAACATTCTAATTCCTACGGGTTTAGTATAGATTGTTCGAGAAAGGAAATCGGTATGAAGTTTTTGACCGGCGACATTATGATAATGCAAGAGATGCGCATGTGCTCCATGTGCTTCATGCGTTATGCCCGAAACGGTCATTCACTTTTCTGTAAAGCCTGATTTTTTATCATTGCGTTAAGGCAGCGGAAGGTAATGACCTCCGCTGTTTTTTTATTTCAACGAGAGGAGCTTTATTATGAGTCTTTGCAGAGGCTTTAATATATTAAGAGACGATCGAATGTACTTTGGGAAAGTCATCTGTCAAACACAGATTTTAATCACGCATCATTTCTAAATAAATATAATTTTCAATAAAAAGGAGATAAATCCATGAAAAAGTCAATAAAAAAATCCTTGGCATTAGTTCTTGCGCTTGCAGTTCTCACCGCAATCGCTCTCACAGGCTGCGGCAATTCAAAAAGCTCTAAAATACAGATAGCCGTTCCCAACGACACAACAAACGAAGCACGCGCGCTTCTGCTCCTCCAGGAAAACGGCGTTATAAAGCTCAGAGACGGCGCAGGCATTACAGCCACAAAAAACGATATTGTTGAAAATCCGCACAATGTTGAAATAGTAGAAGCCGAAGCTGCTCAGATACCCAACGTATTAAAGGATGTTGACTACGCCGTAATCAACTCAAACTACGCTATAAACGCAGGTCTCAACCCCGTATCGGATTCACTTCTTATAGAGGGCTCCTCCTCGGCTTACGGCAATATTCTCGTAACTAAGCAGGGAAATGAAAATTCGCCTAAAATTCTCGCTCTTGCGGCAGCCTTAAAGAGCAAGCAGGTTGCGAACTTTATCAGCGACAAATACAACGGCTCGGTCATCAGCGTTGTTGAAAATCCCGGTGACGGATACGACCCGAACGTTGACTATGACGCACTTAAAGACACAACTATAACCGTTGCGGCTTCTCCCACACCTCACGCCGAAATTCTCGAAGTTGCAAAGCAGATTCTCGCCAAAAAAGGCATAGCTCTCAATATTCAGACCTACAACGACTATGTAGTTCCCAACACCGTTGTTGAGGACGGCACCATAGACGCAAACTACTTCCAGCACATTCCTTACCTTGACAACTTCAACGAAGAAAAGGGCACTCACCTTGTGTCCGTCGGCGCAATCCACGTTGAACCGATGGCTCTTTACGGCGGCAAGCAGACAAATCTTGACGCTCTCGGTGTTAAAGGCAAATAATAAGGCAAAAGGGGTAATTATCCTTGATTGAATTAAAAAACGTAAGCAAATCGTTTGATACCGCCGAAGGCAAGGTTGACGCGCTGAAGGACGTCTCAATAACAATAGAGGACGGCGATATATACGGTATCATCGGTATGAGCGGCGCCGGGAAAAGCACGCTCGTTCGATGTATAAATATGCTTGAAAAGCCCACCTCCGGTGAAGTTATCGTGAACGGCAAAAGACTTGACACGATGTCTCCGGCTCAGCTTCGTGCGGCTCGTCGCAACATAACGATGATATTTCAGCAGTTCAACCTCTTAATGCAGCGCAACTGCTTAAAAAATGTGTGCTTTCCGATGGAGCTTGCCGGAGCAAGCAAAAAGGATGCACAAAATCGCGCAAAGGAGCTTTTAGCCCTTGTCGGACTTCCCGACAAGGCCAAGGCTTATCCGGCTCAGCTCTCGGGCGGCCAGCAGCAACGCGTTGCAATAGCGAGAGCACTTGCGACAAATCCCAAGGTTTTGCTCTGTGACGAGGCGACAAGTGCACTCGACCCTAAAACCACGAGGCAGATACTTGAACTTATACGCGACATAAACAAAAAGCTCGGCATAACCGTTGTAATAATAACCCACCAGATGAGCGTTGTTAAAGAGGTGTGCAATCACGTTGCGATACTCGACGACGGTATTATTGCCGAAAAGGGTCTTGTTTCCTCTGTATTTACTTCTCCGAAATCCGAAGCCGCGCGCCACCTGGTATTCCCCGGCGGCGAGGATATGACGGTATCGGATCCGCTGCACGAAAGACGCTTAAAGCTGACATTTTTAAATGTAGCCGCAACGTCTGTACCGCTTGTGGCAAGACTTGCCACCGAAGAGGGCATCAGCGCAAATGTAATTTCCGCGACAACGCAGAAGCTTTCGGACGAAATTTACGGAAGTATGCTGCTCGGTATTCCGAACAGTCAATTTGACAAGGCAACCGCTTTTCTTAAAAACTTTGAAAACATTAAGGTTGAGGAGGTGAGCGCAGATGACTGACGGACTTTTTACGGCAGAGTCAATGGCAGAGCTTTTGACCGCGTTTAAAACGCAGTTCCCCATGGCGATATGGGAGACATTTTACGTTACGGTGCTGTCAACCGCACTCTCTCTTTTAATCGGGCTTCCGCTCGGCGTTTTGCTTGTAGCCGGTGAAAAAGGCGGCGTACTTCCCCTGCCGAAGCCGGTGCTGTCGATACTCAATGTCATAATAAATCTTCTAAGATCCATTCCGTTTTTGATACTTATGATAATGGTATTTCCCCTATCGCGTGCGCTGATAGGCACTACCGTAGGAACCACAGCCACAATAGTGCCGCTTGTTGTTGCCGCGTTCCCGTTTGTTGCAAGGCTCGTTGAGAGCAGTCTGCGCGAAGTAGACCCGAATATAATTGAGGCGGCACAGAGTATGGGTGCAAAGCCCATGCAGATAATCTGCAAGGTGATGATCCCCGAAAGTATACCCTCTCTTTTGCAGAATGTCACAATAGCTCTCACTACAATACTCGGCTATTCCGCAATGAGCGGTATCATAGGCGGCGGCGGACTCGGTAAAGTCGCAATTGATTACGGCTATTACCGTTATAAATATCTTGTTATGTATGCTGCGGTAATACTGCTTATAATACTTGTTCAGATATTCCAGAGCGTCGGCACACGCCTGGCTTTAAAGAGCGATAAAAGGCTGAAAAAATAAAATATCGAAGTCTCATCACTTCAATTACGACAAAAGGCAACCAAAACAATAAATTTCGGTTGCCTTTTTACTTTGCGGTAAAAAAATCGCACGACAAGGAATTACTTCTTTGCCGTGCGATTTTCATTTGTTATTTACAGCCGGTGGCTTTTATCAATACATTCCGCCGCCCTGTGCAGCCATAGCGGCAGCCGCAGCAGCATCAGCCTTCGGATCCGGAATATCTGCTACAAGAGACTCTGTGGTGAGTACCATAGCGGCAACGGACGAAGCGTTCTGAAGAGCAGAACGTGTTACCTTAGCGGGGTCAAGAATACCTGCCTTAAACATATCGACATATTCTTCCTTAGAGAAGTTAAAGCCGTAGTTCTTCTTGCCGGAACTCATGATTTCGTTTACGATAACAGAACCTTCAAGGCCTGCGTTCTTAGCAATCTGACGAACAGGCTCTTCAATAGCCTTGACTACGATGTTAACGCCTGTCTTAAGGTCAGCATCGTCTGTGTCGAGGAGCTTCTTAACAGCCGGTATAGCATTGAGAAGAGCAACGCCGCCGCCTGCTACGCAACCCTCTTCAACAGCTGCTTTTGTAGCTGCCAAAGCGTCCTCGATGCGAAGCTTCTTTTCCTTCATTTCCGTTTCGGTTGCAGCACCGACACGGATAACGGCTACGCCGCCTGCAAGCTTAGCAAGTCTCTCCTGAAGCTTTTCCTTATCGAACTCTGAGGTTGTAACTTCAATCTGAGATTTGATCTGTGCAACTCTGCTCTTAATGGCTTCCTTATCGCCGGCACCGTCAACAATGATGGTGTTCTCCTTAGAAACCTTAACCTGCTTAGCACGGCCGAGCTGATTTATCTGAGTATCTTTAAGCTCAAGACCGAGGTCGGAGGTGATAACCTCGCCGCCTGTAAGAGTAGCTATATCCTGGAGCATTTCCTTTCTTCTGTCGCCGAAGCCGGGAGCCTTGACGCATACGCAGGTGAATGTGCCGCGGAGCTTATTGACAAGGATTGTGGAAAGAGCCTCGCCCTCAACGTCCTCAGCGATAATAACGAGCTTCTGACCCGCTTTTACGATTTGCTCAAGAAGAGGAAGAATTTCCTGAATGTTTGAAATCTTCTTATCGGTAATAAGAATGTAAGCGTCGTCAATAACAGCTTCCATCTTGTCGGTATCGGTTACCATATACGGTGAAATATAGCCGCGGTCAAACTGCATACCTTCAACAACATCGCTGTAAGTTTCGCTTGTCTTAGACTCCTCTATGGTGATAACGCCGTCGGAGGTTACCTTTTCCATAGCCTCGGCAATCAGCTTGCCGATGTATTCGTCGGCTGCGGAAATAGTAGCAATTCTTGCGATATCGTCGGAAGATTTAACGGGCTGAGCCTCGCTCTTGATAGCTTCGACAGCGGCGTCAACTGCCATCTGCATACCCTTTTTAACTACCATCGGATTAGCACCTGCAGCTACATTCTTCATGCCCTCGCGAACAAGAGCCTGCGCAAGAAGAGTAGCGGTTGTTGTACCGTCGCCTGCCACATCGTTTGTCTTTGTGGCAACCTCTTTAACGAGCTGAGCGCCCATATTTTCAAAAGCGTCCTCAAGCTCAACCTCTTTAGCGATTGTAACACCGTCGTTGGTGATAAGCGGAGCACCGTATTTTCTGTCAAGAACTACGTTTCTGCCTTTGGGGCCGAGTGTTATTTTAACTGTGTTGCTGAGTTTGTCTATACCGGCTTCAAGTGCCTTGCGAGCCTCTTCGCCGTAAATAATCTGTTTAGCCATAATGTATTTCCTCCCTTAAATCATTCAACAATTGCAAGGATATCGGACTGACGAACGATATTGTAGTTAACGTCGTCCATCTTAACCTCGGTACCCGAATATTTGCTCGAAATTACCTTGTCGCCGACTTTAACATACATTTTGACTTCGTTACCGTCAACAGTACCGCCGGGACCTACTGCCACTACCTCTGCTACCTGAGGCTTCTCCTGTGCAGACGCGGCAAGGATGATGCCGCCCTTCGTTGTTTCTTCAAGCTCACAGGGCTTTAAAACGACTCTGTCAGCAAGCGGTTTGATCGTCATACTATATTCCTCCTAAAAGATATATTGTAATTATGAATTTATTAGCACTCGCTTTCCTTGAGTGCTAATATATATTTTAGCCTCTTTTCAGAAAAAATCAACCCTTTTTTATAAAATTAACAAAAAATACATAATTTGGAATTTGCACCGCCCAAAAGCCGATAAAATACAGCCTTATATATGTATATCGTATAATCATTATTGACAATAATATGTCTGTATAGTATCATACACTTTGAATTCATAGTAGATTACTATGGTATTGCGCATTAAGAGCGCGATACCGTGAGAAAAGAGATGTAATTATGGAAGTATATGCGGATAACGCCGCTACGACTCGACTGTCAAAATCGGCTCTTAATGCAATGGCTCCGTATTTTTGCGACATTTACGGCAATCCGTCGAGTCTGCACCATATGGGTCAAAAAGCACACAGCGCTCTTGAGGAAGCACGTTTAGCGACAGCTAACGCAATAGGCTGCGAGAGAAGCGAGCTGTATTTCACATCGGGCGGCAGCGAAGCAGACAATTGGGCCATAAAAGGCACCGCCGAGCTTATGGCGAAAAAAGGTAAAAAGCATATTATAAGCACAACCGTCGAGCATCACGCCGTACTGCACACATTAAAAAAGCTCGAAAAGCAAGGCTTTGAAATAACTCTTCTCCCCGTTTCAAGCGACGGCTTTGTGTCTCCCGGCGACGTTGCCTCGGCAATAAAAGACGACACGGCTTTGGTAACCGTAATGTATGCAAACAACGAAATAGGAACAATTCAGCCCATAACCGAAATAGGTAAAATCTGTCGCGAAAAGGGAGTCATCTTCCACACGGACGCAGTACAGGCAGTTGGTCATCTTCCGATAGACGTAAAGGCGCAAAACATAGATATGCTCTCAATGTCGGGTCACAAGTTTCACGGACCGAAGGGCATCGGTGCGCTTTATATAAGAAAAGGCATAAATCTGCCTAACCTTATAGAGGGCGGTGCACAGGAGAGAAACCGCAGAGCCGGCACGGAAAACATCCCCGGAATCGTCGGTATGGCGGCAGCACTCACAGAGGCCGTAAACAATATGGAGGAAAATACAAAAAAGGTCGCAGCTCTCCGCGACAGGCTTATAGAAAAAATACTCGAAATTCCGCATAGCCGCCTGAACGGCTCAAGGAAAAATCGTCTGCCCGGAAATGTCAGCGTTTGTTTTGAAGGCGTTGAGGGCGAGTCAATGCTGCTCTATCTCGATATGCAGGGCGTTTGCGCGTCATCAGGCTCCGCGTGCACATCGGGCTCGCTTGACCCAAGCCACGTGCTTCTCGCAATAGGATTGCCCCATGAGGTCGCTCACGGTTCTTTAAGACTGAGCCTGTGTGAATACAACACCGAAGAAGAGGTAGATTTCATCGCCGAAGCTCTGCCTCCCATAATAGAAAGACTGCGTTCAATGTCTCCGCTTTGGGAGAGACTTTGCCGCGAAAACAGCTTTTTCACCCACGATAAGCATTGAGATAAGGAAGGATTAAAAATATGGAATACAGCGCAAAAGTCCTTGAACACTTCGCAAATCCTCATAACGTCGGAAAAATCGACGACGCCGATGGCATAGGCGAGGTAGGAAACGCCAAATGCGGCGATATAATGAAAATGTATATAAAGGTTAAAGACGACGTTATAACCGACGTAAAATTTAAAACCTACGGCTGTGCCTCCGCAATAGCCACAAGCTCGATTGCTACGGATATGATAAAGGGGAAGCCCATAAGCGAAGCATTGAAGCTCACAAACAAAGCCGTTGTGGAAGCTCTTGACGGACTGCCGGCAGTAAAGATTCACTGCTCGGTACTCGCCGAGGAAGCTATAAAGGCGGCAGTTAAGGATTACTATGACAAGAACGGCATTCAATATGACGAGGAGCTTTTTAAGCCCGATAATTGCCACTATACACACGAACACTAAATCAGACAGAACCAAAAAAGGACTGTAAAACAATCGTTTTACAGTCCCTTTATTTTTTGCGGCATTTAAAAATTAAACCTTTGCCATGTCGGTTACTTCGTCGTCATCGTCATCACCGTCAGGAGTATCGTCCTTTTGCGACGACGGCATAACATATATCTTAGGCTGATATTCGCCGTATGTACTCTTTTCCACTACCACAAAGAAAATGGTCACTATTAAAAGATACGGTATCGGGCAGAATATGCCGGGATTTACAAGTGACATAAGCTCAAGGCTTACATATGAAAGAAAGACGGTCATATTGAAGAGCGTCGGCTTTCTCCAAAGCAGAAACATTCTCTTTATAAATTGATAGACATACGCCAAAATTCCGACTATGCCCATACTTGCGGCTATCTGTATAGGCTCGCAATGATACCAGCATATCGAAAAATCGGCAGGATCATATATATCGATATTCCCCATGTATCCTATGCCGGTTCCGAATATCGGATGGCCAAGAAAATCCTTTATGCCGCGCTCGTACTGAAAAACTCTCACTTCCTTTTGTTCGCCGACGAGCACCCCGTTTATCGCAGACATAAGGCGGTCAAAGGTATAGCCGAAGAACGAGAGAAACTCGCGTGAGAATATCATAAGCGCAAAGCAAATGCAAGCGAGAATGGCAATATACGCAAAACGCCTCTCCCTGTCGTAAAGGAAGAACAGAATACAGCACATCATAAGTTCTATGGCACCGAAAACAAGTCCTCCGCGCGAACCGGTCAGCAATATCGCAAAATAGAACAAAAATCCGAACATAATGGAATACGATTTTTTGTTGCCGCGATAAAATGCAAACGGTATCGACAACATCAAAAACGTAGAGCAGTTATTGCGCCACTGGAAATACAAAATCGTTTTTGTGTCTATAACTTCATTTATATGCGTGAGATAATACGATGCCACCATAAAGGTCCCGAAGCAGCCTATTATCACCATAATAAGGGACAGCTTATCCATAAGAGAATAATCCTTATGGACATTTATATGCGTATTAAATACGGTATAGAGCAACAGCATTCCCACGCCGAGCGCCAAAATGTAAAATATCGACGCGCCGCTGAAATACTCACGTTTCGAGATGAAACCGACTCCGCCGAGTATTACCGCAGCAGACACAAATATCATCGGCAGCGTGAGGAATCCTTTCAGCACCGGCTTCTTCCAGTGCAAAACAAAGTGCATAATTACACAAATTATCAGTACCACACCGAGTGCCTTATACTGAATAAACACGCTGAATGAATTATAACACTTTGTTCCTATAAGGCACAGGAACAAAAAAGGCGGAAACGGCGCCAAAAGGTCCTCACACAGAACAAGCGTTATACCCGTAATGCACGCAAAGGTGAGCACACCGGCAACGGATATGTCAAATATAACAAACACCGACGCCAGCGCGAAAAGCACCATTATATATCGCCCGGTAAGCATATACTCGCCCATACGGGATATCTTGGGCGAATTAAAAAATTCAATGATTTTTTTCATTTGCGCATACCTTTTCATTTTATAGTTTAATGTTATTATATATTTTTTTCGCCAAAACGCAATAATTATTTCAAGACTATAACTATTATTACAAAAAGTTACAAGTCTAAAAATACCGTGACGCTCTTGATTTTAGGCGAAAAATCTCGTATTATATCAATATAACGTCGGTACACTCGTAAAAGGGTCGGTCGGCATAAAACTCTTGAAAGAGATGTGTCAAATGATTAAAGACATTCAACAGGAAATTCTCAGGCTTAAAAAGGAAAAGGATATATGTATTTTGGCGCACAGCTATGTTGCGCACGAAATAATAGAAATAGCGGACTTTACCGGCGACAGCTACGCGCTTTCCGTCAAGGCGACAACCGCTCCGCAAAAAACCGTAATAATGGTCGGCGTCAGATTTATGGCCGAGACCGTTAAAATACTCTCTCCGGAGAAAAAGGTAATTTTGGCTCAGCCCATTGCAGGCTGCCCCATGGCAGAGCAAATGGATAAAGAGCTTATCTGCGCCGTCAAAAAGGAATACCCGGATTACAAAGTTGTTGCGTATATCAACACCACCGCAGACCTCAAAACCGTATGCGATGTTTGCGTGACCTCCTCCTCGGCGGTTAAAATCATTAAAAATATGGACGCGAAAAACATACTGTTTATTCCCGACTGTAATCTCGGACATTATGTCAGCGAGCAGATCCCCGAAAAGAACTTCAAGCTCCTGCACGGCGGCTGTCCCATTCACGCCTCAGTAAGCGAAAGCGAAGCTGTTGCGGCTAAAGAAAAGCATCCGGGCGCTCCGCTGCTTGTTCACCCCGAATGCGTACCCGACGTTGTTAAGCACGCCGACTATGTGGGTTCAACCTCGGGCATTACGGAATACGCAAAAAACAGCGATAAAAAAGAATTTATCATCGGCACGGAAATCAGCATAGCAGAGCATCTTCAATACGCCTGCCCCGACAAAAATTTCTATTATCTCTCCAAAAAGCTCATCTGCCCTAATATGAAGAGTTCAACGCTTATGGACGTCTACAACGCCGTACGAGGCGTAGGCGGCGAAGAGATTGTTCTAGGCGATGACACAATCACGAAAGCGAGAGTCTGCATTGACGAAATGATAAGGCTCGGCGGCTGAAAATTTACGAAAAAATCTACGGGGTGGGAGGAAACTCCCACCTTAATTTATAAAGGAAAAACACAATGACTGACGAAAAGAAAAAAGTTATGGTTGCCATGAGCGGCGGAGTTGACAGCTCTGTTACGGCATACCTGTTGCAACAGGAGGGCTTCGACATAGTCGGAGTTACAATGAAGCTTTACACAAACGACGACATCGACTTTGTAAAGGACAAGACCTGCTGTTCTCTCGACGACGTAGAGGACGCCAAAAGTGTGGCGGCAAGGCTCGGAGCTTTACACTATACCCTCAATATGACCGAGGATTTTCGCGAGGACGTAATGGACAAGTTCGTCAGAAGCTACCGCCTGGGAGCAACTCCCAACCCATGTATAGACTGTAACCGATACATCAAATTTTCCAAGCTTTTAAAAAAAGCCATTGAGCTTAAAATGAACCTCATAGCGACCGGTCACTACGCGAGAATCGAAAAAAGCGCAGACAGATACCTCTTAAAAAAGGCGCTTGACGAAAGCAAGGATCAAAGCTACGTTTTGTATTCGCTGACTCAAGACGAGCTCAGCCGCACGCTGTTTCCGCTCGGAAAATACCGCAAATCCGAGGTTCGCGAAATAGCCGAGGAAAACGGCTTTATAAACGCAAAAAAGCATGACAGCCAAGATATATGCTTCGTCCCCGACGGAAATTACAGCGCCTTCATAGAAAAATACACCGGAGAAAAATTCCCGGAGGGCGATTTTGTTGACAAGTCCGGCAAGAAGCTCGGCACGCACAAGGGAATAATCAGATACACCGTGGGTCAGCGCCGCGGTCTCGGTCTGGCACTGCCGCAGTCTATGTATGTATGCGAAAAGGACGTTAAAAACAACAGGGTCGTTTTAGGATTTAACGAAGATCTGTTTTCAAAAGAGGTCTCCGTCGGAGACATAGTGCTCAGTGCCTGTGATTCTCTTGAAAAGCCCGAACACCTCAGCGCTAAAATACGCTACAATCAAAAGGAACAGCCCGCAACGGTAATTCAAACCGATAAAGACAAGCTGAAAATCATTTTTGATGAGCCGCAGAGAGCCGTTACAAAGGGTCAGGCAGCGGTTGTATACGACGGAGACACGGTTATAGGCGGCGGAACTATTTTATAACCTCCGTACAAATCGGGAGCTTAAATATGATAAAAATAAGAAGCCTTGAAAAACATGATATTCCCTCTGCCGAATATATATGCTTAATAACGGCGGCAAAAGAAATTAAGGACACCCCCAAAAAAGCCCTTCGCACCCTTTTAATGTACAATCGCTGCTATACGAGAACCCAAAACAGCAGCTGCTTTGTCGCGGAAAACGAAAACGGCAGAGTTGTGGGGTACATTCTTTGTGCCGAGAGCTTGCCGAAATATCTCAAAGGCTTTTTCGGCACGGAGCTGCAAGAGATATTCAAAATAAGCTTTGCATCGGGTATCGTATCATTTTTTGAGGCTGTCTCCCCTGCCGCATTTTCAGTCAAATACCCCGCTCATCTGCACATAGACATACTGCCGGAATATCAGGGGCAAAAGGTCGGAACCGCTCTTATGTCCGCCCTTAAAGAAAAGCTTGTAAGCGATAATATAAATGGCGTTATGCTGTGCGTCGGAAAAGGCAACGTGCGAGCAATCGATTTTTACAAAAAGAACGGGTTTAAAGTGGTATTCAAACTTTTCGGTGCTGTATTTATGGGCCTTAATTTACCGCAGTCGTAATTGTCAAAAAAAGTGGTAACTTTTTTTAAAAACCGCTTGACACAAAAGGCAACCTTTGCTATAATATTCACCGTCGCAAGAAAAGCGACAACATAGTTTGCGAGCGTGGCGGAATCGGCAGACGCGCACGTTTGAGGGGCGTGTGGTAATCCCGTATGGGTTCAAGTCCCATCGCTCGCACCAGAAAAGGACAGATTTCTAACGAAATCTGTCCTTTTCAACTAAATCCACCCTTGCGGGTGGGTGAAACATTGCTTCGCAATATGAAATACGCTTTCAGCGTATGAAATCGCTGCGGCGATGGGTGGATTTAATTTCATTTTCTGCGTAGCCGAAAATTTCATCAAAACCGTAGGTTTTGATTTCATCGTGAGCAACGCGAACGATTTCATTAAAAATTCCGAGAGTTCAACTCTATCCACAAAAAACATAAAAACATCTTTTCTGTACCCCACAGACAAAAACGACAAATCTCTTTTGGGATTTGTCGTTTTTATTTTTGTGAGTTTATGCGACATCCGCCGAGAGTAATAATCGAGGCGCAAGCAAAAGACCGCAGAGAGCGTATTTGCTTTCTGCGGTCTTTTTGATTTTTAAGAACAGATTATTCCTTTGACATATACTTTATGTAGCGCTTAAAGAATTTAAGTGCGCCCTCCATACAGTCCACGGGGATTCTCTCATTTGTGGCATGGGTCAAAAGGAGATATTTTGTATCGACCTCAAACGGGGCGAAACGATAAATGCAATCACAAATATTCTCATAGTGATATGAGTCTGTGCCGCCCATAACAAGGTACGGTGCAACTATATAGTTATTGTCGGTGCGCATACAAAGCTCTTCAAGGATTTTGAAGGAGCGGCTGTCCGTAGGAGAGACCTTTGACGCCTCTTTGCCCTTGAGCAATTCGATTTCTATATCCTTTTTCTTTACAACCTTTTTGATGTGCTCTTTTACGTCCGCAAGAGTGGTTCCCGGCATCATACGGAAGTTTACCGTTATACTGCTCTTCTGCGGAAGAACGTTGGCGGCAGGGCTGCCCTCTGCCATTGAAACACCCGTTGTGGTTCTTATAAGCGAAGCCGCAGGCGGGAATTTTTTCATAACAAGGGTAACTATAGGCTTTAAGAGCCAGAGATTGCACGTAACTATTCTTGCAGGATACGATACACGCTTGCCGATTTTTGTAAAGAGCGCATACACAAAGTGCGGCATTTTGGCCTTGAACTGATGCCCCTCAAGGTCGCGTGTAACCTTGGCTATCTCGCCTATTCCCGAATGTACCGGAGGCTGTGACGAATGGCCGCCCTTTGAGCGAACGGTGATTTTATAATCGGCATATCCCTTTTCGGCAATGCCTATGCCGGCAAGCTTTGTTCTGAGGATTTTCGGCACATCCACATTGAGTATGGCACCGCCCTCGTCGATAACGCTGTCAAGCTTTACTCCGCGTTCTTCGAGAACTGCGGCAATTGAGCCCGCACCGGAATTTACGGAGGCTACTATTTCCTCATTGTGGCCGAAGCAGAGATAAACCGTTCTTTCGGGCTTAAAGCCCTCGCCGAGAAGCGTCTCAACGGTCTGAATAACCGCGATAAGATGGTTTTTCATATCGAGCGCGCCGCGTCCCCATATAAATTCGCCGTCATCAAATCCGTCAAACGCCGGATGCTCCCAGTCATTTTCGGTGCCGGCAGCTATCGGAACAACATCCTGATGGGCAAGAAGCGCGATAGGCTCAAGGTCGGGGCGCGATCCCTCCCATGTGAACAAAAGGCTCGCATCGCTGATTTCCTCGTGCTTCAGATTCTTGTAAACAAGCGGGAAGCGTTCCTCAAGGAACTTGTGAAATTTTTCAAACTCGTTCCAATCAACATCCTTCGGGTCAGGCTGAGATACGGTTTTAAACTTAATCGCATCGCTTAAATTCCGACGATACTCATTAAGCTGCACCTCTTCGTCCTCAAGCGGCTCGTAGGTTTTTTTCTTCGGCACCCAAAATATCGCGCGAATAAGCGTTATAACCGTTATAGCAGCGAGAAAGATGAGTATTCCAATAAATACCTTCATTGTAAACCTCCTTACTTATTTATAAGCTTATTTAAGCTCTCATCGAGCAATTTCATCTTTTCGGTATATTCGCAGAGAGCCTTTCTCTGCGCTTCTACAACCTTTTCGGGAGCCTTAGAGACGAAATTCGGATTGTTGAGCTTGCCGTTTACAAAGTCAATATCCTTTTGGAGCTTCTCCTTCTCCTTATTGAGCCTCTCCCTTTCGGCTTCAAAGTCAACAAGCTCATCCATCGGGATATAAATTCTTGCACTCTCGGTGATTATGGAAACAGCCTTATCCATACCGTCGAATTTTTCGCCGACGGACACGTCGCTTGCCGACGAAAGACGCTTAAAGAACTCCGTTCCCTTTTTAAAGGTATCACCGTACGGAGTCTCAATAAACACTTGTGCCTTTTTAGACGGAGCAACGTTCATTTCGGCACGGCGGTTACGAACCGCCTTTACGGCTGTCATAATTTTATTCATCTGTTCCTCTTCTTCCGGGAACGAGAGAGCCTCGCTGAATTCAGCCCAGGGTGACAGCATAATCGTATCGCCGTCATGCGGAAGGGTCTGCCATATCTCCTCGGTTATAAACGGCATAAACGGATGCAAGAGCTTCAGCGTATTTGACATAACATATACGAGTACCGCTTTTGCCGTCTCTTTTGCCTTTTCGTCATCGCCGCCGAGACGTATCTTTGAAAGCTCTATATACCAGTCGCAGAAAACATCCCATATAAAGTCGTACAGCTTCTGAACAGCCATACCGAGCTCATATTTTTCAAGCGAATCGGTAACGTCTTTTACAAGGTCGTTGTAAAGGCTTAAAATCCACTTATCCTCGAGAGCGAGCCCCTCGGGAATATGCGGAGCTTTTTCATCGTCGCCGAGGTTCATCAAAATAAATCTTGCCGCATTCCAAATCTTATTGGCAAAGTTACGGCTCGCCTCAACTCTCTCGTCGGAGAAACGCATATCGTTTCCGGGGCTGTTACCCGTTGCGAGTGTAAATCTCAGAGCGTCCGCTCCGTATTTATCGATTATCTCAAGCGGGTCAATGCCGTTGCCGAGAGACTTTGACATTTTTCTGCCCTGAGCGTCTCTTACAAGCCCGTGTATCAAAACCGTATCAAACGGTGCCTTACCCGTATATTTAAGTCCCGAGAATATCATACGGCTCACCCAGAAGCCTATAATATCATAGCCTGTAACGAGCGTATTTGTCGGGTAATAATGCTCAAGGTCTGCAGTCTTTTCGGGCCAGCCGAGCGTTGAGAACGGCCAAAGAGCCGAAGAGAACCACGTATCGAGCGTGTCGGGGTCCTGTTTCACATTACTGCTTCCGCAATGAGGGCAAGCCGTAATGTCCGACTTTGAAACCGTAGTGGCACCGCAGTCGTCGCAATACCACGCAGGTATACGGTGACCCCACCAGAGCTGACGCGAAATACACCAATCTCTCGTACCGCGCATCCAGCTCATATAATTCTTTTTAAATCTGTCGGGAACGAATTTGATGTCGCCCTTTTCGACAGCCTCTATTGCAGGTCCCGCAAGCGGGTCCATCTTTACAAACCATTGCTTTGACACCATGGGCTCTATATCGGTATGGCAGCGGTAGCACGTACCTACGTCATGCTTTAAAGGCTCAATACATTTGATGTATCCGCCGTCTTCAAGATCCTTTACTATCGCCTTGCGGGCTTCGAGGGTAGTCATACCGGCGTATTTGCCGCAGTCAAGGACCTCCGGTTCATCCTTTGAAGCCTTGCCGCTGCGGCGAAGCTCATCGGCAAATTCCTTATCCGCCTTGCCTGTCATATGGCCGTCGTACGTAAATGTGCGCACGATAGGCAGATTGTGGCGAAGGCCGACTTCAAAGTCGTTGGGGTCGTGTGCCGGAGTTATTTTAACTACGCCCGTACCCTTTGTCATATCGGCGTGTTCATCGCAAACTATCGGTATTTCCTTATTGAGAAGCGGCAGTATAACATGGCAACCGTGGAGATGCTTATATCTCGGGTCGTCGGCATTTATCGCAACTGCTGTATCGCCGAGCATGGTTTCGGGTCTTGTTGTGGCAAGCTCAAGCTTCTCACCCGTCTCCTTTACCGTGTAAAGAAGATGCCAGAAATTGGATTCCTTTTCCTCATATTCAACCTCGGCGTCGGATATTGAGGTATTACAGTGCGGACACCAGTTTACCATACGGTTGCCGCGATAAATAAGCCCCTCGTCATAGAGCTTTACAAAAACCTCGCGCACCGCCTTACTGCAGCCCTCGTCAAGAGTGAAGCGTTCTCTGTCCCAATCGCAGGAGGAGCCCATCTTTTTGAGCTGCTCTATTATTCTGCCGCCGTACTTTGCTTTCCAGTCCCATGCACGCTCGAGGAACTTATCTCTGCCGATGTCCTCCTTGGTTATGCCCTCTTTGCGCATAGCCTCTACTATTTTGGCTTCCGTGGCTATTGACGCGTGGTCCGTGCCGGGAACCCAAAGGGTATCATAGCCTGCCATACGGTGATATCTTATCAGTATATCCTGAAGAGTATTGTCAAGCGCGTGACCCATGTGAAGCTGACCCGTAATATTGGGAGGCGGAATAACTATTGTGTATGTCTTTTTCCCCTCTTGACGCTCGGCATGAAAATACTTATGCTCGAGCCATGTCTTGTAAATACGGTCTTCAACATTTTTCGGATCGTATTTTTTTGCAAGCTCCTTGCTCATTATTTATCCTCCTGTAAAACATAAATTACAAAATAAAAACGCCTCATACAAAAGTATGAGGCGAAAATTACCGCGGTACCACTCATTTTGCCGTAAAAAACGGCCGCTCTGTGCCTTTAACGGCGGCAAACCGTCTTTGCTTAATGTAGTTTCGGCAAAGACGCTCAAAAGTGACGACGGAAAACGCCGAATACCGCTTCACACCGAACAGCGGCTCTCTTAAAATGCGCATCGCTTTCCTTAATCTTTTTCAACGCGTTTGAACTATTTATAATATTTTATCATTCCGTACCCGTTATGTCAAACAAAACTATTTGTTCGCGACGGTTATTTTATCTCTGTATTCCGACAAGAACAGCCTTATATCGTGGCTTGTGTCGGGAGAACCGTTTACGGTGATATTTTCGGCTCCGTAAATGAAACGGCTAACCGTATCCACGCAGTCCTCATCCATATTTTCTTTTGTTGTAAATGAAAACTCGAACGGAGTTTTATCCTTATTGGTTACAACCAGGGTATCGGTCTTTTGATAGAAGGTGGGATAATATCCGCCCGACGAAGCCGGCACAAGGTCGAACTGATATTTATTGAAATCATAAAACCATGCGCTTGCCGTTCCCTTTACGGTTACATTGTATATTCCGTCGTAAGGAGTGTCTCCGGCAATTCTCGTAACCGTTATACTGTTGATATTAAAATTTATTTTATGCCATCTGTTTTTATAGAGGTTGCAGCCCACGATAACAAGCCATATAAACAAAGCTGTAACAAAGATGCCGAGTACGGTAACGACTGCCTTTTTCTTTTTTGTTTCCATTATATATAAGACCATCCTTATTTTCGTGTAATACTCAATATTATAATCAAATTCGGCAAAAAAGCAACATTTAAATTCTTTAACGGTTTTTAATATAGTCTATCAGAGCTTCCGCGCTGCACTCCGGCAGCTCAAGCTCGTTTTGCGGCTCCGGGATATCCGAAAGACGGTGCGCGTCGGAATTTACAAAAAGCTTCATATTGCCAAGGCACGGATTTTCCGCCGAAAGCTTTTTTTCGTCTGCATACCGCGACAAGCCTGCCGCCTTGAAGGTCGGAGTCTCCGGAAAGGTGCCGAGCACCGATAAAATGCTGTAAGAGCTTCTGTCTATATGCGCCGGAAAGCACACGCCGCCGTATGACGAGACCGCTTTTACCGTTTCGCTCTCGGTAATATCAGACGCCACGGTCAAAAGCCGTTTTTCGTAGCCTATTATATTATCCTTTTCGTCCGTTATAATCTGCTTGCCGAATATTTCGGGTCGGTTTATAATATCGGGCATTTTGTCGTATACAAAATCAGAAAATTCTTTTGCGGCGTCAAGCGACGGGAAAAGGCAAACATTGTGTATCTCCTCGGCGGTGCAAAGCTCCATTCCGGGTACAACGACAAGTCCTGCCGCTTCGCCTGCCCTTACTGCCGCAGGGCAATTGAGGCACGAATTATGATCTGTGACGGCTATCATATCATACCCTAAAAGCTTGGCGAGATTTACCGCGTTATAAGGAGTCATATCATCGTCTCCGCACGGCGACAGACAGGTGTGCATGTGTAAATCGGCCTTTATAATCATAGCAGACCGGAAAGCTTGGCGGATAGTGAAAATGCATCCTCTGCCGAAGAGAGGATGTTAACACCCTGCTCTTTAGCCTTTTCGAGCGCGTCACCGTCAAGTGTAGAATTTTCACATAGAACTATCGCCGCACAATCAGACAGCACCGCCACCGCCACGGCATTGACGTTCCCCATAACGGTAAACCAACAGTCGCCGCACTTTGCATGCGACATAACAAAGCTCAGTAAATCGCCGCAGTAACCGCCCTCGACCTCTTTGGACGGCTCCGCTTCGTTTAAGAAGTTCAAGCCGAGCTTTTCAGAAATTTCTTTTATGTTCATATTTTCTCCGTTTCACTCGTTTTTCTCCGTTTTCCTGAACGGCGCAGGTATCGGAATATAGTTGTTTTTATCGGTATTTTCACGCGAGAAGAATACGCAGTCCTCTATCGACGCTTTTCCGCGCACTATATCCTCGGCAAGGTCGCTGCAGGACGGTGCTCCGCACGTTCCGCAATCGAGCCCCGGAAGAGAGCTTTCTATTTTCTTCATCTCGCCCATTTTTTGTAAAGCCTCGCCCATATCGTCGGAAAGGCGCATAACGGGCAGTTCTTTCAGCGGATTATCCCAACGCATATAGCGCGGAACGGCTTTTATTTCAAGATGATTGCAGGACACCGGCATATATTTTCTCAGATGCTGTATGCGTGCCTTTGCGACATACGGATTTTCGACTGTCAGCGGCCCGCCGACGCATCCGCCCGGACAGGCGTTAAGCTCGATAAAATCAAGGTCCGAAAGCTTTTCGTCCTCTATCTCCTCGAGTACCTTTATAACGTTTTCTATGCCGTCCGCCGCTAAATATCGGTCGGTGAGAAGTGCCGAGGCTTCGCCGCCGGACGACGCCCACGAAACCCCGATTATACCGGAATCACGTAAAAGCTCTGTTTTGTCCGTATTTTCCATTTCATGCAAAAGTGACGGATAAATATCCTTTATGCCGAACACGCCGTCCACATTGGAGCCGTTGTTGCATATAGGCTGTTTTATGGCTGTGATTTTTGCCGTACACGGCGTTATGAAAAATATTCCTATATCGGATTTTGAATATCCCGTCCGTTTTACCGCACGCTCTCTCGCAAGACGCGCAGCCTCCTCCATGGGCGGGTTAAAATCAAGCACATTCTCGATAAGATTGGGGAAACGCACCCTTATAAGCCTTACTACGGCAGGGCACGCTGAGGATATTACGGGCTTTTTTCTGCCCGAATGTGACAGCTCCGCCCTTGTAGCCTCTGACACTATCTCGGCACCCTTTGACACCTCAAACACATCGTCAAAGCCAAGCTTTTTAAGCGCGGTCAGCACATAATCGGTATCGTCGAGATTGTTAAACTGACCGTACAGCGTAGGCGCGGGCAAGGCTATGCGATATTTGTATTTTTGAAGCTCGTCAAACGAGTATTTTTCGGCATACTTCGCGTGATGCGGACAAATTCTGATACATTCGCCGCAGTCTATACACCGCTCCGAAATTATATATGCCTTACCGCGGCGCACTCTTATGGCTCCCGTCGGGCAACGCTTTATGCAGTTGGTGCATCCCATACACTTGCTTTCGTCCAGACGTACGGAATGAAAAAAGCCGCTCTTTTCCATTGCAGTTACTCCGTGATTATATAATTTATCTGTTTGTATACACCTTCAGCCGCATGGTTGTGCCCTTGCCGACCAAAGTATCTATTACCATTTCATCAGTATACTTTTTTATATTGGGAAGTCCCATTCCGGCACCGAAGCCGAGAGCACGCACATTGTCGGGAGCCGTGGAATATCCCTCCTTCATTGCCAGAGCAACGTCGGGTATTCCCGGTCCGTCATCCGACAAAACCATAGAGATGACATCGGGGTCAATATCCACGTCTATCCTGCCGCCGCCCGCGTGTATTACCATATTTATTTCGCCCTCATAAAGAGCTATTACCGTATTCCTGATTACCTCGGGAGAAAATCCGAGCTTCTTAAGGTGAGCCTTTACGTCACCGGACGCCTCGCCCGCCCTTGTGAAATCATCGCCCGGAACATCATAATGAAGCGCGATAACGCTCATTTCGCCTCACCTCCGCCAAGTCCTTTTTCATACAGCAGGCCGCATGACGAAAACATAGGGAGCTTTGTTGTAAGCAATATAATATCAAGATTTTCGGCAAGCTCCGTCATATCTCGGTCGGGGCGTTTACCGCGCACAAAAACCACGCATTTCATATCCATCATCTCGGCGGTTCTTATCACCTGCGGATTAACAAGCCCTGTGAGCAGAACTGCCTGCTGCTTGACAAACGCAAGAACGTCGCTCATCATATCGCTTCCGCATGCATCGTTTACTTCTCTGTCAAGGCAGTCGCCGCCGCAAACAACCTCGGCGGAAAGTATGTTTTGTATTTCTCTGACAGTCATATATAGGACCTCCGAAAGAGTTGTATTTATAATTATACATAAAAATTACAGCTTTTTCAAGTAATAAAAAGTAAATTTGCATAAAACAGGCGGACTGTCAAGTGTAATCACTTCACAGTCCGCCGAGCATGACAGTATTTTTTTACGCTCACGCCTTTACGACGCTTCCGCCTACCATAACAAAGGAAATGTTTATGTCATCGTCAAACATAATAAGGTCAGCATCAAAGTCTTTTTCGATTTTACCCTTTTCACCGCCAAGGCCTATTACCCTTGCCGGAGTAAGAGAGGCCATTTTTACCGCGTCGCAAAGCGGTACTCCGACCCTTTTATACATATTTCTCACAAGTCTGTCAGTTGTTGCTACGCTTCCCGCTATGCAAGAGCGGTCGGCAAGCTTCATAACGCCGTCCTCGTAAATCGCCGGAACGCCGTTTTTCTGCATAACAAGCGTGCCCTCTTTTGTCTCGGTCGCCGAATACTCAAGCCCGTCGGTGATAAGATACATTTTATCGGCGCCCTTACATCTGTAAATCAGCTTTAAAACACCTAACGGCAAATGGCACAAATCGGCTATTACCTGAGCCGTTAATTCGTCGTGAGTCAGTGCCGCCTCAACTGTGCCTGCGCGCCTGAAAATTCCGCGTTTATAGCAAGATGTACAGGCATTATAAAGATGTGTTACATCGGAATACCCGTGTTTTATTGCCTCATCAGCCGTATCGTAGTCCCCAGAGGAATGGGCTATCGATGCCACAATGCCGCGCTTTTTAAGCTCCTCACCGAGCACCATACCGCCGTCGGTTTCGGGAGCGGCCCCCATTATTTTAAGTCCGTCCCACAAATCAAGCAGGCTCTCGTACTCATTTTGCGACGGCACCAATATGTTTTCCGGGCTCTGCGCTCCGCACATTTCGGGCGACAAAAACGGACCCTCAAGATGTGCACCGAGAATATTTGATGTTTTACAAATCCGCTTTGCCTCTTTGATATTTAAAAGCGCGGTTTTAAGCTGAGCAATAGGCGCGGCAAGCGTTGTCGGCAATATGGATGTAGTGCCGTAATTCATATGAGCCGTTGCCATTTTCACAATATCCTCCGGCGTGCCCATAGCGGAATATCCGCCGCCGCCGTGAACGTGGAGATCTATAAAACCGGGTGACAAATATTTGCCGTTTCCGTCGATCACCTCTTCATTTTCGGCTTCACGGGCAGTTTTTCCGACCTCGGTTATCTTACCGTTCGCCGTTCTGACGAAGCCGTCCGTTATTTCGTTTTCACCGATTATTTTCACGTTCTTTATCAGCAATTCAAACAGTCCTTTCCGCCTTTTAAAGCTCACGGGATAAATCCGCGGTATAGCAAAGTATTCCGTTATCCGTTATATCGACTATGCCGTAAGAGCCGTCGCGTATGCTGCCGGGGCACATCACATACATATTGTCAATATACTCCGATTTCGGGATATGGGTGTGACCGTATAAAACTATGTCGGCGCATTTTTCTTTTGCGGCGCGCAAAAGCTCCTCGGTACCGTGCTTTACCCCTCTTGTGTGACCGTGAAGGATAAACACGGTTTTTCCGCCGCAAGCAAACGTCTCTTCGCTCGGCAGGCTCGAATAAACATCACAGTTACCCCTAACCGAATGCACCTCTTTAAGCGATAGCAGAGACGACATTTTTTCACATTGAAAATCCTCTTCGCCGTCGCCGAGGAATACAACAACATCGGCCTCCCTATGCAGCTTTACCGCCATCATAAGCGAGATTTTGTCACGGTGCGAATCCGAAAGCACAAGTATTCTCATTCATAAAACCCCCGTGAAATTCATACTATACAGTATACCAAAATACGGAGGTAAAATCAATGCAGAACGACAACATCGACGAGATAATAGACGGTATTAAAAGCCAAAAATCAAAAAAAGGCGCGGAAAAATTTTTAAAGAACAAGCTGTCGCCAGAGCAATCGAAAAAGCTCAGCGACGTTTTAAGCGATGAAAACGCCTTAAAAAATCTGCTGTCAAGTGACAGAGCCAAGGAGCTGTTTAAAAAGCTCGGCGGCAAAGATGCGGAATAAAACATACCGAAAGGACAATTCTTATGGATAATATAGGCGACCTGCTGTCCTCAATAAGTCCGGAGGATATGGAGAGACTTAAAAATGTCGCGTCAAGCCTGATGTCGCAAAGCGGCTCCGAGCCGTCATCCGCTCCGAAAGAGCAAGGTGCAGGCGGCAACCGAAATGCGCCTAACGCCGATGTATCGTCACTTTTCGGCGGCGATATGGCCAAAACCCTGATGACCGTAGCCACACAGATGAATAAAGAGGACGACAACACAAGATTCATCTCCGCTCTTCGCCCTCTGCTGAGCGAGGACAGGCGCAAAAAAGCGGATGAAGCCATGAAATTTTTAAAGCTTATGGAAATGCTTCCGTTGTTAAAGGGGTTTTTTAACGTATGAAAGATTACAGCTATACCGAGCTTAAGGAGATGCAGGACCGAGCTATGGAGAGAGTCCGCGCCATGCAGCAGCGCGCAAGCGAAACCGTCTCAAGAGAAAACTCGTTACATGAAGAAAAACCAAAGCCCGACGCGCACACCGAACAGAACACATACACGAAGCCGCATCATATAAAAATGCCGGTAAATATGCCACCGCGCGAGAGCACAGCAGAAAGCCGCGGCAGCAAAGCAAGCACCGACAGCAATCCGGCTTCAAATTCCGCCTCGGCAAACGAAAACAGCATTATTGAAAGCATTTTGAACGACCCGGACAGAGCCATGCTGCTTCCGCTTTTGCTCCTTTTAAAATCCGAGGGAGCAAACGAGGAGCTGCTTATGTCGCTGCTCTACATAATGTCATAAAAGCGGTCAAAAAAGGCTGTAAAAGCTCTCGCTTTTACAGCCACTTGAATTAGATGTATTCGGTTAATTAATCCTCTTTAAACAACTGAGTGGAGAGGTAACGCTCGCCGGTATCCGGTAAAATCGCAACTATTGTCTTACCCTTGTTTTCGGGACGGCGTGCGAGATCGGTGGCAGCCTTAACGGCAGCACCCGAAGAAATACCCACAAGAATTCCGTCGGATTTTGTAATTGCACGGCTGTAAGCGAATGCGTCGTCGTTTTCAACCGTGATAATTTCGTCATAAATCTTGGTGTCGAGCGTATCAGGTACAAAGCCCGCGCCGATACCCTGAATCTTATGCGGACCCGATTTGCCCTCGGAAAGTACGGGCGAGGTTGCAGGCTCAACCGCAACTACCTTAACGTCGGGATTTTTGCTCTTTAAGAATTTGCCCGTGCCGGAAAGTGTTCCGCCCGTGCCTACGCCGGCGACAAAAATGTCAACCTTACCGTCCGTATCGTTCCAGATTTCGGGACCGGTAGTCTCAAAATGAGCCTGAGGATTTGCCGGATTTACAAACTGACCGGGAATAAAGCTGTTGGGAGTCTGCTCATGAAGCTCGTTTGCTTTTGCGATAGCGCCCTTCATACCCTTTGCACCGTCGGTGAGGACAAGCTTAGCGCCGTAAGCCGCCATCAAAAGTCTGCGCTCAACGCTCATGGTTTCGGGCATTGTGATTATTATCTTATAACCTCTTGCCGCCGCAACAGCGCTGAGACCTATTCCGGTGTTGCCGCTTGTAGGCTCAATAATGGTTGTGTCTTTATTTATAAGGCCTTTAGCTTCTGCGTCATCGAGAATTTTCTTCGCTATTCTGTCTTTGACGCTGCCTGCGGGATTAAAGTATTCGAGCTTTACAAGTATTTTCGCTTCAAGATTATTTTCCTTTTCATAATTTGACAGTTCGAGAAGCGGTGTATTTCCAATAAGATCAGTGAGGCTTTTATATATTTTTGACATAATGATTATCTCCTTTAATTCCGTTATTTAAATCATTTAACGGCTTTGAACGCTTCGTCAAGGTCGGCTATGATATCGTCTATATGCTCTGTGCCTATTGATAGGCGGATAGTGTTCGGGCGAATACCCTGCTCCAGCTTCTCCTCGTCGCTGAGCTGCGAATGAGTGGTTGAGGCCGGGTGAATAACAAGCGATTTAACATCGGCAACATTCGCAAGAAGAGAGAATATCTCAAGATGGTCTATAAACTTCTTTGCGGTTGTATCATCGCCCTTTATTTCAAAGGTAAATATCGATCCTCCGCCGTTCGGGAAGTATTTGTCGTAAAGCCGTTTCTGCTCGCCGCTTGCAAGAGACGGATGATTTACCTTTTCAACCTGCGGATGATTGTTGAGGTATTCAACTACCTTTAATGCATTTTCCGTATGGCGCTCGACGCGAAGAGAGAGCGTCTCAAGTCCCTGAAGGAAAAGGAAGGCGTGGAACGGAGAAATTGTAGCTCCGGTATCGCGGAGAAGTATTGCGCGAATCTTGGTGACAAAAGCCGCAGCTCCGACATCCTTTGCGAAGCTTACGCCGTGGTAGCTCGGGTTCGGTTCAACAAGCGACGGGAATTTGCCGCTGCCGATCCAGTCAAACTTACCGCTGTCAACAATTACTCCGCCTATCGCCGTACCGTGACCGCCGATAAACTTTGTAGCCGAATGAACAACTATATCCGCACCGTACTCTATGGGTCTTACAAGATAAGGTGTTGCAAAGGTATTGTCAACAACAAGCGGAATCTTATGCTTATGCGCTACCTTTGCTATTTCCTCTATGTCAGCAACATTGGAGTTTGGGTTACCGAGAGTCTCTATATACAGAAGCTTTGTATTATCCTGAATGGCGTTTTCAAAATTGCTTATATCGTCGGGGTCAACAAAGGTAGTTGTAATGCCGTAATCGGGAAGCGTATGCTCAAGAAGATTATACGTGCCGCCGTAGATGGTGTTTGAAGCGACAACGTGGTCGCCGGCGACCGCAAGAGAGCGGATGGTGTAATCAATAGCCGCAGCACCCGATGCCGTGGCAAGTGCAGCAACGCCGCCCTCAAGAGCAGCTATTCTCTTTTCAAATACGTCCTGAGTGGAGTTTGTAAGTCTGCCGTAAATATTGCCGGCATCCTTAAGAGCGAAACGAGCCTCGGCTTCGTCGGAATTTTTAAAAACATAAGATGTTGTCTGATATATCGGAACGGCTCTTGCGCCCGATGCTATATCCGGCTCTTCCTGGCCTACGTGGAGCTGCAAGGTTTCGAATTTATAATTTTTGTTACTCATTTTGTGTACCTCTTTCAATAATTTTTAAATGGTGTTTTGTTAAAATTAAAGGTCAACAGGTACACATTCGGCTGTTTCTCCAGTTACATTGTCTTGATTTTATTCTTTTAAGATCAGCCATTAAAACAGCCTCCTTTTTGAACTTCTCATTTCCTATCGGATTAGTATGGTATCAATATATCATACTTTCCTGAGGTTGTCAACAAAAATATTAAGATTTTTTTAAAAAACGCCAAATCGATTGACTTCAGCCGAAACGCGGAAATATAATTTAAACAAAAAAGCAGAATTTACGCACTGCTTTTAAAGCTTTCTCGGAAGGTGATAAATTGGCAAAACACAGACGGAGTAAAACGGCGCGCAAAGTAAAAGGCTTCGGTAAAATATCGTTTTTTGTGCTCATACTTTCGTTTGCGATATTTACGGCGCTGCTTGTCACCGCAGCGGTACATATGCCGAAAAAAAGCGGCAACACCGTATGCATAGACGCAGGACACGGCGGATATGACGTAGGAGCGACAAACGGTGAAAGATATGAAAAAGACGATAATCTGCGCCTTGCAAAGGCTGTGGAAGCCGAGCTTAAAGCCCGCGGAATAAACACAATAATGACAAGAAGCGACGACACATATGTATCGCTTGAGGACCGCTGCAAAACGGCAAACAAAAAGAAAGCCGACCTTTTTATATCCCTGCACCGTAACAGTGCCGACAGCGGCTGCGGCTTTGAAATATGGACGCTTAAAAACTCTCCTCCGGACGATTTGCTGCTCGCCGAAAACATAATGGAGGCCCTCGGCGAAGTCGGATTATCAAAAAACAGAGGGGTTAAAGGCGGAATAGCCGGAAGCGGAAACAACTATTACGTAAATAAAAACACAGATATGCCGAGTTGCCTTGCGGAGATGGGATTTATTACGGACGACGGCGACAACGCTCTTTTCGACAAAAATTTGCAAAGCTATGCTGCGGCAATAGCGGACGCAGTCGAGACTACACTCGCTGAAATAAAAAAATAACACTTTTTTCAACTTAAAGGCGAAGTCCTGAATAAATAATAATAGTGGAAATAATTATATATATATGGTAAAATAAGTTGTTATTTAAATGTTAACGGAGAAACAAATATGAAAAGCACTAAACAATTACTGCCTTGCATAACAGCTTTGATACTTATTTTATCGCTGATATTTACCTCCTGCGGCTCGCCCGATGTAACGCTCAAAGCGAAGGTTTCGGTTCTCTCAACCGTTTCCGGAGACTATACCGATAACGGCTTTCACGTTATAAACAAAGACAATATGATATTTGTCACCCAGTCCGGTCTTATAGAGCTTTACTATGACAAAACCACGGGTGCCGTCGCGGTAAAAGAGACGTCCGAGGGAAAATACTGGTACTCCATGCCGCTTGCCTCGGATGACGAAAGCGAGAGCAGAGCATATGTTCTGAGTGCAGTGCTCTCAAAGGACGGAAAAAAATATATACTGAATTCTCAGGATAACTCCGTAGCGTTTTCTTCTTTTGAATTTAAGCCCGTCAGCAACGGGCTTCAGGTAACATACAATATGGCGTCCGATAAGGACAGTGCGGTAAACGGACCACAGGGCGATACGCCGTATGCGTCGGTCACGGTAAGTTATATACTCTCCGACGGAGTAATGGACGTCAAAGTAAACTGCGGAGACATAAAGGTCTCGGACGGTTATGCGCTCGAAAAAATAAATCTTTTAAGCTACTTTGGCGCAGAAAAGGATTTTTCCGAAGGAGACTTCATTCTTTTACCCGACGGCAGCGGTTCGCTTATGATGTCGGACAGCAAATCAGATTATCCGGAAAAAAGCTTTAAGGTTTACGGCTCTGACCCTGCAGTTAAAGACGTGACGGAAAACGAGAGCAAAATAAATGCTTCGGCTCTGCTCGGATTTTTCGGAATGAAGCAGCAAAACAGTGCTTTTGTGGCTCTTATTACAAAGGGCGATACCATAGCCTCGGTGGATTCGGTTCAAAAAAGCAGCGGTGACAAATACGACCGCGCGGGCACGTCATATACAATTACCGATGTGTCATATGTCGGCTCGGGAAGCAAAATGACAAAGTATGTCGGAACACAGTACAGCGGAGAAATAAACGTATGCTACCGCTTCCTCACAAACAAAAACGCGAGCTACTCGGGCATGGCAATAGCCTGTCGCGAACAGCTTATAAGAAATTCGGTTTTATCCACGAGAACGGTAACTTCATCCGCTCATCTGCCGTTTGCGCTGACAATACTCGGCACGGCACAAAAAAGCGGCGGCAGATACGTCAGCCTTACAACTTATGACCAGGCATACGACCTTCTCAATATGCTCAAGGCAAAAAGCGTAAACAATATAACCGTGCGATACTGCGGCGTGCTTGACGGAGCAAACAACCAGGATTTGCTCTCGGGAGCCTCAACAATAAAAAAACTCGGCGGCAAAAAGTCGTTTGAGAATTTAAAGCAGTATATTGCGACTCAAAAATTCGAGATGTACGGCGATGTGAGCACGGTTATTTTCTCTACAGGGAAAAATTCGGATAAGAGCGCGCGCGATATGTCAGGCAAAAAGCTCACCGTTGAGACGCCGGATAAATTCAGCGCTCTGTCAAAGAAAAATACGACCGAAAGCTATGCTTTGGCTCTGTCCAAAATCGAGAAAAATATTACCGATTACGTAAACAGCACAAGCGACTTTGCTTTTGACGGCTATTGTGTAAACGACGCCGGCAGTCTTTTATATTCGGATTTTTCAATGATCGGTCAAAACAGGGATACCGCCGTACAGACTGTTTCAAAAGGAATTGAAAAGCTCTCGAACGGTCACGACCTTATGATATGCGGCGGCAATTTCTATCTGCTGAAAAATGCCGACTTTGTCTCGGGGCTTTCCTATGACACGGCATACCCTCAAAGCGATTCGTACTCTTCGGTGCCGTTTGTCGAAATGATACTGCACGGCATTTCCGACTACACCATGGCCCCCGTAAACCTTGCCGACGACAGCGAAACGGCATTTTTGAAATCGCTCGAATACGGCGCGATACCGTCATATGAATGGTACTGCTCAAAGACAGGTAAATCGGAGCTTGACGAAAAATACAGCTATGAAAATCAGCTCAACTCTGCCGCCGAAAAATATCAAACAGCAGACTCTGTTCTCGGCAATCTCCGCAATGCGAGAATGACGGCGCACTACAAGGTTCAGGACGGCGTTTACTGCACGGAATACAACAACAGCATTATAATATACTTTAACTATAACGATACGGCGGTAACCGTTAATTCTCTCACGGTTGAGCCGAAAAGTGCAATGAGAGTTAACTGACGCAAAATAAAATGAGGTGAAAATATGAGAATAACAGACGGATTATCTCCGAAAAAGGTTTTTTATTATTTTGAAGAAATTTCAAAAATACCGCGCGGTTCGGGCAACACAAAAGCGATAAGCGACTACTGTGTAAGATTTGCCGAGAGTCACGGTTTCAAATGTTTGCAGGATGACAGCAACAACTGCATAATCTTTGCCCCTGCCGTAGGCTGTGACAAAGCCGAGCCGATACTTCTCGCAGGGCACCTTGATATGGTCTGCGAAAAAGCCCCCGACTGCACCAAGGATATGGAAAAAGAGGGAATCGACCTTGCGGTTGACGGCGACAATATTTCGGCGGTGGGCACTACACTCGGAGCCGATGACGGAATCGCCGTTGCCATGATACTCGCGCTTCTCGACTCCGACAATAAAAGGCCGCCCGTAGAGGCAGTCTTTACAACGGACGAGGAAACGGGTATGGACGGCGCAAAAAACATTGACACGTCAAGCCTTCGCGGAAAAATGATGATAAATCTCGATTCGGAGGACGAGGGAGTATTTACCGTAAGCTGTGCAGGCGGAAACAGAACGCGCTGCATACTTCCCATAAAAAGAGAAGAATACGACGGCGAAACATTAAAAATAACTGTTTCGGGTCTTAAAGGCGGTCACTCCGGTGCCGAAATTCACCGCGGCAGGGCAAACGCCGATATGCTTCTCGGCAGAATACTTAATTACGTGCTGCCCATTTGCGAAGCAAGAATAATAAGTGTTGACGGCGGACTAAAGGATAACGCCATCCCGACAAGTGCCGAGGCGATTGTCAAAACAAGAAACCCCGAAGAGCTCAAAAAAGCAGTTCGTGAAATAAGCGAAGTAATAAGGAACGATTATTCTTCCGTTGACGACGGAATCGCTATTGACGTTAAAGAAGCTGCTTCAAAGGAAAAAGCCGCAAATGCCGACTCTACCGAAAAGGCAGTTGCTATGCTGTCCTCCCTCCCGTGCGGACTTATCTCAATGAGCCGTGACATAGAGGGTCTTCCGGAAACCTCGCTCAACCTCGGCATATTGAAGACCGAGGAAAGTGAAATTTCGGCGGAATTTTGTATAAGAAGCAGCGTACTGCTGAAAAAAGAGGAACTCAAGAGCCGCCTCGCTCTGATTATGAGAGCCATAGGCGGCAAGGTAATTTCCTTCGGCGATTACCCCGCATGGGAATATAAAAAAGATTCGCGCCTCAGAAGCGTTATGACAGAGGTTTATGAGAATATGTATAAAAATGAACCCGTCATAACCGCTATACACGGCGGTGTTGAATGCGGCTTGTTTTCCGATAAAATCGACGGCCTTGACTGCGTTTCAATAGGTCCGAACCTTAAAGACATACACACCTATCGCGAGAGTATGAGCATTTCCTCTGTAAAAAGAACCTGGGAGTTTTTACTTGAGGTTTTGAACGAGCTTGCAAAGGGTTAATAACATCATCATACCAAACAGGCAACTATAAAGCGAAGCCCTCCGTCAAAGAAGGAGAGCTTCGCTGTTTTTGTTTGTTCGATTTTCAAAACGGATTATTTTAATGCGTTTTCGGTTATACGGCGCATTTCGTCCATTTTCTTTTCCATATCGGACACAAGAGCAAACTGCGTTTTTGCTCTTACGAGGTTATGCTCGGGATAATCGGTCTTGAAATAAACATCTCCGTTTAAATAGTCACCGAGGAAGCGTATACCGCACTCATATGTCATAAGCTTAGACGAAAACGCCATATACTCAGTCTCGGTTTCAGTAAGGCTGTCCTTGGCGGAGCTTAAATAGCCCCTTGTATATGCTTCGTAAAGCGGCAGGCTGAGCGATACCTTTGAAACGTCCTTTTCATCCTCAGCCGCCGTATTTGCGCCGAAGCGGATGCTGTCGCCGAAATCATAGAGCGAAAGTCCCGGCATTACGGTGTCAAGGTCAATTATACAGATTCCGTCATTTGAATCACGGTCAAAAAGAATGTTGTTGAGCTTTGTGTCGTTATGAGTGACGCGAAGCGGCAGACTGCCGCGCTCTATAAGGTCTAAAAGAACGTGCGTGTCGCTTTCTCTTGCAACGGCAAAATCAATAAGCTCTCGCACACCTTCGGCTCTTCCCGCTCTGTCCTCTTTTACCGCGGACATAAAATCAAGGAATCTCGAGTATGTATCATGGAACTTCGGTATTGTTTCAAAAAGGCTGTCAATGGGATAATCTGAGAGCTGACGCTGAAATTCGCCGAATGCTCTGCCTGCATTTTCAAACACCTCGGCGGAGTCGATTATATTGCAGGTATAAACCTTATCTATATATTTGTATACGCGCCAGCAATCACCGTTTTCATCGCGGAAATAATACTTACCGTCCGCCGCCTTAAGGAACGTTAAGGTTCCGCGGTCGGCGTCTCTGCCGGCCTTTAAAAGTGCGGAGCGGATATGTGTGGTAACACCGACAATGTTGCTCATGAGCGCATCGGGGTTTTTAAATATACCGGTATTTATTTTTTGGAGCGTATATTTTACGGTTTCGCCTTTGTCATCAAAGGATATGACATAAGTGGAATTTATGTGCCCGTCATTAAGAGCGGTGTATTCCTTAAAATTTCCGTTAATTGAAAAATCAGCGGCAATACAGTCAATATCACAAGGTAATGCAGACAAATTAAACACGCCTTTCCGAAAATGCTTTTTAGTAAAGTTATTTTATTATATTATTTAATGAACGGTAAGTCAACAATTTTCGACATCCGCCTGTTTTACGGTGTATAGTCAAGGTCCTCCAAAATTTCAAGCAGCTCGGAGCGCAGCGCCGAATTGCCCAAAAGCCGCACCTCGGAAAGAAGTGCCGCATCGTCCTTTGCCTTTTCAAGGATTAAATAACGACGTTTTTTCAAGTTATTGATACCGTTGAATTTTGTCATAGCCTCACGGACTGCTTCGCGCTTCGGTTTGTTCTTAAGCACCGTAACGCCGTAAAGCTCCGCTTCTATCGGGGCGGAAATCTCCGTGGGAGGCAGCGAAACGGTAACTCTGCCGCCTGCATCCGTGACCGAACAATCAAGCTTTTCGCCGCCTGACATAACCCTTACGCTCTCTGCGGATACAATGTCGGAAAACTCAAACACATACTGCCTTTTAAGCGGAAGATAATCCTTTTCCTTTCCGCCGCAGAGCGTCAGCTTAATACCGTTTTCGGTTTCGCTGACGGAAAGCTCGGTTATTGAAAAATCGCCGTCCTTAAAGCCGTTAGTCTCACCGTCGTCCTCGTAGAGAGAAAAGCTGCCGTTGCCGCGGTACACCTTGAATTTCAATACCGTGGGATTTTTGCAGCTGTTCCCCTCATCAAGAGACAGCGGTATTATCGCTCCCTCGCGTGCAAAAACAGGCATCGTATTAAGTTCGCTGTGTACTCTGACCGTCTTTGAACCACGATATATTTTGCCCGTGAAGACGTCAGTCCAACGTCCCTCCGGCAGCCATACACGGGTTTCGGCGCGGCGCGTCTTTTTATTTATCTTTGACGTGACGGGGCAAACCAAAAGCTCACTGCCGAACATATATCCGTTACGGCATTTGTAAGCACCATCGCACTCCGGGTTATCGTAGTAAAGCGGTTCACAGAGTGCTCTTCCGAATTTATGAGTACGGTAATTCATAGAGTAGAGATACGGGATCAGCTCATGACGAAGCCTCAAATAACGTTCCGCTGTCATTTCGGCTTCCCAGCCGTAATTCCACGGCTCCTTGCCGGAGAGCGGGTCATTGCTTGAATGCAAGCGCATAATCGGCGAAAAAGTGCCTAATTGCACCCAGCGCACGTACATCTCATCATCGTGCCTGCCGAAGCAATGGCCGCCTATATCATGGCTCCACCAGGTATATCCGCAGTTCGACGCGGTAGATGTAAAATACGGCTGAAATTTAAGAACTCGCCAGCTCATAAATGTATCTCCCGAAAATCCGAGGGGATACCTATGCGAGCCTATGCCGGCATAACGCGAGAGAATGAGAGGACGCTTGCCCGAACGCTGCCTGTCAAGATAATGATAGTGATTCAGCGCCCATAAAGGGTCAAGACCCGGCAGCTTGCTCTTTTTGCCCTGCTGCCAATCTATCCACCAAAAATCGACTCCCTCATCCTCATACGGATGGTGTGCCGTATCAAAATATGTGTTTATAAACTGTGTATCGGTTATATCAAATTCTATCGGCTTTTTCTCGGCCGGGTCAAGCCCCATAGCCCTCGCCGCCGCGTCGTAGCAGTTTTCAAACGAACGTATGCCGAGAGCAGGATGCAAATTCAGCGTAACTTTAAGACCCTGCTCATGCAGGAAATTCAAAAAGCCTCTGTAATCGGGGAAAAGCTCGGTGTTCCAACTGTATCCGGTCCATCCGTCTGACCAAAACAGCGGTCTCGTTTTACTGTATCCTGCATCCGGAAATTGCTTTTTAACATCTACCCAATGCCAATCCATATCAACCGTGGCCACGGTAAGCGGAACATTGTGTTTTTTAAATTCAAGCATCAGGCTTTGATATTCGCTCTGTGTATACGCCTTATAGCGGCTCCACCAGTTACCGAGAGCAAAACGCGGCACCAACGGCACCTCGCCCGTAATTTTATAAAGAGCATTGACCGCACCTATATAGTCGGTGCCGTATGCAAACACATAAATATCGCGTTCTTTCGCGAGGCGCGGTCTGACTTCTCCGTCTTTACACATAAGCAGCGATTTGCTGTCATCAAATACGGCAGCTCCGTCACACGAGATAACTCCGTCTTTGAGCGGAACCGCACCGTGTGACTGATCAAGAGTGCGTGCCGTGCCCTTTAAATTCTCACTGTTATCACAGCTCGACTCCATATCTCCGATTTTGGCATATATCGCCGTACCGTTTCTGCGGTTTATGCAAAACTCGGCTTTTTCGGTTTTTATTATGATTTTGGTCTTTGTTATTTCGTATGTAAAATCGACATTACCGTGATTGCGGAACCAAACACTTTGCGTCGCTTCATCGCAAAAGGATTTTTCACTTCCGCACTCTACCCTTATAAGATTCGGAAATATGACCGTTATTCTTATGCTGCCGGCTATAAGAATATTGTCCGGCTCGGCCTTACCGTCCGTTTTGGCAACAAGATGTTTATGAAGCGTTTTTTCTTCCATAATATCAGTCCTTTACCTCATCAAAGCTGAAAGCACGATTAAAAATCTCAATGTTATTTACACTTGCACCGCATTTGATTTCACCTGCGGCAATATCTGCGCCTGCATTTCTCACATCATAGCCGGAGCAATCGAGTTTACCGTCTATATAGAGCTTAATCATACCGTTTCTCTCACGCAAGGCGTATACCTTTACATTATCTTTGCCGGCAATTATCGTATCGGATTTTGCCTTAATTCCCTTAACGTCGAAAACAAGCTTCCCGTTTGCGGCAAAAATGCTCATATCTTTGCCGCCGAGAAGTATCATACCGTCTGTGGGCACAGCGGAAAGCGTCAGCCTGAGAGCAAAGTCACCGCGCCCCGAAACGCCGTAGGATATAGGTATACACCCGTTTTTGAAATATGTTACGGGTACTTTCTCGGAAAGAACGTTTCCGTAAATATCTTTTACATCTATATCTATATCAAGCTTTTGTAAATTTTCTCCCTCGGCAGGCAAATACACTCTGACATCGCTGTAATTAGCCCGAAGCTCTTTTTTAAGAGCCACGCCGCCAAGTGTAAAGGCACTCGCTTTTACAGCGATATGACTGTTAAATCTGAATTCAACGGTCTTTTCGTTGATGAATTTTGCCTCTGTAAGCTTTAACGGAACTGCATTTTCGTTTGTAAACTTGAAAATTCGTATTTCATGCGGCTCCAAATCCACCGAAACGGTGTCACCGTATGAGTATTTCCTTTCATCGGGTTTTTCCGTATACGGCAAAACCGTGACGCACGTCATATTTTCGGCACCCTCGACAACTCCTATAATTCTGTCAAGAATAAACGAGAAGCTCTGTTTTTTATTAGCCGGATTTCGCACCGAAACTATACCGTTTGCGTTTTCCCATGCGGAATAGCCGTAAACGCTGCCCGTGTCGGGAGACTCGCCTATCAGCTTTGAATTTCGCAATATGCTGAAATTCTCCCTGATAAACGACAAAACATCGGCATTGATAAGCCACATATCGGGCGTAAAGAGGTTAAAGCTGTAATAAAGCTCCCAAAATGCGGTTCCGCGCGTGGATATCATATACATATATTTGCGGAATTCCTCGTCGGTCATATGAATCTTTGCGGTGTTGCCGTAAATCGGTTCGTGATTATACATATTTGACAGAGGGAACTGATACTGCCTTTTTCTGTGGAAGTCAAAATACTTTGAATCGCGGTATGTAAGCATTCTGTCAATATCGCTTCCGCAGAGCTTTTCTCCGCTTGTCGTTTTATCAATAAAGCCTATGTCGCCGCTGTTTTGCATCCAAAAGCTCTCGCTGTACATAAGGTGCCACGGGCTCGCGTTACAATAGCTTGTCTGGTTAATCCAGAGATCCTTGCCCTCTTTCTCGCGAAGAAGGTGCATTTTTTCAAATATATCCGTCCAGTTTTCCCAGCAGTCCGTAAAGCAGTACATACCGTGTTTTCCGCCTACGGGATGCCCGTGATGTCTGTTTTTACACGATTTCAGCAGAAAACCGTCAAGCTTCCAATAGTTGATATCAAATTTTTCCATACAATCAAGGAAAAACTCAAGCACATTTTTTGTGTATCGGTGATCGGCAACGCACACATCGCGGCTCTGCCTGTTATAGCCGCCCTTGCCGGAGCGCTCCATTCTTCTGCCGAACTTGTCGGTTTTCAAATTATAGCCGCCGCGAGGTCCGAGCCAAAGTCCGAATTCGGACGAAAATTTCTTGCTGAGCGCAGAGCTCTCATAGAGTTCATTGGGGAATTTATCATTGAAGCACCAAAAATCCTTATCGTAATCGACCCAACCGTCGTCTACGACATAAGAATTGAGCGGCGGAACGCCTGCACTCGAAAGGCCCTTTTCTATTTCAAAAAAAGAGTCGCGTATGTTTTCGCTTGTTATATCAAGCATATGGTCGTACCAAGAATTGTACTGTGTGCGGAGATAAATCGGTTTTGCAATGCCTTTTATATACTCAAGGAAATCGGCTCTCACGACCTCCATATCAAAGCTGCGCGCCGCACCGCCGATTGTCGGATGTGAAATATAGATTTCATTGCCGTTTGACAGCTCCTTAAGGGCTTTTCCGGCGAAATATCTTATATGTGCCGTATTATCTACTATGTTATTATCAGTCGTCGGAAATTCACAGCCGAAATACATACCGTTTATATATATCGGCTGACCGAGTGCCGACTGAAACTGCGAAAGATAGGCTTTTTCCATATCCGGTCTTGAAAAACGCATTTTAATATCGGCTCCGAGCACAAAATATTCAAGGTCGATATAATCAATGAACAGTTTTTTCGGGGCACTTGACGATATGGTAACATATTTTCTGATAACGGGGTCAGAGTCCCTCGCCTCAAATATCACCTTCACAAATACGTCGGAAGAGTGTATACGGTACGGCTCAAAGCAAAATACGGCTTTTTTAACCGCCCCATCCTCTTTCAGCTCCGTGCTTTTCAGTTTGCAATCGGAGGAGTGTATTTTGCCCTTGCCGAACACACCGTTTTTATAGGATATTATAAACTCCTCAGAGCCGTCCGAAGGAGAAAACGAGGTCTCGTCCATTCGCCTGTTAATTATGCGGACGGTTCGCAATACCTTACCTGAGGTCGATATTTCGCGCACCGTATTTTCGTTTCCTATATATATTATCTCTTCATCTGAAGAGACAAATGCGGTATTTTTATTCATAAAACATTCCTTTTTTTATTTTGCAGTTGAGCTTTTAGGGAGCACTATTCCGAGAAAAGCACTTTTTCCGTAGCTTTCACCGCATCTTCCACAATTTGAGCGCAAGGCCGTTTTTTATAATACTCCGCCGTGCGTTTTTCGGCGTTCGGAGTAACGGCGCAGTTTTTTGACAATCCCAAAAGTTCGCGGCAGATTATAGACGGATTGGTCTTTTTAAATTCAGCGGCAATTTCCTGAACCTTTTTATACGTATAGGATTTTGCATCCCTGTTTTCGCCTGTATCGTCACCGTATACCATACCTGCAACCATAGCGGCTCCGCACATAGCTCCGCAGACCTCTCTCATTCTGCCTACTCCGCCGCCGAGGCCGGACGCGACCTTGAGGGCGGTTTTTTCGTCCATTCCGAATTTATCGCAAAACGCCGCAAAAACAGCCTGAGAGCAGTTAAAGCCTTTGCCGAAAAGTTCCGCGGCGCGCTCTGTATAAACCGACATAAATTATCACCCCGTTTTGAGTTTTGTTGTTTTAAACGCAGCGCCGAACCCTATCGGATTGGCACTTATGTATTTTATACACATTTTATATTATTTTAACATAAGCGACATTTATATACAACATTTTTTATAAACCGATGGCAAAAATCGGCCGATATTTCGTCAAAACGCCGCGTTAAAGCTCACATATTCTATTGCAAACAACAGAAAATATGTGATATAATGAATAAAAATTCAAATTACGAAAGAAGTAATACTATGGCGAAGAAAAATATTGACTGGGGTTCGATAGGCTTCAGCTATATCCCCACGGACAAAAGATATGTTGCCAACTTTAAGGACGGCAAATGGGATGGCGGACTTAGCTCCGACCCCAACGTCGTTATCAATGAGTGTGCAGGTGTTCTTCAGTACTCGCAGTCTTGCTTTGAGGGTCTTAAGGCGTACACGACGGAAGACGGCAGAACGGTATGCTTCCGCCCCGACCTTAACGCCGCAAGAATGAAATCATCATGCGAGCGCCTTAAAATGCCCGTATTTCCCGAAGATAAATTCGTAGAGGCTGTCAAAGAAGTAGTCAAAGCAAATATCGACTATGTTCCCCCATACGGTTCGGGCGCAACTCTTTACATAAGGCCGTATATGTTCGGCTCAAATCCGGTTATCGGCGTTAAGCCTGCCGACGAATATCAGTTCCGTATATTTGTAACTCCGGTAGGTCCTTATTTTAAAGGCGGTGCAAAGCCCATTACCATTCGTGTAACCGACCTTGACCGCGCAGCTCCCAGAGGAACCGGCCATATCAAAGCAGGTCTTAACTACGCAATGTCGCTCTACAACATAGTTGACGCACACGAAAACGGCTTTGATGAAAATCTCTATGTTGATCCCGCTACAAGAACAAAGGTTGAGGAAACCGGCGGCGCCAACTGTCTCTTTGTTGATAAGAACGGCACCGTAGTCGTTCCGAAGAGCCCGTCAATTCTTCCGTCTATAACCAGGCGTTCGCTTGTAACAGTTGCAAAAGATTACCTCGGCCTCAATGTTGAGGAAAGAGAAGTTTACCTCAGCGAGCTTTCCGATTTTGCAGAGATGGGTCTTTGCGGAACCGCTGCCGTTATATCTCCCGTGGGCAAGGTATATGACCACGGCAAGGAAATTTGCTTCCCGTCGGGCATGGACGAGATGGGTCCGACCATCAAGAAGCTCTACGATACTCTCACCGGAATTCAGATGGGCAGAATCGAAGCTCCCGAAGGCTGGATAGTTGAAATAAAATAAGCTTATACAGATATAAAAATGCTGTGGAACATACGTTCCACAGCATTTTTTATATTCGCTCACGATTCGGTCACTGAATATAATCCTCAATAAGGATAAGAAAAAACAACCGCAAAAAAAGCACATAAAAAGGGCTGTAAAAGGCGAGCTTTTACAGTCCTCTGATTTTTATTTTGCCTCGCGTTTTTTCTCCTCTTTTTGATTTTTAACGGCTTTAAGCCTTGTAAAATCTTCACGCTCTTTTTCCTCGAGTGCTTCGGAGATGTACTTAATCGTACCCGTAAACTGAGGTATCATTATGTTGTTTAACGCGTTGGCGCGCTTTTGCGTTTTCTTAACCGCATCCGCAAGCCGGTAAATCGAAGCCTCGGTTTCGGCAAGCTTTACGGTCATTTTCTTTGCCTCGTTGAAGTTTATGTAAGCCTCGTCAAGGTGGGAGTTTGTCGAATTAAAGCCGAAATACGGCATCAGCTTGCTGCTTTCAAGCGATATTTTCGGTATCTCAACACCCATTACGCTGCGAAAATCAAGGGAAAGTCCGTTATCAACGGGTATGGTTCTTGCAAAATTACCGCAAACGCCAAGCGTAATATTGGCAAGCTTCAAGGACGAATAAGCCTTGTCGTATACCGCGTTTATATTTGCCTCGACTTCCTTTGCTTCGCTTATAAGCTGCATCATCTCACGAACAAGAATGTTACGTTTTCTGTCCATCAGCTCATAGCCGAGCTTGGCTAAATCGAGAGATTTCTGCGTCGCCATCAAATTGGCTTTTGTCGGGAACACCTGTGCCATCGGCTTTTCCTCCTTTTCCGAATTTTAAAAGGCTCAGTTTTTGCCTTTATAGTACTTATCAAGAGTCTTATCATCAACACGGTCGAGCATACGGCGCGGAAGCATTGAAAGGAGCTCCCAGCCGAGGTCGAGAGTCTCGTCAATGGTACGGTTTTCGGTAAAGCTCTGATTCAAGAACCTGTTGTCAAATTCCTTGCCGAACTTCATAAGAAGCTTATCGTCCGGCGACAGCTCATCTTCACCTATTACAGACGCGAGCGATTTAGCATCCTGAACCTTGGCATATGTCGCAAGGAGCTGGTTTGAAAGTGCCGAATGGTCCTCTCTTGTAAAGCCCTCGCCGATACCGTCCTTCATAAGACGCGACAGAGACGAAAGTACGTTGACCGGCGGATAAATGCCTTTATAATCAAGATCACGATCAAGAACTATCTGACCCTCGGTAATATAACCCGTAAGGTCGGGAATGGGGTGCGTAATATCGTCGTTGGGCATTGTAAGAATCGGTATCTGCGTAACGGAGCCCTCAACGCCCTCTATCATACCGGCACGCTCATAAAGCGATGCAAGGTCCGAATAAAGGTAGCCGGGGAAGCCTTTACGGCTCGGAATCTCGCCCTTTGACGAGCTGAATTCACGAAGAGCCTCGGCATATGACGTCATATCGGTCAAAATTACAAGTATGTGCTTATGAAGAGTAAATGCGAGATATTCCGCCGCGGTAAGAGCGCAGCGCGGAGTCATAATTCTCTCGATTATAGGGTCGTTTGAAAGATTTAAGAACATAACAACCCTGTTCATTACATTCGCCTCTTCAAATGAAGTGCGGAAGTAATTTGCTACGTCGTTTTTAACGCCCATTGCCGCAAAAACTATTGCGAAGTCCTCGGTATCGGAAATTGTGGACTGACGTACTATCTGAACGGCGAGCTCGTTATGCTTCATACCGGAGCCTGAGAATATAGGCAATTTCTGACCGCGTATAAGCGTTGCGAGAGCGTCTATCGACGAAATACCCGTCTGAATAAAGTTACGCGGATATTCACGTGATACGGGGTTTATCGGAGCACCGTTAACATCGCGTTTCTCTTCGGGATAGACCTCGCCGAGACCGTCTATGGGTCTGCCGAGTCCGTCGAACACTCTGCCGAGAATTTCGGGCGAAAGCGATATTTCCATGGGCTTTCCGGTAAGGCTTGTGGAGGCGTTCTGAAGAGAAATACCTCTTGTACCCTCAAACACCTGTACCGTGATATGCTCACCGTCTATCTTAACTATTCTTCCGGTGCGCTGTGTGCCGTCATCAAGCTTAAAATTAACTATCTCGTCAAACGAAGCGTCCTTTACACCGTCAAGCTCAACAAGTGAGCCGTTGATAGCATCAAGTCTTAAATGTTGAATTATCATTGTGCTCACCTACCTTACTTCAGTATTCCGTCCATAACGGCATCGGTTTCTTTGATGTAATCGTCGAGCATTTCTATGTTGCTGTTCGGCACATCGTATTTCATCTTTGTAAACTTATCAAACAGTCCCGTAGCCGTTATCTTCGAAAGAGGAATCTGCCTTGCGACTACTTCCTTTGCTCTGTGGTACAAATGGAGTATAACGTGCATCATCTTAAACTGCTTCTCAAGCGGAACGAAGGTGTCGTCGGCATGGAATGCGTTTTGTTGAAGGAATCCGACTCTGATTACTCTTGCAATTTCAATTACAAGCTTCTGATCGTCGGGAAGCACGTCCGCACCTATCAGCTTTACTATCTCCATAAGTGAGTTTTCCTCAAGTAAAAGCGAGCAAAGCTCTTCGCGGTATTTCATAAAGTCGGGTGAAACGTTGTCTCTGTACCAGTTAGCAAGGTCACCCGTGTACTCGCTGTAAGAGAGGGTCCAGTTTATTGCCGGATAGTGTCTCGCATAAGCGAGCGATTTATCAAGAGCCCAGAAGCATCTTGTAAAACGCTTTGTATTCTGAGTTACAGGCTCGGAGAAATCGGAGCCCTGAGGCGATACCGCGCCGATAAGCGTTATTGAGCCCTCGGTGCCGTTAAGGTTTTCGGTATAACCCGAACGCTCGTAGAATTCGGAAAGTCTCGACGGAAGATATGCCGGGAAGCCTTCGTCGGCGGGCATTTCCTCAAGTCGTCCGGAAATTTCTCTGAGCGCCTCAGCCCAACGTGATGTCGAGTCTGCCATAAGAGCCGTATCATAGCCCATATCGCGGTAATACTCAGCTATTGTAATGCCTGTGTAAATTGAAGCCTCACGTGCCGCAACGGGCATGTTAGAGGTATTTGCTATAAGCATTGTTCTGTCAAGAAGCGGTCTGCCCGTCTTGGGGTCGGTAATATCCGAAAACTCGGTAAGAACCTGAGTCATCTCGTTACCGCGCTCGCCGCAGCCGACATAAATTATGATATCGGCATCGCACCATTTGGCAAGCTGATGCTGAGTCATTGTTTTACCTGTACCGAAGCCTCCGGGGATTGCCGCCGCACCACCCTTTGCTACCGGGAAAACCGTGTCGATTACACGCTGACCCGTAACAAGCGGTTTAGTGGCGGGTAGTCTCTTTTTAATCGGTCTCGGATTTCGTATGGGCCACTTCTGTAAAAGCGTAAGCTCTGTTTCGTTACCCTTTTTGTCCTTGATTTTTGCAACCGTATCGTTTACGGTGTATTCGCCGTCGGGCATTACCTCGGTAACGGTACCCGAAAGCAGAGGACTCAACATTATTTTATGTGTTATTACCGGCGTTTCCGGGCACTCGGCGTAAATATCGCCGCCGGAAAGTGTGTCGCCGACTTTAACCTTTAAGGTTACTTTATATTTCTTTTCGGTGTCAAGCGGAGAGAATTGAGCGCCCTTGCCTATAAAAGCGCCGAACTTCTTTTCGATTGCGGGGAGCGGCCTTTCAATACCGTCGAATATGTTGCCGATAATTCCGGGGCCTAAGGTAACGCTCATGGGAAGACCCGTTGAGTATACCGGCTCACCGGGCTTGAGGCCCGTAGTCTCCTCATATACCTGAATGGTGGTCATCTTTTTATCAAGGCCTATTACCTCGCCTATCAGCTTTTCTTTGCCGACGTAGACCATTTCCATCATGCTCAAATCAGTCTCGCCTTTTATGGTAACGACAGGGCCGTTGATACCGAATATTACATTCTCTGACAAATATATCACTCCTCGATGGAAAGTCCCGAATGTTCAAGGAACCATTCTTTTTGCTCTTTGAGTTTTGTATCAAGAGTATCGTCGGCAAGGCAGTGCGTTTTTCTGTCCGCAGCTCTCAAACCGCCGTAAACTATGTCGTCGCTTTCGGTTACGACACAACCGTTTTTAAATATCGCCTTGAGATCGTCGGAAAACACGAGATCCTCTTTGCGTAAAAACAGCTCAACATCCCCGCCGTCAAAAGCCTCGGCAATCTCTTTTGCCGATGAAACAAGCTTTTCGCGGTAAGAATCGGTTTTTGTATACTCATTAATTTTTTCACCTGCCGCGTCAAACACCTTTTTGCAAAGCTCTGCGCGAAGATCGGTAAGCTCTTTTCTTGACCGTTCTTCACATTCGGAGACGGCGCTGTTACAGTCCGCCTTTATACGAGCGGTTTCGTATTCGGTATATGACTTATAACGATCCTCGGCCTCTTTTTGAAGAGCGCGCAAACGCTCAACACGCAAGCGGTCCGTTTCTTCGTCTATACTTTTGCACTCTTCGTCTGCAAGAGTCTTTATGGCAGTTAAGAACGCCTCTGTCTTTTTGCTGTTGATTTCTTCCATGATCTCACCTCACTGTTCTTTAAATCTTTATACCGATGGCGTCGCGGATATATTCGGTAATGGAATCACGATTTCTGCCGTTTCCGTCGCCGTCGGGAATTGTGACAAGCAGCGGCCTGTTGCCCTGCTTTAGTTTTTTTACCGTTTCGGGGCAAAGCTCGGCAACTCCTGCGGTTATAAGCAGTATGCCGATGTCTTCCGCAGACAAAGCCTTTTTGAAAGCCTTTTCGGCTTCATCGCGCGAAGTCACCCGCTTTGCTTCAATTCCGGCAAGACGCATACCGATCATAGCGTCGGTATTGTCGCTTATCAAGAAGAATTTCATAACAATTACCCTTTGTATCCGTAATCTTTTTGGGGAGCCCCCAATGTGCCCTTCGGCAACCAAAACAGCTCACAGTCTGTCTTTTTTCGGTCATAAGGCGGCCTTTGAAAGCACGGTGCCGCCGCAAATCGTTTTAGACCTTCTGGAGAATAAGAATTGAAATAACAACACCGTAAAGTGCTATGGACTCACCGAGTGCAACGAATATAATTGACTTACCGAATGACTTGGGGTCCTCTGCGGTAGCGGCTATTGCTGCGGGTGCGCCTGCGGCAACGGCAATACCGCCGCCGATACCTGCGAGACCTGTTACAAGGCCTGCAGCCAAAAGTCCCATACCCTTTGAATTATCAACAGTCTCGGTAGCTGTGGTTGCAGCAGAGGCGTCGGCAGCCGAAGCGTTGTTATCGTCTGCAGCGAAAACGCTTACCGAAAGAGCGGCAATAAGAACAGTAAGTACAGCGAAGGTTGCGAGATTTACCGCAACGGAGCGCTTAATGCTTCTGCCCTGATTTCTTTTTTTGATTATTGCATACGCTGTTGCAAGTATTGCTGCGGGTGCAAGGATGAGAAGTACATAGAAAAGAGTTGACATAATTTTATTCCTCCAACTTTTAATTTTGCGCGTTTAATTTTATCGGCTTGAAAGCCGTTCCTCCGCCCTCATAGAAGCGGCTGAACATCTCGTAATATTCAAGACGAAGTGCCTGTATGCCGGTCAAAAGACCTTCAAGCGCAATGACAAGAATATTGCCGAGGATGATAACAAAGATGTTCTCGTGTGCACCGGCGAGTGAGAATACAACCATCATCATACCTGCATGGACAAGTACGAATGCGCCGACACGAAGGAAGGATACCGTGTTGCTCAGATACGAAAGCACATATTCGAGAAGCTCAAATACATTTTGAAGTATGAAGTCCCCGATGCTCTCCGGCTTCCAATCAGGCTTCCTTTCGATAAGACCTATCGGGATATCCTTTATCATAAGCAGAACCGCCGTTACCGCAAGCGTTACGGCGCATACCTTATTCGGTACGGGAGACGGACCGCCCATAAAGCCGGAAGCGAGATTCACGCCGGACAGATACATCAAAAGTCCCGTAAGTCCGTTTTGACTGAACAATGCTTCACCGAACTGTTTACGCTTTATGCATGCGTAAATATTAAGCAGCATTGCAACTACCATAAGCCCTATGCCTATACCGATAGCTATTAAAAGAACCGTATTTACGCTTTCCATTACGGTCATCGGCTTGCCCTTCCAGCCGAGAGCGTGGTAAACGGGATCAAGCATATCCTCATATCCGAACACGCTGCCGAACATAAAGCCGAAGAACATAGATGAAATTCCGCACGGAATAAGTATTTTGCCGAGCTTTATTTTTTTCTTCGCCCACATAAATATTCCTATGAGCATTAAAACGAAGCCCTGGCCGAGATCGCCGAACATCATACCGAAAAGTATGGTATATGTTATAGCCACGAACCCGGTAATATCTATATCGTCGTACGACGGGGTGCCGTACATATCGACATAAAATCTGTATGGGTCAACAAAAGCCTTAAACAGCTTCGGCGTCTTTTTGAGTTTAACCGGAACCACGGTCTTGCCGTCATGCGGCGGATCGCTTATCTCGACAGAAATCTCACCGACATTTTTAAGCTCCTTTTTGAACTTCTTTTCGCTGCCCTCCGGAATAAACCCGGTAAACATAAAGTACTTGTCGTTGTGCAGGGCGTAAGAGCGGAGCTCATAAAGCGAATTCTGATATACAAGATTTGAATAAATCTTGTTGCAATGGTCGTGCTCGGTCTGCCAAAGCTCTCGGATTTTATCGTCCGTCTCTTTTATCTGAGACTTGATTATCTCAATGCTCTTTTTAATCTGCTCGATTACTTCCTCAACGGTGCCTGCCGCTCCGGGAACCTCAAACGGTTCAAACAAGAGGAAAGCAAATATACCGTCAATCTCGTTCACCTTGTCACTCGGTGCAAAATATGCGCCCCAATAATCCGTTTTATCCTCGGAGCAAGGATAAAACATAACATACGGATTATCTTTGAACACCGTCTTCAGCTTTTCGTAGCTCTCCTTCGGCATATGACCGAAACGTATTTTGACGAATTCGCATTGCGATACCTGGTCAAGGTCAATACCAAGGCCCTTAAAGTGCGAATATTTTTCAATACCGCCCTCGCAAACCGCCTTTTGGTCGAGCAACGAGCTTCGCTGCTCATAAAGTCCTATAACCTTTTTTTCAACGTCCTTAAGATAAGACGCGTCCTTTTCGTCAACGTCCGAATCGCTTTCTTCTATGCTTTTAAATTCGAGATCAAATTTTGCAGCTTTCGCTATATCACGAAGCTCCGACAGCTCACCGGCATACGGATTGTCATCAACAAACGGTACGAATCCCATTGACGAAGATATGTATTTCGCCGCGGAATCCGGATGAAAACACTCGCTCTCGCAAAGCCTTGCACTCAAGTCATAAAGCTTTGTAAGGCTGCCGCTTATTTTGACAAGCTTCATCTTTTCGATAGCCATAGCCCCTACCGTCTCCTTTCGGTTTTTATAAGGTCAGTCAGGATACCTTAATCTTGACTGTTTCAGATTCTGTATAAAATGCACCGTCTATCTCTTTGAGCCTTTGCTCCGTCTCGTCCTTTGTCGAAAGCGGAAGCAGACCGCACAGGATATACGAATTATTGTTTAAAAGCCCGCTCTTTAATATTTCAAATTTTTCGGACTCGTTCACAAGCGTGTGATAAAGCGAATTGCAAAACTCGAAATGCAACTTAAAATAATATTCCTCAAGAGCCTCGGCTTCAAGTATCTGTCGGTTGAGAATTTCGATGTTTTTATCTATCTGCTCCTCAACCTTTTCGGCTTCGCCGGATGCCGACGGAATATTTATCGGTTCAAACAGCATCGACGCAAAAACCGAATCTACTCGCTCAAAATCCGAACGCGGCACAAGATAAATGCCCCAGCAATCCGTCTCGCTCTCATACGATTTGAAAAACTCTATGTACGGGTCATCCTTATGGATTTCAAGAAGCCTTTTAAGACAATCCTTCGGCATATGACCGAAGCGCGCCTTGACGAATTCGCACTCGGTAAGAGCTTGAATATCCACAGGGAGGCCGCTGAACAGGCGAATTCGTTTTTTGCCCTCCTCGCACTCCTCTCTTTGCTCAAGGAGCAGCTGCTTATCGCGTTTAAACTTCTTGTATTTATTGTATATCTCTTCGGTTTTTGAGTCAAAGTCCTGCGGCAAATCCTGTTTCTTTTCCGGCAAAGTATATTTCCAACCGGCATATTTAGCCACCGAAGAGAGCCGTTTTATGGGTTTTTCATAAGGGTCGTCGCCCTCGACGCGCCTGAAATCAAGCGCGGCCTCGTTTTTGGCTGCCGGCACCTCGCTTTTGAAATTACCCGACAGCAACGCCGCCAAAACATCGCGGAGGCTGTCTTCGCTGCAAAGCACACGGACTCTTTTAAATTTCTCTTTTTTCATCACTTATCATCCGACTTTATCAGATATTTCATTATTTCCTCGGGCGGAAGCGAGTACCTGATGCCCTCTATGATATGGGTTACGTTTTGCATTTCGTTTTCCATTATCCCGACATAGCTCAAAAATACCGTTTCGGGATGAGTGGAATATCGAAGCTGCTTTTCGTTTATGCGAAGCTGCATTATTGCAGTCTTGCGTTCAATCACCATATCGCCCGCAGGAAGATATTTGCCGTATCGCGTCTTTTTAAGTAAATCCAAAACCTCGTCCGGAGACGATGCCGCCAAAAGGTTCGCAAGCTCCTTTTCGCTAAAGGAGGTGATTCCGGAATTAAAGAAGCTGCCTGTATGTATATCGGAGCCGCTGCCGTAATATTTTTTGAGCCTGTAAATACTCTCGATGGTCTTCATATCGGATCTCATACGGAAGAAGTCGAGCAGCTCATCGCGCTTTTTGCCTTTTTTATATTTTTCGCATATTATCGACGAAGCTTCGGTATACAAATAATTATAAAGCACATTTTCAAGAAGCTGAACGGAAAATTCGGTTTTGCCGTTCATTGCCTTTTTGATTATGCTCTCATATCTTGTACCGTGAAGCCCCGACAGCAGCTCGTCAAAATTACGTGCTCTTTCTAAGGGCAACATGGTGAGCTCCGAATGTTCCTTAAAGAAATCCGGAACAAACAGAAGATATTCGCCTATATTGTCGCTGTCAAGATAATCAGCGCAGGTTATTATGCAGTCAACGTCGTTTCTGAGGAGTAATATCTCATAGAGGTTTTGACCTATTGCCTTTTCAAAAGAACAAAGCGACGCTATACGCGAAAGCATATAGCGCTTTAAAACAGCCTCAAGACGGGCGCGATGTATTTTAACATTAGGTACCGAAACAAACGCTTCACTGTATGAAGTCCTGCCCTTTAAATAGTTGGCAGCCTCGTTGATGGTGCGGCAGTTTGCAAGATCAACATAATTTTCATTTGTCAGCGTGCCGGCATACATAGCTCTCGCCTTAGCGAGAACGGCATTCTGTGACAGATCGGAAAAGTTCATTTTCTGCCGCTCCTTTCGTTAATTTGTTTCTTTTCAGCCTATAACGGCTTTAACGATGTTTTCAACCCACATATTGTGGTTTTCATCATAAATCTTTTTGAGTGCGTCTGACTTTTGTTTGGTCTGACCGTCAAGCTCAAGCGACGCACGATTCACCTTAAGCTCCGCCTTTTCACGCGCTTTTTTTACGGCGTCCTCGGCATTCTTTTTATGGGCGGCGTCTATTTCCTTTTTGCGGCGGGACAGCTCCTCGGAGAGATTTTCACGGCGCTCTCTTGCCTTTTCGACGCTGAGCCTTGACGCTCTGTCGGCGTCTACGATACGTCTCAATGTATTTTCCACAAAAAAGCCTCCTTTTGTCATCAAAGACCGTTATTTACAACTTATTTACATCTGTGTATTATACCACTAAACGCAAAAAATTCAACGTCATTTTGTGTAAACAAAAATGCACTTTTATCAATAAATTAGTGCATTTTATCTCGTCATTGTTAACAAAAAATACATAATTGTTTTTGATATATATATGTGATATAATCCTAATATTAAATTTGTATTCAGAGAGGTGTATTAAAATTGGATAATACTTGGTACAAGGAAGACGCCTTTTACCAGATATGGTGCCGTTCGTTCAAGGACGGAAACGGCGACGGCATAGGAGATCTTTACGGCGTTCTTGATAAGCTCGACTATATAAAGAGTCTCGGAGTTGACGGTATTTGGTTCTCACCCATATATCCGTCTCCGAACGCAGACTACGGATACGACATTTCCGACTATAAAAACATCTCGCCTGACTACGGCGACCTTGATTTGTTTAAAAAGGTTCTTGACGAGGCTCATAAGAGAGGGCTTAAGGTTCTTATGGATTTGGTGGTCAACCACACCTCGGATGAGCACTATTGGTTCAAGGAGAGCAAAAAGAGCGTTGACAACCCCTATCACGATTACTATTTCTGGCGCAAGGGTAAGGGCAAGAACGGCAAGCGTCCGCCTAACAACTGGCTCTCTACCTTTGAGGGCGGCGCTTGGGAATATGACAAAGACCTTGACGAATATTATCTTCACGTGTTTGCAAAAAAACAGCCGGACCTCAATATGGATAATCCGAAGGTAAGAGAAGAGGTCAAGAGCATTATGCGCTTCTGGCTCGATATGGGCGTAGACGGCTTCCGAGAGGACGTAATCACATTCATATCAAAAAAAGAGGGACTGCCCAACGGTTTTCCTCTGCCCATAGCAACCGGCGTTGAGCATTACAACAAGGGTCCGCATATTCACGAGTACTTAAAGGAATTCCGCCATGACGTACTCAACCATTATGACTGCTTTGTTGTCGGCGAATCTCCGATGACCGGAGCTGACGACGCACTCAGCTTTACGGAGGGTCAGGACAAAGAGCTTGATATGATGATAAGCTTTGACCATATGCAGGCAGACTGCTTTATGACCGATACAATTTCGACGCCGTTCAATCTCAAAAAGATGAAGTCGGCATTTACACGCTGGCAGAAAAAGCTCTACGGCAGAGCCTGGAACGCTCTTTACCTTGAAAATCACGACCATCCGAGAATAATAAGCCGTTACGGCAATGAAAAATTCCGCAACGAAAGCGGTAAAATGCTCGCCACTATGTGCTATATGCAGAGCGGTACGCCGTTTATCTATCAGGGTCAGGAAATAGGCATGCTCAACAACCACCTTGACAGCATCGACAAATTCAAGGACGTTGTTACTTTTAACAATCAAAGGCTGTTCAAGAAGTTTGGATTCTCCGACAAAAAATATCTTGAAATCGCAAATAAAACAAGCCGCGAAAACGCACGCACACCCGTTCAGTGGGATTCGAGCGAATACGGCGGATTCTCTACGGCAGAGCCGTGGTTCGGCGTAAATCCCAATTACACCGAAATAAACGTGGCACAGCAGGAGAAGGACCCTGATTCCATTCTCAACTATTACAGAAAGCTTTTAAAGGTAAGAAAGGAAAATCCGATAATTATTTACGGCGATTATGAGGAGCATTACCACGAAAGCAACGAAATATACTGCTATGAGCGCAGCTTTAACGGTCAAAAAGCTCTTATAGTGTGCTCATTTGCCGACCACACTATAACATTCCGCGCGCCGAAGGGTTTTGACCTTACAAAAGGCGAAGTACTTATTTCAAACTACCACGACGCTCCGGCAAAAAAAGACATATGCGCTTTACGTCCGTATGAAGCGAGAGTATACCTTTATAAATAAACAAATTCAAACTTTTTTCGGGGCGATGTTTACATCGTCCCGTTTTTTTAGTACAATATATTACAGATAAATGCAGCACACGGACTTGTGCCGACAAAACATCAAAAGGAAGTCATAGCTTTGGCAAAGGAACAAAAAACAAACGTAATGAGAATACTTGACAAGGCCAAAATACCTTACACGGCTCATTACTATGAGCACAACGACAACGAGCCGTTTGACGGAGTCGGCGTCGCAAAGAAATTAGGTCAGGATCCGGCGCTTGTTTACAAAACGCTTGTAACAGAGGGTAAATCAAAAGAGCATTATGTTTTTGTAATCCCCGTCGCGGAGGAACTCAATCTAAAAGAGGCCGCGTCATCGGTAAGCGAGAAATCGGTTGAGATGATACACGTTAAAGATATCAACAAAATAACCGGATATATACGCGGAGGCTGCAGCCCGATAGGAATGAAAAAGCAGTTTAAAACCGTAATAGATTCGGCCGCAGAGGCACTTGACAAAATAGTCGTGAGCGGCGGTAAAATCGGCACTCAGGTTGAGCTGTCCCCGAAAGATCTGTCGGAGCTCATCGGTGCGAAATTTCACAACATAACTATGTAAATTGATTTTACTTTACATAGAAAACGGAGGATATTATGCTGACTTATAAGGGAAAAGATTTTTATCTGGACGGCGAAAAGCTGAAAATTTATTCAGGCGCAATACACTATTTCAGAACCGTTCCCGAATATTGGGAGGACAGGCTTCTGAAATTAAAGGCAGCCGGCTTTAACACGGTGGAAACGTACACCTGTTGGAATTTGCACGAGAAAAAGCCCGGCGAATTTGATTTTGACGGAATACTCGATATAGTAAAATTCATTGAAACGGCTAAGAAGGTCGGTCTTTACGCTATTGTAAGACCGGGTCCTTATATATGCGCGGAATGGGACTTCGGCGGACTTCCGGCATGGCTGTTAAAAGACAGAAATATGCGTGTTCGCTGTATGTACAAGCCATATCTTGACGCAGTTTCAAATTATTATCACGAGCTTTTACCGCGTCTTTTACCGCTCTGCCACGAAAACGGCGGAAACATAATAGCCATGCAGGTGGAGAACGAATACGGCAGCTACGGCAATGATAAGGAATATCTCAAATTCATAGCCGAGCTTATGAGAGATTGCGGTGTAAAGGAACTGCTCTTTACATCTGACGGCCCGCAAGACGATATGCTCAGCGGCGGAACTCTGCCCGACATACTCAAGGTTGCAAACTTCGGCTCAAGAGCCTCCGCTTCATTCAGAAAGCTCAAGGAATATCAGGGCTTCAAGGCACCGAGTATGTGCGGTGAATTTTGGAACGGCTGGTTTGACCACTTCGGAGAAAAGCACCATCACAGAGCTGCCGCTCCGGTCGTAACCGAGCTGAAAAATATGCTCAGAAGCGGCGCAAGCTTTAATTTCTATATGTTCCACGGCGGCACAAACTTCGGCTTTACCGCAGGCGCAAATCACGATAAATGCTATCAGCCGACTATAACAAGCTACGACGACGACGCACTCTTGAATGAGTGGGGCGGCTACACGGATAAATATTATGCCGTCCGCAAGGAGCTTTTGAGTGCTCAGTCGCTCCCCGAAACGGAGCTTCCGCAGGAACCGCTCCGCCAGACCGTGGGAGACATCAAGCTCACAAAATACGCCGCATTTATCGATAACATTGAGGCTCTCGGCGAAAAGCACGAGAGCGTAAGCCCCGAAAGCATGGAACATTTCGGTCAGAACTTCGGCTTTATCTGCTATCATCATCATCTCGTCGGAAAATACGGCGGCAAGCTCTATCTTGACGGCCTCGCCGACAGAGCATATATATTTGTAAATAAGGAATACAAGGGCGTTATTTACAGAAACGACAAAAAGCAATGCATTGACCTCCACGGCTTGTCCGGCGAAAATGACATTGATATTTTGGTAGAGGCCATGGGCAGGGTAAATTACGGTCCGCACCTTCTTGACAGAAAGGGCGTAGACCAGATAAGAATAAATTATCAGGTTCTCTCTCATTGGGATATATACACCCTTCCGCTCGATAACATCAACAAGCTTCGGTATACGGACACAAAGGGACTTGACACACCGACATTTATGCGCGGCACATTTAAAACGACAAGTCGCGGAGACTGCTTTGTTCACACAGCAGGGCTTAAAAAGGGTTACATATTCATAAACGGCTTCTGCCTCGGTCGCTATTGGGACATAGGTCCGCAGGAATCGCTCTACATACCCGGAACAATATTGAAGGACGAAAACGAAATTGTTGTTTTAGAGCTTGAGAACAGCTTAAAAACCACGGTACGCATAGATGACAAGCACAATATAGCAGGCGGAAAAAAGAAAAAATTCTTTTTCTTTTAATTGAAATCAGTAAAAAACAACCCTACTCATACCGGAGGTATGAGTAGGGTTGTTTTTATTTTATCAGCTGTTTTTCTCAGCTTCTGAGGGTTGCGCCGAGCTTTTCAATAGCCTTAATCGCTTTTTTCATTGCCGAATCGGCATCGTCATCGGTCAAAGTCTTATCCTTTGAGCGAAGCTTCAGGCTGAATGCCACGCTCTTCTTGCCGCTCTCTATCTGATTGCCCTCGTAAACGTCGAAGAGAGTTATGTTTTCAAGGGTTTTACCCACCGCAGACTGAATTTCTTTTTCAAGGCTGACAACAGGTACTGACTTATCACATACAAATGCAAGGTCGCGTGTTACGGCCGGGAATTTCGGAAGCGGAGTATAGACCTTTTCCGCACCTGCGTTTTCAAAGAGAACGTCCATGGAAACCTCTGCAACATAGCAGCGTGCGCCTATGGAGAAATTCTTTGCCGTTTCGGGATGAACCTCTCCGAGCAGAGCGAGAGTCTTGCCGCCGACAGTAATACGTGCCGCTCTGCCGGGGTGAAGTATCGGATCATCCGTTACGCGTTCAATATCGTAATCGGTAATTCCTGTTTTGCTGAGAAGCTCCTCTATAACGCCCTTTAATGTGAAGTAGTCGTACTCCTCGCCGTAAAGACCCATAACAATGTTCTTCGGCTCCTCGGGAAGCTCCTCTGTGCCGCGCGGCTTAAAGGATACGGCGATTTCAAACATAGCTGCCTTGGGATTGCGGTTGTTGTAGTTTCTGGAGAGCACATCAAGCATTGACGGAACGGCTGTTGTTCTCATAATGCTTGTATCCTCACCGAGGGGATTCATTATTTTTACGCTGTCTCTTCTCGGAGAATCGGCAGGTAAACGGAGCTTATCGTACTGCTTGGGGCTTATAAACGTATATGTGCATACCTCGGAAAGTCCCTCCGAAAGCATAACATCGGTGACGAGCTTTTCAAGCTTCTGCCTGTCGGTATATCTTCCGTCGGCAACACCCGAAAGTGCTCTGTCCGGAATTTTATCATAGCCGTAAAATCTTGCGATTTCCTCGGATATATCCGCCTGATGCTCTATATCATTTCTGAATGAGGGAGCGGTAATTACGCCGTTTTCAACCTTGAAATCTATTTTTTCGAGAATCTTTTTCTGCTCCTCGGCCGATACGTCAATTCCTATGAAGTTGTTTACCCATTCGGGCTCAAACGGAAGAGTAACGGGTGTTTTATCGCTGTGGTCACAGTCAACAACACCGCCGACTATATCACCGGCGTCAAGCTCTTCGACAAGTTGCAGTGCTCTCTTGAGCGAGCGAAGGCAGCCCGTGGCGTCAAGCTCTTTTTCGTATCTTGCCGAAGCCTCGGTTCTCATTCCGAGCGCCTTTGCGGTTCTTCTTACGGAAACGCCGTTGAACATTGCGGACTCAAAAACTATGGTGGTTGTGTCATCCATAATTCCCGAATACTCGCCGCCCATTACACCTGCCACGGCAACCGGCTTATTTTCGTCGGCTATAACAAGCATTTCGGGTTTTAAAGCTCTCTCTACGCCATCGAGAGTTGTAATTTTTTCACCGTCAAGTGCTTTTCTTACAATTACCTTGTGACCGTCAAGATAGCGAAGGTCAAAAGCGTGCATCGGCTGACCGTATTCGAGCATTACAAAGTTTGTAATGTCAACTATATTGTTTATGGGTCTTACTCCGCATGCGCGAAGTCTCTCGCGCATCCAACGCGGCGACGGCTTAACGCGGACATTTTCAACTACCGCGCCTGCATATCTGTAACAGAGCGACGGCTCCTTTATTTCAACCGACAAAAAGTCGTTTACGTCGCCGTGAGTCTTTTTGACCGTGGGCTCGGGAATAACAAGCTTTGAGTCAAAGGTTGCCGCGGCTTCTCTTGCAAGACCGGTTATCGAAAGGCAGTCGGCTCTGTTTGACGTTATTTCAAATTCGGTGATAACGTCGTCAAGTCCTATTGCCTCGTGTATATCCTTGCCGAGAGTTTTGTCGCAATCATCGCCGAGAACGAAAATACCGTCCTCAATCGCATACGGGAAATCATGAATCGTAAGTCCGAGCTCGCCGAGAGAGCAGAGCATACCGTTTGACTCAACTCCGCGGAGCTTGCCCTTTTTAATATGATGCCCGCCGCTGACGAAGCTATCATCCATTGCTACGGGAACAACATCGTTTACCTTTAAATTCTGAGCGCTGGTAACTATCTGTATATTATCCTTTGCTCCGACGTCGATTTGGCAAATCCAAAGGTGGTCGGAATCGGGATGCTTTACGAGTGATACAACCTTACCTACAATTACGTTTTTGATGTCGGCACCCTCGGTCTCAAAGGACTCAACCTTGGAGCCGGAAAGAGTCATATCATCGGCAAACTGCTGATCCGACACATCTAAATTCACATAGTCGTGAAGCCATCTTTTAGATAAATTCATTATATAACCCTCCCCTTAAAACTGATTTAAGAAACGAGCGTCGTTCTCAAAGAGCAGACGCATATCGTCGATATTAAAGCGGAACATTGTAAGTCTTTCAAGCCCTACGCCGAAAGCATAGCCGGAATAAACCTCCGGGTCTACTCCGCCGTTTTTAAGTACCTTCGGGTGAACCATACCGCCGCCGAGTATTTCTACCCAGCCCTCGCCCTTACACATGGGGCAGCCCTTGCCGCCGCACTTAAAGCATGTAACGTCCATTTCGCAGGACGGCTCGGTAAACGGGAAGTGGTGCGGACGAAGTCTTATCTCGGTATCCTCGCCGTAGAGTCTCTTTGCAAACTGCATAAGACTGCCTTTGAGATCGCCCATTGTAATTCCTTTATCCACAACCAATCCCTCGATTTGATGGAAGAACGGCGAATGTGTTGCGTCAACCGCATCAGAGCGGTAAACTCTGCCGGGTGCAATAATTCTTATAGGCGGCTCTTGCTTTTCCATTACACGAATCTGCACGGGAGAAGTCTGTGTACGAAGGAGCATTTTTTCCGTGATATAGAAAGTATCCTGCGTATCTCTCGCCGGATGATCGGGCGGAAGATTGAGAGCCTCAAAATTATAGTAATCCCACTCAACCTCGGGACCCGTCGCTATCTGGAAGCCCATACCGACAAATATATCCTTAACCTCGTCAAGAACTATTGAGAGCGGATGCTTATGACCTATTTCATGCTTTTTGCCGGGAAGCGTAACATCTATCGTTTCTTTTTTCAGCTTAGCCTCCTGCTCCTTGCTTCTGAGCTCGGCGGTTTTTTCCTTGAGCATTGCTTCGATGCTCGCGCGCACCTCGTTTGCGAGCTGACCCATCTTCGGTCTTTCCTCGGCGGAAAGCGAACCCATCTGCTTTAAAATTCCCGTAAGCTCGCCCTTTTTGCCGAGCACCTGAACTCTGAAGTTTTCAAGCTCGGTAGCATCACGAAGCTCTGAAAGCTCTTTTTCGGCACGCTCACGAATTTCCATAAGCTTTTCTTTCAATGCAATCATCCTTTCTGGATAGCGCGTACATAGCAAAGCACGTGTACAACGCTTAAATTCAGCTGTAAATTCCGAAAAAAATCCCCGTCCCGAAAAAGGGACGGAGATTTATACACCGTTTAACCACCCGATTTCAAGAGAGCCTATACTCCCCTCGCCCGTAACGGGGGCGAATCCGTTGCGACCTACTGCATTTTTCAGCCGCACCGCTCGAAAGTGAAATTTCGGCACATAAACCGCAGTATGCGCTCTCAGCCGACGGCGCAAGCTCTCTTTTACGGCATCATATATACCTACTGTCTTTGTCACAGCGTTTTCGGAATTAATTTTTCTTAAATAGTATAACACATTTTTTTCGATTTGCAAGAGTGAAACATCAGTTTTGTCTGCTTACTATTTTATATTCGTCATACGGGTCAAAATACGGGCAGTATGAGCCAGGTCCGCTTATAAAGCGCATAAATTCATCCTCGTCCATATTGGCAGAGCAGATATATTCTTCGGAATATTCGTCATAGTCGTAATATGAGCATTGCTCGCAGCATGACGCTCTTTTTTGTTTATTCATTCCTATCGCCTTTCTCGTGATATTCCTCTTCGGTATTTACGTTCCAAATCGCGCTCTTGTCGTTTTTGCCGGAAAGTATATTATCCACAGCCAAAAGTGACGTCATCATGGAATGGTCCATATTGTTATAACGGTGCTGGCCGTTTCTGCCGACGCAGTAAAGATTATCAAGAGTATTGAGAAAATCTATAATCTCCGGCAAATCCTTATAGGAATCAAAATACGCGGGATATGCCTTTTTAACTCTCTCACGGTGCGCGCTTAAAACCGCTCCGCAGTCTATAACACCGATTCTGACAAGCTCATCGGACGCGAGCGCTATACACTCTTCCTCTGGCATATTCCAAAAATCGTCGCCCTCGTCACAGAAGTATTCAAGCCCCAAAGATACGGTGTTTTCCGGCTCCTTCACCATATAGGGAGACCAATTGTTGAATATCTGTATTCTGCCGAGCTTTACGTTTTTATCCTGAACGTATATCCAGCAGTCCGGTACAATGTCGTTTATCGTCTTAATATCCGTCTTATTTTTAAGAAGCATACGGTCGACGAGAAGTCCGACTGTTACAAAATCACGGTACGGGAGATTCGCCGCCGCACTTTTCACCGTTTCAGGGATTTCGATTCCGGATATTCCGCCTACCAAGTCCTTTACGGGCATAGACGAAAAGAATATATCACCCGCAAATTCCTTTTCGCCGTTTTCCGTATCGGCGATTACGCTCAAAACCCTGTTACCCGAAGCATTTATCCTTTTCACGGAGACATTCTTCAATATTTTACCGCCTCTTTCGGTAAATTCACCGGCTGCAGCCTCCCACAGCTCTCCGGGCCCGAGCTTCGGATATTTAAATTCCTCAATAAGTGATGTTTCGTCGCTCTTGCCCTTGTGCAAAACAGATGACAAAACCTCTTTTATCGAGAGCCCCTTTACACGCTGCGAGCCCCAATCCGCCGAAATATCTCTCGGATGTCTGCCCCAAAGCTTTTCGGTATAGTCCTCAAAAAACATCGAATACAGCTTTTTGCCGAAACGGTTTATATAGAAATTCTCGAGAGAGGTTTCGGGCTTTTTGAACATCATCGCAAAAAGGTAGCTGAAGCCTGCCTCGAGCGTTCTTAAAAGCCCGAGATTTATAAGCGTTCCCATTTTCATCGTCACGGGATAATCGAAAAATTTATTAAGATAGTATATGCGCGACACCCTGCGGCGATAGAGCATTACCTTATCGGTCTTTTCGGGGTCGGCACCGCCTTTTACGAGATGCGCCTTGCGTTTTAGGAGCTTATCGTCCTTTGACGGAGCACCCTGAAGCGGCAAAATACTCTGCCACCACTCATTTACGCGCTGCTCTTTTGAAAAGAACCTGTGACCGCCTATATCCATACGGTTGCCGTCAAGATTCACCGTGCGCGAAATTCCGCCTATCGAGTCGCTCTCCTCGAGCACCGTCACATCATATTCGTTTTTGCCTCTGCGAAGAAGCTCGAGAGCCGCCGTTATGCCGGCAGGTCCGGCTCCTATAATTATAACTTTTTTCAAATGATTAAGACCTTTCCCGGAATTTAAGCTTCAGGCTTTCCGCTCCAAAACACATAGTCGGTTATAAGCATAGCTCTTACGGGTGACGCCTCTGCCGACTCTATTTTTAACGGCGGCGCAATCAAAAAGTATTCTCCGTTTGCAACGTCCGATAAGTCAAGCCCCTCAAGGACAGCAATATTTTGCCCGAGAAGCGCCTTATGAGTTTCATAGCTTTCACTCTGCGGCGGCTCGACGTCAAGCCCGTCGGTACCGACAAGCTTATACCCGAAATATGCCATGGCGTCGGCGGCACTGCGATGTATAAACGCCCTGCCTCCCGATTTCAGAAGTATACGCTCCGCCCTGCGCGGAAAATACTCCTCAACCACGGAGCCGGTTATAATTCCCGGCGAAACCTCAAGCACTGTGCACGGTCCTATAAAGGCGTCGGGCTTTACCTTGTCGATTCCGTCGGCACCGTCGATAAAATGCAGCGGCGCGTCCATATGAGTTCCGTTGTGAAGCCCCATATTGACGGCGTTGAGATTGTATCTGTCCCCGTTTTTCAGGGATGCCAGACTAATAAGTTCAGGCACCGGATCGCCCTCGTAAACCTCTGCCGACAAAATATCGTTGGAAATATCTATTATTCTCATAACAGAGTCCTCCTGACTTATTAACCGTTGCCCGTTTTTTACATTATACCCCGTTTTGTCTGTAAATTCAATCCCACTGTTTCCGGTTAAAATCAAAGCGCCCCGGTTCAGTCGAGCGTTTGCCGGCCGAATCGGGGTGTGTTTAAAAATATTATTTGTAATTTCTCAAAAGTTCCTTATAGAATTTTACTGCCAAAGGAATTTTATCAACATTTATGTTCTCGTTTTCGCTGTGAACCGACGCATATTGCTGACCGTCAATGTCAATGGGAGCAAATCTGATTACCGAGTCGGAAAGTCCGGTAAATCTTCTCGCATCCGTTCCGGCAGGAAGAATAAACGGAACTGCCGCAGCGTAGTCAAATACGCTCTGCACGATTTTCCTGACATACTTATAGCCGGCGCTTTCAAGAGAAGAGGGCTTATAATACTCATTTCCTGAGTCTCTGACGACTATCTCCACCTCGTATTTGGCGGCTATTTCCTTCAGCGCGTCCAAGTCCTTTGCCAAATCCTCATCGTTGATACAGCGAAGAAATGCCTCGCCCTTACAGCTCCCGTCCTCCTCGGTATAGAGCTTTCTGAACGTACACCCGGTTCCGAGCATTTCGCCCGAAATGAGCGCAGTATGTCGAAGTATATGCCTTTTCGGCAATAAATGCAACCAAATTTTCGAACACAACGGCAAATAGTGTTTTTTACCGCCGAAAAGCGCAAAAAGCGAGGCTCGACTATACGTCGAGTCTCAAAAATCATTCAGTTTCAGTTTCAAATATTTACCGTCTGCTCAAAGCGCATACGCACTCAACATGATTTGTATGCGGGAACATATCGACGGGCTGTATTTTTTTGACCTTATAGCCGTTTCTGACAAGAAACATCAAATCTCTTGCAAGAGTTTCGGGGTTGCAGGACACATACACAACGGTTTTCGGGGCGAGCTTTACAACCGATTTCAAGAACTTCACCGTACTTCCGCTGCGCGGAGGATCCATTATAACAACATCGTATTTCTCGTTTGAAGCGGCGGCGTCCGCCAAGAACTCGCCGGCGTCCGCATTGTAAAACTCCGTATTTTCGGCGGAGTTGAGCTTTGCGTTTACGCGTGCGTCCTTTACGGCGTCGGGATTAAGCTCCACACCCAACACTTTTTTAGCCTTCGGCGAAGCGAAAATGCCTATCGTTCCGGTACCGCAATATGCGTCAATAACGGTTTCCTTACCGGTAAGCCCGGCAAATTCAAGTGTCGTATTATACAGCACCTCAGTCTGTATGGGATTTATCTGATAAAAAGCCTTCGGGGATATTCTAAACGAAAAATCGCCGAGCTGCTCCGTTATATATCCGTCGCCGGAAAGCACCTCGCTCCTGTTGCCGAGAACCATACTTGTTTTTTGATTGTTTACGTTTTGCACTACGGTGGTAATTTCGGGATGTATTTTCAAAAGTGTCGCAACAAAGTCCTTTTTCTTCGGGAAATCCCTTGTTCCGGTGACGAGCACCACCATTATTTGGCCGCTTTTAAAGCCGCGCTTTACAAGCACATGGCGCAAAAACCCCCTGCCCGTATCCTCATTATAAGGGCGAAGCTTAAAGTTTTTCAAAAGCCGGCGAATCGTGCCTATTATCTCATCTGCTTTTTCGTCCTCAGTCATACAAACGGTGACGGGAACTATTTTGTGCGACGATGACTGATAGACTCCCGATATTATATTGCTGTGTCTGTCAAGAGCGAAAGCCGCCTGAACCTTGTTTCGATAGTGATAGGGGTTTTCCATACCTATGATCTCGCCGACGCGGCAGAATTTACCGAGCAGCCTTATGCACTTTACCTGCTTATATCGTAACTGCTGCTCATATGTTAAATTTTGGAGTTGGCATCCGCCGCATTTTTTGTAAAGAGGGCAATTGCCGCTTTTAACGCCGCTTTTATTGTTGCTGATTGACTTTTTCTTCTCGGGCATTTTAAAAGCTCCCTCACATTATATTATAAATAGTATTGTAGCATAATGCCGCATACTTTTCAACACGTCCGGCAAGCGGAAAAGAATGCAATAAAGTCTTGACAAAGCCATACCGTTCTGTTAGAATATCATAGCCGCATATTAGGGGGCAGTATGTCCGCATACTACTAAGCGAAGTTTCCGCCTCCGATAGCGAGTCTATATTAAGGCAGGTAAAAAAATGTACGCAATAATCGAAACAGGCGGCAAGCAGTATAAAGTCGAAAAAGGCGACGTTATATTCATCGAAAAGCTTGCAGCAGACGAAAATGCCGATATTACTTTTGATAAAGTAATCGCAGTCGGCGGCGACGACGGTCTCAAAGTCGGTGCACCCTATGTTGACGGTGCTTCGGTAAGCGCTAAGGTGCTTAAGAACGGCAAGAGCAAAAAGGTCGTTGTTTTCACCTACAAGCCCAAAAAGAACGAGAAACGCAAGATGGGTCATCGTCAGCCGTACACCAAGGTTGAAATAGCCGACATCAAAGCGTAAGTAAAATGATAACCGCAAAATTCGTTTATTCGGGTGACATTATTACGGGTTTTTCCGTATCCGGTCATTCGGGCAGTGCCGAAATAGGCAAAGATATAATTTGCTCGGCGGTTTCGTCGGCTTCTTATATGACCGTCAATACGCTGACCGAAATAATGCTGTTAAATCCCGAAATAATCGAAAAGGACGGCTTTCTCGGAATTCGCCTCTCAAAAGACGAGGCTGCGGCGGCAAATGACCTTTTAAAAGGCTTTGAGTTGCATTTAAAAGAGCTTTCCGAGCTTTATCCGAATTACATCAAAATTGAAAGAGGTGCTGAATAATGCTTAAAATAAACATCCAGTTGTTCGCTCATAAAAAAGGTATGGGTTCCACAAAGAACGGCCGTGATTCTGAATCCAAGAGACTCGGCGTTAAGCGTGCGGACGGTCAGTTCGTTCTCGCAGGCAACATTCTTGTTAAACAGCGCGGAACTCACATCCATCCCGGTACAAACGTCGGCAAAGGCTCCGACGACACCCTTTTTGCTAAGGTTGACGGTACCGTTAAGTTTGAGAGACTCGGCAAAGACCGCAAAAAGGTCAGTGTTTACGAGGTTGAGCAGTAAGCTTAAACATTTACCGAAAAAGGCAGGTTTTTCCCTGCCTTTTTTTGTTTGATCAATATCCCGTAAAATCAGCAAGAAGACGCAATTCGCCAAGCCTTGACAACCTAAGCGCAATATGTGGGTATTGATTTTTTCAGGCTAAACAATTATACTAAAGGCTACCATTGATATTAAAAGGACTAATTATGAAGATGAATTTTACCGCTCCGTGCATATTCGGGCTTGAAAGCCTTGTTTCGGACGAGCTTAAAAAAATGGGGGCGGAAAACGTCGCCGCCGAAAACGGAAGAGTGTTCTTTTCGGGAGACGAATATTTGGCAGCGCGCGCAAATATCCGCTCAAGATTTTCCGAGCGTATAATGATAGTCGTAGGCTCCTTTGAGGCGCATTCTTTTGAGGAGCTGTTTGAGGGCACAAAGGCACTCCCGTGGGAAAATTTCATAGGAGAATTTGACGAATTCCCCGTCAAGGGCCACAGCGTAAATTCCGACCTTTTCAGCATCAGCGACTGTCAGTCGATAATCAAGAAAGCAATCGTCGAAAGACTTAAAACAAAATATAACGTACAATGGTTTGAGGAAACAGGCGTAAAATTCCAGATAGATTTTTCGATAATGAAAAACAAGGTTCACCTGATGATAGACACTACCGGCATGGGCCTGCACAAGCGCGGCTATCGCCCGGTTGCAAACGAAGCACCTATCAAGGAAACTCTTGCGGCAGCAATGTGCGCTCTGTCGCATCTGCGCCCGTACCACACTCTCTACGACCCGATGTGCGGTTCCGGAACAATTCTTATAGAGGGCGCAATGCTTGTGCACAATATAGCTCCGGGGCTTAAACGTCATTTTGCCTCCGAGCGGTTCCCGTTTATCCCGTATGAAATTTGGGAGAGCGAGCGTGAAAAAGCAGAGAGTGAAATAATTACCGAAAGCGACTTTAAAGCATACGGCTTTGATATAAACAGGCAAACCCTTGAAACGGCAAAGGAGAATGCGATTCGCGCCGGAGTTGCCGACAAAATTGAGTTTGCACGCGCGGACATAAGAGATTTTGCGCCGAAATCCGAAAAGGGCACGGTTATCACAAACCCGCCTTACGGTGAAAGAATGCTGTCACAAAAGGAGGTAGACGATTTAATACGGTCAATGGGAAGGGTATTTCCGAGAAAGCACGGTTGGTCGTACAGCATAATAAGCCCGTCGGAGACTTTTGAAGAGTCCTTCGGCAGAAAAGCGGATAAAAGGCGTAAGCTATATAACGGCATGATTAAATGCCAGTTGTATTTTTACTTTAAATAAAATCTGCATTTTACTTTTTTAAGTTGTATTATAATTGGAGAGTTATTATGAAGCATATTTTTATAATTAACCCTACTGCCGGTAAAGGGAAAGCCGCGAAAAAAATAATCCCGGTCATTAACAGCTACTGTAAAACACATAAGCTTGACGCTCAGCTTTACGTCACTAAATTCAGCGGAGACGGAATGAAATATGTTGAGGAAATCGCAAAGCGAGGCGAACCGGTAAGGTTTTATTCCTGCGGAGGCGACGGCACGTTGTATGAGGTCGTAAACGGAGCATACAAGTACCCGAACGCCGAGGTCGCGTGTCTGCCCTTAGGCTCGGGTAATGATTTTGCAAGACTTTTCGGAAAAAGAGAAGACCTCACAAGCCTTGATTCGCAGGTAAACGGCAGCGTACATAAGCTTGACCTCATCAAATGCGGCGATAAGGTTGCAGTTAATCAGTGCTCAATGGGAATTGACGCGGAGGTCTGTGCAAAGCAGGCTTATTTCAAAAAAATTCCGCTCATAACGGGCGAAGCCGCATATACCGCGTCGCTCCTCTACTGTCTCGGCAAGCGCCTTAACAGCGAATTTAAGGTAACCGTTGACGACGACAGGGTGATAGAGGGTACAATGCTGTTTGCGCTCTGCGGAAATTCACGCTGGTACGGCGGAGGATATATGGGTGCACCGAAAGCCATTCCCGACGACGGCCTGCTCGATTTTATAATAGTCCGCAAAACCGTAGGCAGATTGAAGCTTGCGGGGCTCATAAACGCATATAAGCGCGGTGAGCATCTCGATTGGGATTTTACCACATTTTTGCGCGGTAAAAAAATGCATATAGAAAGCAAGGAGCTTGCCGCAGTAAACGTTGACGGAGAATGCGAGTACGTCAAGGAAAGCACGTTTGAAATAATGCCGTCCGCTTTGAATTTTGTAATTCCCGCAAATTCAACCTTCTACGAAAACACAGGTCGTCCGTCTCCCAAAAGAGACGAAAAAGAGCTTGCCGCTCTTTAATGCGTTAAATTGTAAAATTTTTACTGCCGTTTTTGTAAAATATATCAGTTGAATTATATTATTTTTTGGGATATAATTTTTATTATGTCTTTGAAGGGTGCTGACACTTCGGCACCCTTTTCTTTTTATTAAGGAGGTCTTTTATGAAAAGGTACATGAGGAAGTCCGAAATATGGACTTTCGGCATAGGTCTTTTCGGCGTCAGTCTTCTCACCGGCTGGATGCCCGATTACACCTATACGTTCTTCAATGATTTCGCATTTAAGGGAAGCGGTATAGACCCCGCCTCCATAACCAAAATGCTCGCCTATGTATTCGGCTTTGCCGGAATAGTAGGTGCGGTTTGCGAGCTTGTCATCGGTTATCTCGTTGACAGAACGAGAACCAAATGGGGCAAAATCCGCCCTTGGATAGGCTTCGGCGTTATCCCGATGGCAATAGTTGCAATGCTCGTATTTATTGCTCCGAAAACCGGCAATTACAAGCTTGCGGTTGCCTGGATGTTTATAATATATTCTCTTTACACGGCGGCGGCGTGTGCCGTAGAAAGTCCCGCCGGGTGCTTCGGCGCGTGCTGTACACCGAACCCCGAGGAGCGCGGCGACGCAATCTCAATAGCAAGTATATTTAAAGCTATCGGTCAGTCCGGCGGTATGGCAGTTCTCCCTGCAGTGGGCTTTGTCATGAAGGCTATAATGGGTAAGCAGCAGTATAAAACGGCAGAGGGTCAGGGTCTTGACCTTGTGATTTCAACGGCGGTCTGCGCGCTCGGCTGCGTTCTCTTTACGATGATATTCTTCCCCAACAACCGTGAGAGAGTTCCTTATACCGAGGAAAAAGTCAGCCTTAAAGAGAGCCTTAAATTCGTATTCACTAATAAAAACCTCCTTATGGTTTCGCTTACGAAATTCACCGGCTTCGGCAGAGGCGTATACAGCACCGTAAGCCTCTACATAGCAGTTTACCTGCTCGGCTCAAAGGACCTCAAAATAGCACTTTTGTTGCCTATGGGCATAGGCACGGCGGTAGGCATGCTTATAGTTAAAAAGCTCCTTAAAATGCTTGATACCAAAAAGGTTTACATAGTATGCTGCCTTTACGGCGCACTCTCGCTCGCGGTACTGTTTTTGGTATCAAAGGCAATAGGCTTTGTTCCCAAGGAGCTCACAATACCGTTCCTTATCATTAACTTCTTTGTCGGACTTCAGCACGGCAACACCAATCTTACGCCCAACGTAATGATTGCCGACTGCGTTGACGAAATCGAATGGAAAACCGGCAAGCGTCAAGAGGGGCTTTGCTACGCAGGCTTCGGCTTCTTCTCAAAGGTTGCCGCCGCCCTCACAAAGTCTTTCGGTCCTGCGCTTGTTGTATGGGCGGGCTATGTAACCTCTACAAACGCAAATATAGCTTATGCCACTCAGTCACAGACAACCCTTAACAGATTCCTTATGATATACACGATAATACCGGCAATATTCGTTTTGGGGCAGATGATTCCGATATTCTTCTATGACCTCAACGGTAAAAAGCGTGATATGATAGCAAAAGAGCTTCAGGAACGCCGCGAAAAAGCCGCTGCGTTAAAAGCTGCGGGAGAGGAGGCATAAAAATGGCTGTTAAAGAAAAAAAGAAAAAGCCTCAGGTCGAATACGAAAAGCAGCCCGAGAGTCCCACAAAGAAATTTGACGTAACGTATGCAATAGTTTCGGTAATCGCAATAATCGTTTTATTCTCGGTTCTCGTCACCGCGTATTATAAAAACAATTACATAATGTTCTCACCCGAAAAGGTCGCCGAACAGTATGTTGAAAACACCGCCGAAAACGACGGCTATGACGCTCTTAAATATACCGTGCTTATAAAAAACACCAAGTTCGGCAATTTCATCTCCGAGAACTATATGGACAAATACATCGACGAAAATGCCACGGCTCCCGCAATGACCGCCGAGGAAGAGGGCGAAAAGCTTACACTTCTTCTCGACAGAATGTACCCCGTATTTACAGACCTTGTTGATCTCTACGGATTTGAAAATTATGACAAGCTGTTTTCGGAATATTTCGCGGCATATGTTCCCTGCTATGAGGAAATATACGGCAACAAGGCATTTACAACCGACGATATGTTCTCTGCACTTGAAGGAAACCTCGGCACATATATGGATGAATACGCTTATAACTGTGAGGTGCTTTACGGCAAGGGTAAAGAATATGCAGATTATTATCTCGGGGAAAACAAGGCTGTTCTCTCTGACGATGATGAAAAATACAGCGCGGGTTATACCATAACTGCCGACACGTCTCTCGTACGTGAATACGATAATGATGAAGTCAAGGCTTACACATCATCGCTTACAAGCAGTCAAAAGGCCGCCTATGAGCATTTCGGGATTTCCGCAAACGATATCTCCGCGGTAGCTGAAGTCAAAACGGTGAAAGTGCTCTCCGGCGTCGGCGACAAAGACGCAATAGCACAGAAAAACGTTGAATTCGCAGAGCACCCCGAAATAATAACACTCGTTAAAATAGGTCACCAATGGTATGTTGACTTTACTGCCGATATAGACTGACCGTTGCTTTTAAATCAATAGCATTATAAAAAGCGACTGCAAAAGCAGTCGCTTTTATTGTCGATTTTTATTGCTGTACCGAATACGGCGCAAAACGTCAGGCTATCGGGCGAACCGCCGACATCATATTTTCGAGAGAACCGAGCGTAACGCCGGAGGCTACCGCAACAACCGCCGCAACGGCTATTATAACATAGATGCACCAATACGAACGCGCGAAGTTCCTGCGATTGATATTGGCGTCGCTCACGCTGAAGATGATAAGGAAAATAAATCCCACCACCGGGAGCGAAAACAGAATTGACAAACCGAAATAAGCCCATGGACTGAGCGGTTTAAAGACATCGGGTCCGTTGTAATTGATTTTTGACATTTTTTATTCCTCCCTGTTTCAGATTAATTTCATTGTAAAATAACAGGAGCAAAAAAGCAAGAAATTTGTAATAAATACATCTTGATTAAAAATTCAGACGTGATACCCTATAAGTTATGGAAAGATTAAAGTTAAATAATACAAATAAGGGAATTATCCTGATAACAGCCTCGGCGTTTTGCTTTGCACTGATGGGAATGTTTGTGCGCCTTGCAGGTGACTTGCCGGCAATGCAAAAGAGCTTTTTCAGAAATATTGTCGCGCTCGTTTTCTCCGTGGCCGTTCTTTTAAAAGAGCACAAAAAAATAACTGTCCCGAAAAGTGCCGTAAAATATCTTTTTCTGCGCGCTTTTTTCGGAACGGTCGGCATAGTATGTAATTTTTATGCGATAGGAAAGCTTGTCCTCGCAGATGCGTCGATACTTAATAAGATGTCGCCGTTTTTTGCGATCCTCGGAAGCCTCTTAATATTGAAGGAAAAGATAAGCCCGAAAAAGGCAATGATAGTATTGGCTGCATTCATCGGCTGCCTTTTTGTTATAAAGCCGACGTTTCGAAATGCGGAGTTTGTCCCCTCTCTTATAGGTCTGCTCGGCGGATTCGGGGCCGGTATTGCATACACAATGGTTCACAAGCTCGGTCAGGAAAAGGTTGAGGGCTCGTTTATAGTGTTTTTCTTCTCGGCATTTTCCACCTTGGTATTTCTGCCGTTTATGATAGCCGAATACAAACCGATGACAGCCTTACAGCTTGGTTATCTGCTCCTTGCCGGTCTTTCCGCAACCGGCGGTCAATATACCATAACGGCGGCTTATATTTATGCTCCGGCGCGCGACATTTCGGTTTATGATTATTCGCAGATAGTTTTTTCTTCCCTACTCGGACTTTTCGTTTTCGGTCAGGTACCGGATGTTTTAAGTATTATCGGCTACGTTATCATAATAGCCATGGCGGCCGCAATGTTCTTTTTAAACCGCAAATCAGCAAAAAGCGCATAACGCGCTCGACTTTATCAAAAAAGCACAGGGACTGTATCAGTAGTCCTTGTGCTTTTTTAGTTCTTTTCTTATATAGCGAAAGGTTTTTTCCTCGCCCTCGTCACGCAGCATAATAAGCAGCTTTTCAAGCAAATCCGAGGTTTCGGGGTCAATGCTTCTCGTACTCTTGCCCCTCTCAAAATACTCGAGCGGATACGCGTCGGTATATTTGTCTTTCATATATGTTTTGCTTGCGGCAACGCGGTCGCAAAACATTTCTATTACATATTTAAGCGGCATTTTTATGGGCATTACGCATTTTCTTGCGAGATTGTAATCGGTCCAATATTCAAAATGGTGCTTGTTTCTGCCCTTGTGGTGAAGCCAAGCCTCAGAATAGCCCTTATCGTTACGTTCAAGCTCGTTCGGACTGCGCGAGCCGTCATAGTACTTAGCCCCGTTTAAAAACTCCACCGGAGCATATTTTGAAAGGTCATGCCGAAGCCCCTGAAGCGGTATTCCGGCTCTGAAACAGTTTTTGATTACCGCGTGGCGGTGCTTGTTGATGGTTTTTAAATGCCCTATGGGATTTGCCATAAATCTTTCTACCTCTTGATTTTTTCTATATCCGAAACGCACAGTACGTCGTTTTTAACAGAAAATTTTATATTGTATCCCGCAAAGCTCAAGCCGTACAGCTTTTCAGGCGAATCGTCGTATCCGGGTCGCGGGTCTAATTGCAGTATCTCTTTTAACGCCGCAAGCTTATTTTTCGGAAGCAGCAGGGCTTTCTCCTCGGGAATGTGAACCGATAAAATATGTTCCTTGGTCATTTTTGTATAGCCCTCCAAAGCATCCGGCACACAATCGGAGAGCGGAACATACGGCTTGATGTCAAATATCGGCGTTTTGTCACACAAATCGGCTCCGAAAACATTTATCACAGGCTCACCTGAGGAAGAATACTCAATGCTTTTGAGCCTTACACACGAAAGCCCAAGGCCGTTCGGACGAAACGGGGAACGAGATGCGAAAACGCCTACTCTTTTGTTGCCGCCGAGACGCGGCGGACGAACCGTAAGCGACGACGTCGGAGGGTTTTCGGAAAACTGCCATATAAGCCAAATATGAGAGAACTCTTCGAGTCCTCTTACGCTCTCACGCTTTGCAAATTCCGGCTCGAACACTATTTTCCCCTCAAGAAGAGAGCAAAGTCCGCTTTGACGCGGTATGCCGAATTTTTCGCCGAAATCGGTTCTTATATGCGCTATCGGTTTTATTTCCAAGCTCTTTTTCCCCTTTTGTAAAATGTCGTCGGCACATATAGTTTTATCATAAAAAACGCCTCAATACAATACTTATTAACAATCAAACGACAATAAATATTAAAAAAGCGATAATATCGGTTTTGATTTTACGGAAAACGCTTTTGATAAATATATATAAAATTTATGTTATATGTGTATTTTCTACAATCAAATATTGCAATCACAGCAATAATTTGTTATTATTACAGATAGTGTTATACCGTATTCGGAAAAACGCTATCAAGTTTGAAAGGGAGAACGAAATGGAAAGTAAATATTTCTGTGCCAAAAGCAACGGCAAGCTGAACTATTGGCACACAATACTCACCGGATTCGGCTTTATGGCCTCATCCATAGCGTGGGCCATATATGACCCATACATAACAAAGATACTTAACAGGCTCCTTAACGAAAGTGCCGTTATTACTTCGTGGAGCGCAAAGCTTAACGAGGCGTTTCCCGCTCTCGCATCCTTTGCGGAAGCTAACGGCGAAGACGTGGGCACAGCCGCAGGCGGTATTACCCTTGTACCGTTGTTCATAGGTATAATAATGACCTTTGACAATATCTTCGGCGTAATTTTTCAACCGACCTTCGGCAAGCTCTCGGACAACACTCATTCACGATTAGGCAAACGCCGCCCGTTTGTTGTTTACGGCGCGCCGATCTCCGCATTGTTGTTCGCGATAATTCCCATTATTGCCGTAAAGTTCAATTCACTCGGCTTCACAATGCTTTTCATAATTTTGTTTGTTTTTGTAATGTCGCTGTGGAGAGCACCGGTGGTTGCCCTTATGCCTGATTTGACCCCGAACGAACTTCGAAGCGAGGGCAACGCCGTCATTAACCTTATGGGCGGTATCGGCAGTGCTCTCGGACTTTTTGCCGGAACTATAGTCACCGCAATTTACTGCGCAGCTATGGGCATTTCGTCCAAATCTCCGGAATTTGACGAATATGATACCTTCCCCTATGTTTTTCTGCTCGGCGCGGCAGTTATGATAATAGGTATGCTTGTCATACTCTTCTTCGTAAAAGAGCCCGACAGCCGTTTAAAGCTTAAAGCCGATATGGCAGAGGCTGCCGACGAAGAGGCAAAACGCAAAGCCGAAAAAGAGGCTAAAAAGGCAGAAAAAGAAAGAATGAAGGCGGAGAAATTAAACCCCGGCGAAAGACGAAGCCTTGTATTTATGCTTATGGGTCTGTTCTTCCTCTTCTGCGGAACAAACGCAATATCCACTTTCTTTGCCCTCTTTGCCGCAGAGATACTCCACAAGACCACAGCGCAGGCAACCATAATGACCACCGCTTTTGCCGCCGCTTCCGCTCTCGCCGCTCTTCCGGCAGGCTGGCTCGGCAAGAAAATCGGCAGAAAAAAGACCATACTCGGAGGTCTGTTTATATTTGTTCTCGCGTTTGCGGCTTACCTTATCACACATATACTCGGCATCGACGCTTTGAGCGGTGCTCTTATTTGGGTAGCTCTTATAGTAGGCGGCGCGGCAAATATGTTTATAACCGTTAACACGCTTCCCCTTGTGCTTGAAATCGGCGGCATTGACAAAGTAGGCACATACACCGGCTACTACTACACCGCTACATTCTCGGCACAGATAGCTACGCCCATAATCTACGGCATAGTTCGTATGTTTACAGGCACATATCTGTCACTGTTCTATTACTGCCCGATAGCATTTATACTCTCAATACTTTGCATACTTGTTGTAAAGCACGGTGAGGCTATTCCTCAGGAAATCATAGATAAGGTCAAGGAAGAAAACGAAGACTGATTAAATCCGCATATTAAAGCAGCTGTAAAACCTCGGGTTTTACAGCTGCTTTTTTGTCTAAAAGCTGATTTTAATTTTTGTTCCGACATTTTCGACGCTTTCAAGGTCAATTTTTGCGCCGTGATATATTGCGGCGTGCTTGACTATCGAAAGCCCCAGCCCCGTGCCGCCTATCTCCTTGGAATGGCTTTTATCCGCGAACGGTAAAATTTGTTGTATTGCATATGTAAAATCTCTGTAAAGTTATATTCCGCGTTTTGCGGCACATTTTGCCGTCATATGCCATATTATGTGCTGAGGGAAAATCTCCGCCTTTCAAATATGTGCCTTAAATTCGGTTTATATGTTTATAGTTTCCTTTTATGGGCAAAATTATATTGAGCAAGAGAGCAAAACCCATTATGCCGAAAACATGTCGGCGCGGCAGCTCAGAGCCGTATTGAATTATGCTTCGCTTGCTTAAGGGAATTAAAACAGGAGAGTGAGGAAATGAATATTAAGCGCGGCGATATTTATTACGCCGATTTGAGCCCCGTGGTAGGCTCGGAGCAAGGCGGAATACGGCCGGTACTTATAGTTCAAAACGATGTAGGCAACAAATACAGCCCCACAGTGATTGCGGCGGCAATAACAAGCCAAAAATACAAAACAAAGCTTCCGACACACATAAGCGTCGATGCGGTAGACTGCGGACTGCAAAAGGATTCCATCGTTTTGCTTGAGCAAGTCAGAACGCTCGACAAAAAGCGTCTTAAAGAGCGTATGGGAAACTTGCCTACGGATGAAATGAACAAGGTAAACAGGGCTCTTTCCGTAAGCTTCGGGCTCGGACAAACGATGCGTTAAGCAAGAAAAAAGTGATTCTCCGCAGAAATGCAGGGAATCACTTAGTCTTAAATGCTTGCTATACCGAATTTAATAAGAAACGGAGATTTTCACTATGATTTTAAGCAGCACCCTCGAAATATTAGAGGAATGTCTGCCGATGGAGGCTACTGCCGTGATGAAATTTAAGGAGGGCGCCGTAAATACAAACGACGCTGTGCTTCGCGGGCTTTATGAGCAGGCAGCATCACAGCACCTTAACCATTACAACACACTTTTGAACATCTTAAACGGGAAGTAAAATATGAATAAAGAGAAGCAAAACAATCAAAACAGAATACTGTTTTTGAGCCTATTGTCTGTTCAGAGGTCACTCTCGATAAAATATAACGAATGCTCAATGAAATGCGCGGACGAGCCATTGCGTGAGGACATATTAAATATACTGCGCGAAAACCACGCGATGTATCACACACTTTTCGACGAGAGCCGAAGCAGAGGTTGGGAAACGGAAAGCGCCGCCGAAAGCGATGAGGTCTCGGCGGCGTCGGAATATTTTTCGTATATTAAAGGCTCACTTTGAAAGGCGCTTTTTTATTTGGCGCACATCTCTGCCCTCAAATAAAATCAGCTCGTAATCACCTATAATTCTCGACGTGACTCTTGCACCGTAAAGCCCGGTGAGCTCGTCAAGAGCTGCATTAGAGCTGATTACGGTCGGTCTGCCATAGGAAATACGGCTGTTGATTATATTGTATATCTCGGAGAGAACATATTTTGTGTCAAACTCTGCGCCGAGATCATCCAAAATAAGCAAATCGCAATAGAGAATCGTATCCTCTGTATCGCCGCCTTCTCTGCCAAAGCGCTCCTTTTCGAGCCGCGTAAACAGATTTTGGGCGGAATCATATACTACGCTGAAGCCCTTTTTTATAACCTCATTGGCTATTGCGAGCGAGAGATGAGTCTTACCGAGACCCGTTTCTCCGTACATAAAAAGGTTCGGTGACTCGGTGCTGAAATCGGCGGCATATTCGCGGCAAAACTCATATACCCCTTTCATTCTTTCACGCGGGGAAATGCCGTTGCCGTAATTCTCGGTAGGATAATATGACAGACTGAAATCCTCAAAGCTTGAGAGCTTCAGCGGTGTTTTATATGACAGCTCTTCACTTGCAAACTTTTTGAGGAGCTCAGTTCTGCAAGAGCATATCTTACCGTCCGTGTAACCCTTATCCTTACATATTTCACAGGTATAATGAGGTTTTAGATAGTTTTTATCTACCCCCGCGCTCAGAAGCAGGTTTTCACGATCCTTTTGAAGCTGCAAATTAGTCTTCATAAGCTCTTCGACCGTCTTTTTAACGTCGCCGCTTCCGCCGATAACGGCTTTTACGGCTTCAAGCCCGGTTTTGGTCAATTCATCCTCTATCACAAGCAATTCCGGATGGACTTTCGCAAACTCAACGCGCCTTTTTTCCGCATCGGTTTCCGCTTTTATACGGCGTGAGTCAAGAACGGATTTTGTCTTTTCATAAACTTCCTTTGAATACTTCAATCACTTCACGCCTTTCTTTTTATATTTCACAACGCCCATTCCTGCGTCGGATATTGCCTCATCTATGCTGAATGACGTCCCCTTTTGCTTTACCGCCTGTTTCTTTTCACGGAAAAGACGTTCGCCGTTTTCCACGTCCTCCGGCGTTTTGTACCCGGCCGTATGCCAATTCAGGAGAATCTTATCCATATAATTAAACGATATTTTACCGGTGCGCTCAGCCATCTCGTCATATGCTCTTGCGATTATCGGAGCTTCAAACCCGAGAGCGCGCCACGACAAAATGTATTCCGTCTGCTTTTGAGTGGGCCGCGGAGTTGACATACCCGTAAGCTCACGCAGAACGGAAAAGGTTTTTTCGGCTTCGGTGCTCTTTTCTATGTAATCGGCGGCAAGCTCCACCGTGTTTATTTCTTTTTCCGCCCAAACCTTGCCGAGCTTTGCAACATAAGCCGTTGACGAGCGCGACTGATGCACACAAAATTCAAGCAGCATAAATATAACTTCGACACTGAGACCGTATGTATCATAAAGCATCAAAAGCGTGCTCTGCATATCAAATCCTATTGTTCTGCCGAGAATGCTCTGCGATTCGGACATAAGGCGAAGAACGTCCCCGCTTTCCTCCATACGCTTTGAAATTTGCTCGAGCGTGGGCTTTGCAATTTTAATTTCGGGCAGTGGCCGCTTCTCGGGAACGGCAACACACGAAGCCATCGGTTCCGATTTGTTTTGCGCATTTACGCCGCTGTCGTCGGGCTTTCCCGACTCAACTGTTTCGGAAGTAAAAGCGGTACCGTTTTTCACAAGCACATTTTCACTTACCCAATATTCGACGGCGTCAAGCGTATCAGCTTTACAGTATCCTATTCTTTTAGACAGCTCCTCGACTGTAAAATCCTCGCCCGGATTGCGCAGTATTAAGAGCAGTACCTTAATTGCAGCAGGCGACGCGAGCTTTAAATATTTATCTGTCAGCACGGACGGGACCGCAAAAACGGAGCCGTACAGCGCAGGGTTTACATTAAACATATCTATGCCTTCAAATCAGATTTTCTTTTTGCAAAATTCGGAAAGACAACATTTATCGCACATCGCACGTCTCGCGGTACAGACCTCTCTGCCGTGCAAAACAACTCTGTGACAAAAATCATTGCTCTCATCGGGCGGAAGTATTTTTTTTAATTCAAATTCGACCTTTTTCGGGTCCTTTGTGTTTACAAGCCCTATACGGTTGGATATTCTGATAAGGTGCGTATCCGTGACAACCGCCGGTTTTTTATATACGTCTCCGACTATCAGATTTGCGGTTTTTCTGCCGACTCCGGGAAGCTTTACGAGGTCGTCGATATTATCCGGCACCTCGCCGCCGAAATCGGAGCGTATCATACGGCACATACCGATTATATCACGCGCCTTACCGTGATAGAAACCACACGAATGTATAAACTTTTCCACATCCTCCCTGTCCGCCTCGCAAAAAGCGTCAAGGGTGGGATAAGATTCAAATAAAGCGGGAGTTACCAAATTAACTCTCGCGTCGGTACACTGCGCCGAAAGGCGAGTGGCTATTAAAAGCTGAAGCGGCGTTCTCGCCGTAAGAGAACAAATAGCGTCGGGATACTCTTTTTTCAGAGCCTCGACGCACTTTAAAGCAAGTTCTTTTTTATTCACGGTAATACTCCATATCATCGGGCAAGCCGAGCAAATAGTCGGCGGAAACGCTGAAATAGCGACATATCGCCGAAAGGTCCTTCAGCGAAGGCTCGGTAACGCCGGTTTCCATAAAGGAAATCTTACGCTGCGAAACCCCTATGGCATTTGCAAGGTCAGTCTGCGTCAGCGGCGGCAATTTAGACTGCCGCAGCAATCTCAGCCTGTCACAAAAAGCCATATACTCATCTCCTACAATAATTTACAAACCCACACCCATTAAATGAACTTAATTTTAGCACAAAGCTCTTTTTGAGGCAAGGAGAATTAAGTAAAAATTTAACTAACAAATTTGTGCAAGAATTTGCTTGACACAAAATGTTGTGTAACCGCATTTATAATGGTCAAAATAAAGAATTATATCTATTGTATTGCCCCAAAAATTTTGCTATAATATTACAGAAAAAAATAATTTCAGAGCTTTTTCGGAGATATAATTATGAAGAAAAGTTTTACAAAACAACTGATAAGTCTCATTTTGGCGGTCTGTTTTACGCTTGCTTTTCCGGCTCTTTCTTTTGCCGCGGACAGTAATCAAAGCGACGGCGAAGCAAAGAGTGAATCGATTTATAACGAATTCAAAAAGTCCGACGGCGAGCTGATTTGCGTGTCAAAATACGGCGACACCGACAAGTTCCCCGAAAATTCCGCCGAAGCCGTTGCAGCGGCGGCAGAAAAGGGTGCCGACATTGTTTACGTTTCGGTGAAAAAAACCTCCGACGGATACGTGGTGCTTATGGCCGACAGCAATCTCTCGAGAATGTGCGTAGATGAGCTCGGCAATACCGTAAACAAGAACATCGGCGACGTGGGATATCACGAGCTTTCGACATACCATCTGAGAGCAGGCACGGGCAGCCTGCACGAGCCGATAACGTCCTGCAAAATACCGACCCTCGCCGAAGCCATACAGTATCTCGGCGGCAACGCAATGCTGCTGATTGCGGACGGCTGGGAATACAGAGATGAGATTTACGACATACTCGCAAGCGAAAACGCGCTTTCAAATTCAATAATTTTAGCTACGGGCGACAAAAAGGAAATCTCCTCTTGGCTTGCCTCAAAAACCGTCATGCCGCTCGTAATATCCTCAAGTGCAAAAAACGGCAATGTCAAAAGTTATGTTTCAAAGACGCTTTCGGCAGGCTGCATAGGCACGCTTCTCTCAGCTAAAAATCCGTACAACTCCGTATTCAAAGACGGAGTTCAATCCAAATTCAAAGACGCCGGAAGAGCTGTTATCGATATGACAAACAGCGATATTTGCGGCGGCAGAGAAGATAATCCTACCGGGTGGAACGATATAACAAAACGCGGGTTCTCGGTAATTATCACAAACGATATTGAGGGATTTAATGCATACCGCGCAAGGGTGAAGAGCTATAAAACGAGTCTCACATCGGATCTTGAAAAAGCTCAGGCGACAGACACCGCTCTTTGCAGCACATCAACGGCAAACAAGCTTAAAAAGACTATTACGGAAGCTAAGAGCACACTTTCATCGTCGATGTCGGAGTCGGAGCTTATGGAGGCCGATTATACGCTCAGGCTTGCGATGGAAGCACTTGCCGACCGCACCGAAAACGACAACGGAAAAACAGTAACCCCCGGCAGAATTACTGCGGTAGTGCTTGTTGTAATAGCACTTATCATATTTGAAATCGTATTTGACACACTTCGCCGCAAAAAGGTGAGTAAGCGTCGCGCCGAAAACGGAAGAGCTCATTCCTCAGGAAAAAAATAAAATATTACAATATAGTAAAGGATGCCTATCACAATGACAGGCATCCTTTATTTTTTACGTTTCGCTTTACCAGCCCTCACCCTCGTCGAGCAATACAGCCTCGGCGCAGCGGATACCGTCAACGCCGGCAGACACAATTCCGCCTGCATATCCCGCACCCTCGCCACAGGGGTAAAGGCCTCGCACATTCGACTGGAAAAGCTCGTCTCGGATGATGCGCACGGGAGAAGAGCTTCGCGTTTCGGGTGCTGTGAAAAGAGCATCATTTGAAGCAAAGCCCGGAAGCATTTTGTCCATTTTCGGCAGCGCTTCGAGTATTGTTTCCGTAACCTTATCAGGGAGCAGCGAGCGCAGATTGGTAAGCCTTACTCCCGTAGGACACGTCGGCTTTACGCTGCCGAGCGAAGAAGATGCGAGATTGTTCATAAAATCTCCGACCTTCTGTGCAGGTGCGGTGTAGTCGCCGCCACCCATTTTAAATGCGTGACGCTCTATTTCGCGCTGCATATACATTCCCGAAAGCACGTCCGAGCTCGGAAAAAGCTCCGGCTCTATACCGACAAGCAATGCTGAATCGGCATTTTCGCCGTCTCGCGCATATTCACTCATTCCGTTTACAACAACTCCGCCCTCTTCGCTTGACGCGCAAACCACGGTTCCGCCGGGACACATACAAAACGTATATGCGCCCCTGCCGCCCTGCGGGTGACAGGCAAGCTTGTAATTTGCGGCATTGAGCTTTGGGTGCGAAGCGAATTTGCCGTACTGGGTTTTATTTATCATTTCCTGCCTATGCTCTATTCTCACTCCGACCGAAAACGGTTTTTGCATCATATCAATGCCTTTTAAGCGAAGCATTTCGAGCGTATCACGAGCCGAATGCCCTATCGAGAGGATAACGGTATCGGTTTCAATGTCCTCTTTGCTTCCATCCTTGTGACAAACCGTAACGCCCTGAATGTGACCGTTATAAATTATAAGGTCACAGAGCTTTGTATTGAACATAAACTCTCCGCCGCGTCCCTCTACCGTTTTGCGGATAGCTTTTACAACTCCCGCCAAACGATCCGTGCCTATGTGCGGAGTTGCGGAATACATAATCTCGCTCGGTGCGCCGTGCTCGCAAAATTTTTCAAACACACGGCGGCAACGCTTATCCTTTATTCCCGTGGTAAGCTTACCGTCCGAAAAAGTGCCTGCACCGCCCTCGCCGAACTGCACATTCGACTCGGGATTTAAAACTCTCGTCCGCCAAAAGCTCTTGACGGAAGCGGTGCGCTCATCCACCGTCTCGCCGCGCTCTATGATAATCGGCGAAAGCCCCGCCTCGGTTAAGGTCAGAGCCGCAAACATACCGGCAGGACCGAAACCGACTATAACCGGTCTCAAGGTACTCTTCCGTTTTACGGGCGGCAAGGTATAAACGCTTTTCTCGCTTAACGAAACCCTGTTGCCGGCTTTTGAAGCCACCTTCTTTTCGTCTATATCAAGAGCCACATCGACGCTGAAAATGAATTTAATATCGTCTTTTTTTCGGCAATCCACCGATTTTTTACAGATTGTCAGCTCTCGTATATGCCTCTCACCGATTTTAAGAGCTTTTGCGGCAAGCCTGTAAAGCTCCTGCTCGTCCTCATCGAGAGGCAATTTAAGTTCATTTATTCTTATCATTTATAACTCCTTCAAAACAGATTCCGCTGCAAGGAACGCCGATGACCAGGCCCAACCGAGATTATATCCTCCGCACGGACCGTCAACATTGAGCGCCTCCCCGACGGCATACAGATGTTTTACTTTTTTAGCTTCGAGAGTATTCTTGTTAAATTCCGAAAGAGCCGCTCCGCCGTGAGTAACTTGGGCAAAATCGAAGCCACGAACACCCGTGACGGAAAATTTAAGCGATTTTATCGCGGAAGCAATTTGTAAAGTTTCATCACTTGACAGGCTTGCGAACGGCTCGTCCTTTTTTACGTTACATTCGCGAAGGACAAAATTTGCGAGTGCTCTCGGTAAAATTCCGCACAGCACGTCACCTGACGGTTCACGGAACTTGTGGGATTGCAAAAAAGCTGTAATCTCGTTTTTTGTAAGCGACGGCAAACAATCGAGCGTAGCCGTAGCTTTACCTTTGCCTATAAAGCGCGAGAGCTGCATTATAGGTATACCCGAAAGTCCGTAATCGTTAAATTGAACCTCACCGGACTCAACATATTCTTTTTCGTTTGAAAAAACAGTGCATTTGCAGTATTGCCTCAGCCCCTTGAGTGAAAAGGGCATATCCTTTACACACATTCCGGTAAGTGCCGGAGAGAGCTCTGTCACACGTATTCCGAGGGCTTTAAACAACTCAAACGAGCTGCCGTCCGTCCCCTGCTTAGGTGCTGCGGCACCTCCACAGGCAATAACCGCAAAATTGAAACTCTTATCATTATTTATTACAAATCTGCCTTGTGATTTCTTAATGCTTTTGACAGGTGTGTCTGTAAACACCTTTACACCCGCTCTTTCGGCAGCAGATGAAAGCACACACACCACCGAGGCGGCAGTCCGTGAAATCGGGTATGCTCTGCCCTCCTGCTCACTCATCAAAAGCAAACCCATATCGCGAAAAATCGCTTCTGTTTTCTTCGGAGTGTATTTTTCTACCGCCGGGCGCACAAATTCGCACGCCTCAAAGTAATTCTCGGCGACTGCATCAAAATTCAAGATGTTACACCTGCCGTTGCCTGTCACAAGTATCTTTTTCAGCACCTTCGGATTTTTCTCAAAAACGGCAACCTCAATATCGGGTCTTTTTTGCTTTAAGGCTACGGCAAACGCCATACCCGAAGCACCGCCTCCTATTACGGCAACGGAAATCATATATTCATCTCCCGCTTTTAAATTACACTTTGCCTAACGTACAGCTCCGGCACAAAGCGTTGCAGCGCGGTTTTCCGCCTCTTTATCGCAAAAGCTGTGATAAACTCCAACTTAAACCAATACAATTATATCAGCCGAAGACGATTATTGCACCCCTTTTCTCACAAATTCTTTAAAGACTGTGAAAAAAACGCAAAAACCATCGCATAAAGATAAAGGGAACCGTAAAAACAGCTTTACGGTTCCCTTTAAACTCTTAAATTTTACCGCGAACGGATTTCATTATTCGTCGGTCTCAAGTTCAGCCTTACGAACATCCTCAAGAATTGATTTTTTCGTACCTGCGTCGCACTGACGGTAAAGGCCTATCAGAATTTTTTCATCGGATGAAAGCTGTGAAATGACGCTTTCTTTTTTGTGACGCTTTGCATAATCGGTCGCTTGATCGCGCAAGCGATAAATATTGATATCGTCAAGGCTTAAAATATAATCCACGCTGACATTGAAGATTTTTGCAAAGCGCTGAACCGCAAAAATATCCGGTCGATTTCTGCCGGTTTCATACGAAGCGTAGGTAGACCTTTCAATTTTCAGTATTTCCGCTATTTGACGCTGAGAATACCCGTTGTAATTACGAATAAGCTTCATTTTTTCTCCCAGCATAATAAGTACCTCCTCGCCTGTACTTTTATACTGTTTATTATATAAAACTATTCGATAATATACGAAAAGTGTTACTTATTAACACAAATATTTTTTAAATCATATGTATATAAGTAACCAAACGCGTATGAAGCTTTGCGAATACATTCGGCACCGCCGAAAAACATCGCATCATTTAAGATAATGTATAAAAAGGCCGCTTAAAAGCTTCGGCTCAAACCAAGTTGATTTGGGAGGCATAGTCATAGATTTGTCGGCTATATTCATAAGCTCGTCAAGAGTTGTCGGGAACATGGAGAACGCAAGCTTTTCTTCGCCCGAGTCAACGCGCCGTGAAAGCTCGGAAAGGCCCCTGATGCCGCCGACAAAATCTATTCTCTTATCGGTTCTGGGATCATCAATACCGAGTATAGGTGATATGACATTATCTTGGAGTATTGATACGTCGAGACTTTTGACGGCATCCGATGATGCTGTTATTTCAGATTTAGCGAAAAGAGCATACCATTCACCCGACATATACATACCGAAGGAATGCGCTCTTTTAGGACGGTACTCATTTTTCCCATGCTTTTCTATGTCGAATTTATGTCTGAGTTCAAGCAAAAATTCCTCATCGGAAAGTCCGTTTAAATCCTTAATCACTCGGTTGTAATCAAGAATACGAAGCTCGTCGCTCGGGAAAATTACGGATAAGAAGAAATTAAATTCCTCATCTCCCGTGTAATTCGGATTTTGCTCACGGCGGCGAAGCCCTACCTTAACGGCCGAAGCGGCTCTGTGATGACCATCCGCAATATAGAGAGACGGTATGTTTTTAAACTGTGCGATTATAAAATCAATCGTGTCATTGTCAGACACAACCCAGACTCTTTCGCGGACATCATCGGACACAAAATCATAAACAGGCTCGCTTTTTTCTTTTACATCTTCAACAGCAGACGAAATCTCGTTATTTTTTCTGTATGTCAGAAATATAGGACCGGTGTTTGCGTCAAGAGTGTCAACGTGCCGTATGCGGTCCGCTTCCTTATCGGCTCTTGTCTTTTCGTGCTTTTTGATGACGTCGTTTATATAATCGTCAATAGCCGTACAGCCTACAATGCCGGTCTGCGTTCTGCCGCGCCAGGTCTGCTCATATATATACAAGCACGGTTTTTCGTCCTGCTTCATAACCTCCGCCGAAACAAGCTTAGACAAATTCTCGCGTGCTTTTTCATAGACACGGTCGTCATAGATGTCAACCGATTTCGGAAGATCTATCTCCGCCTTATCAACATGCAGAAATGAATACGGATTGCCGAAGACCATCCTCCTCGCCTCATCCGAATTCATAACATCATACGGCAAAGCCGCTACCTTGGAAGCGTATTCCGGAGTCGGACGAAGCGCCCTGAACGCTTTCAAAACTGCCATAATATTACCTCGCTTTATTTTTATGAATATGAGTATATACAGTATATATTATAAAAAACGCCAAAAGTCCGAATGACGCACCGAGACAATCCACAAGTACGTCTCTCGGCTGGCACGCTCTGCCGGACACAAAATATTGGTGAAGCTCGTCCGACGAAGCATAAAGTGCCGCGGACAAAAACGAAAGTGTGTGCTGCGATTTTAAAAACACCGACTGCCAGCTGCACGAAAACAAGAAGCAAAGTGCCGCATATTCAAGCGCATGTGCGGTTTTTCGTACGGTATGTTGTGTTAATGTTATATGGAAGAGCTCGGTTATACGGGAAATAACCCCGGAGCTGAGCCCCGATGATTTTGACGAAACCTGAGAAGACAGGCAAAAAATCGTCACCATCAGCGCAACTGTGAGCGTCCAAGATATTGCTATACAGATTTTTTGAGATACGCCGTATTTGTTTTTCATTTTGAATACCGTCTCTTACGATTTTTTTGCATTTATGAAACAGACGTTATCCGCAGAGGAATAAAAGTATATTCCGCTTGTCTTTTTGGATGTTACAAAATAGCTGTTCTCATAAAACACGGGCATTATTACCGCCTCGGAAACAAGATAGTTCTCCGCATCGGCAACGGCGGAACGCTCACCCTCAAGGCTGCCCGAATTATTTTTGATATTACGGATTTTCTGTGATAAAACATCGGACTCATATCCGAATATATTGCTTTGGTCAAAGCCCTCTATAATTTCGCCCGCAAAAGACGATTTCGCCTTGAACGGGTAAAACGCCACGCTGTAATTGCCGTCGTTTACCGCTGCCTCAAGGTCGGATTCCGAAACGACCTTTACCGTGGAGACGAATTTTACTCCGAGGGTTTTCTGAAGCTTTTGCACCATCTGCTTCACGAACGGCTCATACTGCTCGGTGCAAAGTATTGTAGTTTCGACCGACGATGAGCCGAGTTCCAAAAGCGCGTCGTTGAAATTCTTTTTTGCAAGCGTCTCGTCATAAGACAAAAGCTCTGCGGCATTTCCGTTTCGGTAATCCTCGCCGCCTATCTTACATGACGGCGGCACTATGCCGTCTGCCCTTGAAATATCGCTTTGCGAGTCAAACAGCGACGAAGTATCGCACGAGCGGCAAAATGCAAGCCGCATATTTTTATTGCGGTAATTATTGTCATTTTGATTGAATATAAAGGAATAGGTTACGTTTTGAACCGCAGCCGAATTCAAATCCTTTTTGTTTTCTATAGACGAGAACTGCGATGACGAGAGGAAAGCCACGTCATATGTAACCGAATTCATCTTATCGGCGACTTCCGAATCGTTGTTGTTTATATAGAACGTCACGGACGACGGCGAAACCGAGGATTCTCCGTTGTACTCGTTATTTTTAACCAGCTTCACTGAGGTCTTTTCCGTCCATTTTGACACGTGAAACGGTCCGTTGCACAAAAGATATTTTGCGTCAAGCCCGTACTTACCGTTTGTGAGATTGAAAAACTCCTCGTCGCACGGCATGGCACCCGGATTTGTCAGCGCATAAAGGAAGTTGTCGTCGGCGTACGAAAGGTTGAAAACTATTGTAAAATCATCCGGCGTACTTATGCTTTTCACCGCCGAAAACAACGGCGCGTCGGCGGAACCGGTCTGCTCCGAGAGAGTTCTCTCAATGCCGAATTTAAAGTCCTCCGCCTTTACGGTTATATCAAACGTATCCTCGTAATTTTCGCCGAGCACAGCCTTATGTCCCGAAAACATAGCCCAATGCGAATTGTTGCGAAGCTTAAACGTATATGTAAGGCCATCGTCTGAAATATTCCAATCCGTGGCAACGCCCTTGCCTATGGTGCCGTCCGCCATTATGCGGACAAGCCCCTCGTAGCAGTTTGCCGCAACGAGCTTTTCGGAATTCGAATCCGCTATCTGTGGGTCAAGGCTCGTCGGCTCATCCATTATCGGCATTGAAAAAGCCTCGCCTGACTTCTTTCTGCCGAAACAACCTGTAAAGGAGGTTGCAATTACACATAACAATATCAAAATTGAAATTATTTTCTTTATCAATTTAAATTACCCCTATAAAGTAATGGTGTTAATCAAATGTCGTTTAAAGTTTATTTCATTTTAACACAAAAGGCTTTTAAAATCCACACATTTGTTATATTGACTCAAGTCTTTATCTCACCTATAATATATTATAAAGAATAAAGGAGAATGAATTTATGCAGACGTTTGAAATAATATTGTCCGTAATTTCCGGCCTGTCGCTTATATGTGCGCTCGGAGCCTTGATTTTTTCTAAAAGGGCGGCAAAGCAAAGCTCCTCGGAGGATTTTGCCGTATTGAATTCCAAAATATCAGACCTTACAAAGAGTACCTCCGACGAATTTCAGCGCAACCGTATAGAAACGCATCAGAGCCTTGAAAATATGTCGGCAAAGCTTGAGGCGATGACAAAGCTCAGCTATGAAAACCGCGAAAAAATGAACGAGACCATAGCTCAGTCGCTCAATATGATACGCGACAAGAGCATAGAGCAAAACGAGCGCCAATCGAAAATAATTGAGACAAGCATTCAGAAAATGCAGGAGAGCAATGAAAAGAAGCTTGACCAAATGCGTATGACCGTTGACGAAAAACTCACCTCAACTCTTACAACACGTCTTGACAGCTCATTTAAGACCGTCTCAGAACAGCTTGAAAAGCTGTATAAATCGCTCGGCGAGATGAAAGAGCTTTCAAACGGCGTCACAAGCAATGTCACTACTCTCAACCGCGTTCTTACAAATGTTAAAGCTCGCGGCACATGGGCAGAGGTTCAGCTCAAGGGAATACTTGACCAGACAATACCCACCATGTACGAAGAGAATGTTGCGACGGGCGAAAAAGCAACCGAGCGCGTTGAATTCGCCGTTAAAATACCGTCGAGCGAAAAGGGTGCTGAGCCGACGCTTCTACCGATAGATTCAAAGTTCCCGATGGAGGATTATATACGCCTTTGCGACGCAGCCGACAACGCCGATGCCGCCGCATTGGCCGCCGCCAGAAAGGCACTCGAAGACAGGATACTCGGCGAAGCTAAGGAAATACGCAAATACATAAACGTGCCGAAAACAACGCCGTATGCAATTATGTATCTTGCGACTGAGGGACTGTACGCCGAAATTGCGTCTTCGCGTTCGGGACTCCCCGAAAAACTGCAAAACGAATACAATATTATGATAGCCGGACCAATTACCATAACGGCACTTTTAAACTCGCTGTCGATGGGCTTCAAGACCGTTGCGATAAACGAAAAGGCAAACGAGGTCAGAAAGCTTCTCGCCGCGTGCAAAACACAGTATGATATATTCGGCACGGTGCTGCAAAAAGCAAAGAAAAAGATAGACGACGCAGGACGTTCGCTTGATGACGCACAGCACCGCAATTCCATAATTCAGAAAAAGCTTCGCGGTGTTGAAGATATAGAGCGCTCCGAGGCGGAAAATATATTGTCGATAGACCAAAGCTTAGCCGATACCGAGGACGACAATTAAAATAATCGGCAGAAAAAACCGGGCTGTAAAGAACAAAAGTCCTTTACAGCCCGGCTTTTTTATTTAACAATAGATATACACGACCGAAATCACACTCAGACTTTTTTAGGGCCGTACTGATTATCGGGGGCGCTGCCGGTAAGCATGTATACGAGAATAAATATGTAGCCGACAACCGGGATGAGCCCCATCAATATATACGTGCCGCTCTTGCCTATGTCGTGAAGTCGGCGCACCATAAGAGACAGCGACGGCAGTAACACTGCAAGGCAATACAGCATCATCAAAATATAAAATATCGCGCCGGCACCCATATACGCCATACTCATATCGCCGTAAGCACCATACGCTGCCAGGGAAGAGCCTCCGAAAATCGCAAACAATATGCCCAAAGCCATACAAACAATATTATTGAACAGGTAAACCCACCAATATTCGCTTCTTGTAGCTCTGCCGCTGAAATTCACATAGTTTTTAAAGAACAACTTTACCGCCTCGCCGAATCCGATTTTGCGTGTCGGCATATATACGGGCGCGCCGTAAGTATTCTGTCCGTTCCCAAAATTCTGCGGTGCTCCGTAAGGCGGTGCGCTCTGCCCATTCCCGAAATTCTGCGGTGCTCCGTAAGGCGGTGCGCTCTGCTGAGGAGCCGAAGCAGGCTCAGCCTTGGCTCCGCAATTAGGGCAATACTGCCCGTTAAAATCCGTTCCACAATTTTTACATATCATAAAAATGCCCCCTGTTATATTATTTGGCATTTCCATTTTATAATATTTTTCACAAAATATCAACTGTTTTTGTAATGTTTTTAGACATTATTGCCGTCCATGGCCGTTTAATTCTTTTTCAATGCAAATTTCGGCTTAGTCTCGTTTAGAACAATGCCGACAAATATAATCACGAAACCGACGGCTGTTTGCAGCGTCGGCCTCTCATGATAAAAAATCATTGAAAAAAGTATTCCGAATACCGACTCCAAGCAAAGTATAAGCGAAGAGCTTGACGCGGTTGTATGCTTTATACCCATATTCATAAATACAAAGCAAAGCGCGGTTACAAATACGGTAACATATACAAGCGATAACACCGAACCCGTAGATATATGCTTTGGGAAGCTTTCGCTTGAAATAAAGAAAATAAAACAGATAAAAAATGCGGTAAAGAACTGTATAATCGTATGAAGAATAACGTCGAGATCACTGCACCATTTTTCAACCGCCACAATCTGAAGCGCATAAAATATACCGCATATCAGCGTAAATCCCTCACCGAGAAATGAAAATGACATTTTTCCGTCAAGGCAGACAAGGCCTATGCCCGTTATACAAATCGCCGCGGCAATGAAATTATATACATCGGGTCGTTTTTTGCTGACGGCCCAGCTTAAAAACGGCACTATAACGCAATAAACCGTGGTCAAAAACGCATTGGTTCCGGGCGTTGTGTGCTTAAGACCTATTGTTTGGAATATGTACGCAACGCCCAAAAACACTCCGGTAATCGCACCTGTCCAAAGATATTTCAAATTAAATAATTTCCATTTTTTAAAAAATACAATGCTCAAAAGTATTGCCGAGAAAAGGAATCTTACACACAGCAAAAAATACACCGGCAATTCATCCAGAGTGTTTTTTAATATGAAGAAAGAGCTGCCCCATATAACGGCGCTCGAAAAAAGCATAAGCTTCGCGGCAACAGTGCGTTTTGTTTCAGTTTTCATCTAAAAGCTCCGTAAACGTATTTATGTAAAAATCGGCTCGATTTTTAATTTCCGTCATTTGTTTTTCGGCTGAAGCGTCGTATACTCCGACCGTTTTAAATCCGCCGCAAGAAGCGGATTTTATACCTGTCAGGCTGTCCTCAAACACTACCGTGTTTTTCGGTACAGCACCTATTTTTTCGCACTCTCTCAAATATATGTCGGGGAATTCCTTGCCTCGCGACACTTCGTCTATTGATGTGGTAGCCTTAAAAAGCCGTAGAATGCCGAGCCTTTCAAGACACGGCATATAAAGCTCCTTCGAGAGAGCCGTTGCCACGCCGAGCGTTTTGCCCATACCGCTCAAGTAGTGCAAAAAATCAGCCGCACCGTTTTTTAGCGGTACGGTAGATTCATATTGATTCTTCGACAAACGGGTCCACATATCTGCAATCTCTTCTTTTTTCACGACGCCTTCAAGCCGAAATCTCTCAACCGTGTATGCGGCTCCGTCGCAAAGGCTCATATGATTCACGTTAAAGAGATAATCCGATGGTGCTTTGATGTTAAAGTCGCCGAGAACCTTAACGTAAATATTATCCCAAAGTCCCATGGAATCAAGAAGCGTTCCGTCAAGGTCAAAGATATAACCTTCAAAAGAAAATATATCCATCAGTATTTAATCTCCGGTGCCAATTTCCTGCGATAAGTCTTCCTTCGGCGCACCTCAGAGCGGTCTATTGACGTATAGCTGTCGCTGATGCTCCCGTAGGAATCAATCGCATATACTTTTATATTATACACTCCCGGAGACTTTGAGTAAACAGGAAGTTTGACTTTATCGGCCATAGATGAGATACCCTTATAAAAATCCGAGAAATAATCGTACCGCGTTCCGTCGCTGTAAAAGACCGCATAGCTGTGAACAAAATCGTCGCTTTCGCCCTTGTCAAAGCATAGATATGTATTCCCGTTTTCATCATATTCCGTATGGCCGTAAGCGTTCGGCATAACGGGTAAGCTGTTATGCTTTCTTTCGGAAATAAAATCGGCTTTCGTGACAGTGTACGGTATTTTAACGCTCATATTCGGTTTTTCCTCCTTGCCGAGGCGGAAATTCATACGCCTTACGGTTATGCTCTCTTCTTCGAAATCAAGCAAATAGCCCATTGGGAACATATATGCGTCCGGCGGCACGGAGCCGTTAACCTTTCCCTTTTCGAGTTCAACATATGACGTAGACTGAGTTCCGAAGGCGGTAAACGCGCCCTGCCAGACACTTCTCTCATCAAGAAGCGAATAGTGGAGATGGCCTGCAAAATTTATCAAATTAGGATATTGAGAGAACAAGTCAAAAAGACCCTTGTCCCCCCAATCGTCGCTGCCGTACACCGTATTTTCGGCACAATTATGCGTCGTGACAAAAATCGGCCTGTCGCCGTATTCTTTTTTTGCAAGTTCAATTTCAATTTTGAGGTACGGCAAAATTTTTCTGTAGCCGTCGGACATTTTTTCGCAATCGGGCGATACGCCGATAAAGTGAAAGCCGTTTACCGTATAGTGAGTAAACGGCGAAGAACCGATCTTTTTTGCGAAAAGCCGCCTGCAATTTTCCGATGTCCTTAAGCCGTAATAGTCGTGATTGCCCATAATGCTTTGAATAATCGGAATTTTTTCGCCGAAAACGCTCTTGAACGCGGCTTTATATGTATCGTATGCAAAGCCGCTCGCCATATTGCCTATATCGCCTGCAAATATAATCATATTACAGCCCTGTTTTTTGAGTACGGAAAGCGATAAGACAAGATTGTTTCGGAACGTCGTCTCGTTTTTTCTGCGAACAGGGCTGAGCTGGGAATCGGAAATTATGCCGACCCTCAGCCTTTCGTTAATATTAAAGGTTTTTCGTTCAAATTTAAACTCCATTTTTGATTGCCTTTCTTTTTACGACAAGCTCAGATAATATTTTTTCTTTCTTAACGCCGCTGAAATCATAAAAACAAATCGGTATAAGCGAGAGAAAAAAGCCGATCCCGGGAATTACGGTAACAAGAGAGAAAAGACCCGTAACGGTGGAGGCACTCTGTACAGCCGGCACACCCGCCGCGGACGGCTCGATAAAACGAAACAAAGTAAGTGCCGCAGAAAGTCCTATAAAGCCTACTGCATTGTTGAATTTAGTGACGAAGGAATTGAGCGAAAAGCACACGCCCTCCATTCTCTCTCCGGTCTTCCATTCGAGGTAATCAAGGCTGTCGCCTACCATCGGGTACGGAAGAACGTTATACGAGCCGAGAGAGAGACCGCCGATTGTCATAAACGGCAATGCGAAATATATATTGATCTTGCCGAGCAGGAATGCGGCGGTAAGGCTTACGCCTCCCGTAACGGCAGCTATTACGCAAGTCGTTTTGTAACCGAGCTTTTTATAGATAACAGGCGTAAGTAAAATGCCCCCAAACATACCGCTGCCGACCACAAGATACAGGAGCAGCAAAACCGTGCCGGAGTTAAGCCCCGGAATATTTATTACATAAGTCGCTATATACAACGCCGCCGGCATAATAAGGTAGCGAGGCGACGCTGCCATCGACATAAGAAGTGCCATCATCATGGGCTTATTTTTGCCCGCAGCCTTTATCATGTCTCGAACGGCAATTTTTTCGGTATGAGTGGAAAAACGCTCTTTTGAGTTTTTGAACAGCGTTAAGTAAGCCGCCGATGTTATTATACCCACAAATATCGACATTGCAAAGTAAACATATTTTTCCGGAATAAAAGACTGGAATATCGTAAGTAATCCCACCGGGAGCAAGCTGCCTACCGAGCCTACCGTAACGTAGAACGACAGAAGCGAGGCTCTCTCGTCGCTGTTCGGCGTAGCAACACTCATAAGCCCCATGGCAGGCACATCGGTAAGCGTATATGCCATACCGAAAATTATGTAAGAAACGGCGGCAAATATCATTTTAAACATTGTAGGCGCTCCGGTCAAGGGCATAAACAGTACTATGGTGGTGAAAAGCATCAAAAACGAACCTACCAAAACGTAAGGCCTCATTTTACCGTATTTCGTGCTTGTTCTGTCTACTATTACACCCATCATAGGGTCGTTTAAGGCATCCCAGACCCTTGCGACTATCATAAGCATCATAACGAAAGCCGACGGAATTATAAGTATGTCGGTAAAAAAATACATAAGGTACGATTGGGTTATGCCGGCTACCATATAGCTGCCGACTGCCGCAAATCCGTAGGAGGCTTTTTCCTTTTCAGAGATATATTTTTCCATATTTTCTCCTTTTTTGCAATTCATCTTTATTTTTTATTTTATAAAAAAATTATATTCGTCGAAAACACGTTGTAACAATCAAGACTTCGTTAAATCTTTGTAAACTTGTGTAAAAGCTTTGCTTTGTAACATATTGAATAAGCCGACATAAGATGTTATTGAAGCTATGGTCGGCGGGAACAGGGCATCGGTTTTTCCCGTCGGCTGTATAATCGGCGATTTAAAGGCAAAATCACATTCGGTCGCCGAAATAATTACAGGAGGGATTTTTATGGCAGAAACAAAATCATGCTGTAACGACAAGGTATCCGGCAAAATTCGCGAAGCCGTGTGCATAGACACTAACCGAGTTTACGACTCTTGTGCGGATAAGGATTGTCTTGCGGACTTGAGGGTGTATTTTCCGCCGCAGTACCAGCAAACAATAGACAGGGCGACTAATGTAAGATGCAGGGGCTGTGAGATACTTAACGTCTTTATCGACGTGGAGAGAGTACCGTTTAACCGCGGCTTTTACTCGGTTGACATCACATTTTTCTTCAAGGTAACGCTTGACGCATATTCCGTTGCGGCGGCTCCGCCCGAAACGGTGTGCGGATTTACCACATTTTCAAAAAAATGTATACTCTACGGCAGCGAGGGCAAGGTAAGGGTATACTCCTCAGAGTTCCGTGCGGACTCGGGCGACAGGCAAATCATTCCGCAAAACACAAATCCGAGAGCAAAAATACAGGTCGCCGATCCTATTTGCCTTGAAGCAAGGCTCTGCCGCCCGTGCGACTGCTGCGACTGTCTCGGTGACTCGTGCATTCCTGTCCCGTCCTGCGTGAAATGCGCGTTCGGCGACGAATTCCCGGACGATTTCGGCCACCGTCCCGTCGAAAAAGCCGTTGCGGTTACAATAGGTATTTTCACGATAGTTCAGCTTGAGCGCGACGTCCAGATGCTGATACCGGCATACGACTTCTGCATACCCGATAAGGAATGTAGCTGTGACACGGACGATCCGTGCGAGGCCTTCAGGAAAATACAGTTCCCCGTGGACGAATTTTTCCCGCCCAACGAGACTAAGCTTCAGACCGGCGTAAGCACCGCGACGTGCTGCGGATGTGAACGCAGCGAATAAGCAAAACAAGGAAGCCGATCCTATACGGTTCGGCTTCCTTGACTTTTTAGATTTGTAATGCTAAAATTCCATTGTTATAAACATGATGTATTTTTCGTGTAAAGAGGGAAAATTTGTGAACGTATACGATTTTGACAACACCATATATGACGGTGAGAGCGGTTTTGACATTTTTATGTTCTATCTTAAAAAGGATCCGAAAGAAATTGCCAAGCTCATACCGCGTTTCGGCGAGGCGTTCATACGCTACAAAAGAGGCGCAATAAAAACCGACGAGGTTATCGAACAATACGGCGATATGCTCACCGACTACTGCGTGAAAATCAAGGACATTCACAAGGACATCACAGAGTTTTGGGACGAGCACGAAAAGAAAATCAAAAACTTCTATGCCAAGATTCAAGCTCCCGACGACGTAATAGTTTCGGCCTGCCCCGAAATCATACTCGAGGAAATATGCAAAAGAATCGGCGTAAAAAACTACATCGGCAGCGTTGTGGATATGGAAAACGGAATCATAGAGCGTGTTTGCTACAAGGAAAACAAGATAGCGGCATTTAAAAGCATTTACGGCGACATGCCTATTGACAGTTTCTACACCGATTCCATGAGTGACAAACCGATGATGGACCTCGCAAATAACGCTTATTTGGTTTCGGGCGACCACATTGAGCTTGTAAAGAATGACGGCGTATGGTTGAGCGAGCCGAAAACGGGCTTGTTCAAATAATAAGTTAAGCAAAAAGCAGTAAATCAGCTTTGATTTACTGCTTTTTATGTTTTTACATTGACACTATATAACGCTTGATTTTTTCGAGATAATCAATATCGACAAGGGCGTCCAGCCGCGTTCCGTTCTCCTTATAGCTTTCGGAATACACGACTCCCGTTTTTCGAATTTCTCCGAGTATATGCCCCTCGCTGAACGGGACTAACAATATCGCTCTCGCCTTGGTTTTCGGCAGCGAGTCCTCAATAACCTCAAGCAGCCTGTCGATCCCCTCGTTTTTAACTGCGCTTATCATAACGGTTTTGCCGATTACCGGCATATCGTATGCGTTTTGGAGCTTGTCGCACTTATTCATTACCGATATAACCGGTATATTATCCGCTCCGAGTTCCTTTAAGACGGACGAAGTAACGCTCAGATGTTCGGCACACTCGTCGCTTGACGCATCACAGACGTTTAGTATAAGGTCGGCGTTTTTTGCCTCTTCAAGAGTTGATTTAAAAGCGTCGACAAGCTGATGCGGCAAACGCCTTACAAGCCCTACCGTATCAACGAGCATAACCTCTCGCTTTGACGGCAGCGTAAGCCTCCTTGCAGTCGGGTCGAGCGTAGCAAAAAGCTTGTCCTCCGACAGCACGCCCGCACTTGTAAGAGTGTTCATAAGAGTTGATTTTCCGGCATTGGTGTAACCGACTATGGCAACGGTGATTACACCGTCCTTTTTTCGCCTTGAACGAATGAGGTCGCGTCGCTTTTCAATCCTCTTAAGCTCCTCGGACAACGAATGTATCCTGCGTCTTATATGGCGTTTATCGCTCTCGAGCTTGCTCTCGCCCGGACCTCTTGTGCCGATTCCGCCGCCGAGACGCGACATACTCTTGCCTCTGCCCGACAAAAACGGAAGCGAATATTTAAGCTGTGCCAGTTCCACCTGCAATTTACCCTCGCTCGACCTTGCCCTTGCGGCAAAAATATCGAGTATGAGCATGGTTCTGTCAACAACTCTTGTATCGGTTTTTGTCTCTATATTGTTGATTTGCGACGGTGTAAGCTCGCTGTCGGCTATTATAAGGTCTATATCGTTATTCCGACAAAAGGCGGCAACCTCCGCCATTCTTCCGCTGCCGATATATGTTGCCGGCGACGGAGCTTCAAGCTTTTGTATCACCGTTCCGATTATCTCGGCTCCCGCGGTTTCCGAGAGAAGAGCCAATTCCTCCATAGATATCTCAGCGTTGTATTCGCCCGTGTCCACACCTATCAAAAGTGCTCTTTCGGGACTTTGATTGTTTTCGTAAAACTCCATAATTCGCCTTTACAGTTTGTTCTGATTTAAAAATGACAGCGCCTTTATAAATCCGGCGTTGCACTTCGCATAATAATACTTATAAGAATCGCAGTAATAATTTTTGCCTATAATACCGTTTTCCGAGGATCTGTCGCGGCGGCAGCCGTTGCGGCAAACACAATAGAACGGACACGCTCTGCATTCGTCGGGAACATTTTGCGAATCCTTTATAAATTTAACCGCGGTTTCGCTGTCTCGCATTTCCTCAAACGTATTTTTGCCTATTTCGCCTATCTTATATCCGTCGAGCACATAAAAATCGCACGGGTACACGCTCTTGTCGGCCTCTATAACATACTGAATGTTACAGCAGCCGAACGCGCTGCACATTTCGGGAGGTCTGCCGAGCATCACGGACAGCTGATTGTCTATATGGCGTATGCTTATATAATTTCCCTTCAAAAGGTCGGAAAGCCAAAGATTAAATATCTTTACGAGAAACTCGGCATAGTCCTTGGGCGACAGGCTGTATGCGCTCTCGCCGCGTTCCGATGAAAACGGCTCAAGGCACGGAATAAACTGCAAATATCTGAAGCCCTGCTTTTTCAAAAAATTATATATTTTCTCGGCGGAGCGTGCATTTTTGCCCGTAACGACCGAGAGCACATTATACGCCGCCCCTTGACGATCCAAAGCATCCGCCGCCTTTATTACCCTGTTAAATGTACCCTTGCCGCTCACATCGACGCGGTTGAGGTCGTTTATCTGTGCCGGACCATCAAGCGACAAGCCTACAAGATAGTTGTTCTTTTTAAAGAATTTTGCCCAGTCGTCATCAATCAAAAGGCCGTTGGTCTGTATGCTGTGGTGGAATGTGAGCCCTTTTTTTGCATATTTCTTTTCGATTTCCGCAAAGCCCTTGTAAAAATCAAGTCCCGCAAGCGTAGGCTCTCCGCCCTGAAACAAAAACGTACAGCTGCCGCTTGCGTATTCCGCGGCACTTTTAATTATCTCCTCGGCGTCCGACAGCGACATCATACCGCAAAAAGCAGTTTCGCGGCAATTTGCCTCATCTTTATAAAAACAGTATTTGCAATTCATATTGCACGCCGAAGAAGCCGGCTTTAAAAGAACACTTACATGTGGCATTTTCTACCTCCGCAGCTTTATGTAATATTTATTATATTAGCACACTCGTCTCGGAAACTCAAATTTTTCTCTTCGGGATAACAACGTAATGACAAAACAATCAGTATGTGATATTATGACATTAAAATAAAGAAGGAGCGGTAAAATGAGTAGGATTATAAATAAGCTGATTCGTAAAATCAGCGGCAGCGAGCTTGCGCAAAAGCAAAATGCGAGCATAATAAAAAACGGCAAGCCGAATGAGAAAATAATCCCGTTTTTGCGACAGGCAGCGGCGGACGGCTGCGTATTGCTGAAAAACAACGGGGCTTTGCCCATAAACGGCAAGGATAATGTCGCGCTGTTCGGCAGAGTGCAAAACGACAGCTTTTTTGTCGGCAACGGCTCGGGCGGAGACGTATGCGCGCCTTATAAAATCAGCTTTGCCGACGGCATAGAAAAAAACGGAAAAATACATATAAACGAAGATCTCAGAAAAATTTATAATGATTGGTGCGGCAAGCGCAAAAACATACCGGATCCGGGGTTTTGGGGACATTGGCCGAGATTTTATCCGGAAATGCCGCTTAAAGACAACATTGTAAAAAGTGCATCCGAAAAGAGCAATAAGGCCGTGGTATTCATAGGCAGAAGCGCCGGAGAGGACCGCGAAAACATTCTCGAAAAGGGCAGCTATTACCTCACGAGCAGAGAAAAGGAAATGCTTGACCTTGTTACGGCTCATTTTGACGACGTCATTTTGGTTCTCAATATAGGCAGTCTTATTGATTTTGAAGAGATAGATGCATATAAGGATAAAATAGGCTCGATACTTATAGCTTGGCAAGGCGGTATGGAGAGCGGAAACGCGCTTTCGGATATACTCTCCGGTGAAGTCACTCCGAGCGGAAAGCTCAGCGATACAATCGCAAAACGATATGAGGACTACCCGAGCAGCGACAACTTCGGCGCAAAGGAATACAACAACTATGTTGAGGACATCTTTGTGGGTTACCGCTATTTTGAAACCTTCGCCCCCGAAAAGGTGCTGTATGAATTCGGATTCGGTCTGTCTTATACAAATTTTAAAATCGAAACGGAAAAAGCAAACTATTCCGAAGGCAAAACAGAATTCAATGTTAAGGTGACGAATATCGGCTCGGTGCCCGGCAGAGAGACGGTTCAATTTTATGTTTCCGCTCCGAACGGCAAGCTCGGAAAAGCCAAAAAATCACTCGTTGCTTTTCACAAAACAGAGCTTTTGTCCCCCGGCGACTGTGAAACCTTCGTAACGGTGATTTCAAATGACGGCTTTGCTTCTTACGACGACTCCGGCAAGACCGGACACAAGAGCTGCTATATACTCGAAAGCGGAATTTACGATTTTTATGTAGGCAACAGCGTACGAAATTGTGAAAAGGTGTATAGCTTTACACTTGAAAGCACAGTTGTAACCGCCGAGCTATCCGAAGTTATGGCGGTCAGCGAAAACCGCGCGTTTGAACGCTTTGCAGCTGTTTGCGACGGCGACAAAATCGCTCTGTCAAAGGAAAAAGTGCCCGTTCGCACCGTTAGTCTGAAAAATCGAATACTCTCTTCTCTGCCGGACGGAAAAGAAATCAGCGGTGACAAAGGCTATAAGCTCTCCGATGTAAAGGCAGGAAAAGTAAAGCTTCAAGACTTTACAGCTCAACTTTCTCTCGACGAGCTCGAAGCAATCTCACGAGGCGAGGGACCTATGAACAGCTCACTCGGAGCAAAGGGTAACGCGGGTGCTTTCGGCGGCGTTTTAAAGTCGCTCAGGGAAAAGGGAATCCCCCCGATAATCACCACCGACGGTCCGTCCGGAATAAGACTTCTTTCCGCCTGTTCGCTGATGCCCTGCGGTACGGCGATAGCGTGCTCTTGGGACGAAAGTCTCACCGAGAAATTATTCACGGAAATGGGCAAAGAGATGATAAAAAAGGGCAGCGACGTGCTGTTGGCACCGGGTATGAATATACATAGGAACGTACTGTGCGGCAGAAACTTCGAATACTATTCCGAGGACCCGTACCTCACGGGTAAAACCGCTGCGGCAACGGTCAGGGGCATACAGAAAAACGGCGTTTCGGCGTGTCCGAAGCACTTTGCCGGCAACAATCAGGAATATAACCGCAATCACACCGACGACATAGTGTCCGAAAGGGCTCTTCGCGAAATCTATCTCAAGGGCTTTGAAATATGCGTTAAGGAGTCGTCTCCGCACTGCATTATGACAAGCTACAACAAGATAAACGGCGTTTGGAGCCACTATAATTATGAGCTTTGCACCACCGTTTTGCGTGACGAATGGCTCTTCGGCGGTATGGTTATGACAGACTGGTGGATGCGCTACGCTCCGTCACCCGAATTTCCGCAGCTGAGAGACAATGCATATCGCGTCAGAGCGCAGGTTGACGTGCTTATGCCCGGATTTAAAACCGCGGTCAGCAAGAGCGGCGGAAACGACGGCTCTCTGCTTGAAACATACGGTCAAAAGGACGGAATAGCCTTAGGAGAACTGCAGAGAACCGCAAACAACGTTCTCCGCTTTATCCTCTCAACCGACAAAAAGCTAAACTGAATAAAAGCCGTATAACATATAAAAAGACTGCCTTTATGCCGTGTGACGTACGTAATCACATTTGATAAATGCAGTCTTTTTTATTTATTCGCCGAGTCATTTATGAGATATAATACCTTGCCTGCGCATTCCAAAGCTCGCTGTATTTGCCGCCTGCACCCAAAAGCTCGCGATGCGTTCCGTGCTCGACAAGCCGCGCGTTGTCAAACACGGCGATTTTATCGCAGAAGGCGCAGCTTGAAAGCCTGTGAGAAATATAAATCGCCGTTTTATTTTGAACAAAGGAATTGAAACGGCTGTATATCTCGTTTTCCGCAATGGGGTCGAGTGCCGCCGTGGGCTCGTCCAAAATAACAACGGGAGCGTCCTTATACAGTGCCCTCGCAAGAGCAAGCTTTTGCGCCTCACCACCCGATATTTCAACGCCTGTTTCGTCCAAATCCTTATAAAGATATGTGTTTTCCTTATCCGCCAAGCGTTCGGCTCTGTCCTTAATATTTGCATTTTCGAGGCAAGCATAAAATCTGTCGCTGTCGAAATCGGAGCTTGCGCAAATATTATCCTTAAGTGATACGGAAAATATTTTAAAATCCTGAAAGACAACGGAATAAAGACCTGTAATGCTCTCTCTTGTGTATTCCTTAATATCGGTGCCGTTAATCAGAATTTCGCCGTCCGTCACATCATAAAGGCGGCACATAAGCTTGATAAAGGTGGTTTTACCGCTGCCGTTTCTGCCGACAACGGCAAGATGCTCGCCGTTTTCTATTTTGAGATTGACATTTCGGAGAGCGTAATTTTCGGCGGACGGATATTTAAATGAAACATTTTTGAATTCAAGCTCGAAGCCTGCGGATAAATCCAGCTTCTTTTCGCCGTAGGTCATTTCGTCATTCGTATTTACAATCTCGAAATAATAATTGACGAGCGGCACCATTTCGGCGGTCTTGCCAAAGGTTACCGCCATTTTCATTATACCCGCAATAATCTGCATAAACGCTCCGCAATAAAGCACAAGCGAGCCTATTCCGAAAAGTCCGTACAAGCCCTTGGTGCCGATAAAAAGATAAATTCCGAAGCCGACAAGCGCACCTAAAATCGCAACGAACGAGCTTTGCCTGGCCGTATTCATTGAAGCTTTTTTCAAAACCCTTTCGCCGTCTGTCAAAAGCTTGTCCGTTGCGGTGTGCTTTATTAGAGTCTGCTCATTATAAACGCGGATTTCCTTGCCCGTATTGTAATCCGAAAACATGTTGAGAAAATAATAAAAAATTCTGTCAAGGCGCGAATACTCGTCGCTCGCCTTAAACCAAGCCTTGTTCATTCTGACCGCTACCACAAGAATAATAACCGCCATAACGGCTATTGCGCCGAAAATCGTAAGCAAAAATGCGGGACGTTCAAAAAACGAGGTGCCGGTTTTCTCAAAGCCTATTTTGAGCAGCGGAATTATTATAACAACGGATATAACCAGCGTAAGCGCACCCGATATAAAATCACGCATCATCCATGTAAACTGTACAAATGAGGAAAAGACCCTGTCCTGAGCCTCCGAATGCTTGTGAACAAGCTCCTTAAATTCACTGTTTTCAAGACGTTGATACTCAATGCGAAACAGTTTTGACGAAATTTCGCGAAGCTCCTTGTTGTACATCAGCGAGCGATAAACAAACTGCATTTCGCCGAGAAAGCAGTTGACGAAAAACAATACGGCGTTAATACCGACAGCCGAGCCGATATAGAGTGTGAGACTTTTCATACCTGCTCCGCCGTCGAGCAAATCTATGATTTTTGATGTGAACCAAATGTTGATAAACGGCATAACAGCCGTAACAAACGCAACAGTAACGGCGGTGGGAATAAGGCGTTTTTCGAGACGGTTCATTTCACGGAACGCCGCAAAAACGGTTTTTACTCTGTTCATACGGTCTCTCCCCCGTTCTCCTTATAATAGTAGCTTTGGACTTGGTACATTCTGTAATATAAGCCCTTGAGAGCCATCAGCTCCTCATGCGTACCGCTCTCGGCAATTTTCCCGTCCTTAACAAGCAAAATCCTGTCGCAAAAGCGCGTCGACGAGAGGCGGTGCGAAATAAAAAACGATATTTTGCCGCTTGTCATCTCGTTGTATTTCAAGTACAGCTCGTTTTCCGCAATGGGGTCGAGTGCCGCCGTGGGCTCGTCCAAAATCAAAACAGGTGCATTTTTATATATTGCCTTTGCGAGGAGCAGCTTTTGCTTTTCACCGCCGGAGAAATCAGCCGCATCCTTATACACGTCCTTTATCATATAGGTTTTTTCCTTTAGCGGCAGACTGTTGATTTTTTCGGAAATACCCGCTTTATCAAATGCGGCAAAAAGCTTTTTTCTGTCATAGTCCGAGGCAGTACAAATATTTTCCGCAATTGTCATCGGCATAAAATAATAGTCCTGAAAAACTGCGGAAAAGAGGTTAAAATAGCTGTCGTTTGAAAAATCACGACTGTTTTTTCCGTTAATTAAAATCTCACCGTAAGTAGGATAATATAAGCCGCAAAGCAGCTTAACGGCGGTCGTTTTGCCTGCTCCGTTTTCGCCGACTATGGCTATGTTTTCTCCCCTGTTCACCTTAAATGACATATTACAAACCGTGCTTTTTTCGGCGGACGGATATGTAAAAGAAACGTTCTTAAATTCAATTGAAGCGACGTCGTCAAAATCAATGTCGGGTCTGTTTTGTCCCTCCTCCTCGCTTTCGACAAATTCACGAAAGGCTGCGCAATCGTTACAGCAACGCTCAAGATTCGAATACTGATACACGGCGTTCATTATCCAATTTGAAAAGCCCGTTATAATGCCGAAATAAAAAATGAAATCCGAAACAGACAGCCTGCCGCCGCATACAAGATATGAGAGATATGCATAGGCAACAAGTTCGCGTATGAGATTTAAAAGTGCTCTCAGTCCTCCGATTCTGATATTTTGGCGCATAAATTTTTGATTGATTTTTTCAAGGTCGCAGATTATTTTTGCAATGGCAAACAGGAAATAATCCGTAAAGCCGTACAATCTTATATCCTTAGCCGCAGAAAACTCACGGCAAAGATTATAGTAATAATCATAGCGAACAAATATTTTGCTTCGCTCGTTCTTGGTTTCCTTTTCCTTACCGTTCAAAAAGCCGAGCAAGAAAAACTCCGCCGCACAGGTGGCAAAAATAATCAATATCATAATAATGTTGATTTTATAAATCAGCGCAAGAGATGCCGCAACGCCTACAACACATACGCAAAATTGATTGCACGAATCGAGAAAATCCGACGAACCCGAATAATAGCTGCGGTAAAACTCCATTGCTCTCTTATTCTTTTCTCTGCCGCCCGGGCTTTCGATATTTGTATAATCGGTGTTCAAATTCTTATTGAAAGCAAGCACCGCATAGCGCATACGAATAATACGCGCGCTGCCGTTTAAGAGCTCCTGCATAAACGGCGAAAGCCAAGTAGTCAGCACAACGAGCACGCTCAAAAGCCCCACGGCAAGCGTAAGTCTGCCTACCGTTGCGCCCTCGTTTATGCAATCGATCATAGCCTTTGGTATATAAGAAGTGACAATCGGCTGAAACACAAGCGCCGGTATGCGTATAAGAAAATACACAAGGCTTTTCCTATCCCATTTAAGCCAATTCGACAGCATATATTTTATGTTATCTCTCATTATTTTATCCTCCGTAAGCACCTGTGCAAAAGCCCCTCACGCGACATACCGCGAAATCGGCATAATTGAATATTACATTAGCCGCATATAAAAGTCAATAAAAAAATTTGGGATATATCCCACACGATATATCCCAAATTCCTATACGATTTAACTATCACTGACAAAAAGGCGGTAGTTATGAAAATTAAAGATGCTGTTGCTCAAAGAATAATCGATTTATGTAAGGAAAAGAACATTGCCATAAACGCGCTCGGCAACATAAGCGGCGTAAATCCGTCCACGATTTACAGCATACTGAACACAAAAAGTCAAAATCCCGGCGTTGTAACTCTGCAAAAAATATGCGACGGCTTGGAAATATCAATACGGGATTTTTTTGACGTCGAGCTTTTCGACGATATTGAGCAGGAAATAATATAAAAACGAACAGACTGCGCTGCCGGCGGTCCGTTACGTAAGCTTATTCATATCGTCCGGCATAGGTGCGGTAAATTCCATAATTTTCTCGGTAACGGGGTGTGTAAAGCGGACGAAACAGCAATGCAGAGCCTGATGGCTGAGTCTTTTATCCGTACTGCCGTACATATCATCGCCCACAAGCGGCGCTCCGAGGCTTTTAAAATGAACACGTATCTGATGAGTTCTGCCCGTTTCGAGATGTATTCTCAAAAGCGTACAGCCGTCCTTTACCTTTAACGATTTCCAATGTGTAACGGCTCTCTCGCCGCCCACGCCGACATCGCGCAAGGTCTTCATGGGGTCGGGTCTTATAATAGGCTTATCTATAACGCCATCGCCGTAAAATTCGCCACCGGCAACAGCTAAATACTCCTTATATATTTTACCGCTCAGCTTCGCCGCCGAAAATTTATTGAGAGCGCACACCACTATGCCCGACGTTCCCTTATCAAGTCTGCCGACAGAGCGAAATACGCACTCCTTCCCCTCTTTCATAAGATGAAATGCCACCGCATTTGACAGCGCGTCGCAACGGTGATTGTGCGATTCGTGCATGGCAATATCGGGCTTTTTGTTTATCACGAGTATATCGTCGTCCTCATAAATTATGTCGAGCGGTATATCCGCAGGCTCAGCGGAGGTGGTGCCTTCGTCGGACGGCAAATTCAAAGTCAGCGTATCACCCGAATTTAAAATGTCGATGCTTCTCGCCCCTACTCCGTTTTTCAATATGCCGTTTTCGGTGCGCTTTAAAACGCAGAGCATTCTGTGCGACACGCCATTGTGCTTTAAATAATCTTTTATTTTGACATTACCGTTGTCATTGTCAATAAAAAATTCGATTTTGCGACCCATAATTCCACCATCGTTAAAATTCTGTTTTATTGCATTATATCATATAAAGGTGTAAAATAATATCGAAATTTAAAAGGGAGGAATACTATGCAGCTCGTAATAATGATAATTCACGACAGCGACCACATGAATTCCATTCTCGTAAAAATGATGGAGGCAGGTATCAAGGGCGGCTCGCTTATAGATTGCGAGGGTGCTCTTCAGGCAATAGGGCGCGCATCCTCGGATCCGCCGCCTGTTTTCGGCTCCCTGCGCGAATATTTAAACCCCGAAAGTGCCGCAAAAAACAAGCTTCTTCTCTGCGCTATGGAGGACGAAAAGGTCGCAGTCGCAAAACAGATTGCGAACGAAGTCACCGGCGGGCTCTCAAAGCCCAATACCGGCGTTATGTTTTGCCTGCCGCTGCTGTCGCACGAGGGATTGAAATAATATAGAATCTGATACGGAGGAAAAATTTATGCAGCTTTTGTTTTTTGTACTGAACCGCTCCGAAATGCTTGACGATATACTGACGAGTTTTGCGGATCACGACATACACGGTGCCACCATACTTGACAGCAAAGGAATGGTTCATCTTTTGGCGTCTCACAGCGACGAGGGCGAGGTTCCGTTTTTCGGTGCGATGAGGGCATTTTTAAAGCCTGAACGCGAGAACAGCAATCTTATAATCGCCGCAGTAAACGACGATCACGTTGAAAACGCCGTAAAGGCCATTGAGGATGTTATAGGCGATCTTTCCAAGCCCGATACCGGAGTGGTTTTCACCGTTCCGATAAGTTACGTGAAAGGATTGTATAAGGATGGAAATTAAAACACTTGCCACAGTCGCTTTGATGATGATATCGGGGCTTCTTTTCGGCAGGCTGTGTAAATACATAAAGCTCCCCAACGTAACCGGTTATCTTATAGCCGGGCTTGTTTTCGGCCCGTCGCTGTTTAACATCGTAGACCAAAATATGATAGACGAATTCGCAATAATATCAGATATTGCGCTGTCGTTTATAGCTTTTTCCGTCGGTTGCGATTTCAGCCTTGACTATTTTAAAAAGGTAGGCAGCGCACCCATAATAGTTGCTATTTTTGAAGCCATGGGTGCCGTAATACTTCTTACGGTAACGTTGATTATATGCAAGGTTGACTTAAAGCTGTCGATTTTGCTCGGTGCAATTGCCGCCGCAACAGCACCCGCCCAAACAATAATGGTAATAAATCAGTATAAGGCAAAGGGTCCCTTGACATCACTCCTTTTAAGCGTTGTCGCCCTTGACGATGCCGTGGCGCTTATAGGCTTCGGCTTTGCAAGCACAATAGTCACCGCCATGAACGGAAAAGGCGACAGAAGCCTCGTTCTCTCAATACTCGACCCGTTTTATCAAGTGCTGATTTCGGCAGTTATCGGCTTTGTTTTAGCTCTTGTGATGAAGGTTCTTCTGAAGTGGTTTAAAAAGCACTCCAACCGTATTTGCGTTATACTCGGTATGGTGGCGCTTACATATTATCTCGCCACGTTGCTCAAGGGTTCAAGCCTGCTCGCATGTATGTGCCTCGGCGCAGTACTTACAAACATAATCCACGATTCCGACGACGTTGTAAAAGTCTCGGAGGGCTTCACTCCGCCTATATACATGATGTTCTTTGTAATTTCGGGCGCAGGGTTCGACGTATCGGCACTTAAATCCATCGGCTTTATCGGAATAATATATGTGGTGGTAAGAGTTATAGGTAAAATGCTCGGCTCATATGTCAGCGGAAAAATTACGCATCAGCCCGATAAAGTATGCAAATGGTTAGGCCCCACGCTGATGCCGCAGGCAGGTGTTGCGCTCGGTCTTATCGCCGTCGCCTCAAGCATGGTACCCGACTATGCTCCGCAGCTTCGCACGGTAATACTCTGCTCGACGTTTATCTACTCCATCATAGGCCCGGGCGTTGCCAAATTCTCGCTTGTTAAAGCCGGCGAAATAGTTTTGCCCGACAAAAAGCAGAAAAAAGTCGGAGCATAACAAAAGCCTGCATACATATGCAATTATTAAGCGTTCCTTGTTTTACGCAAGGGACGCTTTTCTCGTTATTTTATACAGATTTTGCAAATCTTTTTTTACCGCTTCAAACATTGAAATACATCCCGAACGTGTTATAATTATACATATATTTTTAGTATGTTATATATAATATCTTGAAAGGTACGTGTTATTTTTGTCACTTGTTGCTATGAAAGAGTTGCTTGCGCGCGCCGAAGAAAAAGGTATTGCCATAGGTGCCTTTTCCGTAGGCAATATGGAAATGGTAATGGGCGCCGTCAAGGCGGCGGAGGAGCTTGAGACCCCTATTATTTTGCAGATAGCTGAGGTAAGACTTAAAAGCTCGCCTTTGGAATTGATGGGGCCGATGATGATTTCGGCGGCTGAAAATGCCAATGTTGATATTGCGGTGCACCTTGACCACGGATTAAATGTCGAAACGGTTGAGCAGGCTCTTGATATAGGCTTTACGTCGGTAATGCTTGACGGCTCGCTTTTACCGCTTGAGGAAAATATTAAAACGGTAAAAGGCGTCGTTGAAACCGCAAAGGAATACGGCGCAACCGTTGAAGCCGAATTGGGAGTTGTCGGCGGAAACGAGGGCGAGGGCAAAAGCCACAAAATTCTTTGCACAAACCCCGATGACGCTAAACGCTTTTGTGATGAAACGGGGGTTGACGCACTTGCCGTGGCAATAGGCAATGCGCACGGAAATTATCCCGTACTTCCCGAGCTTCGCTTTGACGTGCTTGAGGAAATACATAAAAAAGTCAATACACCGCTTGTGCTTCACGGCGGTACGGGTATAAGCGACGAGCAGTTTCAAAGGGCGATTTCACTCGGTGTTCGCAAGATAAATATAGCAACAGCTTCCTTTGACAGCTTGGCATCTTATGCAAAGACTTATTGTGATAACAAGGAAAAAGCCAATTATTTTGAACTCTCCGCCTGTGAGGTTGAGGGAGTTTATCAAAATGTTAAAAGACATATTAAAGTTTTCAATATGGAATAATTAAGGAGACAATTATGAAATACATAGAATTTGATTCTTCAAAAAAATATGACCTTATTCTTTTGGGCAGAATTGCGGTTGACTTGAATCCCGTCGATTATTACTGCCCTCTTAACGAAAGCACCACCTTTAAGAGATACCTCGGCGGCTCTCCCGCAAATATAGCGGTAGGACTTGCGAGGCTCGGTAAAAAATGCGGATTTTTTGCCCGCGTTTCCGACGACCAACTCGGCACATTCGTAACCGATTTCTTTGAGAAAGAGGGAATTGACACCTCAAGAGTTAAGAGATGTAAAAACGGTGAGAAGATAGGCCTTACATTTACCGAAATTAAATCCGAAACCGAAAGTTCCATAGTTATGTATCGCAACGATGCGGCCGACTTGAAATTGGAGGTTTCCGATATTGACGAGGAATACATCAAGCAGGGTAAGGCTCTTTTGATTTCAGGCACCGCTCTTTGCGAAAGCCCGTCGAGAGAGGCGGCGCTCAAGGCTGTTATGCTTGCAAAGAGAAATTGTATTCCGATTATTTTTGATATTGACTACCGTGCATATAATTGGAAAAATGACGATGAAATTTCAATCTATTACTCCGCAGTTGCCCGTGAGGCTGATATTATTCTCGGCTCTCGTGAGGAATACGACCTTACCGAAAAGCTCATAAAGCAGGGTATGTCCGACGAAGAAACAGCTAAATATTGGCATTCGCAAAATGCTAAAATCGTGGTAATCAAGCACGGCAAGGAGGGTTCGACCGCTTATACAAATGACGGCGAAAGCTATAACATTAAGCCGTTCCCCGTTAAGCTCCTTAAATCCTTCGGCGGCGGAGACGGTTACGCTTCCGCATTCCTTTACGGACTTTTTGAGGGCTATGATATAATCGACGCTCTCGAATTCGGCTCGGCTTCGGCGGCTATGCTTGTAGCTTCTCACGCTTGCTCACAGGATATGCCCTCTGTCGAAGCGGTCAAGGACTTTATTAAGAAAGAAAAAGAAGAATACGGTGAAATGATTGCAAGGGTGTAAATCATTCCGCTCCCTTTTTGATTTGCAGGAAGGCTCAAGATGAAAAAACTGTTCAAAAACAAGATTTTCAAAGGTGTTGTCGGAACGCTTTTATGTGTTTGTATTTTGCTTTTTGCGGCAGTAATCGGCATTAACGCATATATGATTTCTTTTTCTAAAAAGAATTTTGTTACCGTAGATGATTTAAAAGCGGACAGCTATGATTGTATTTTGGTACTTGGTGCAGGGCTTTGGAGCGGCAAGCCGTCGCCTATGCTAAAGGAAAGACTTGATTTTTCTCTTGAAGCATACAATAAAGAGTGCAGCGACAGATTCCTTGTCTCGGGCGATCACGGCACGAAAAACTATGACGAGGTAAACGCTATGAAGGATTACCTTGTTGAAAACGGTATTTCGGCTGATTGCGTGTATATTGACCACGCAGGCTTTTCAACCTATGAGTCAATGTATCGGGCAAGAGATGTTTTCAAGGTCCAAAAGGTGCTTATTGTAACGCAAAAATACCATCTTTACAGGGCTGTGTATGTTGCAAGGCAGCTTGGCATTGAGGCTTACGGTCTTGACAGGGAGGAGCTCAAATATCCCGTCAAAAATAACATAAGAGAAGCGGCGGCAAGGGTAAAGGATTTCTTTTATTGCATAGAAAAGCCCGAGCCCACCTATCTCGGTGAAGAAATACCGATAAAAACCGCAAGTGCTTCGCTTACGGATGATAAGATAAAAGTTTAATTTATATAAACGAGGGTAATGTATGTACGAAAATCCTAAATTCAACCAAAACAATGAAAAAATCCTCTGCGAGAGAAACGGCAAAAACTCCGATATGCTGATGGATATAAGAGTTAAAATTCTCAAAGCGGGCGAAACCATGACCTTTTGCGAAGCGGGAAATGAAACGGCTCTGCTTTTGATGGCGGGAGATGTCGATTTTGTTTTTGACGGAAAAGCCGAAAATGCAAAGAGACGTTCTCCGTTTCTTGACAAGGCAACGGCAATTCATTTTGCAAGGAATAACACAGTAACGGTTAAGGCGAACGAGGAGTCGAGATTTGTAATTGAGCAAACTGATAACTCAAACGATTTCGGCGTTCATTATTATAAAGGCGAGGATATGACAGTTCAGCACTTCGGCGCAGACCAATGGGACGGCACAGCCGACAGACAGGTGCTTACGGTGTTTGACTATGAAAATGCTCCGTATTCAAATCTTGTCTTGGGCGAGGTTTTCCACAAGCCCGGCTGCTGGACGAGCTATCCGCCGCATTATCATCCGCAGCCCGAGGTCTACTACTACGAATTTGATAAGCCGCAGGGCTTCGGCGTCGGCTTTAACGGAGATGATTGCTATAAGGTGGGTGACAAGGGCTGTCTTTGCATAACACCTATGCACACGCATCAGCAGGCAGCGGCTCCCGGATATAAAATGTGCTATGTTTGGATGATAAGGCATCTTGACGGCGACCCGTGGAGAAAGACAAGAATAGACGCACCGGAGCACAAATGGCTTTTAGACGATAAATAAGGAGATAAAACTATGGCATATATGACTACAGCGCAGGCTCTCGTAAAATTCCTTGACAATCAATACGTATCGTTTGACGGCAAGAAGACAAAATTCGTTGACGGAATTTTTACGATATTCGGTCACGGAATAGTTTGCGGACTAGGCGAGGCACTTGACTCCGACAGAGGAGGACTCACGGTTTATCAAGGCAAAAACGAGCAGGGCATGGCACACGTTGCCACCGCATTTGCAAAACAGAATAATCGCAGAAAAATAATAGCCTGTTCTTCTTCCATTGGTCCTGGTGCCGCAAATATGATAACTGCCGCCGCAACGGCTACGGTAAACCACATTCCGCTTTTGCTGTTTCCCGCAGATTCCTTTGCGTCACGCCAGCCGGACCCCGTGCTTCAGCAATTTGAGCAGGTAAATTCGCTTGCCACAACAACAAATGACGCTTACAAGGCGGTCACAAGATATTGGGACAGAATTTCACGTCCGGAGCAGTTGATGTCTGCCATGATAAACGCAATGCGCGTTTTAACCGACACGGCAGAAACGGGTGCCGTATGTATTTCTCTTCCGCAGGACGTTGAGGGTGAAAGCTATGACTTCCCCGACGAATTCCTCGCAAAGAGAGTACATAAAATTACAAGAATCGTCCCCTCTCTCGACGAGGTTAACGATATAGCCGAAATTCTTTTAAACGCCGAAAAGCCGCTTGTTATCTGCGGCGGCGGAGTAAGATATTCCGAGGCGGGAGAAGCACTTGAGATGTTCTGCAAATCATTCGGCATTCCCTTTGCCGAAACACAGAGCGGCAAAACCGCCTGTCTCTCAAGCGACCCGCTGAACCTCGGCGGACTCGGAGTCACGGGTAATTCGGCAGGAAACGACATTGCAAAATGCGCCGACGTCATTCTCGGCATAGGCACTCGTTTTTCCGACTTTACCACCGGCTCAAAGAGCCTTTTCAGAAGCGACGCAAAATTTATAACCATTAACACTTCCCGCTTTGACGCGTACAAATTAGGTGCCGTGAAGCTCGTCGCTGACGCAAAGCTCGGAATAATCGCTCTCGGCAAGGCTTTGTCGTCTCACGAATACAGAACAAAATACACCGATGAAATCGCAAAGGCAAAAAAGTGCTGGAACGATGAGATGGAACGCTTTGCAAAATACAGCTACAACGAAAGCTTCACCACACTTATAAAAGCTCAGTACGAACGCTCCGTTCCGGAGTTTGCAGAAAAGTTCGGCACAATAACGCAGGTGGCGGCAGTCGAAAAAATACGCGAGATCATTCCCCACGACGCGATTTGCGTAGGCTCCGCAGGTTCTCTGCCGGGAGATCTCCAAAGGATGTGGACCTCGGACAGCAGATATTCCTACAACATGGAATACGGCTACTCCTGTATGGGCTATGAAATTGCGGGCGCATTGGGCTCAAAGCTTGCAGAGCCGCAAAAAGAGGTGTATGCGATGTGCGGCGACGGCAGCTATCTTATGCTGCACTCAGAGCTTGTCACATCAATCCAGGAGCATAAAAAAATAAACGTACTGCTGTTTGACAACAGCGGCTTCGGCTGTATAAACAATCTTGAAATGTCAAACGGAATAGGCAATCTCGCAACGGAATTCCGCTTCCGTGACGAAAACGGAGATCTGCTCGGCGACCTTGTTCCTATCGATTTTGCAAAAAGCGCGGAAGGCTACGGAGTTAAAACGTACACGGCAAGAACTCTTGAGCAGCTTGAAAATGCACTTCGTGACAGCCTTGATTCTAAGGTTTCGACGCTTATAGACATTAAGGTTTTGCCGAAAACCATGACAGACGGCTATGGCGCATGGTGGAATGTCGGCGTGGCGTCAACCTCCGACAACAAGGCGGTCAACGAGGCTTACAAAAATAAAAAAGAAAACGAAAGTAAAGCGAGGAAATATTGATATGCTTGATAAGAACAAAGTTAAATTAGGTATTGCACCTATCGCTTGGACAAATGACGATATGCCCGATTTAGGCTCGGAAAACACCTTTGAACAGTGTATTTCCGAAATGGCTCTCGCCGGCTTTACCGGCTGCGAAGTCGGCAATAAGTATCCGCGAGACGACATACCCGCACTCAAAAAAGCTCTCTCGCTTCGCAATATGCAAATTTGCAATGCTTGGTTTTCTTCATTTCTTCTTACGAAACCGTATGATGAAGTAGAAAAAGACTTTGTAGACCATATTTCTTTTCTCAAGGAGATGGGCGCAAAGGTTGTCGGTATTTCGGAACAGAGCTACTCTATACAGGGCACCGATAAGTCGGTTTTCAAAGACAAATACATAATGAACGACAACGAATGGGCTCGCCTTTGCGACGGCGTAAACCGTCTCGGCAAGGTCGCAAAGGATATGGGCATAGCCCTTACATATCATCATCATATGGGCACAGTTGTTCAGACCGCCGCCGAAATAGACCGTCTTATGGAAAATACCGACCCCGAGCTTTTCAGTCTTTTATATGATTCGGGTCATCTTGCATACTGCGGCGAGGATTACATCGGCGTTTTGAAAAAATACGCAAACAGAGTAAAGCACGTACACTTAAAGGATATTCGCCCCGAGGTAATAGATAAGGTTAAGAAGGAAAACCTCAGCTTCCTTGAAGGCGTGCGGCTCGGAACGTTCACGGTTCCCGGTGACGGCGCGATAGACTTCGGCCCGATATTTGACATTCTTGCGGACAGCGGCTACGAGGGTTATGTTCTCGTAGAGGCAGAGCAGGACCCTGCCAAGGCAAACCCGTTTGAATACGCGCTCAAGGCAAGAAAATACATTGCCGAAAAAGCCGGTCTTTAATTTAGCGGAGGTTAAGAAATGAGTTTTCAATTTATTATGCCGAAACAAATTTTTTACGGGGAAAACGCCTTATCGACCGCAGCAGAGCACATATGCGCCTTGGGCAAAAAAGCTCTTGTGGTTACCGACCCCATGATGGTAAAGCTCGGCAACACCTCAAAGATCACGGATATACTCGACGAAGGAGATACTCGGTACGCAATTTTTGACGGCGTCATAAGCGAGCCCACCGACAGGATTATCGAAGCGGGCTTAAAGGCATGGAACAACGAAAAATGTGACTTCCTGATAGCCGTAGGCGGCGGCTCGCCGATAGATGCTATGAAGGCGATAGGTGCGGTTGCGACAAGCGGCTGCTCCGTCAACGATTTTCTCGGTAAGGTAATTTCCGTCCCCACTCCGCCAATGGTAGCAATCCCGACAACAAGCGGTACCGGCTCGGAGGCTACGCAGTTTACAATCATAACAAACACGGAAAAGGACATAAAAATGCTCTTAAAGGGCGCAGTCCTTATGCCCGACCTTGCGATAGACGATCCGGCGTTTACCATGACCGCTCCGCCGTCCGTTACGGCCGCTACCGGACTTGACGCACTTTGCCACGCAAGCGAGGCGTACACATCAAGAAAAGCACAGCCAATGACGGACGATCTCGCTATCAGCGCAGTAAAAAGAATTTTCAAATATCTTCCCACGGCTTATCGCGAGCCCCAAAACATTGAGGCAAGAGAGCAAATGAGCCTTGCGGCTCTTGAAGCCGGCACGGCGTTCAACAATGCTTCCGTTACCGTAATTCACGGTATGTCACGACCGATAGGCGCGCTGTTCCATGTGCCGCACGGAATAAGCAACGCCATGCTTATGGCGGAATGCTTCGACTACGTTTGCGACGGCGCAGAAAAGCGCTTTGCCGATATGGCACGGGCAATAGGAAAAGCCGCAAGCGACGATTCCGACTCCGCCGCAGCAAGGAAATTCGTTGATGCCTGCAAGGAGCTTTGCGACATCTGCGGCATACCGAGCGTATCTGGCTACGGAATCGACCTTGTAGATTTCCGCAAAGCGATGCCGAAAATGGCAGAGGATGCCTTCGCATCCGGCTCACCGTCTAATACGATAAAGGATATATCCGTTGAAGATATATTGAAGATTTACGACAGACTTTGTAAATAATTTTTCGGATACAAACAGTATAAATCTCGCTGTTTAAATCATATTTCACTCAAAATTTGCCGACGGCGCAATTTTGAAACAGCAGAAATCACCGGTTACACCTGTCAGGGCAACACGGGACGCAGGGTGATTTTAAATAACTATTTGTTGCCTGAAAGGTTATGTGATAATTATGTTAAAAATCGGCATCATCGGCGCAGGACGCATTGGCAAGGTGCATCTTGAGTCAATCTCCTACCACGTAAAAAATGCAACGGTAACCGCAATGGCAGATCCGTTTATGAACGAAGAAACCGAAAAGCTTATAAGAAGCTATGGGGTTTCAAAGGTGACAAAAGACTATAAGGACATTTTGAACGACAAGGATATTGACGCCGTTCTTGTCTGCTCCTCAACCGACACACACGCCGCAATTTCGATAGAAGCCATAAACGCCGGAAAGCACGTTTTCTGCGAGAAGCCGGTTGACCACTCAATCGAAAAAATCCAAGCCGTCGCAGACGCTTTAAAGGAGCATCCGGATATTAAGTTTCAGGTGGGCTTCAACCGCCGCTTTGACCATAATTTTGCCGCTATACGCAAGGCTTATGACGACGGAAAAATAGGTGAAGCGCACATACTGAAAATTACCTCGCGCGACCCAGAACCGCCGAATCCCGCATACATAAAGGTGTCGGGAGGTATCTTCCTCGATATGACGATTCACGATTTCGATATGGCGTGTTTCCTCACCGACAGCGACGTTGAAGAGCTTTATGTAAACTCCGCGGTGCTCGTTGACCCGGCCATAGGCGAGCAGGGCGACGTTGACACGGCAATCATAACCATGAAAATGGCAAACGGCGCTTTGGCGGTTATAGACAATTCGCGCAAGGCGGCTTACGGCTATGACCAGCGCGCCGAGCTTTTCGGCTCTAAGGGTATGGTTGCGACGAGCAACGACACCGTATCCTCGGCGGTAATATCAAACGCTGACGGCGTTACCGGCGAAAAGCCGCTCTTCTTCTTCCTTGAGAGATATATGGGCTCATTCTCCGAGGAAATGCGTCAATTCACAGAGGCGGTCATAAATGATACCGAGGTTCCCGTGGGTATTCACGCAGGCCTTCAGTCTGTAAAGATAGGTCTTGCCGCAAGAAAATCGGTAGAGGAACACAGACCCGTAAAGATTTCCGAAATACAGTAATATAAATTTTGAGAATAAATAAATCCCGAACAAAGGCCGCACATTTATAGGCCTACTGTTCGGGATTTTATTTTTAATTTAAGCGTTTAATCATCTTCTCCACGGATTTGCGGGATCGGGATCTGTCGGGTCCCAGCCGCGGCGACCGTCAGAGGCACTGATTTTAACCGCCGAGGGCTTCGGAAGAACAGTTCCTCCCCAGCTGTCATATATCATAACCGTTGTTCCGAGCGGACAGCAATCATATATCCACTTGGCATCAGCAGTTGTAAGTCTGACGCAGCCGTGAGAAGCAGCACTGCCGAGCTTATTATAGCTCCTATAAAGGAGCGTGGAATTGTCCTGCTTTGAATACGGTACGGAGTGGAAAAGCACCTTACCGACTATTCTCGTTGAATACTGCCCGTGAACGTTGCCCCTAAGCTCCTTCCAGCGATATTTTGCCGGAGTGTTGAAAACTCCGACGGGGGTTAAGCCGTCAGTTCCCACCGAGCACACAAAGGCTCTGTCCGGCACGGTAAATTTACCGCTGTTATCCTTTGCATAAACCGTGATACAGTTATTCGTGCGATCAACCGCTATAAGATAAGGCGCATTGTGATTTACCGCCTGTGGGTGAAGATAATAGCTGTATAACGTACCGTTTGTGAGAGTATAGGCATTACCGTCATAATATATGGGGCCGTTGTAATTTTTGTTCCAAACGCCGCCGTCAATGGCATTAAGAGTGTCACCGTAAACGTATGCACCGTTATAACCGAAATCTACAACACCGCCCGATACGACATACCAATCGTCACCGTATTTAACGAGAGTATTGGTGTCCCAGCGCAATATGCCGCCGTATACGTAATACCACGTGCCGTAATACTTGGTAAGACCTGTATAGCTCCAGTCAAGAACGCCTTCCTTTACGTAATACCAAGTATCATAGTATTTGGTAAGGCCTGTGTAATTCCAATTAAGTACGCCGTTTTCGACGTAATACCATGTACCGTAATACTTGGTAAGACCTGTATAATCCCAGTTAAGTATGCCGTTTTCGACGTAATACCACGTACCGTAATACTTGGTAAGACCTGTATAATCCCAGTTAAGTATGCCGTTTTGCACATAATACCACGTACCGTAATACTTGGTAAGGCCTGTATAATTCCAATTAAGTACGCCGTTTTCTACATAGTACCACGTGCTGTAATACTTGGTAAGACCGGTATAGCTCCAGTCGAGAACGCCGTCCTTTACGTAATACCAAGTGTCATAGTATTTGACAAGCCCCGTATATGAGCTGTCCTTTTCGCCGTCCTGCATATAATACCATGTATTGCCTTCTTTTTTCAGTGAATCCTTTTCGGAGGCAAACGACACCGTTGAAAATGCCCCGAGAAGTACCGAAATAAGCAGTATTATTGCCAAGATTTTTTGATATGTATTCTTCATTGTTCCCTCCGAGAAAGCATTTGATAGGTAGCAATAAAATTATATCTTTATTAAATGCCGTAGTCAAGCACTTTCAGCGAGCATCATACAATCGTTTCATATTGTAATACAACAATTTGCTATTGCAAACCAAGGCTTATCGGTATATAATAACAAAAGGTATTCAACCTATAATTTAAAGTACAGGGGAGCTTGTTTTTGCAGGCTGAGAGGAAGTCATCAACTTCGACCCTTTTTCACCTGATGCGGATAATGCCGCCGTAGGAAGTCACCCGAAAAAGACTTGTTAAACGGAGCTTCGCATTTTGAGTGAAAAGCTCCGTTTTTTATTTTGTCAAAAATAAAAGCCGGACTGTGCACAAAAAAGGATGTGAAAATGCCCCGCGGGGAAAACGACGCGGCAAAAAGCAGGGGGAGCGCCCTGAGTTTTGTAATTTCAATGTTGCACCGTATGATGACAACACTGCTGCGATGGGAAGCCGTGTTCCGGCGTGAGAGGAGGCCAAAAAGCCTCGACCGATATAAAACTTTCTAAGGAGCAATTAAAATGAAAAAAAATCAGGTTAAAAAGCTTGCCCTTGCAGGTATGTTTTGTGCGGTAGCCGTTGTCGGCAGTTTATTCTCTTTCCCGGTGTTCGGCAGTAAGTGTGCGCCGATACAGCATATGGTAAACATTCTCTGTGCCGTGCTTCTCGGACCGTGGTACGGTCTCGGCGTCGCCTTTGCGGCATCTCTCATCAGAAATCTGCTCGGGCTTGGCAGCCTTATGGCTTTCCCCGGCAGCATGTTCGGTGCCCTCATATGCGGTCTCATCTATAAAAAGAGTAAAAATATTCCGCTTACTCTCGTGGGCGAGGTCGGCGGAACCTCTCTGCTCGGCGGCCTTTGCGCATATCCCGTAGCCGTATTGCTCATGGGCAAAAGTGCCTCGGAGGTTGCTTTTTACGCATATATAATCCCGTTCTTCATCTCAACCGCAGTCGGCTCGATTATTTCGGGAATTATTGTTTTCACGCTTAAAAAATGCGGCGTTCTTTCCAAAATGCAAAACGGGTTGAAATAAAGCTTTATGTCAAGTCGTACCTTACGGTACAAAAAAATCGCACTTATATTATGAACCGAAAGGCCGTGAAAAAATGTTCGGAGAAATGCTGCAAAACGTCAGAAAAAAAAGACCGCTGATTCACAGTATAACAAATTTCGTTACGGTTAACGACTGTGCAAATATACTCTTGGCATGCGGTGCGTCACCAATAATGGCAGATGACGAAAGAGAGGCGGCGGAAATCACATCCGCGTGCGACGGGCTCTGCATAAACATCGGCACGCTTAGTTCTCGCACGATTCCCTCAATGCTTGCGGCAGGCAAAAAAGCCAACGAGCTTTGCCATCCCGTAGTTTTAGACCCGGTTGGCGTCGGGGCATCGCAATTCAGAACAGACACGGCATTTAAGCTTCTTAACAACATACACTTTTCGGTAATTCGCGGCAACATCTCGGAAATCAAGACATTGGCACTCGGAACAGGCTCCGCAAAAGGCGTTGACGCAGATATTGCCGACCGCTTTACCGAGGAAACTCTCGATAAAGCGGTAGCATTCGCAAAGAGCTTTTCGGAAAAGACCGGCTCGGTAATTGCAATTACCGGAAAAACAGACATCGTAGCCGATAAGGACAGGGCTTTTGTAATAAGGAACGGTAACGATATGATGTCACTTGTCACGGGCACGGGCTGCCAGCTGTCATCACTCACCGCCGCATTTATCGCGGCAAATCAAAACGACATACTGACGGCGGCGGCGGCGGCCGTCTCAGCCATGGGGCTCGCGGGCGAAACGGCATTTGGCAGGCTCTCCCCTCTTGACGGCAACGCTTCATACAGAAATTACATAATCGACGCTGTCTGCAATATGACACCGCAAGGATTGAAAGAAGGTGCAAAATATGAAATGCGATAAAAAAAATATGCTTCTCTACGCCGTAACCGACCGTGCTTGGGTCGGCAAACAGACGCTTTGCGAACAGGTAGAAGCGGCATTAAAGGGCGGCTGCACCTGCGTTCAACTCCGTGAAAAAGAGCTTTCCGATGCGGAATTTCTTGAGGAAGCGGTTAAAATACATGAGATATGCAAGCACTACGGTGTACCGTTTATCGTCAACGACAATGTAGATATTGCCGTCAAATGTCACGCCGAGGGAATTCACGTAGGCCAAGATGATATGAAGGCCTCCTGTGTTCGCGAAAGAGTCGGCGACGATATGATAATAGGAGTTTCCGCACATACCGTTGAAGAAGCCGTTGAAGCCGTTAAAAACGGTGCCGACTATTTGGGAGCGGGCGCGGTTTTCGGATCCTCGACAAAGCAAAATGCAGGCGCAATGAAAAAGGAAACGCTCAGAAGCATCTGCGAAGCCGTAGACATTCCCGTTGTTGCAATCGGCGGAATCAACGGCAAAAACTTAAAGGAACTATCTCACACGGGAATTGACGGTGTTGCTCTTGTCAGCGCGATATTTGCGGCAGACGACATCGAAAATACGTGTCGCTCGCTTCGCAATCTGACGGAGGAAACGGTGAAGTCAAAATGAAACTAAGCGGAGCCGTATTCGATTTTGACGGCACTCTTTTTGATACAATGTCGGTATGGGACACCGCAGGAGAAGATTATTTAAAGCAATGCGGCAAAGTCCCGAGAGAAAACCTCTGTGAAGTGCTTAAGCCCAAGAGCCTTTCGGGGGCAGCAGAATATCTCAAGAAAAATTACGATTTACCCTTATCTGTAAACGAAATAGTCGACGGCGTAAACAAAACGGTGGGCGACTTCTATCTCTGCGAAGCACAGCCGAAGAACGGCGTACGAGAATTTCTAACCGCTCTTCGCGAAATTAACGTGCGTATGTGCATTACGACAGCCGCGGAACGAAAGCTCACAGAGGGCGCACTTAAAAGATGCGGCCTTTTTGGATTTTTCGAAAAAATATTCACTTGCGGAGAAGTCGGGCACGACAAAAACGACCCGTACATATATTGTGAGGCGCTGTCGTTTCTCGGCACAAAAAAAGACGAAACTCTCGTCTTTGAGGACGCATATCACGCCGCAAAGACGGCAAAGGGAGCGGGTTTTTATGTGGCAGCGGTCTATGACAGCCGCGAAAAAGCTCCCGAAAAGATGAAAGCCGTATCGGACATTTACTTAAACAACTTTCTTTCCCCGAGCGACTTTATAAATGATATAAAAAAGATAAAATAACAAAACAGCGGCAAACCGGGGGCACCACCTTTTGTCGCTCTATAAAAATAATGCTAAGCTTATAAAAAACGGAGGCAAATATGAAAACAGCATTATCAATCGCAGGCAGTGATTGCAGCGGAGGCGCCGGTATTCAGGCCGATCTGAAAACGATGACTATGAACGGAGTTTATGCCATGAGCGCCATTGCGGCGCTGACGGCACAGAACACCACCGGCGTAACAGACATCTCGGAGGTATCTCCGGAATTTCTCAAGGAACAGATTGACGCGGTATTCACGGATATACGACCCGATGCAGTTAAGACGGGTATGATTCCTACGGCAGCGTTAATTCGCGTGACAGCCGAAAGGCTGAAATTCTACGATGCTCAAAACATCATAGTGGATCCGGTTATGGTTGCGACCTCCGGTTCAAGGCTCATGGAATCTCCGGCAGTTGCCGTGATGAAAAAGGAACTTTTACCGATTTCTACACTCGTAACGCCCAATATTCCCGAAGCCGCCGTGCTATCCGGCATGGAAATTAAGGACAAGGACGATATGGAAAAGGCCGCAGCAAAAATTCATTCGGAATGCGGCTGCGCCGTGCTTTTAAAGGGCGGACACAGCATTGAGGACGCAAGCGACCTTCTCTATAACGAAAACGAGAGCTTTTGGTTCTACGGAAAGCGCATTGCCAATCCCAACACCCACGGCACCGGCTGCACGCTGTCAAGCGCAATAGCCGCCAACCTCGCCAAGGGATACGATTTAAAAGCTTCCGTAAAGCTTGCCAAGGATTACATCTCGGAGGCACTCGCCTTTATGCTCGATTTAGGCAAGGGAAACGGTCCTATGAATCACGCTTTCATGCTTTCCGGCAAATACGCCGCAAAAAGCATCGGAGAATAATAAAGTCAAAGTGATGAGCGGCTCTGCCGTTCGACGATCAACCTAATACAAAGGAGAACTAAAATGAAAACAGAAGCTTACGCAACACAGATGGACGCCGCAAGAAAAGGCATTATTACCGATGAGCTGAAGGCAGTAGCCGAAAAAGAGCACATGACAACAGATGAGCTGCTTCCCCTCGTAGCCTCAGGTAAGGTTGTAATACCCGCCAACAAGCGTCACAAGTGCCTGTCGCCCGAGGGCGTCGGCTCAATGCTCCGCACAAAAATAAACGTAAATCTCGGCGTTTCGAGAGACTGCAAGGACTATGACATTGAGATGCAAAAGGTTCTCTCGGCAGTTAATATGGGTGCTGAAGCTATAATGGATCTCTCAAGCCACGGCAACACACAGCCGTTCAGGCAGAAACTTACGCACGAATGTCCTGCTATGATAGGCACGGTGCCCGTTTACGACAGCGTAATTCACTATCAGAGAGACCTTGACACTCTGACCGCAAAGGACTTTATTGACGTCATAAGACTTCACGCAGAGGACGGAGTCGACTTTGTAACGCTCCATTGCGGAATCACAAGAAAAACAATTGACCAGATACGTAAGCACAAAAGGAAAATGAACATAGTTTCGCGCGGGGGCTCACTCGTTTTTGCATGGATGTGTATGACAGGTGAAGAAAACCCGTTTTACGAATACTATGATGAAATACTTGATATATGCCGCGAATATGATGTTACAATCTCTCTCGGCGACGCCTGCCGCCCCGGCTGTCTTGCCGACGCGACCGACGTATGTCAAATCGAAGAGCTTGTACGTCTCGGTGAATTAACAAAAAGAGCTTGGGAAAAGGACGTTCAGGTTATGGTTGAGGGCCCCGGACACGTTCCGATGGACCAGATAGCTGCCAATATGAAGGTTCAGCAGACAATATGCATGGGTGCTCCCTTCTACGTTCTCGGGCCGCTCGTAACCGATATAGCTCCCGGATATGACCACATAACGGCAGCAATCGGCGGAGCCATGGCGGCAATGAGCGGCGCGGCTTTCCTCTGCTATGTAACTCCGGCCGAGCATCTTGCTCTCCCGAATCTCGACGACGTTAAGCAGGGCATCATCGCAAGCCGTATAGCGGCTCATGCGGCGGATATTGCCAAGGGCGTCCGCGGAGCCCGTGATATCGACGACAAAATGGGCGACGCAAGACGTGCACTTGATTGGGAAGCCCAATGGAAATGTGCCATTGACCCCGAAACGGCTAAAGCAATACGTGACGACCGCTCCCCCGAGCACGACGACACCTGCTCAATGTGCGGTAAGTTCTGCGCCGTCCGCAGTATGAATAAGGCACTCGCCGGCGAGCATATAGACATACTGTAAAAAACACTCATTAAGTAAAAACGAGCTGTAACGGTTAAAACCTTTACAGCTCGTTTCGTTTTTATTTGTTAAATATCAGCCTTTATCAATGTTATTTGAGAAAATATCGGCAACCTCACTCATTATGATATACGCCGTCGGGTCTACGCCGTGAACGTAGTCCTTCATTTTACCTACCTGATACCTGTTAACTACGAAATAAATCATCGCCTTATCACGGTTTGAATATCCGCCCTTTGCATTGAGCCTTGTAAGGCCGCTGCCAAACGCCTCGCTCAAGACCTCACATATCTCTTCGGGTCGTTCGGTTATAATGACGGCACACTTTGAGCGGTCTATGCCCTCGACTATAAAATCAACTGTTTTCAACGCCGCCGAATACGTAACTATGGAATAAAGCGGAAGCACCCAGCTTTTAAGCACGATTCCGCAAATGACATATAAAAGGAAATTATATATCATAACGAATGTGCCGACGGTAATTCCGAGTCGCTTCGCAAAAATGACCGCCATAACCTCAATGCCGTCCATTGCCCCTCCGTAACGGATAGCAAGACCGCTTCCGATACCGGAAAGGACGCCGCCGAACAGCGCACAAAGCAACAAATCGGTTCCGGCGAGCGGCGATGCTATGCTCACATCTACGGGAAACACATCGGTAATCAGCCACGCAAACAGCGAATAAACGCCAACCGCATAAATCGAATAAAACGTAAAGCCTGCGCCTTGCTTTTTAAGTCCAAACAAAAAAAGCGGCACATTTAGGATTAAAAGAAACAGAGAAAGAGTCAAATTCGGCGGCGTAATCTGCTCAAGCAGCATTGACGTTCCGGAAATTCCGCTGTCGTACAGCTTAACCGGGGTCATAAAAATCGTAATGCCGAAAGCGTTTATCATTCCCGCTATCGTAAGCATCAAAATATTTTTAAAAGCTCTTTTAAATCGAATGTTTCGGGGGTGTTTCACTTGACAAGCACTCCTTTAATAAACATAGGTCCCGCAAGCCGCCATGGCAAGGTGATAAGCTTAACATTAAATCCGCCGCCTCTTCTGTATTCTACGCAAGCTTATGCACATACGAGATTATCAATTAGATTTTTCAGTATAAATTATATATAAATCGTAGGTCAAAGTCAATCGACAGTAATTTACTAAGTGTCATCTCACACAGCACACAAAAAAAGCCCTTTGAGAAACATTTATTTCTCAAAGGGCTGATTAACTGAATTAAATTAAGACAGTGCTTTTTTTAAGACTTGTTCCGAAAATCAATCGCAATAAAATCGATTCATAAGCGTCGCCGCCGACAAATCTTTCGGCACTTCATCATCTCCGCTCAAAGTCGCTTTGAATTTTCGGTAAGAGCCGCAAGAAAAGCTTCACTTGTAATAACACCTTCAAATCCCATTTCGGATGCGAGATATGACACATTCGGTTTTTTCAATGCGGCCTTCTCCATAAGCGAGTCATCGGTAAGGATTCTGTTCGTTTTATCGTCCATAAGTATATGCTTGTCTGCCATACACACGGTTCTGTCGAAGTTTTCGGCAACAAATTCCATATCATGTGTAATGGTAATTACAAGCTTTCCCTCGGAGGACAGTGCATTGATAATTCCGGACAATAGTCTTATGCCGTGTCTGTCCTGACAAGCGGTCGGCTCATCAAAAACAAATACATCCGGGTCAGCCGCTATTGCCGCGGCTATCGTCACAAACTTTCTGTATGAATACGAAAGATTGTACGGATTTTCATTGATATACGGCTTGAGTCCCGTCAATTTAACCGCTTTTTTTAATCTCTTGTTCACCGTTTCTTCATCCACTTTAAAGTATCTCGGCGTGTATGAAATTTCGGCCAGTACCTCCTGATTAAAAATTTGGTCGTCGGGGTTTTGAAATACGTAAGCCACTTTTCGCGCAATCGTCGCGGTCGTTTTGCCTTTTGTCGATACACCGTTTATAAGCACTTCACCCTTTGTGGGCTTAAGCAGACCGTTCATAAGCTTTGCGGTTGTTGTTTTTCCGGCTCCGTTTTCGCCTATAATCGCTATTTTTTCGCCTAAATCCGCAGAGATGCTTACGCCTTCAACGGCAACATGCCCGCTTGGATATTCAAAATAAACATCTCTCAATTCAAGATAAGCCACAGCCGTCACTTCCTCCTTTGGATTTTTGCACACATTCGGTAAATGTTTTCAGAGCTTCATCCACCGTTGTCGGGATTTTGTCGATAAAAAGTCCTCTGCTTCTTGCCTGAAATCCGAGAACGGCAACATAGGGCATATCAAGATTTTTTTCATAAAGGAGTTCGCTTGACAATACGTCCTCCGGAGATCCGTCAAGCAGCACCGAGCCGTCATTGAGATATACTATATGGTCTGCATATTCGGCGATCAGATTCATCTTATGCTCAACCAAAACTATCGTTTTCTTTTGCCTGTTCAGATATTTGATTATTTCGAATACATCCTCCGTACCCTTCGGGTCGAGCTGAGAGGTCGGTTCGTCTATAACAATAATATCCGGGTCCTGAACAATGATGGAAGCCAAAGCGACTCTCTGTCTCTGTCCGCCGGACAGCTCACAGGGATGCTTGAACATAAAAGCTTCGATTTGGAGCAAGCTTATGATGTCCATTACTTTGGTTATAATCTCTTCACGGTCAACTCCCATATTTTCAAGGCCGAAGGCAATCTCTTCAAAAACAGTTTCTTTTATTCCGCTGTTTTGAGTAAAGGGGTTTTGGAAAACGAAGCCTATTCTTTTGGCCTTTTCTTCTTCGCTGATCTCTTTTGTGCTTTTTCCGAATATTTCAACCGACCCTTCAACCTCTCCGCCGTGAAAAGACGGAATAAGGCCGCGGATGATATTGCAAATCGTTGTTTTGCCGCAGCCGTTCGGGCCGACAATCGCACATACCTCTCCCTCCGAAACGGAAAAAGAAACGTTCTTCAGGCAGTATTCGTCGGCAGATGGGTATTTGTATGACAGATTACTTATTTTAACAGCTTCCATACTTGTCTCCTTATCATTTGATGAAAATGAATTTCACGGCAATAAGTGCAGCTGTTACAAAAGCTATTCCTATCATAGTCACAACATCTGCCCTGCTTGTGTTGTTTACTCTTAAAGACGTGCGTTTGCAATGGCAGTTAAAGCATCTCGCCTCTAAAGCTATTGCTTTTTCCTCCGCGCTTACCATAGAGCTGAGCAGCAATGTGATAAGCATAGGTAAAATAGCCTTTAATCTGACAAACAAATTGCCTTCCGTTTCAATTCCGCGAGAGCTTTGAGCTTCAAGAATCTGCCCCATTTTGTCCGATAATTCGTTTATGGAGCGAAAGGATGCAACTACCATATAAACAACATTGGACGACAGACCCATTTTGCCGAGAACCGCCATAAGATCCTGAACCTGCGTTGTCGCAGTAAAGAGCAAAAGTCCTCCCGCAATAGAGAGAATTACCGAAGACATTCTGCAGCCTCGTATAAAACCGACCTTATATAATGAGATTTTTCCGATTGAAAGAAGCACTTCAGCTTCGGCATTTTGAAACAATGAGCTTATCAAAATAAGCATAAGTCCAAAGAAAACAAAAAGCTTAAAATACGATTTAAAAAATCCTTTAAAAACGTGAGCGAAAAGAGACAGTATTATGTATACCGCGCTGATCACCGCAATATATACGGGTCCGCCGAACAATATCGATAAAACAGCCGTACAAATAACAAACAGAAACTTTGTAATCGGACTAAGCTCTTTAATTGTGCCGCCTTGTCTTTTCAATTGTTCTTCTATGGCCTGTCTATCCATAAATCTCCACCCCGATCAATGTATTTTTCTTATTGCGGCTCTCCGCTGTCCGTATTTTTATCCGTATTTTTATCCGTATTTTCGTCTGCGATATCGTCATCATCAAAAAGGTCATTTTTCTCTTTTTTCTCCTTAAGATAAATGTGACCTAATTGGAATTTGCTGAGATATCTGTTTGACATTCCCTTTACGATGATGTAGCAAACGATACACGAAAGCAGCTTGTCCAAAAATTCTGTACAGAACGACGAAATCAATGTTGCCGGGAGCACTCCGAGTCCGGTTGCGCGAAGGAATGTTATAATTACTCCTTGCCCGGTCTCAGTTATTCCGCCGAACACCAGTGCGGTGATAGGAGACGACAATACCACGCCAAGCAGCGCAATAATAATTCCGCTGGTAATGAGTTTCGGTATGCTGGCCATCATTTTTTTCTTGCTCAAGAAGCCGGCAGCCAAGCCGTAAATGGCCGTTACGGGAATATACGCAAACATAATCGGTGAAAATATTCCCGACACGACACCGGTCAAGGCGCCCGTAAGACAACCTATTGCAGGTCCGCACAGCATACCGATAAGAATGGTTCCGATGCTGTCAACATAGAGCGGTATTTTCAAAGCAGAAGCCAGATTTCCGCCTACAACATTTATTGCCAAGCATATCGGTATCAATGATATTACAATAATTGAAATAGATTTTTTTTGTTTCATATGTTTCTCCCCCGTGATATCTCACCGGATCGGAACAAAAACGCTGCTACCTGCCGATCATAAACAACTTCCTGTCTATTTCATGGCAGCAAGCATATCCCCCAAGGTCCTTCACGGTATTTAATATCTTCAGTATTTTTTTATACATCTTGAGCTTTCCCTTAGGAGTGTAAACGTATTTTATTCCCTCGATAAACCTCTTATTGTCCCGATAAACCAACTGTCCGAAGTTGATTTCTCTCGGTAGCTTTTCAATGTTATATTCTTTTTTAAAATCAATCAGAATTTTGTTCAGCCCACAGACCTCTCGCGAGCCGAGAATTATCATTTTATCCGGATCAAGCACGTACCATACAATTGCCCAACCGGAAGTATAATACTCAAGCGACTCAATATTGCCGGATAAAATATATTCCCTGCTTTTCCGCATAAATTCAACAATAGTGCCGTCGTCAAAGAGTTTTTTTACAACGGTTTCGTTTCCCTTTTGCGGTCCGTGTCTGAAATCATAAAAAGCTCCCGCCCAATCCATACACAGTCTGACAGCTTCAAAAACAAGCTTGCTGTCATCGGTATCTATTCCTCGGTTAAGTGCCTCTCCGCAGCATTCGAGGAACCTGTTACTGTCATCGTTCGTCTCACCGGAGAACAATTCCGGACTCATCCAGCTCACATGGCTTTCGGGGTCCACCTCGTATGACCAGTGATACTCATCGGCAACACCTTCAAGATACTTGTAAAGATATTCGGAAAAAGCCTTTACAATTTTCTTGTTTGACATCGGTTCTTTAGCCGGAGCGGCTGTCTCCGCTTGGCCGTAAAGCACCCGATTTTCAACAGTTATTGCATCAAGCTGCATAGCTTCTTTTCCCTTTTCAAAGGACAGGCCGCCGCCTGATGCAACACTGTATCTCGCAAGCATCAAATATCCCGCGTGTTCGAAAAAGTGTGAGACGCTTTTTGCCGTTTCGGCCTCATACCTTTCTGCAACTTTGATCAATTCTTCGTCAATCGTTATTGTTATATTCTTCTTCACATTTATACTCCCCTATGCATTTTATTAATAAGACTATCCATATGTATTATATTATTGATTCTTAATTACTGTCAACCGTTACGGCAAATAAATATCCGACAGACATCGAACACAGGGAAACGCTAAATGTATAATCAGTTTTTCTCCTTATTGGCAAAACCGGGAGTCAGAACCTTAGCAATAACAAGCAAAGCTATGGCTATAATAACCGTACCTACGATAATACACGGAGTATATCCGAACTTCGTGTAAAGAACGGGTGACACACCGGTTCCTATCGTGCTGCCTATCGCAAGCGCGCCGAAGCTTGAGCCGATTACGGTTCCGCGTATTTCAGCTCTTACATCCGTGCACAGAGAAATGCAAGCTTCTGTTGCAAATTCGACGAATGCAAAGTAAAGGAAAAGACCGATGCTTCCGATAATAAGCGATTTTTGGTTGGTGAATGCGGCTATTACGCCTCCGCATATAGTCACAATGGCACCGAGCTTCATGGCTTTTGTTTTTCCGAGCTTGTCTGTAAGAGTAAGGCAAAGGAGCGAGCCGACAAATACCGCTAATCCGAATGCCGCGGAAATAAAGCCGATCTCCGATAAGCCCTGGTCGAAATTATCTTCAAGCCAACCGCCGTACATTGTCTGGCAGAACCAGTTACCGCCCATCAGAAGCGAGCCGGTAAGAAGGGCTGCCAAGGCATTTTTATCCTTGAGTACGAGCGAAAGTCTGTGGAAATATGAGCCCTTTTCCGCCTTGTTCTCTTGCATCTCGTGAGAAACGGTTGCGTCGATACCGAAGCGTTTTTCTCCTTCCTTCGGGAGAATAAAGCCTAAAGCGATTGCAAAAACCACGGCGATGCCTGCCATTAAGACAAACGGTACAGCCCAGCCGAAGTTTTCCATAAGAACACCTGCAACCGGTGAGCCTATCATAAAGCCGAGTGCATATGCGGCTTCAAGAACCGCAGTCATACGGCCTCTGCCCTCGTAAGGAATCATTTCGCTGAGGTAAGAGTACATTGCCGAGTCAAAAGTGAGTGTCGCGGCATAGGAAATGGGTAACGCGACAACAAAGCAAGGGAAGCTTGGGAAGAAGTATATAGCCGCATAGCTTGCCGCAAATGTGAGCAATGCTATTAAAAGCGAATTCTTCTTTCCGAACAAGTCAATAATACCGCCCCATACAGGTCCTAAAAATCCCATTGCCGATCTGATAGAGATGGCAAGACCGATAACAACGATTGTCGTGTCCAAATTTCTTGCGATTTCGGGAAGGAACGGCGTAACCATATGGTATCCCGTGAAAATTGCTATTCGCAACAATCCGAACAGTATAACAAGCATAGCAACTGTGCCTGTAAAAACTCTCTTTTTATTCTTTTCCATTTTAGAATCTCCTCCAACAAATATATGCCGGCTAAAGCGTTAATCCGGAATTTGCGGTGCGGTCGGCGCCGTTATGTTTACCGGAAGCCTTGTTTCGGGGAACAGGTTGAAATCCTTCATAATTATTTCTTCAGCCTGCTGTAAGGTTTTTGTATCCTTTATCGCATTAACGATAGGATTTACTTCTCTTAAAATATCGGGGTCAAAGAAGAATGTGAACGCTGCCGCAGGTGTCATTTCAACAGACCAAAGACGTTTGCAGTAGAAGGTTCCGAAATGTCCCTGTGCCGCCTCATACGGCCATTTTTCAACTTCCTCGCCCGGGATCCACTTGAGGATTTCGCCGTAAGTGTTTATATCCTCCTGAGTAAGTCCGTTACCGCCGATAAACGCGCCCTTTTGCATAGCCATTCCGATGTTTCTTACGATATGAGCCATCGGCATTTCGGCATCGCCTCCGATTGCATTTACACCGTACACACCGGGAATTTCAAGCTCCGAAGCGCAAAGAATTGAGATAGCGTCTATCAACGGAGACTGTACCTGTGTTTCCGTTCCGGTGAAAAACGCGTCAGCTCCGATATCCACCGTAACAAACAAATCCGCTCCGTATTCCGCGATAAGGTCCCTAAAGCCCTGCATAATGCCGGGAACACCCTTGCGAATGCTTATTGTGGCAATAACTGTATCCTCAAGGACATTTTTCATCAAAGATTCGTGCAGATATTCGCCTTTTCCATGGCCTCCCACAACCTTTGTTTCCTTGCTGATAATCGCCACGTTTTCGCTGAGCCTTTCGGACGGCTGGAGCCAATCGAGATCGATAACCTCTCCTCCGAGAGCCATTTCTCCGTTAAACTCCCACCATTTGCAGCCGATGTCTGCCAAAACGAATTTTTCAACACCGAGCTTTTTAAGGAGATTCATAACGGGAATCGTGTTCATGATGTCTCCTCCGCCGCCGCATCCCGCGAGAAGGGCAACCTTTGATTTTTTGCCCAAGTCGATCATCGACGGGCGTGGACTTGTCCAATTATTCATGTTTTTCCTCCTTGTTTTTCATTGTATTTTAAATACAAAAAATTATTTCAAAATCATTTTATAGATCCTCATCAGATCTTCTTCGCCGACTGCTCTCGGATTCACGTTAACGCCGTCATCCATCATAGCGTCTTTTGCATATTTTTTAAGCTCATCCTCGGTAAAGGCTCCTATATCAAGCTTTTCTTCTGTTCCGACAGCCCTGAACAGTTCCCTGACTTTTTCTATCAGTACATCCGCAGGCTGCGCGTGTTCGGGGAGCTTTGCACCGATATACTCCAGCACTCTTTTGTACTTCTCCTTGCACACGTCACGGTTATAATCAATAGTCGGAATTTGAAGCACACCGCAACCGAGTCCGTGCGGCACATTATGGTAAACCGTCAATGGACAGCTTGCTGCATGCGGAATAACGCATCCGCACTTGCTCTGTGCCACGCCTGCAAGAAGTGACGCGTAAGCCATTTCGTTGCGTGCAGCTTTATCGTTTTCGTTCACACAAAGCGGGAGACTCCTGAAGACGATTCTCAAAGCCTCCAGCGCCATAAGCTCTGCCACGGCATCGTCCATAACCGAAGAATAAGCCTCAAGCGCATGTGATAAAACGTCGAGTCCCGTATGAATCGTCGTGTTTTTCGGAACACTGTATGTAAGCTCCGGATCGACAACCGCATATGTTGCCGCAAGCATCGGGCTGAACATAATATCCTTAATATTGTTAGTATCGACAATTACGATACACTCCGAAACCTCGGAACCCGAGCCCGATGTTGTGGGAATCGCAATCAAAGGAATCGGGGGATTTACCGGCTCCTTTATTTCCTCTCCGCGTCCCGCGAGATAATCATGAATACTGCCCTCGTTTGTGGCAAGAATTGCGGCACCCTTCGCTATATCCATAGAGCTTCCGCCGCCTGCAACGATAACAAGGTCGCATTTTTCCGCCTTGCAAAGAGCTCCGCACTTATCAACCGTTGCAACCCTCGGGTCCGGCTCCACCTCTGTAAACGCGACGGCTGATGCGCCTGCCTCTTTGACGGAAGCGATAATATCGTTTGCAATTCCGAGCTTATATACCGTAGGGTCGCATACAAGCAATACTTTTTTTGCGTTTTTTTCTTCAATCAAATTCTTAATTTCGAAACGTTTTCCGTTACCGAATTCAATTGTTGTTTTTAAATAATGTGTAAATGAGTTAATCATCGTTTCATCTCCCTTTTAATACTTTTCCAACCAATCCTCATAGAACGCTTGACAGTCGTGCTTCGGTTCGTATATTTTCCCCGCGAAGCTCATTTCCGCCGCTGCTTCTCTGATGTCCTTGTAAAGTCCGACGCCTGTAAAGGCACCCATGGCGATACCGAGGCCGGTAATCTCTCTTTCCTTTTGCGTAATTACCTGTCTGCCGCATACATCCGCTAGTATGCCGTTATAAAAATCGGATGCGGTCTGTCCGCCGCATACATACAGCGGAGCTTTCGAATCAGCCTTTATTGCTTCAAGATTTGCACGCACGGCATAACAGTTTGCCTCGTATACCGCTCTGAAAAAATGGCCTCGCTTATAGCTGTCCAGAACCCATGGAGTGGGGAATACAAATCCCGAGCGGCATGTTGAAGACCTTCGGCCTGCAATTTCGTGTCCCGAAAAGCACCGCATACCGTCACAGCCGAGCGGTACCGACATTGCTTCCTGCGTCATTATTTCATAATCCGTACGGAATAAGTCTCTTACCCATCTCAAAGCGAGCCCGGTAATTCCCGCGTTTCCCTCTTGCAGCCACAAACCGGGTACACCATGGCGGTTTGTAAAAGCAAATTCATCGACTTCGTATCTGTCCGTAACGCGCATTACCGGAGTTGTCGTCCCGGCAACGGCTGCAAGCATTCCGCTTTTCAGCACATTCATTCCTACAAGGCCGGCCTGAGAATCTGCTGCTCCGCAAATTACAGGCGTACCCTCCTTAAGCCCTGTTTCACAAGCCGCTTCCTTTGTGACAGTGCCGATTTGCTCTCCGAAATCGGATATTTCCGGAAATATATCGGTTCTGAGTCCAACAGATTTCAGCAGCTCAGATGACCACTTGCCGTTTTTGACATCAAATAATTGCGACGAGGAGGCAACAGACGGCTCGCTGACCTTGCTGCCGCACAGTAAATAACATATCCAATCGCTTATCATCATAACCGTATCAATTCGGTCATAAACAGCTTTGTTAAATTTTTTGTACCACAGCAGTCTTGCGAGACCGAACATTCCGGAAACAGGCAAGCCGGTTATTTCTTTTATGAACGGCTCCTTACCCGACAGAATATCTGCCGCTTCCTCTCCCCTTAAATCTACGCTGGGAGCTGCATATATCTCTTTACCGAAACGGTCAAGCCAAACCATGCCCTCTCTTTGAGAGGTAGCACTCACGGCAACAATTTCATCGGCGGATATTCCTGCCTGCGTTATTACCTTACGGCAAAGCGAAAACAGGATTTTTTTAAATTGCTCCGCATCAAAAAGCATAGCCTCTTTGTTGCTTGAGGAAAGGTCCTTTAGGTATTCCCATTCTCTGTAAGCATAGGAAACCAAACGGCCTGACATATCAAAGAGATTGCATCTGCCTGCTCCCGTGCCTGCATCGAAAACCATAGCGTACTTTTTCACGTTATTCTCCTAAGTCTATACAACTCTGTTATCGATTTTTGTATTTTCGGTAAATGCCCTCACGGCCTCAAAGCACATTTTTGAGTGCTTTGCGATAGCGTTGTATGTAGAGCCTCCGATATGCGGAAGAAGCTCCGTGTTTTCAAGCTCCAAATACGGGCTGTCAGCGCTGAGCGGTTCTTTTCCGTATACGTCAAATGCGGCTCCCGCTATTTTCTTTTCGCGAAGGAGATCAAGAACGTCCTCTTCGTTTGTCGTAGCGGTTCTTGCCGAATTGATGAAATATGCCGTTTCCTTCATATTTGACAGGAGATCCTTATCAAGCATCCCTCTTGTATCGGGGGTTACCGGCAAGTGGTTTGATACGTAGTCGCTCTCCGAAACCAGCTTTTTCAGGTCCTCCGTCTTTTCCGCTCCGTATTCCTTCATAGCCTCTGCAGAAACATATGGGTCATAAGCTAAAATTCTCATATTGAATGCCGAAAGGCGTTTTGCTGTTTCCTTGGCAACGTTTCCGAAACCCACAAAGCCGACTGTGCTGCCGTCAAGCTCCGTTCCAAAGGATTTGAAATAATAATCCTCGGTCCAGCCTCCGTCGCGTATCATCTTTTCACCCTTATAGAAATTTCTTGAGACGCTGATCATCATTCCGACAACCATTTCGGCAACGCCTACCGCATTTCTTCCCGGAGTGTTGACAACTATAACATTGTTCCTTTTTGCGGCGTCGAGATCGATATTTGAGGTACCCGCTCTGCAGACAACAAGCATTTTGAGCATCGGGCATTGTTCAAAAACATCCTTTTGAACAACATCCTCCTCAGTTACGAATATTTCAGTTCCTTTTTCGTTTAAAAGCTTTGCCAGCTCTTTGCCCTCTCTTACGATTCCCGTATCGAACCAGTTTTCATAGCAAACCTCGTTGTCTTTTTTCAGCTTTTCAAGATAAAGCTCCTGAAACGGTGCTGTAATCCATATTTTCATTGTGACTATCCCTTCTTATGGCACTAAAACCGTTTTAATTGAAACTCTGTCCGGCTTTTTCGCCGACATGGCCTCATCAATTTCATTTAAAGCAAAGATATCGGTTACCATAACCTTTGCATTTATCTTGCCTTTTTCCAGACAATCTATTGTGTACGGAAAAGCTCCGGGGCTCAAATGCCCTCCGATTACACGAAGCTCTTTAAATTCACTTATCTGATTAAGGTCGATTTCCGCTTTTTTCTTAAACACGCTGTAAATAAAGAGCATTCCCTGTTTTCTCAGACAGTTCATTCCCGTTTCCACCGAAGCGGGATTACCGGTCGCCTCCATATATATGTCGCAGCCCACTCCGTCGGTTAATTCCATAATTCTTTTTGTGACGTCTTCCTTCATTGGATTTAAGACCTCTGCCGCTCCGAGCTTTTTGGCGATTTCGCAAAGAGCGTCGTTGGTATCTATTCCTATTACTCTCTTCGGATTTCGAAGAAGAGCAAACTGAAGCATTCCCATACCTATAGCTCCGAGTCCCGAAATAACGACAGTGTCTTCCATCCCCATTCCGGTTTGGTTGACCGCATATGCGGAGCATGACAACGGCTCGCAAAGAGCGGCCTCGACTGCCGGAATGTCTTTTGAAACCTTGTGAATCAATGCGTTTTTCGGAAGAAGCATATATTCGGCAAAGCCGCCCTCAAGGAATCCGTTTTCATCATCGCAAAGATGATAAAGACCCTTCTTGCAGTAATAACACTTTCCGCACGGCATTATGCACTCCGCCGTAACCCGGTCTCCGCGAACAAAGCCTTTTCCCTCCGCCCCGGGGCCGATTTCTTCGACTATTCCCACGAATTCGTGTCCGGGTACTCTCGGAGACTCAATGCCTCCCCACGGGTCGCCGCCCATATAAACCGCTCTGTCCGAAGCGCAGATTCCGGCGGCTTCAATTTTTATAAGTATTTCTCCCTCTCCGACCTTAGGTGTATCCACCTCGCAAAATCTGTAATCCTTTGCTCCGTATGCTACTATCGCTTTCACTTCGTGCCTCCTGCTTTACTTATAAATAATCATGGTATTTTTCTTTTTTTATTCCCTGCATCCCGAGCAGCTTACAAGCTTCAATCAGCATTGCCTCTCCGCGTCCGCCCGACATTGCATAATGGTGCGGAAGCGCATTTTTTGTAAATGTTTCTAAAAACTCCGGAATGCTTACGGGCTCTTCATCCATTTGCAGCTCCGTAAACCACGCCCTGACGCCGTCGTGACCCTTGTCACGCTGTTTGCCTATTTCGGCACTCAAGGCGAAGAAGCGGTCGCCGTTGTCCGCGACACGGAAAATACTCGCTTTTTGTTTGTTGAATATCAAATCTCCTACCGTGCCGGGATCCTGCGGAGCACCGGGAGCACACGGGTATTCTTTTATTTTCATTCCGTTTTCATTTGCATAGCTCGGCAAGCCTATTCCGCAATGCCACCAAACAACGCCGCCGAACTCGGGATCCACCTGCACCATATCCATAAGAGCGGCTCTTTTTTGCGTTGCGCCCGAAAGCATAATCATACTTATGAGTCCGAGCAGGTCGCCCTCGCAGGCAACGGGGTACCCGTGATCGCAAAGGTAGCCGTATGCCATACACGGGAAAATATCCAATCTCTCCTGGAAGCGTGTCCAGCACGCAACAGCCATTCCCGCGTAATTGTTTTCTTCAAAATATCTTTTCAAAACACAGATAAGCTTGCATGATTTTACAAATCTTTCCTCGTCTGCGGTAAACGAGCTTGCGCTGCTTTTTATCTCCGCGGCAAGCTCCGCTATTTCTTCATCCTTCATTTCAAGAACCGCGTCAATGATTTTGTCAATATCCGCTTCTTCTATTGTTATGCCGAAACGTCTTTCGACCTTTTTCTTATCGTATTCAAGATTGACAAATCCCTCGGCAACGCCTCCGGCAATCGCAATCTTCTTACCCTTAATTGCCTTTAGACATCTTATCGCACCGACGGTAGTAAGAAATCTGTTTACAAAAAGGGTATCGTCCGCGTTTCCGTACAGCCATTTCACGGCGGGTATTTCGCGTCCAGAATTTGCCACACTTGTGAAAAGATTGAGTCCCGTCATTGAATTAAAGAGCAGCACGCCCTCTTTTTTCGGCTCAGGAACAGCCCAGCAGCAAACCGGCACGCCGAGCTTTGTAAACTCGTTTATGCACTCACCGAACCATGTAAAGCCCTTGACCGTTACAACAATCAAATCGCAATCCTTAAGCCCGTTTGCAACCCTTTTAGCTTCTTCAGGCTCAAAAAACGCCGACTCGCCTTTTATAACCTCGCAGTCGTTTTTTTGAGCCAATTCGATAAATGCCGAAACATTTTTATTGTCAAGACCTGCAGCATCATTTGTTGCAGCGAGTCCTATTTTAATCATTTTTTCTCCTCCGAAAGTATCACAATCTGCCGATAAAAATAAAAAAGAGACTTCTCCTGAAATTATTATGCGCATCGGGGTAACGAAATACAAAATCAAGCTGACAGGAGAAATCTCTCTTTTTATCTATTCTGAAAATTTACACAGAATCAAGCTTTAAAGACCGGCAATTCTCGCGAGAGCGTCAAAGCCCTCCATATCGCCGAGCTCTTTGTCAAAGAAGCAGGTTTCACCGCCCATGGCCTTACAGGTGCAAGCGATTTTAGCCGCGTCTTCGGTTACAAGCGCCGCCTCGAGCGCCCATTTCATATCAGGACCGCAGGCAAGCAGGCCGTGACCCTTTAATCCGATTGCGTAATCGGGGCCGAGTGTTTCGACAGCCGCCTTCGCAAGATTCGGTGAGCCCGCGCCCTCAAGCGGAGCAACTTTAATGGCACCGTTCGTCACATACTGACTGACTGTCACCGTCGGAATATACGGTTCATTCTTCAGCGACCAAGCAATTACATAAGGTGTATGGCAATGAATAACCGCATTTACGTCGGGTCTGTTTCTGTATACGCCGGTATGCATACCGGTCTCGATGGAAGGACTAAGCGAGCCCTCAACCACGTTTCCTTTAATATCGACAATAATTATATCCTCGGGCTTCATAACGCCGTAAGCCACGCCGCTCGGCTTTATCGCCACAAGATTTGTCTGCGGATCTCTGACGCTTATATTTCCTCCGGAAAGCTGTGTAAAGCCTCTTTCAAATAAGTACTTACCAACCTCCACTACGATTTCCTTTTGTCTTTCAAGCATATTAAACAGCCGCCTTTCATTAAATTCTCTTTAGCATTTATTTTCATCTGCTGTCCTTATTCTATCACCTTAATATTGATATTTCTATTGATATTTTTAATAAATATCAATATCGGTTTTTGAACAATATCAATAAAGAAAAGCGTCATTAATAGCAATTACGTCGATTATTAGTATTTATATTTATATATTAATAATTTAACAAAGTGACAAATCAGGCTCATTTTTTTGCTTTTTAACTGCGCTTTTGCAAAATGTCATAATAATAAGTTAAAAAACTTCGGCTTGCATATTGCGAATATCCGTATAAATAGAAAAAGCCCTTTGAGAAAAGGATTTCTCCTCTCTCAAAGGGCTTGGTAAACTTGAAGTTAGCGATTTCTTTTTCCGGTATTCTCTGTCCCTCGGATTTCCTCATGATAGAAATAATCCACGATTACCGGAT